>Ga0105249_10006383_pt1 | contig 10255 bp, 10 predicted proteins | sample KBSS44metaG_FD_81522 | JGI IMG/M metagenome (GOLD analysis project Ga0105249, IMG submission 81522) | Switchgrass rhizosphere microbial communities from Kellogg Biological Station, Michigan, USA - KBS S4-4 metaG | ecosystem: Host-associated > Plants > Roots > Rhizosphere > Soil | place...
GCGGGCGGATCGACGTCGCCAGCAGTCCCGGCCGCGGCACCGTCTTCGCCGTCACGCTGCCCGCCGCGGCGACGGACGAACCCAGCGAAGGCGAGCCGACAGAACCCGGCACGGTGCCCGACCTCCTCGACGCCCTCACGCCGGTCGATCGCAGCGGCACGATCCTCTATATCGAGGACAACGCGGTCAACGTGCTGCTCGTCGAGGAGCTCGTGAGGACACTCGGCGGCGTCAGGATCGTCTCGGAGCCGAGCGGTGCGGCCGGCGTCGAGCGCGCCCTCGTGCTGCGGCCCGACCTCGTCCTGGTCGACCTGCAGCTGCCGGACTTCGACGGCTACGAGGTCCTGCGCCGGCTTCGCGCCGACGCGCGCACGAGCGCGATCCCGTGCATCGCCTTGTCGGCGAATGCGATGCGCGAGGACATCGAGCGCGGCCTCGCGGGCGGGTTCGCCGACTACTGGACCAAGCCGATCGACTTCGCCGTCTTCATCGCGGCGCTGCACCGGCTGTTTCCCGGCGTCGTCAGCGACGCCGCCATCAGCGCCGAGGCCACCCCCGGCGAATGAACGGCGGCGCCTAGCCCTCGACCGTCTCGAGCAGGCCGCGCTGCCTGAGCATCGGCTCCGGCGCCGCAGCGCGGCCTCGGAAGGAGCGATAAGCCTCGCCCGGCTCGATCGAGTTGCCCGACGAATAGATGAAGCGGGCGAGACGGCGCGCGACCGCCGGGTCGAACGGATCGCCGGCTTCGACGAAGGCATCGAAGCCGTCGGCGTCGAGCACCTCGGCCCAGAGGTAGACGTAGTAGCCGGCCGCGTAGCCCGAGCCGGAGAACAGATGCTGGAAGTGGACGAGGCGGTGGTTGACGCCGACCGCCGCAGGCAGGCCGAGCCGCTCGAGCTCTGCGCGCTCGAAGGCGACGACGTCGATCGGCTCGCTCGAGGTGCGCGCGTGCACGGCCATGTCGACCAGCGCCGAAGCGGTGTAGCGCACCGTCTCGTAGCCCTGGTTGAAATGGCGCGCCCGATGCAGCCGCTCGATCAGTGCATCGGGAATCGGCGCGCCGGTCTCGTGGTGGCGCGCATGGCGCTTGAGCACCTCCGGCTCCTCGAGCCAGTGCTCGAACAGCTGCGAAGGCAGCTCGACGAAATCGCGCAGGACGTTGGTGCCCGAGATTCGCTCGTAGGTGACGTTCGACAGCAGGCCGTGCAGGCCGTGGCCGAACTCGTGGAAGAGCGTGCGCGCGTCGTCGACGCTGAGCAACGTCGGCGCGCCCGGCGCGCCCTTCGCGAAGTTGTTGTTGTTGACGATGATCGGCAACACCGGCCCGGCCTCGTCAACGCCGTTGCGCGACTGCAGCCGGTACGAGCTCATCCAGGCGCCGCTGCGCTTGGTCGGGCGGGCGAAGTTGTCGTGCAGGAAGAGGCCGATCGGCCCCGCCGCGCCGTGCACTTCGTAGACCCGGACGTCGGGGTGGTAGACGACGATGTCGTCGCGCGCGACGAACGAGACGCCGAACAGGCGCGCGGCGCAATCGAACGCGGCGGCGACCATCCGTTCGAGCGGGAAGTACGGCTTCAGCGCCGCTTCATCGAGGTCGAAGCGCACCTGGCGCACCTTCTCGGCGTAGAAGCGCCAGTCCCACGGCTCGATGTCGCCGCTGTCGCCGCGCGAGAGCGCCAGCGCGGCGAGCGCTGCCCGCTCGTCCTCGGCGCGCGCGCGTGCCGGACGCCACACCTGCGCGAGCAGCGACGTCACCGCCTGCTGGCCGCGCGCCATCGTGTCGCTGAGCGCGAAGTCGGCGTAGCTCGGGTAACCATGCAGCCGCGCCTGCTCGAGGCGCAGCTGCAGGATCTCGGCGGCGACGCCGCGGTTGTCGCTCGCGCCGTCGTGCTCGCCGCGCGAAGTCCATGCCCGCCAGGCGGCTTCGCGCAGGTCGCGCCGCTCGGAAAACGTCAGGAACGGAACGATGTGCGAGCGCGACAGCGTGATGACCGCGCCCTCGGCGATGCCGCGCTCGCGCGCCGCCTGTCGCGCCGCGTCGCGGACGAACGACGGCAAGCCGGCCAGGTCGGCTTCGTCCTCGAGGACGAGGCGGAACTCGCTTTCGTCGGCGAGGACGTTCTGGCCGAAGCGCGTCGTCAGCTCGGCGAGCCGCTCCATGATCGCCGCGTGGCGCGCCTGCTCGGGCGGCGCGAGCTTGGCGCCGGCGCGGACGAAGTCGAGGTGGAACCGTTCCAGCACGCGACGCTGCTCCGGGTCGAGCCCGATGTGGTCGCGCTGCTCGTGCAGCGCGTCGATGCGAGCGAACAGCGCCGCGTGCGTGAAGACGCGGCTGTCGTGCGCTGCGAGCAGCGGCGCCATGTCGCGCTGCACCGCCTGCAGCGCGGGCGAAGTCTCGCTCGAGGCCAGGTTGTAGAACAGCGAGCTGACGCGCTCGAGCAGGCGACCGGCGCGATCGAACGCGGCGATCGTGTTGGCAAAGGTCGGCGCTTCGCTCGAGGCTGCGAGCGCTTCGATCTCGGCGAGGTGGTCGCGCATCGCGGCGGCGAATGCCGCGGGGAACTGCTCGGCCCGAACTTCCGCGAACGGCGGCAGGCCGTAGGGGCCCGTCCACGGCGAGAGCAACGGATTCGTCACTTCTTCTTCTGCAGGTCGCTCAGGTCGCGGTCGTCGAAGCGGCGGTTGGCGCACGCCTTGTCGTAGGCATCCTTGGACGCGAGCACGCGATCGGCTTCGACGTTGTACGCCTCGGCCCTTTCCCGGTAGGCGTCGACCTTGGCCTTGCGCTCGGTCACCTTGGCGTTGTAGGCCGCCACTGCGCCTTCGCTGGTCCGGTCGAGCGTCGTCGCCTCGTCCTGGAGCGCCTTGCCGCTGCTGTCGATCTCGGCCTTCTGGGCGTCGACCTCGCTCCGCGATTTCACGGCCGCTTCGGTGTCCTTGGCGAGCTTGTCCTTCTGCGCCAGGCAATCGCGTAGCTGCTCCTGCGTGAGGAGCGGCGTCTTGGGAGCAGGCGGGGGAGCTGCTGCCTTCTTGTCGGCGCCATGCGCGGCGGGCGCGAGCAGCGCCGCCAGCAGAAAGCCGGCGGACGCGGCGCGGCACAGGAAGAGCGAACGGGATGCAAGAGCCATGGTCGTCAGGGAAGTCGGTACCTCGTCAAGATGATGCCATCACCGGTTCGCGCATCGTCACGAACTCCTCGGCGGCTGTCGGGTGAATCCCGAGGGTGGCGTCGAAGATCGCCTTGGTCGCGCCCGCCTTCAGCGCCACCGCGAAGCCCTGGATCGTCTCGCCCGCGTCGGCGCCGACCATGTGGAGGCCGACGACCCGGTCGTTGGCGTCGTCGACGACGAGCTTCATCATCGTCCGCTCGCTGCTTCCCGAGAGCGTGTGACGGAGCGGCTTGAACTCCGAACGGTAGACGCGGATCCGCTCGAAGCGGCCGCGCGCGTCTTCCTCGGACAGGCCGATCGTGCCGATGTTCGGATGCGTGAACACGGCGGTCGGGATGTGCAGGTAGTCGACATGCCGCTCGGCGCCGCCGAAGAGATCGTCGACCAGCGCCATCGCCTCGGCCAGCGCGACCGGCGTGAGCTGGACGCGGTCGATCACGTCGCCGACCGCGTAGATGCTCGGCACGTTGGTGCAGTAGCGGTCGTCGACGAGGACCGCGCTGTTGACGTCGAGCTTGACGCCGACCGCCTCGAGGCCGAGTCCGCCGGTGTTGGGCGCGCGCCCGGTGGCGTAGAGCACCGCGTCGGCGACGACGGTGCTGCCGTCGCCGAGAACGATCCGCGTCGCGCCGTCGGCGTCGGCCTCGAGCGCTCGGACCTTCGCGCCGACGCGGATGTCGACGCCCTTCTTGATCATCTCGGCGGCGACGTGGCGGCGGATGTCGCGGTCGAAGCCGCGCAGGATCTGCTCGCCGCGATAGAGCTGCGTCACGCGCGCTCCCAGGCCGTTGAAGATGGAAGCGAACTCGCTCGCGATGTAGCCGCCGCCGACGACCGCGAGGCGCGCCGGGAAGCGCGCCAGGTCGAAGATCTCGTTCGAGCTGATGGCGCGCTCGCCGCCCGGAACGTCGGCGGGCATCGGCCAGCCGCCGGTCGCGACGACGATCCGCTCGGCACGATGGCGAACGCCGTCGACCTCGACCTCGTTCGCAGCGACGACGCGCGCCCGGCCGCGCATCAGCGCGGCGCCCGCCGTGGTCAGCAACTGGCCGTAGACGGCGTTGAGGCGGCCGATCTCGACGCGTCGGTTCGCCTTCAGCGTCTCCCAGTCGAACGACGAGGCGCCGACGCTCCAGCCGAAGCCGTGCGCTTCCTCGAAGCTCTCGGCGTAATGGGCGGCGAAGCTGTACAGCTTCTTCGGGATGCAGCCGACGTTGACGCAGGTGCCGCCGAGCGCCGCATCTTCGGCGACCGCGACGCGCGCGCCGCGCTGCGCCGCCATGCGCGCGGCCCGGACGCCGCCGCTGCCGGCGCCGATGATGAAGAGGTCGAAGGCCGGCCCGCTCATTCGCGCGCGTCGAGGGTCACTTGAGCGCCTTCCTGAGCAGCTCGGCGACGAGTCCGTTGATGCCGTCGGCCCGGCCGGCGCTCTTCTCGCGCAACGTGTTGGCGAGATCGCCCGGCAGCTTGCAGGCGAAAGGCACCAAACCAGCCGCGGCATCGATGCGACGCTGCTCGCGCCGGTCGACGAGATCGGTCGAGCCCTGGCCGAAGCGGCCCGACGCGCCGGCCACTTTCATCTGCCCGCCGACCTTCTTGCCGAGCAGCTTGTCGAGGTCGGACTTCTTCATGCTCATGGGATTGCCTTCACGCGCTGCACTGCGGCGATTGTGGCGCGCTGTGGCACAGTCGGCAGATGGCCCAGAAAGCGACCGTTTGCAAGGCCGCCGTGCAGCTGGCCGACGTCGATCGCGCGATCTATGGCGACCACCTCGTCACCCTCGCGCGCCACCCCTCCGAGACCGATGAGCGGATGATGATCCGCCTCCTCGCCTTCACCCTCAACGTGCCGGCCGACGACCACGCCGGCACCCTCGACTTCGCCAAGGGCATGTGGGAACCGGAGGAAGCCGAGCTCTGGCAGAAGGACCTGACCGGGCGGCTCGTCCACTGGATCGAGGTCGGCCAGCCCGAGGAACGGCGCCTCGTCAAGGCGAGCGGCCGCGCCGATCGGGTCAGCGTCTACGCTTTCAGCACCGGCGCTCCGGCCTGGTGGGCGGGCTTGTCGGCGCGAATCGCACGTGCCGGCAACGTCGACGCGTGGCTCGTGCCTTCCGAGCAGAGCCGCGAGCTCGCCTTGCTCGCGCAACGCAACATGCAGCTGCAGGTCAACCGGCAGGACGGCATCGTCTGGGTCGCCGACGGCGGCCGCTCGGTCGAGATTCACCCGCGCCGGTTGTCGGCCGAGCCGCGATGAGCGAGGCGACGGCGAGCGAAGCGGATGCGGTGCTGGACTTCTGGTTCGGCGCGCCCGGCAGCAGCGAATTCGGCAGCGCGCGCAAGGCCTGGTTCAGCAAGGACGCAGCCTTCGACATGACCATTCGCGAGCGCTTCGGCGCGCTCGTCGAGCGTGCGCTGCGCGGCGAGCTCGACGCCTGGGGAGACGAGCCGACCTCCGCGTTGGCGCAGATCCTCCTGCTCGACCAGTTCACCCGCAACGCCTTTCGCGGCAGCGCGCGATCGTTCGCCGGGGACGCGCGTGCCCTCGCCGCGGCGAGCCGGATGGTCGGCTCGCGCCAGGACGAGGCGCTGGCGCCCTTCATGCGCGGATTCGTCTACCTGCCCTTCGAGCACGCCGAGGGGATGGCGATGCAGGACGAGGCGATCCGCCTCTTCACCAAGCTCGCGAACGACGCGCCCGAGCACGCGGACATGCTCGACTACGCCCATCGACATCGCGCGGTGATCGAGCGCTTCGGCAGGTTCCCCCATCGCAACGAGATCCTCGGCCGCCAATCGACGGCCGAGGAGATCGCTTTCGTCAAGCAGCCGGGCTCGGGGTTCTGAGCGGACCGCCCTCAGAGCGCCGGGTCACGGACGGCGCGGATTGTCGGGATGCGCGTCGACGCGATCGGGAACGCCGTCGTGATCGCGGTCCCAGGCGCCACGATGCAGGCGCCAACGGTCGCCGTCCTGCACCCACCTCGGCTCATGGTAGACATAGCCGTGGCGTGCGCGCTCCCAGTGGCCGTTCACCCAGACATGGCGGTGGCCGCGCCAATCCCAGTAGCCCGGTGACCACACGTAGCCAGGGCGCGCCGCGGGAACCACCTCGTAGTGCGGTGGCGGCGGGCCGACGCGAACGTCGATGTACGAGGCTGCGACGGCGGACGCCGAAATCGTCGCCGATGCGGCGGCGAGTACGGTGAGGGTCTTGAGTTTCGAGAACATCGTGTCTCCTTGGTCCGATGACGACACGATGATGAAACTGCTAGGGCGACGACAGGGTCGGAGAACTCTGGCACGGGCTGTAAGGCTCGTCCTTCGCTGCTGTCGTCCTGCGCCGCCCGCCCCCGTGAACGCGGGGGCGAAGTTCGATCAGTGGTTGTCGCGCGGCACGAACGCGCCGCCCGGATCGTCGTGCTCGGGCTCGTCCGGCCGCGGCACGAACGCGCCGCGACGGCCGACGAGAAAGTCGAGATCGGCGCCCTGATCGGCCTGCAGCACGTGATCGACGTAGAGCTTCCAATAGCCGCTCGCGAGCGGTGGCGACGGACGCTGCCAGCTCTTCATTCGATCGGCGAGCTCGGCCTCGCTGATGTCGAGATGGATGCGCCGTTTCGGCACGTCGAGGATGATGAAGTCGCCGCTGCGCACGGCAGCGAGCGGGCCGCCGTCGGCCGCCTCGGGCGCGGTGTGCAGGACGACGGTGCCGTAGGCGGTGCCGCTCATGCGCGCGTCGCTGATGCGGACCATGTCGGTGATGCCCTTCCTCAGCACCTTCGGCGGCAGCGGCATGTTGCCGACTTCGGCCATCCCCGGGTAACCCTTGGGGCCGCAGTTGCGCAGCACCATCACGCAGCTCTCGTCGATGTCGAGGCTCTCGTCGTCGATGCGCGAGTGGAACTCCTCGATCGAGTCGAAGACCACGGCCCGGCCGCGGTGGGTCATCAGCGCCGGCGTCGCCGCGCTCGGCTTGATGATCGCGCCGCGCGGCGCGAGGTTGCCGCGCAAGACGGCGATGCCGGCCTTCTCTTTGAACGGCGCGGCGAACGGCTTGATCACCTCGGTGTTGAAGTTCTCGGCACCGGCGATGTTCTCGCCGATCGTCTTGCCGTTGGCAGTGACTGCATCGAGGTGCAGCAGCGACGAGATCTCCTTGAGCACCGCCGGCAGGCCGCCCGCGTAGCAGAAGTCCTCCATCAGGTGCGCGCCGGAAGGCTGGAGGTTGAGCAGGCACGGCAGCTCGCTCGCCAGCCGGTCGAAGTCGTCGATGCCCAGCTTGACGCCGAGGCGGCCGGCGATCGCGATCAGGTGGATGACCGCGTTGGTCGAGCCGCCGATCGCTGCCAGCGTGACGATCGCGTTCTCGAACGCCTCGCGGGTGAGGATGGTCGAGAGCTTCTGGTCCTCGTGGACCATGTCGACGATGCGCCGGCCCGCCATCCGCGCCAGCACGTTGCGGCGGCCGTCGACCGCGGGGTAGGCGGCGTTGCCGGGCAGGCCGAGGCCGAGCGCCTCGACCATGCTGGCCATCGTGCTCGCCGTTCCCATCGTCATGCAGTGGCCGTGGCTGCGGTGCATGCAGCTCTCGGCGTCGAAGAAGTCCTGCAGCTTGAGCGTGCCGGCGCGCACCTGCTCGCTCATGCTCCAGACGCCGGTGCCCGAGCCGAGCTCCTTGCCGCGCCACTTGCCGTTGAGCATCGGCCCGCCCGACACGCCGATCGTCGGCAGGTTGACGCTCGATGCGCCCATGACGAGCGAGGGCGTCGTCTTGTCGCAGCCCATCAGCAGCACGACGCCGTCGATCGGATTGCCGCGGATCGACTCCTCGACGTCCATGCTCGCCAGGTTGCGATAGAGCATCGCCGTCGGCCTGAGCAGCGTCTCGCCGAGCGACATGACCGGGAACTCGAGCGGGAAGCCGCCGGCCTCGTAGACGCCGATCTTGACCTGCTCGGCGAGCGTACGGAAGTGCGAGTTGCACGGCGTCAGCTCGCTGAAGGTGTTGCAGATGCCGATCACCGGGCGGCCGTCGAACTGGTCGTGCGGCACGCCCTTGCCCTTGACCCAGCTGCGGTAGTTGAAGCCGTCGCGGTCCTGACGGCCGAACCACTGCTGGCTGCGCAGCTGCTCCGGCTTCTTGCGGGGCTTCTTGATGTCGGCCATCGCGGATTCCCGAGCTATTCCTTCACCGACCCGGTCAGCCCCGAGACGTAGTACTCGACGAAGAACGAGTAGATGAAGGCCACCGGCAGCGAGCCGAGCAGCGCGCCCGCCATGAGCGGGCCCCAGTGGTAGACGTCGCCCTCGACGAGCTCGGTGACGACCCCGACCGGCACGGTCTTGATCTCCGACGACGAGACGAAGGTGAGCGCGTAGATGAACTCGTTCCACGAGAGCGTGAACGCGAAGATGCCGGCGGAGATGAGGCCCGGCACCGCCAGCGGCAGGACGATCTTGGTCAGGATCTGCCAGCGGTTGGCACCGTCGATCAGCGCGCACTCCTCGAGCTCGAACGGGATCGAGCGGAAGTAGCCCATCAGCAGCCAGGTCGCGAACGGGATGAGGAAGGTCGGATAGGTGAGGATCAGGGCCCAGCGGGTATCGAACAGGCCGAGCTGATAGACGATCGCGGCGAGCGGGATGAACAGGATCGAGGGCGGCACGAGGTAGGCCAGGAAGATCGACAGGCCGACCTGCTTGGCGCCGGAAAAGCGCAGCCGCTCGATCGCATAGGCGGCGAACACCGAGCAGGCGAGCGAGAAGAAGGTCGCGACCACCGACACCAGCACGGTGTTCCACATCCACGCCGGGTACGAGGTGTGAAAGAGCAGCTTGTCGAAGTGGGCGAGCGTCGGCGTGAGCACCCAGAACGGGTTGCCGGTGCGCGAGAGCAGCTCGTTGTCGGGCTTCACCGACGTGATCCCCATCCAGTAGAACGGGAACAGGAGGACGATCAGGAAGACGATCAGGGGCAGGTAGATCGTCACGAACTTGCGCGACGGGGTCTCGAGGTAGCCCATGCCGACGCTGTCGGTGGTCGACTGCTTGGTCGGCACCGGCGCGTTCGCTTGGGTTATCGCGTCGCTCACTTGTCCTGCCCTCCCTGTTGCCAGGCGCGCCGCTGCAGACCGAAGTAGCTGAACATGATCGCGGCGAGCAGGAACGGCACCATCGCGATCGAGATCGCCGCGCCCTCGCCGAGCGCGCCGCCCGAGATCGCGCGCTGGAACGAGAGCGTCGCCATCAGGTGCGTAGCGTTGAGCGGCCCGCCGCGCGTGATGACGTAGATGAGCTGGAAGTCGGTGAACGTGAACAGCACCGAGAAAGTCATGACGACGGCGATGATCGGCGTCAGCAACGGCAGCGTGACGTGGCGGAACTGCTGCCAGCGCGTCGCGCCGTCGATCGCCGACGCTTCGTAGTACGAGGGCGAGATCGTCTGCAGGCCGGCGAGCAGCGTGATCGCGACGAACGGCACGCCGCGCCAGATGTTGGCGGCGATGACCGAGAGGCGGGCGTTCCACGGGTTGCCGAGGAAATCGATGTACTTGTCGATCAGCCCCATCTTCACCAGCATCCAGCTGATGATCGAGAACTGGGCGTCGTAGATCCACCAGAAGGCGATCGCCGAGAGCGCCGTCGGCACGATGTAGGGCAGGAGGATGACCGCCCGGAAGAAGGTCTTGAAGCGGATGTTGCGGTTCAGCAGCAGCGCCAGCCAGAGGCCGAGGCCGAACTTGATGACGCTCGCCACGAATGTGTAGAAGAGCGTGTTGAAGAGCGCCAGCCGCGTGACCGCGTCGCCCCAGAGGAACTGGTAGTTCTCGAGTCCGATCCACTCGCCGGCGCGGCCGACCTTGGCGTCGGTGAAGCCGAGCCAGAAGCCGAGCCCGAGCGGATAGGTCAGGAACAACAGCAGCAGGATCGCCGCAGGCAGCATGAACAGCAGCCCGAGCGCGTTGCGATTGTTCTGCAGTCGTTCGAGAAAGGTCATGGATCAGAGGTGGCAACGGCTCGCGGATGCGAGCCGAGGCCGAGTTGAGGGACGCGCCAGCGAAGCGAAGCGCGATCCCTCGAAC
>Ga0105249_10006386_pt1 | contig 10252 bp, 7 predicted proteins | sample KBSS44metaG_FD_81522 | JGI IMG/M metagenome (GOLD analysis project Ga0105249, IMG submission 81522) | Switchgrass rhizosphere microbial communities from Kellogg Biological Station, Michigan, USA - KBS S4-4 metaG | ecosystem: Host-associated > Plants > Roots > Rhizosphere > Soil | place...
GATCTTGATAAGTTCAATTTCAGCGTTTCATACAGAAATTTTCCAGCAGAGCCTTTACCACAGGCATATAAGACATATAATATCCGCATCGAAGCGGCTCCTTCATTGGGTATCGGGTATTCCACAAGTAATCTCACGAATGAGATATTGATTGAAGGTCTTAAGAAAACGGAAGGTACAGGACATATCACAGTTCTTTTGATACTGGATGACCTGATCTTTGAAAGATCAGAACGGAAAGAACGTATACAAGTATCAAAAGACAGGCAGGGTGTTGAGATCAAAAAATCTTTTTTTTCTACTGAGCTGATCTATTCATTTGCAGCAAGGGCTTCGATCTATGACTATAAAGGAAATACGCTGATCAGTAACAAGATCTTTTTTGACAGGGAGCAGAAAAGAAATTATAAAACGTCCGAGTTCAATTCACCGAACGAAGCAGCCGATTATTATACCAACAAAAGCGGTGAATTAAAATATAACCTCGCTAAACAATTAACGGCAGGTGTCATGCAGCAGTTGAATGCATGGCTGAATGACCAGTATGGTTACCCGGTACAAAGAGCAAATGATATACTCTGGGTATTAAATAATAAACGTCATGCTGCTTACCAGGAACATCAGAAAGCATGGAATGATTTTAAAAATGCAATTGTATTGATCAATTCAGATAATCCAGTAAGTAAAGTGAAAGAAAAAATGAAGCCGGTTATTGATTTTTATGAAAAGGTAAAAAAGCAATACACTACTGCTGATAAGGACGATAGAAAACTTCGCTACTCCGCATATTATAACCTGGCTAAGATCTATTTGTATCTGGATGAACCTGAAAAAGCAAAAGCCGAAGCGGATGCCCTTGCGATGAATGATTATGATGAAAGAGATGGCGCTTATTTACGTAGCGTGGCTGAATCATTGGAAGAAATGCTAAGGAAAAATAATGCAAGCAGCCGCCATTTTGCTGTGAACACGGCAACCTATGAGCCGCCAGTGAAATAGTGCAGTATGAAAATCCCAACTACCTACTTTTTCATAACACTTTTTTTGTTATCCTGCAAGAAGGACAAGGAGTTTTTTTCAAAAGATGGACAAAGGTTACCCGTGAAGTTATATGTGTATGCAACTGATAAAAGCAATCTTATTCAAACTTATTATTTTAAATACAATGGTTTAGGGCAAAAAATTGAAACATGGATTTTTGACAAGGATAATATTAAATATTCCTTTGAAAAAGCAGAATACAATTCGAATGGTAATATCATTAAGGAACATTTCTTTTACAAGCAACCAGATGGATCATTTAAGGAGGCACAAGTCAAAAGTTACATTTATAGTGATTCAAACAATCAACATTTATTGATTAAGCAAGAAAAATTCAGTTATGGTGAATTGACTAATTGGATAAGTTATCAATATCAAAATCAAAATCTTGTATCTGAAATATTTTATGTCCGATATCCTGAATTCAACCAAATAAGTATTAGCGGTAAAAATGAATATGAATATGACTCGGAGGGGAAATTAATTATAAGGAAAAAATTTTATGGAGAAAATACAACTCCCTCTTATATTCATCAACTAGTTTACGATAACAGCCTTCTTGTAAGAGAAAATATAACAACAAATTTGTTTCCTGAAACTATTGAGTGCTTCTATAACTTTAGGAAGCAGCTTTTAGCAAAGAAACATTTTGAAAACTCTCAAACCTTGTTAGATAGCGAAACGAATATTTATAACGAAGAAGGAAGTCTTATTGAAAAAATATTATATGACACACAAACATCCTCGTATGTATATACTTATATTCAGGTTTATGCCTATTAAAATTTCAATTTACTCAACTATCCTCAACTTTGCATAATTAAGCATGATCTTCTTTTCGCCATTATGCTCAAACTTTACTGTTGCAATGGGATTATGAGCTGCACCTTCCATTTTCATTACTTCACCAAACCCAAATTTCTGGTGCTCTACCTTTTGCCCAACCTGTAAATTGGAAGTATCGCTTGGTTTGAAGTCAGAAGAGGGAGTATGTTCTTTTGTTTGTCGTTGTGTGGTTGGCGCTAAATAAGAAGGAATTTCTTTTTTACCCGACTCCCGACTGCTAACTGCCGACTGCGAACTGTTCTTTCCCCACCCTCTCATTCTTTCAAAAGCAGTTCCATTGCCATAATCCATCTGGTTTCTGCTTCCACCACCCGAGTAGCTTTTATCAACGAATTGTTCAGGTAGCTCATCAATAAAACGGCTTGGATCATTTTGTACCAAACTTCCAAATCGATAGCGGGTATTAGCGTACGTTACCCATAATCTTTTCTTAGCTCTCGTTACAGCTACATAAAATAACCTGCGTTCTTCTTCCAGTTCTTCTCTTGTATTTATGCTCAATGCATTCGGGAAAAGCATTTCTTCCAAACCCGCTACGAACACAACCGGGAATTCCAATCCCTTGGCGGCATGTATAGTCATCAATTTTACCGTATCCGCATTCGGATCTTTTTCATCAGCATCTGTCAGCAAAGTGATCTGTTGTAAATAACTGCCCAAACTTTTATCAACTAACTCGCCTTCTTCATTATCCGGGCTTTCGATCCATTCTTTAATGGAGTTTAGTAACTCCTGGATGTTTTCATATCTCGCAACGCCTTCCGTGCTTTTATCATTAAACAATTCTTTTACAAAACTTGTTTGTTTACCCACATGCATAGCCACTTCATACGCATTATGTTTTTGCAGCATGCTTTGAAAGCTGCGGATCATTGTTACAAAATTTTCAATGGATTCCAGTGTTCCGGCTTTATATCCAAACTTTGAAGCATTGAGCAATACTTCCCACATGCTGATATTATTTTCATTGGCAAACAGCACTGCTTTATCAACAGATGTTTTGCCAATACCCCGAGCAGGAAAATTAATGATACGCTTTAGCGCTTCTTCATCCCTGGGATTTATAATAATTCTTAAATAAGCGATATAATCTTTGATCTCCTTTCGCTGGTAAAAACTGATGCCGCCATAAATCGTATAAGCAATGCCCATGCGCCGCAGGCTTTCTTCAAATGCCCTGCTTTGCGAGTTTGTACGATAAAGAATCGCAAAATCTTTATTAAAAAAATGGTTGCGCAGCTTTTGCTCCTGTATTGTATCCGCTACAAATTTCCCTTCCTCGTTATCCGTCATCGTTCTTACCAATCTTATTTTTTCACCTTCTGTATTTTCTGTCCACAGGTCCTTTGGTATCTGGCCCTTATTGTTTTTTATTATTTCATTGGCAGTATTAAGAATGCTTTTTGTACTGCGGTAGTTTTGTTCCAGCTTCACCACCTTTACTTCTTCATAATCTTTCTGGAATTGTAAAATATTTTGAATGGTGGCCCCACGGAAACTATAAATGCTTTGGGCATCATCACCCACCACGCAAACATTTTCATGCATGGCTCCCAGCAGCTTAATAATTTCATACTGTGCCGGGTTAGTATCCTGGTATTCATCGATCAGTATATATTTAAACTTACGCTGGTATTTACTTAAACTTTCGGGAACATTCTTCAGCAGCTCATAAAACTTTAATAACAGGTCATCAAAATCCATTGCACCGTTTTTAAAACAACGTGCGGCATAAGCCTGGTATATCTGTGCAATAGCCGGACGATTGCTGCGCATATCTTCCTGCTGGATATAATAATCATTTGCATATTCAGCCGGACCAACCAATGCGTTTTTTGCTGCCGAGATACGATTATAAACGGAGGCAGGTTTATAATGCTTATCATCCAGGTTCAGTTCATTCACTACTGTTTTGATCACGGATTTTGCATCATCCGTATCATAAATAGTAAAGTTGTTAGGATAGCCAATTTTATTTGCTTCGCTGCGCAATATTCTTGCAAATACCGAATGGAAAGTCCCGATATACAGGTTTCTTGCTTCATTATTACCAAGTATGTGCTCAACACGTTCCTTCATTTCCTTAGCTGCCTTATTGGTAAAAGTGAGAGCAAGAATATTAAAAGCATCAACACCGTTTGCCATCAGGTGAGCAATGCGGGTGGTAAGCACTTTGGTTTTTCCGCTGCCGGCACCTGCCACGATCATCAATGGCCCATTAATATGCAATACGGCTTCACGCTGCCTTTCATTCAATCCTTCTAGATAATTAGTCATTTTTTTCCTTTGTCACCCTGCGCTGTTTACCTTGAGTCAATCGAAGGGTCGGAAGGGTGCCAGGGCTGCAAATTACATTGCTTAGCCGAGCTTTCATGAGCCTAATAGGTAAGATATTTTCTTTTCTTGTGCTGCTTATATTTTTCAAAAATAATTTCGCCCATGGGTTTATTATAAACTTTACTTTCTACCCATGAGATGGTATCGAGATAGGCAAAAGACCGTGTCTCAAAAGGATTTTTTTCGAGATGTTTTATTTTTTCTAATAGTTTTTTCAACCCGGGTTTGATCTTATCCGGAGCAACATTAAAAGAGCTTCTCAAAAAGGCAAACATTTCTTCTTCCACTGCTGTCAAGTTTTTCATTTTTGAAAAGAAACGGTAAACGGATTTCATCAGTGACTCCATAATGTCATAATTGCCCAGCTCATAGTGAGACATCATGTGCAGCAAGCGGGCATAGCATTGCAGGTCAATACGCAGATCCAGCGGCCCGTTGATAATTTTTTGAAGATAATCTATCGCCTTTTCATATTTACCGGCGCCGAAATAAAGAACAGCAATTTTATAATTGAATACCAGTATGCGGTGCTGATCCACATATAAAGCATATTCTTCGAGGTTTTTTTCAATTATTGGCACCAGTTTCAATCCTTCCGTAAAAGTTCCCTTCATCAGGTGCTGGTTTATTTTAGCTCCATTGATATAAATTGACGTATGTGTTTTAAAATTATCATGCCTGTTAGCAACGGGTAATTTCTGGTATCTCTCAAATTGTTTGAGTATGATCTCAAATTTTTCAAAATTGCGCAGATCGAATAAAGCGTTCAGCAAATTATGCATTCCTTTTACATAATGGCCTGTTTCAATTTCGATCATCGCGGGATGTTCATCAAACAGATCAATCCATTTCTGGCTATATCGGTAATACATTAAAAAGTCCTGTTTGATAAAAGCATACCAGGAATAGCTCTGGTACAAATACAGTTTTTCATAAAACCCATTCACCGCTTTTATATCAGCGGGTAAATAACTTTTGAAAAAAGCATTAAGTTCTTTTTCATCCTCTTTGTTTCTTGCATGCCCATGCAACACAAACCAGCGATACAACAGCAATGCGAGATTGGAAAGATTTGTTACGCGGTCGATATGCCCGCTGATGGCAAATGCTTCCTCAGCCATTTGCAATGTTTTTTCAGCTGTACTTCGTGTGATGTGCAGTGTTTCAATTTTCTTTTCTAAGGAGAGCAATTGAACAAGGGTATTAAACTTCTGGTTAGCTCTTGCCAGTTCTTTTGCTTTTTCAAGAATGCGAAGACTCTGGATCTTTAAACCCTTGTTATATAAAATGCGGGCATTATCCAGGTGCTCACTTAGCTGCAGATCGATATTATCAGATGTTTTTAATAAACGCAGGCTGGCCAATAACTGCTTGTACAGGTGATTTTTTAAATTGGCTAATTGCGTTTTTGTAATTCCCGAAATTTTTTTAAGCAACATCGCATCGTCATATTCTTTCATTTTATCCAGCGCATCAAAAAGCTGGATGATCTTCAGATCTTCTTTTGCTGAGCTCCTTTTAATATAGAGTTTAAAGTGCCTTTTCTCCGATTTTTCAAGGGAGTGAACGAGTTGAAATAATATGTCAGAAAACCGCGTGGACATAAATATAAGGTCGGGCCGAAACCCTTGAATGGTAATGATTTAATAAAAATACCTCCTGTTTGGCATAATAAAATCTGCAGAAGGATGTTTTGATTCAAAATGAACGGGCCAATACATTTGTATTGCCTCATTTTCATACAACAAGCAATCGTTGAGTGAGCAATCATCAGAGGCCGAAAAAGAAAGAGAATCGCTTATTAAAAGCACTTCATAAGAATTTCATATGGCAAGCAATCGTTAGAGGTCAGTCCGTTTCTACGGAAGGGCCTTTTTTGTTGGGTTGCAAGATAGCAAATAAATAGTTTAACCAGCAAGATCGTTATTGAAAGAAATACTTTCGATATAAGCTATGACCTGGTGCCGGGTTTTATTCATTTTCTTTTCAAGCCTTGCTAAAAGCTCTTCTTCTTTGCCTTGTTCATAACAAAGATCATCATCGGAAAGGGTGCTATCATTTTCTTTCATTCTTTCTTTTACTTCTTCCCAGGGAGCATTCAGCTTTAAAGTTTCCATAATTACAGTTTTAAAAATGAGGTATTAAGAAATAAAAGAAGCGGTATCAAAATTTAATAAAATCACGCAACGTTGTCACGGCGCAAAGGGGAGTTAGTAAAAATCAGGCTTGCGTCGTTGCGTGAAAATATACCAAAAGGTTTTTTGAGACATTTTCTATTTCTTTTCAATTAAGTTTTCTTCGGTTCCAGCAATTTGAAGAACTGATCTAACTGGGGCAGTATTACAATTCTTGTCCGGCGATTAACCGCCCGGTTTTCATCTGTGCTATTCTCCATTAATGGCATGTATTCACCGCGACCAGCAGCAGCCATCTTGGCCGGGTCGAGTCCGTATTGGTTTTGTAAAATGCGAACCACGGCCGTTGCTCTTTTTACACTCAGGTCCCAGTTATCAAGAAGCACTCCGCTATGAAAGGGAACATTATCAGTATGCCCTTCTACCATAAATTCAATTCCCGGCTGGTTCTTTAATACCATTGCAACTTTACCGAGCACTTCTTTTGCCTGCGGGGTTACTTCATATTTACCGGTTTTAAAAAGCATCTTATCAGAAATATCAATATACACAACACCTTTATCTACTTTGATATTAATGTCTTTGTCATTCATGTTACCAATTGCCCCTTTCAAATTCATTACTAAGGCCATATTCAATGAATCTTTTCTTGCAATTGCCATTTGCAGGTCTTGTATATAAATATCTTTAGCACCAATATTGTCAAGCGATTTTTTAATACTCTCTGCCTGTGAAGAAGAGATCACTGAAAGATCCTGCAATTGCTTTAATACAGTCGTATTGTTTTGTTTTAAAAATTCATTTTGTTTATCCAGCTCAGCTAAACGATTAGTAAGACTCGCATTTGTAGCTTCTAATGCAGCCTTCTGGCGGGACAGATCAGATTTCTCGTTATTACAAGCATTCAGGTCATTTTGCAGGTTTCCATATTTTAATTCCAACTGGGTATAATTAGCAGTCGCCGCTTTGTACTTTTTACTACTAACGCATGCAACCAATAGTGGTAACACCAGGACAATGAGTAACAATCTTTTATTCATAAAATTTTATTTTGAATGAAGCATAATCAAGCATTTACAAGTTTCATGCCCGCACATTGATAAAGGTAATAAACTAAGTCACTGTTTAACCACATGCCCTTAGGGAATGTAAAAATCGGACAGGCATCAGTGTTTATTAACCCACTCATCGTATCATTTTGCTTCCTGTCATTTTTCTCTACGAAACGATTCGTTTAATGTTCATTTTTGTTGCAAACATCTTTTATGCGGGGACATACATTAGGTATTTTAGTTTTTCTTTTGATTGCAAACATTGCTTTTGCTCAAACACAACGTGGAAAGATAACGGGGAAAATAACAGATGAAGAATCAAAGCCAATACAGGGTGCAACTGCTGATCTGCTGAGAAGTAAAGATTCTTCTCTGGTTAAGGTTTCGATATCAGATAAATCCGGGGTTATAGAATTCGAGAATATCAGGGTTGGTTCTTATTTAATACGGGTCAGCCATGTTAACACGGCCAAATCTTTCTCACCGGTTTTTACTTTATCGCCGGAAAATAATGCAATAACCATTGCCGATTTGTCGCTTCATGCAGTGGCAAAAGAGTTGCAATCGGTCCAGGTTACGGCACGCAAACCATTTATTCAGCAACTGACCGATCGCATTGTTGTGAATGTTGAAAACAGTGTTGTCAATGCCGGCAGCTCCGCTTTTGATGTCCTGGAAAGATCACCGGGAATTTTGATCGATGTAAATGATAATTTGAGCATGCGTGGCAAAGCTGGTGTTATTATCATGATCGATGGTAAGCCAAGTCCAATGAGCGGATCGGATCTTGTAAATTATTTACGAAGCCTTCCATCCGCGGCAATTGAAAGGATCGAACTTATTACAAATCCATCTTCAAAATATGATGCGGCGGGTAATGCCGGCATTATTGACATCCGCATGAAGAAGGACCAGCGTTTTGGAACGAACGGCTCTTTTACTGCCGGTTATGGCCAGGGCATTTATCCTAAAGCCAATTCAGGCATAAACCTTAATTATAGAAATAAAAAAGTAAATCTTTTTGGCGGCTATAACTATGCATACCGGATGAATCTGAATCATCTTTTATTGAATAGAAACTTTTTTGAAAACGGGCAGTTCACGGGACAAGACCTGAAAGACAATTATACCAAGATCCCTCTTTACCTGAACACCGTCCGATTGGGTGCAGATTTTTATCCAAACAAAAAAACTGTTTATGGTTTTGTTATCAACAGTAATTTAAATTCATTCAGGCCTTTTAATGACAACAGCTCGGTTGTGATCGGAAGCAACAAGCAGCCACTTTATAAATTCAATACTCAAACGAAAAATGACAATCAGAATAAAAATATAGCAGCCAATTTTAATATCAAACATACTTTTGACACAACAGGAAGAGAGTTAACGGCTGATATCGATTATGCGTATTTCAATACGGATAATTTTTCAAGAGTGTCGACTCAGTATCATAATTTGGATGGCACACCCATGCAGCCTGATTATATACTGGATGGATTCCAGGATGGCAATTTAAATCTTAAAACGGCTAAAGCTGATTATGTAAATCCCCTGAAGAAAAAAGCAAGGATCGAAACAGGTTTTAAAACAAGTTTTGTCAGCGCAGATAATGATGCCCGTTTCTTTAACATGAGCAATGGAGTTCCCGAGGATGATGTAAATAAGACCAATCATTTTTATTATGATGAAAACATCAACGCTGCCTACCTGATCTTCAAAAAGACGCATAAAAAATTTGATTATCAAATTGGACTCCGTGCCGAAAACACCAATGTAAAGACAAGACAGGTGAAAGGAGATATCCGTTGGGATTCATCCTATACGCAACTTTTTCCCAGTGCTTATTTTAATTACAACATCAAAGAAGATCAGCGCATTGGCGTATCAGTAAGCCGCAGAATCGATCGCCCGAATTATTCACAGCTCAATCCTTTCCTGTTCCTGATCGATGTGACCACTTATGCAACAGGTAATCCGGATTTATTACCACAGTTTACGTGGGCTTATGAATTGAATTATACTATTAAGAACATCAATTTAACGCTGGGATATAGTCATACAGAAAAAAGCCAGAACATCGTTATAGCGAGATTTAAAGAAGTATTTCCATCTATTCCTGCAGATGATAATGTAACAGTACAGATACCGGTCAATCTCTCTTCCACCGATTATTTCGGACTTACTGTTGCAGCGCCCATTCGCCTTAGCAAATGGTGGAATATGATCAATAATGCAAATGTGTTTTATAATCATTTCAATGGTAACCTCGGCGTAACGACATTGGACAAAGGCCGGGCCGTAGCAGACCTCCGTACGAATAATACATTTACGTTTAAAAAAGGATGGACCGCAGAGTTGAATGCAAACTATAATACAGGTGGCCAGTATGGTTTCATGGTTACACGTTCGCAGTGGGGTATTGGCACCGGTGTTCAAAAAACATTTTGGCAGGGCAAAGGCCAATTGCGATTTAATATCACTGATATTTTCTGGACAAATCTGCCACGGGCTACGATCACATACGACAATTATATAGAGATATGGAGAGCTTACCGTGAATCAAGGGTAGCCAACTTAACGTTCACTTATCGCTTTGGAAGCAATAAGGTTTTGCAGGCACGCCGCAGAACAACAGGTTCAGAAGAAGAAAGACAAAGAGCACAATAAAGTTCCGTATGCCATCTTATTTTTTTTCTCATGTGCGACGGGCCACGCTAAGGCGTGGCTCTATTTTTTATGAAGGGTTTGTAATAGCTGCAGGTGCGGTTTTACCTGTTGCAAAGTATCATTGTGTAAGAATTGTTTCAGGTGTTTATAAAAATGACTGAAATCATAATACCC
>Ga0105249_10006387_pt1 | contig 10251 bp, 9 predicted proteins | sample KBSS44metaG_FD_81522 | JGI IMG/M metagenome (GOLD analysis project Ga0105249, IMG submission 81522) | Switchgrass rhizosphere microbial communities from Kellogg Biological Station, Michigan, USA - KBS S4-4 metaG | ecosystem: Host-associated > Plants > Roots > Rhizosphere > Soil | place...
GAGCACCTGACCGTCGGACAGATACAGCAGCCGCAGCCGCGCGGGCAGCACACCCCGCGATCGCAGCAGCGCAACCGCATAGAACTTCATCTGGAACATCGCCTTGAACTCGGCGAGCGCCCGCGCCTCCGGTGGGGCCTTGCCGGTCTTGTAATCGACGACCCGTAGTTCGCCGGTGGGCGCGACGTCGATGCGGTCGACGAACCCGCGCAGCAGCGTGCCGTCCTCCAGCTCGACCTCGACGCGTTGTTCGCAGCTTTGCGGGTCGAACCGCGTCGGGTCCTCGAGACGGTAATAACCCGACAGCAGCGCGCGCGCCTCGTCGAGCAGCTCGGCCCGCAGCGCGGGTTCGATGTCGGCGGCCAGTTCCGGTTGTCCGGCCACCACTCGGTCCCACGCCGGGCCGACGAGCGTCATCGCGGTTTCACGGCCGCGCTGCTCCGCGGGCAGCCCGTATAGCTGCTCGAGCGCCGCGTGCACGACCGAACCGCGCACCTGCGCAGTGGATGCCGGCTCCGGCAACCGGTCGATGGCCCGGAACCGGTACAGCAGCGGGCACTGCTTGAAGTCGCTGGCCCGCGACGGCGACAACGCAGGCCGACGGACGGGCGGAACCGTCTCATCGCTCATGACAGCAGCGTATGACCGCAGTCCGACAACCCCGAGCACCCGACGCGGCGCGTCAACTGGCAGGCTGATCAGCTGTGCCAAGGACAGGTCCGTTCGAAGTCGGTGATCGCGTACAGCTCACCGACGCGAAGGGCCGCCACTACACGATGGTGTTGACGCCTGGCGGGGAGTTTCACACCCATCGCGGCATCATCGCGCTCGACACCGTCATCGGGCTGCCGGAAGGCAGCGTGGTCAAGTCGACGAGCGGTGACCAGTTCCTGGTGTTGCGCCCACTGCTCGTCGACTACGTGATGTCGATGCCGCGCGGCGCACAGGTCGTCTACCCGAAGGACGCCGCCCAGATCGTGCACGAGGGCGACATCTTCCCTGGGGCGCGAGTGCTGGAGGCCGGCGCCGGATCGGGAGCGCTGACGTGCTCGCTGCTGCGCGCCGTCGGCCCCGAGGGACGGGTGACGTCCTACGAGGTGCGCGACGACCACGCCGTGCACGCCGTCCGCAACGTCGAGACTTTCTTCGGGGAGCGTCCGGCCAACTGGGATCTCGTCACCGCCGATCTCGCCGACTACGCCGGAGGTGAAGTCGACCGCGTCGTGCTCGACATGCTGGCGCCGTGGGAGGTCCTCGACGCCGTCGGCAACGCGCTTGTCGCAGGCGGGGTGCTGATGATCTACGTCGCGACCGTCACTCAGCTGTCGCGAACCGTCGAGGCGCTGCGCGAGCAGCAGTGCTGGACGGAGCCGCGCGCCTGGGAAAGCATGCAGCGGGGGTGGCATGTCGTCGGCCTCGCGGTGCGTCCACAGCACACGATGCGCGGGCATACGGCGTTTCTGATCAGCGTGCGCAAATTGGCGCCGGGGGCCGTCGCGCCAATGCCGTTGCGGCGCAAGCGTCAATTGGGCGGCGGCATTTAATCGTCGCTGCTGCGCCGAAGTCCGCGGCGCGTCGAGAGCAAGTCCATTTCCGGTCGTGACGCGACCAGACGCTCGGCGGCGTCGAGCACGTCGACGAGATGATGCCGATCGGCGGACACCACGGCGATGCCGATGCTCGCTCGACGGTGTAGGTCCTGGGAACCCGTCTCAGCCGCGGACACCGCGAACCTGCGTTGCAGTTCGGCGATGACCGGCCGGATGACAGAGCGCTTTTGTTTGAGCGAATGCACATCGCCGAGCAGAAGGTCGAACTCGAGCCAGCCGATCCACACGGTGGCGCTCAGCGAGTGGGAGTGGGACTGGCAGTCGGCGTGGCGGGCGTGGGCTGCTGGCCCATCTGGAGCAGCAAGTCCGCCGTCTGCCGGGTCAGCTGCCAGTTGTCCTGCTGCGGGGCGAACTCCATCGGAAACTTCGAGTCCTTGCCGGTTGCCTGCGGGCCGCCCGGCTTCATGGTGATGTTGGCGATGACGTTGCCGGGTTGGTCCTGCGCCCACATCATGTCGGTGGCTTCGAAGGTCAACGGCGCATAACCGCTGTCGTGCAGCGCCTTGGCGAATCGGTCCAGTGCGGCCGCGTCGGCAGGAGTGCCGTATTGGACGAGACCGACCTTGTCGTTGCCTGGCACGTTCGGGTCTGACAGGCGGCCCATCAGGTCGGTCAGCGTGGCCGCTGGCGGTAGTGGCGCGCCCGTCTCGGTCGGCGGCGGAACCGTCGGCGGCCCGCTGAGGGGAAACGGCGTCGAGCTGGGTACTGAACTGGAGTCGTCGCTACATCCGCTAAGCCCGAGCGCCGCCACGAACGTGGCGGCGCCCAGGATTGCGGCACAGGTGCGATGCACTCACTGCCTAGCCGACAGCCGACATCAACGCCATGAGTGACTGCTTGGACATCTGCCAGCCCGTGGGACTGGGACCAGGGACGAACTGGATGTTCTGGGTCGCGACGCCACCGGTGGCCGCTGTGGCGGTCACGTCGGCGGTGACGACGTCACCGTTCTGGTCGATGTTCGCCACGGTGAACGACAGCGGGAACTTGCCCTCGGCCTGTGCCTCGCGCAACTTCGTATCCGCGACCCGGCCTTCGATCCTGCCGATGCCACCCTGGATGAAGGGCGCCTTGCTTGCAGACAAGCCAGGCGCGCCGAGTGCCTGCAGGGTCTGCAGGAGCGGGGCCTGCAAGTCCGGCGCCGGCGCCTGAGGCATCGGGATGTCCCACACGACCGATTGCACGGCCGGAGCCTGCGGTCCAGTGGGGGATGCAATAGAAGTCACACCTGCTGCCGCACCGCCCACCAGAGCGGCTGCCGCCACGCCGGTAACGAGGGATTTCAGGGTCACGATTGTCCTTTCGATCGGCCCAACTCACCAGAGAGGTTAACAAGTGTTGCTGGTGTGTCGAATTCCTACACCGCACACAAAGGCTGAATCGCCGGTAGCGTTGAAGTTGTTACTGCACCAACTTCCGGTGCGGGAAGGGGCGCAACATGAATGAGTCAGAGCGTTCTGAAGCGTTCGGCACACCTCGCGACGAAGGCATGTCCAGCGAGGATGCCGCCGAGTTGGAAGAGCTGCGACGCGAAGCCGCGCTTCTGCGTGAGCAGCTGGAGAACGCGGTGGGTCCGCAAAGCGGACTCCGAAGCGCCCGCGATGTGCATCAGCTCGAGGCGAGGATCGACTCGCTCGCGGCCCGTAACGCCAAGCTGATGGAAACCCTCAAGGAAGCCCGTCAGCAGTTGCTGGCGCTGCGCGAAGAGGTCGACCGGCTGGGCCAGCCGCCGAGCGGTTACGGCGTGCTTCTTTCCGTGCAAGACGACGACACCGTCGACGTTTTCACCTCCGGCCGCAAAATGCGGCTGACGTGCTCCCCGAACATCGACACCAAGACGCTGAAGCAGGGCCAGACCGTCCGCCTCAACGAGGCGCTCACGGTTGTCGAGGCCGGCAACTTCGAAGCTGTCGGCGAGATCAGCACGCTGCGCGAGATCTTGTCCGACGGGCACCGCGCGCTCGTGGTCGGCCACGCCGACGAGGAGCGCATCGTCTGGCTTGCCGAGCCGTTGGTGGCCGCCGAGTTCCTGCCGGATCTCGAGGTGATCGATGACGACGACGATCTTCGTCCGCGCAAGCTGCGCCCCGGCGACTCACTGCTCGTCGACACCAAGGCCGGCTACGCGTTCGAGCGCATCCCCAAGGCCGAGGTCGAGGATCTGGTGCTCGAAGAGGTGCCCGACGTCAGCTACAACGACATCGGCGGCCTTGGCCGGCAGATCGAGCAGATCCGCGACGCCGTCGAGCTGCCGTTCCTGCACAAGGAGCTTTACCGCGAGTACTCGCTGCGCCCGCCCAAGGGTGTGTTGCTCTACGGCCCGCCCGGCTGCGGCAAGACGCTGATCGCCAAGGCGGTGGCCAACTCGCTGGCCAAGAAGATGGCCGAGGTGCGTGGTGACGATGCCCGCGAGGCGAAGTCCTACTTCCTCAACATCAAGGGCCCCGAGCTGCTGAACAAGTTCGTCGGTGAGACCGAGCGGCACATCCGGCTGATCTTCCAGCGGGCCAGGGAGAAGGCCTCCGAGGGCACTCCTGTGATCGTGTTCTTCGACGAGATGGATTCGATCTTCCGCACCCGCGGTACGGGCGTTTCGTCGGACGTGGAGACGACGGTCGTTCCGCAGCTGCTTTCGGAGATCGACGGTGTCGAGGGTCTGGAGAACGTCATCGTGATCGGCGCCTCGAACCGCGAGGACATGATCGACCCGGCGATCCTGCGGCCCGGCCGCCTGGACGTCAAGATCAAGATCGAACGCCCGGATGCCGAAGCGGCTCAAGACATCTTCAGCAAGTACCTCACCGAGGAGCTGCCGGTGCACGCCGACGATCTGACCGAGTTCGGCGGCGACCGTACGGCCTGCATCGAGGCGATGATCGTCAAGGTCGTCGACCGGATGTACGCCGAGATCGACGACAACCGGTTCTTGGAGGTCACCTACGCCAACGGTGACAAGGAAGTCATGTACTTCAAGGACTTCAACTCCGGCGCGATGATCCAGAACGTCGTCGACAGGGCGAAGAAGAACGCGATCAAGTCAGTGCTGGAGACCGGTCAGCCGGGTCTGCGCATCCAGCATCTACTCGACTCGATCGTTGACGAGTTCGCCGAGAACGAGGACCTGCCCAACACCACGAATCCCGATGACTGGGCACGGATTTCGGGCAAGAAGGGCGAGCGGATCGTCTACATCCGCACGCTCGTCACCGGCAAGAGCTCGAGCGCCTCGCGAGCGATCGACACCGAATCGAACCTGGGCCAGTACCTGTAGGTCTACTACCGCGTGGGCCCACACGTGAGTAGGGGACGTGCGTGTTCCCCTCGCAAGCGGTGGGCCCAGTTCACCGACACGCCGCTCGCGGTGTACATTTCGCGCACGCTCGGCCGGCCGCTAGCTGTGCAGTGAGTACGAGTTGGCCAGGTCGTCCTGCGTCACGCGGGCGTCGGCATTCGTGGTGTCCACCCGCAGTGGCGTCGACGGCGTGCTCGGCTCGTAACGCGATCCCGCGGGCAACGAGAGTCGGCTCGCTAGGGCGGGCAGATCCGCCAGCCTGAGATCGCGGTCGCGGTCTGGCTATACGTCTGCATGACCCAGCGCCTGCCGTCGGGGTCGATGAGCTCGTAGATCTCGCGACCCGCATCGAAGACGAAGAGCGCCTTGCGATTGACCCGGTTGACGTTGTACGGCGCCGGGTTCATCGACGATAACTTCACCGTCGCCTATCGAATCATCTCGGGGCCACCAAAGCTCTTGTGCTCCTTAGTAGAACGTAGCCTTCGAGGACGGCGAGCGTGCGCGAAATGTCCGCGATTAGCGGCGTGTCGACGTGCAGACACGCACAGTCGCGGTGGTTAGGTCCCGCTGTTTTCCATCTCCAGGTACGCGTCGCGACCGGCGAGGCTGACTGCCACGTCCGTGATAAGTGGGTCGAAGAATCGCTCGCGATAGATCGGGTCGACGCTGGTGCTGACCGTGAAGTACAACCCGGACAGCACCGCCACAATCAGCGACACGTGCACAACGGTCTGCGGGACCGGCACGTGGACACCGAACCAGGTGCCCGGACAGGGCGGCTGGCCGACGGCGCAGTGATCCTCTGAGGACCACAGCACAGCGACGTCGTCGGGCACCGCGACGATGCCGAGTGCAAGGAAGAACGCGAACAGGCCCGCGGTGAAGAACACCACCTGGATCGCCTGCGACACGACCATCACCGCAACGACATTCACCTGCTCGGCCAGCGACAGCGGCGTGCGCACCGGCTGGTGGTCGGGTGCCGACTCCAGCGGTGTGCCCGCGAGCAGCTTGGCTGGATCGGTCTGGCCCGCACGGTCCTCGCGCAGTGCCTGCACTTCGTCCCTGATGGTGGTGACCACGAACACGATCGCGACGAGAGCCAGGAATCCGATGGTCTGCCATAGTCTTTGGCGCGTCATTCGCGCCGCCAACTGCCACAGCTCGCCGGTGAAGTACACCACCACGGTGATCATCAGCAGCGGCAAGGCGCGACTCATCAGTGTGCCAAGAGCTCCGAACTGAATCCACGCAAAGCGGAACGCCCACAACGCAATCGAGCCGAAGCCGATGTACGTCAACCAGATCGCCAGGATCGCGACGAACGCGAACCCGACCGCCTCAGCCGCCGCGAAACCCGAGAAACCGCTGGCGGCGAACGGGAGTCCGAAAACGAAGAGGGCCATCACCAACAGCGCAGCTGAGCGTCGGCCCGCCTCACCGAGTGTGGTGCCGATCTGATGCAGCAGATACAGCGCGAACGGTGCGGCCACCAGCAGCAGCGTCAGCACGCTCAGCCGGATCACATACCCGAAATCGGGATCGCCGTCGGTGAGTTCGGCCAGCAGCATGGTCAGCGATATCACCGCGCCTACACCACTGACCATCGGCGCCGAGCGTTCGATCAGCGCCCGGGAGCGTACCCGCCGGGTTAGCACCAACGGCAGGCCGCGATGCAAGAACCATTCGTGCACCTGCCGCATGTCGGACACGGGCAACATTGTGCGCGATTGCGGCCCTACAGGCGGCAGAGCGCGCCGATATGACGAAGATATTGCTCAGGGCGCGGCCACAGCGGCGCGATACCGATCGCGCGCCCGCAACGTCAGTTGTACATCGTCGATGAGCGGGTCGAAGAACCTCGTCCGATACTCGGCATCGCTGACCGTGCGTGCGCTGATGTACATAAACGTCAGCGCCCCAAGGAAAAACGTGATCTGGATCAACGAATCCGGTACCGGGATCGTCATGCCGAGCAGCGATCCGTCGCTGCGGCTGTTGCGTGTCCATGCCGCAAGCACTTCGGGGGAAAGCAGGATGAGGCCGAGGATCAGGAAGATCAGTGACGTCATTGCCGCGATGATCAGGATCTGACTGAGTTGCGATGCGGCGACCACGAACATGACGTTGAACCGCTCGACGCGGCTCAATGGCCGGACCGTCGCGGGATCGGCCATTGTCTCGAATGGCGTGCCCGCCAACCGGTCTGAGTTGCCGCGAGCCAGCTCGTCGGACTCCATCATCGGCTTCACGTGCTCACGCATCACGGAGACCACGAACACCGCCGCGATGAGAGCGAGGAAAAGAATCGCCAGCCATAACCGTGGCCGCGAGATGGTGGCGGCCATCAGCCAGACGGGGGAGTTGAAGAAGACCAGAATCGTCAACAAGAGCAATGGCAACGCGCGGGTCACCATCGAGCCCGCCGCGGCAAGGTTGGACGTCGTCATCTGCACGGCCCAGGCGAGAATGGAACCGGCGCCACACGCGGTCAGCGCCAGTATTGCGGCGATCACGATGGCCTCGAAGACCAGATCCACGAACACCCGCGGGCTCGGGCCGCCGAGGACGCCGCCTGCGATGGCGAACGACACCGCGACCGTCGCCGCCACGGCCCGGCCGCGCACCGTGGAGATGCGTGACACCAACCAACCCACCAACACGGCAACGGGCAGCACGAGCACTAGCAGCGCCAGCACGAACCATTCCGTGCGCGTCGGATTGCCCTCGATATCGATGCTGTGTTTCCCCGTGACGGCGACGACGAGCGCGGAGTTGACCATGAAGACCGAAAATCCGGCCAGCACAGGCGCCGACCGCGGCCACAGCCGTCGCACCAGGGCGCCCGGCCGCAATACCGCAGGCAGGCCGTGGTTGAGGAACCATGCGTCGGCGGCGCGTCGCTGCGTCGCGTCAATCATGGAAGGCCCGCCGGTCGGGAGACGACGACAGCTGGATCGCCGCGCGCCACAGCAGCAGCCCGGTCTGCACGCCGACTGCGATCGACATCATCGAAATCAAGGTCGCGGTGAATACCGCGGTGCTGTGCGTGCCGAGCAACTGGGTGACCCCCATGAAGCCCAGCGAGCCGGGGACCAACAGCCAGAACCCCGGCACCACCAGCGACATCGTCGGCGGCGTGTTGGGACGGTGGGATATCGCCAGCGCGAACAGGATCAGCGTCAGACCGCCGCCGAACCCGCTGGCATAGCTGCCGAGCACGGCGTTGCCGATCCACTGGCCGCCGTAGGCGATGTACAGCATCAGCACCATCCACGGCAAGAACTTCGTCGGCGGAGCGAAATTCAGCCATATCCCAAAGCCGTACACCAGCACCCCGACGAACGGCGCCCACGGGCCGAGCCGGTTGACCTGAGTGGTGACGAGGTCGGTATCGGCAATGCCCGCGATCTGCGCTGCGATGAGGATGCCGAACGCCAACTGAGCGATCTGCATGAAGCCCGCCACCAACCTGCTGGCCCCGGACACCACGTGATGGGTAGCCAACTCGATGACCGCAAGCGTGATCGCCGCGCCGGGGAGGAAGGTGGCCAGCGGCGCCGCGAGCGCGCGCAGGCTGTCGGTCCCGACGTGCCATCTGTTCTCGAACGTGAACACGATCAATGCGACCAGGAACGCGCAGAGGGTCGGGAGCATGTAGCCGATGGCCTCGTTGCGACGGCCGATCACGCTCAGGGCGCCAACGAGCAGGCCAAGGAACGCGGCACCGTAGAGACTCCACGGTGTCGGCTGCAGGATCAGCGCCAGGCCGACGCTTTGCACCGCATAGCCGAGAATCGTGATCCACACCGGAAATCGCTTGTCCAGGTGACGGATTCGCTCGAGCTCGGCGATGCCCTCCTCGGGGCTGACCGCGCCTGACGGCGCCCGCGCCACCAACGTGGCCAGCGGGAAGGACTGGTCGTAACGCACGGTGAAATCCGGGTTGGCGATATAGATGCCTTCGCCGGACGCGCTGCCGACCTGCACGTAGTTGGGCAGCGCCAGAAACTCATGGTCGAGGCCGTAGGCGCGGGCGGTCTGTTCCATCACCGAGCGCACCATCGTGACCGGATAGTTCGCCCCGGCCATGGCAGCGCCGAGCTTGGCCACGAATTGGGGCGCGGCCACATCGTGTCGCTCGGATGGCACGGTCGCAGGCTACTGTGCGGCGTCCCCTAGGCTGGGCGACATGCAACGGATTATCGGAACCGAGGTCGAGTACGGCATTTCCTCGCCGTCCGATCCGACCGCGAATCCGATCCTGACGTCGACGCAGGCGGTGCTGGCGTACGCCGCCGCCGCAGGGATTCAGCGTGCCAAGCGCACCCGCTGGGATTACGAGGTCGAGTCGCCGCTGCGGGACGCCCGCGGGTTCGACCTGAGCCGGTCGGCCGGCCCGCCGCCGGTGGTGGACGCCGACGAGGTCGGTGCGGCAAACATGATCCTCACCAACGGCGCGCGGCTCTACGTCGACCACGCCCATCCCGAGTACTCGGCGCCCGAGTGCACGGATCCGCTGGACGCGGTGATCTGGGACAAGGCCGGGGAGCGGGTGATGGAGGCCGCCGCCCGGCATGTCGCGAGCGTGCCCGGTGCCGCCAAGCTGCAGCTTTACAAGAACAACGTGGACGGCAAGGGCGCGTCCTACGGCTCGCACGAGAACTATCTGATGTCGCGTCAGACGCCGTTCTCGGCGGTCATCGCGGGGCTGACGCCGTTCCTGGTGTCGCGTCAGGTGATCACGGGTTCAGGCCGGGTGGGCATCGGCCCGTCGGGCGACGAGCCGGGCTTCCAGCTGTCGCAACGCTCCGACTACATCGAGGTCGAAGTCGGCCTCGAGACGACGCTGAAGCGCGGCATCATCAACACCCGCGACGAGCCGCACGCCGACGCCGACAAGTACCGCCGGCTGCACGTGATCATCGGCGACGCGAACCTGGCTGAGACGTCGACCTATCTCAAGCTCGGCGCGACCGCTCTGGTGCTCGACCTGATCGAAGAGGGGATGGACCTCAGCGACCTGGCGCTCGCGCGCCCGGTGCATGCGGTGCACGTGATCAGCCGTGATCCGTCGTTGCGCGCCACCGTCGCGCTTGCCGACGGCCGTGAGCTGACAGCCCTTGCGCTGCAACGGATTTACCTCGATCGGGTGGCCAAACTGGTGGACAGTCGCGATCCCGATCCGCGCGCTGCCGACATCGTGCAGACGTGGGCCAACGTCCTCGACCTGCTCGAGCGCGACCCGATGGAGTGCGCGGAGATGTTGGACTGGCCCGCGAAGCTGCGGCTGCTGGAGGGCTTCCGCCAGCGGGAGAACCTGAGCTGGTCGGCGCCGCGGCTGCA
>Ga0105249_10006389_pt1 | contig 10249 bp, 6 predicted proteins | sample KBSS44metaG_FD_81522 | JGI IMG/M metagenome (GOLD analysis project Ga0105249, IMG submission 81522) | Switchgrass rhizosphere microbial communities from Kellogg Biological Station, Michigan, USA - KBS S4-4 metaG | ecosystem: Host-associated > Plants > Roots > Rhizosphere > Soil | place...
CCCGCGCTCCGGCGAATGGGTCTGGTGTTGCTGTGCGTTCTTGTAGCGGCGACGCTGTTCTGGTCGACCGCCACCATCGCGCAGTGGTCAGGTCGCGGCTTGGCGCGGCAGGACGCGCGACACCTCGACGACCTGCCCCGGGTGATCCTCGATACGAAGGAGCGGTTGTACATCACCGACCCGTTCATCAAGGAAACAGCGCTGCCACCAAGCGAAGGACAGACGTTCCACTACCGGTACCGGAATCTTCGGCTGCTCATCCAAGGCAAGGATCGGATGTTCTTCGTGCCCGACGCCTGGTCGGCGAGTGACTCGACCCTTGTCGTTCCACTGGACGACTCGGTTCGGGTGAGGTTCCAGTTCCAGAATGATCCGCCCTGATCGGCATCAACCGGTGCGGACGATGTCTGGCGCACCCAACCGGGCCGCGTCCGCGGTCGCGTCGTCGCGCTGGTTCTGAGATTCCCGTTCGGCTGCGACCCGGGCGCGGTAGTGCGTAACCTCGCGCTGCAACTGGGCTTCGTCCCAGCCGAGTGGGACAGCCATAAGGCGGCCCACGGTCTCGGCGCACTCCACGCCGCGATCCCACGACTCGATCGATATCCGGGTTCGGCGCGCCAGAACGTCCTCCAGATGCCGGGCGCCCTCATGGGTGACCGCATACAGCGCCTCGACCCGCAAATAGTCGTCCGCGCCGGGTAGTGGATCCCCCAGCGTGGGGTCGGCCCGGACGAGCGCGAGTAGCTCGTCGATCGTTGACCCATAGCGTTGCAGCAGATGTTCGATGCGAGCAACGTGCAGTCCCGAAACGGCCGCCAATCGACGTCGCTGGTTCCAGAGACCGAGGTAGCCCTCGGCCCCGACGAGCGGGACGCGGTCGGTGCAGGAGTCCGGGACCCGGGCGTCAAGACTGCGGACGGCCTCGTTGACCGCGTCAGCTGCCATCACCCGGTAGGTCGTGTACTTGCCACCGGCGACGACCACCAAGCCGGGTACCGGGTGGCCCACGACGTGTTCCCGCGAGAGCCTCGATGTCGACTCCGACTCCCCGGACAAGAGCGGCCGCAATCCCGCGTAGACGCCCTCGACGTCCTCCCGGGACAGCGGCGACGTCAGTGCCTGGTTCACCCGCTCCAGCAGGTAGTCGATGTCTGTCGCGCTCGCGGCCGGATGCGCTTTGTCCAGGCCCCAGTCGGTGTCGGTTGTACCAATGATCCAGTGCCGCCCCCACGGGATGATCAGTAGCACGCTGGTCTCGGTGCGCAGGATGATCCCGGTGCTGGATTGCAGCCGGTCCCGCGGCACGACGAGATGGATCCCCTTTGACGCCCGGACATGAAACTGGCCCCGAGTGTCGGCCAATGCCTGCGTGTCGTCAGTCCACACGCCGGTCGCGTTGATCACCTGCTTGGCGTGGGCGGTCACGGCCTCGCCGGTCTCCAGGTCCACCAGCCGGACGCCGGTCACCCGCTCGCCCTGACGCAGGAATGCGACGACCTTGGCCCGGTTGGCGGCGAGCGCGCCGAAGGACACCGCGGTGCGTACGACGGTCATGGTGTGCCGAGCGTCGTCGACTTGCGCGTCCCAGTACTGCACGGCGCCGGTCAGGGACTCCTTCCGCAGGCACGGCGCCTGGCGTAGTGCCCGCCGCCGACTGAGGTGGCGATGCATCGGAAGCGCGCGTGAGCTGCCGTACGTCGTGGCCATCGCGTCGTAGAGCGCGATTCCGGCGCCGACGTAGGGCCGTTCCCAGGCGTGATGAGTAAGCGGATACAAGAACGGGACGGGCCGAACGAGGTGTGGGGCCAGCGTCGACAGCAGCAACCCCCGTTCGTGCAGCGCCTCCCGAACCAAGCCGAAATCGAGCATCTCCAGGTATCGCAGCCCGCCGTGGATCAGCTTGCTCGAGCGGCTCGATGTGCCGCTGGCCCAGTCCCGAGCCTCCACGATGCCGGTCGATAGTCCGCGGGTCACCGCGTCGAGGGCCGCCCCGGCGCCGACCACCCCGCCGCCGACCACGAGAACATCGACTTCGGTCTCGGCGAGCGCATGGAGCGCCTCAGACCGCGCCGCCGCGGACAGCGGTGCGCTCAACATCGGACTGCGCTCGGGGTGCTCCGAGCGACGCGCCGGCCGCGGCGGCCCGCCTCGCAACTGGTCATGCGCTCTCCACCCAATCCAGTGTCCGCGTCACGGCTTTTCGCCAACCGGCATATCCCCGTTCGCGGTCCTGCTCCGTTGCTTGAGGGAGCCATCTGCGCGACTCGTGCCAGTTCGCGCGCAGCTCGTCCGTCGAGGCCCAGAACCCGACGGCGAGCCCCGCCGCGTATGCGGCCCCGAGCGCGGTCGTCTCGGCCACCACCGGCCGGCTCACCGGAACCCCGAGGACATCGGCCTGGATCTGCATGCACAGCTCGTTGGCAGTCACGCCGCCGTCGACCTTGAGCACCTCGAGGGTCACTCCCGAGTCTTGCTCCATGGCCTCGGCGACGTCCCGGCTCTGATAGCAGATCGCTTCCAACGTTGCCCGGGCCAGGTGCGCGTTGGTGTTGAACCGGGACAGTCCGACGATGGCGCCACGGGCATCGCTGCGCCAATACGGTGCGAACAGGCCAGAGAACGCGGGGACGAAATACATGCCCCCGTTGTCGTCGACCTGGCGGGCGAGTTCCTCGACGTCAGCCGCGCCGGCGATGATCCCGAGCTGGTCGCGCAGCCACTGCACGGCCGATCCGGTGACGGCGATCGAGCCTTCGAGGGCGTAGGCGGGCGACTCCGCATCGAACTGGTAGCACACGGTCGTCAGCAGCCCATGCTTACTCCGGACCAGATCACGGCCGGTGTTCAGCAGCAGGAAATTGCCCGTGCCATAGGTGTTCTTCGCTTCGCCGGGCGCGAAACAGACCTGGCCGACCATCGCCGCATGCTGATCGCCGAGCACTCCGGTTGGGCGCACACCGACCAGCAGATGCGGCTGTTCGATCTCGCCGTATCCAGCCGAATCCGCCGATGGGCGGATGTCGGGGAGCATCGCCCGCGGGATGTCGAAGAAGCCGAGTAGCTCGTCATCCCAGTCAAGGGTCTCGAGATCCATGAGCATTGTCCGGCTGGCGTTGGTCACGTCGGTCACGTGCACACCGCCGCGGGGGCCGCCCGTGAGATTCCAGAGCAACCAGCTGTCGATCGTTCCAGCGATCGCGTCTCCGCGTTCGGCGTCGGCGCGGACCCCGTCGACCTCCCGCAGAATCCAGGCCAGCTTGCCGCCGGCGAAGTACGTAGCAGGTGGCAGCCCAGCGCGGTGGCGAATGACGTCACCTCGTCCGTCGACATCCAGCTCATGGACTAACTGTGCGGTTCGCGTGTCCTGCCAGACGATGGCGTTGCAGTACGGGCGGCCGGTACGCCGATTCCAGACAACCGTCGTCTCGCGTTGATTGGTAATGCCGAGCGCGGCGAAGTCGTCGGGGTCGAGCCGGTGTGTGCTCAGGACCGTTTGTGCGACCGCGGTGGTGCGCTCCCAGATTTCGATCGGGTTGTGCTCGACCCACCCGGCCCGCGGCAAGATCTGCTGATGTTCGAGCTGGTGCTTAGCGATCTGGTTCCCGTCGTGGTCGAACACCATGAATCGCGTGCTGGTCGTGCCCTGATCTATGGCAGCCACGAAGTCCGGCATCTGGCCTCCCTCGCCCGGCCGCGCAGCCGGCACACCCGGAGGCTAACGAAGCGTGCTGCCAATCCGCGATGATCTTGCACGTGGCGTCGCGGGGCAGGCAAAAGGGGTCAAGGGTGCAAGTTTGGCAAAATGGCCGGCTAACACCGTTACCGGTCCAACCACGACGTTTGGGCCCGAGCTCCGGTGCGACCGTGGCCGGGGCGGTCGGGCTATACGCGCACCTTCGCGCTGCCGGTCACGCTGGCGGCAATCGAGGCGAGGTGGTTTAGCCGCACCAGCTCGGCCGGCCGCCAGCGCAAAGCCGGGCGGCCGACCAGCAGCGCGTCGTCCCGGAGCGGCGCGACGGCAAGCTCCGTGCCGATTCGGGCCCAGTTCGGCGGGGCCCACCGCTCGTCGGGTTCCAGGGACCGAGCCGGACGCGGTGGCCACCACGGAACGAGCAGCTCGGTGATCTCCGGCGCGGCCGCACTTGCGGCCCGGACCGGTGCTTGCCCGCGAACGGGAGGCCCCAGCACCAACGACCAGCCCGCACGGAAGATCTTGGTCGCCCCGTCAGCGAGCAATGGCCAGGCCTGCTCGGGATGGTTGCCGATCGCGTCCAGCAGCGCCAGTTCCCGGTGGGCGTCCAACTGACCGGCGTACGGCCGAATGGATTCCACCTGCACGCCGGGCACGGTCACGGCGGCGGACACAAGGCTGTCCGCCAGCCGGTCGGTCGGGAGCTCGATCACGATGTCATCGGTTGCGCGGCCCGCTGCGCGCTCGACGACATCCACGCTCAGGATGTCGGCCCCGACCTGCCCGAGTGCCGTCGCTACCGCCCCGAGCGCGCCAGGGCGATCAGGCAGCATCAGGCGGAGCAGATACGTCACAGGCGCCATTGTCACGAATGACGGTTTCGAGGACGTTACTTTTACGTGATGTTGATGATGTTCGCGAGGCTTGGTGTCCCCGCGGCATCGAGGGCGAACAGGTAGTAATTTCCTGGGATTGCGACGCCGTCGTCGGCGGGGATGGCAAGGGTATAGGTATTGCCGCTCTGCCCAGTGACGGCGAGTGGAACGCGGCGCTGATCCGTGTCGACGCTGTGCGTGGAGGAACCGATTCGGACGAGCGCAAACTTGGAGACGGCCGCGCCGGTCGTGACCGTAATGGCCGCGCCGGTTGCCGCGGAGGACGGCGCAGCCGTAATCGTGGGCCGGGTCCGCAAGGTGCCGTCCGAATTCAACAGATACGGCGGCGTAAAGACTTGACCGTCAGGATGGTTGGCCGTACATCCATCACCGCAAAGGCCCCCGCCGCCCGAGAACACCCGCCCGTCCCTGAGTAGTACACCGACGCTGTGGTAGTTACGCGGGCTGGTTTCGGGAGCCATGGCAGTGAACTGGCCGGTAGCCGGACTCCAAAGCTCGGGGCTGCGGACTCCGGCCGTGTCGGTGTAGGCCTGCGGGTGCTGCTGACCGCCGAAAGTAAGCACCGTGCCATCTGGTAGCACGACACTGTTGCTGAATGAGCGGGCGTAGGCCATGTTGCCGGTGCGTGCGACGCTGACCGGCTGTCCGGCACCGCGGGTGATGTCAATTGTGTACGCCCGCTGGGTGGCCTGCGTATTGACCACGGAGCCGGCGTCTTGGTAAGCAGTGGCTCCACCAAGCGTCAAGATCTTGCCGATGTCGTACATGACAGCGTTGCCGTTCATCGCGTCTTGGCTGTCGGACCGATTGCCGGCACCGTTGATGGAACCGCTGCCTGTCGTGGTAATCCAGTTCATCTGCTTACTTGGTCCAGCGTGAAAAACCGTACCGCCGGAATCACCGAACAACCACGCGTGGTTGTCGGCCCGGTAGATACCCGCCGGGTCCGCCGTCAGGATGTTGGTCGCAAGGACCCCGGGTAAGGATCTCCACGTTCCGCCCGTACCGCTCGGCGTGAACAATTCCCCGTTCTTGCCGCCGGCGGAATCGCGCCATGAACCACCAAGTGTGAGCGCCTGACCGGTGGAAAGTACCGCGGTGCTGTTATAGGCCCGAGGAATGTTCATGAGCGGCCCGACCGACCACGTATTAGTCACCGGGTTATAAATTGTCGTAGCCCGGTCGCCGCTGCCGCCATTGATGATCACTCGCCCGTCGGCGAGCAAGGCCAGGCCTGTGCAAAACATCTGATGGTGGGTATTCACGTCAGAGGGACGGGTCACGGTGCCCGTGTTCAAATCCAGAATCGCGACTTTGGTAATAGTGTCCGAGACGGACGTGAAGCTCATATCGTCGACAGCAGAAAACACGAGCAGCTTGTTGTTCGGCAGGCTGACGGCGCTGACCGGCACCAGCGGGAAGCCGATCATGGGCCCCCAGACTCCTCCGGCCGCGGCGCTCGGAGCCACGCCGTGGAGATTGATCTCTGCTGCCGATGACCACTGCCCACGGTTGCCGGATTCGCTGAGCGCGGTCAGGCGCACATATCGTGCTGTCACACCCGCGAAGGTGGCGTACTTCATGCTCTGGTCGTTGGCCCAAGTGCCAGTCGCAACTGCTGAACCCCAGCTCGTCCCGTCGGTGCTCACGGAGATCGAGTAGCGGCCGATGGTGCCGTTCAAAGTGGAATCTTGGCGCGGCAAATACGATAGCCCGGTAACCGTCTTGTTGGCGTGCATGTCGATCGTGATGCTGTGTGGCAGCGGCGGGTAGTTTCCGGTATACGCCGTATGCCAGATAGTCGTAGCGTTACCGTCAAGTACATTGGCCGGCACGTAGGTAGGGGCCTGACTGTCCGCCGTCGCGGTCCAACCCGCACGCGGCAATTCCGGTCCCATAGGTGGGTCTCCGCGTAAGCCGACCTCGGCCGCCGATGTATACGGGCCGCGGTTTCCTGCTTCAGTGAGAGCGGTGAGTCGCACGAACCGGACTACGACGCTCCGGAAATCGATACTCTTTCGCGTCGAGTCGTCCGCCCACGTGCCAGTCGCGACCGCTGCTCCCCAGTTTTGCCCGTCTCCGCTCACCGACACTGAATATTGACCGATCCGCCCGTTTGCAGATCCATCCTGGCGCGGCAGATAGGTGAGGCCGGATACGCTCCGCACGGCGTGCATATCAATGGTGATGCTATGCGGCAGCGGTTTCACGGTCGGCGTGTAATACGAGTGCCAGATCGTGCCGGAGTTGCCATCGATGGCGTTGCTCGCGGGGTATGGGCCAGCCTGGTCGCTGGCTGTGGCGGTCCACCAGTCTTTGGAAGTTCCGGCGATAACGGCGTGAATGACGCGACCGTCGACGGCATGAGCATGCTCATATGCCCGCGGTCGGCGTCATGTGACGAGTGGTTAGTTACGACGACCGCCGCCGTAATTGCCAAGAACAACAGGGTGATGCCCGCAGAGAATCGCGGATATGGGGATCTCATAGCGCTCATCGCACTCGCCCGCTGGTTGCAGCAGCGGAATCTGCGATTGTGCCTTGGCCGACCATCGGGCCGATGTCAACCGCGACAGGACGGCTTGCGAAACGCCGCGGGCGCGCGCGGCACAGGCGAACGGCGAGAGCTGACACGACGGAAACCCCCCTAGACCGGGCACATCCTAGCGTCAGGAAAGGTGGCGTTTGCCCCGGGGAGGTCGTTAGCCGTCCAGCGTCACCAAACCGACCGCCGGCCCATGGAATTCCCCGGCGTATGGCCCGTTGGCCGCCTAGACTTCCAAGCCGTGCCTGACCACACCGTAGACTCCTCGACCGCGCGAATCAGCCGCGCCGAGGTCGCCCATCTCGCCCGGTTGGCCCGATTGGCAGTGACCGAGGAAGAACTGGACGTTTTCGCCGGACAACTCGACGTGATCCTGGGATCCGTAGCCCGCGTCGGTGAGGTTGCGGCCGCCGACATCGAGCCGACAACGCACGCGGTACCGCTGCGCAACGTGTTGCGACCTGATGAAGTGGGTCCATGCCTTGACCGATCGATCGTCCTCGCCCAGGCCCCCGCGGTCGAGGACAACCGCTTTCGCGTTCCGCGCATCTTGGACGACGAGCAATGAGCGAGCTGACCCGTCTGAGCGCGGCGGAAATCGCGGGCGCGATTGCCGCGGGCGAAGTCTCAGCAGAGGAGGTCACGCGGGCTCATCTCGACCGGATCGAGCAGGTCGATGACGTGGTGCGCGCTTTCCTGCATGTCGACACCGACGGGGCCCTGCATGCTGCCCGTCGGGTCGACGCGGATCGCGCGGCTGGCCGCGATCTCGGTCCGCTGGCCGGAGTACCGCTGGCCATGAAGGATGTCGTGGTGACCGAGGGTCTGCAGACAACGGCCGGCTCGAAGATCCTCGAAGGCTGGATACCTCCGTACGACGCGACCATCACCCGCAAGATCAAGGACGCCGGGATCGTGATGCTCGGCAAGACGAATATGGACGAGTTCGCAATGGGCTCATCCACGGAGAATTCTGCGTTCCACCCGACCCACAACCCCTGGGACCTGGGTCGCATCCCCGGCGGATCATCGGGCGGCTCGAGCGCCGCGGTGTCAGCCTTCGAGGCGCCGCTCGGCATCGGAACCGATACCGGAGGGTCGATCCGGCAGCCCGCCGCCGTCACCGGCATTGTCGGCCACAAGCCGACGTACGGCGGTGTGTCGAGATACGGATTGATCGCGTTCTCGTCCTCACTCGACCAGGCCGGACCGTTCGGCCGGACCGTGCTCGACGCTGCGTTGCTGCACGAGGTGATGGGGGGCCACGATCCGTGTGATTCGACCTCGATCCCACAGGGCGTGCCGCCCGTCGCCGCGGCAGCACGCGAGGGGGCCGGGGCCGACCTCACCGGAGTACGGGTAGCGGTGGTACAAGAACTCGGCGGTGAGGGCTACCAACCGGGTGTCTTGGCCGCTTTCCAGGAGGCCGTGTCGACGTTGCGCGGCCTGGGCGCGACGGTCCTGGAGGTGTCCTGCCCCCACTTCGACTATGCGCTGGCGGCCTACTACCTCATCGCGCCCAGCGAATGCTCGTCGAACCTGGCTCGATTCGACGGGGTTCGGTACGGGCTACGGGTCGGAGACGACGGCGTCCGCTCGCTGGAAGAGGTCATGTCGTTGACCCGCGAGGCGGGGTTCGGGCCCGAGGTGAAGCGCCGGATCATGATCGGGACCTACGCACTGTCGTCCGGGTACTACGACGCGTATTACGGACAGGCGCAGAAGGTCCGGACCCTGATCTCGCGGGACTTCGCGGCGGCATTCGAGCAGGCCGACGTGCTGGTCTCGCCGTCGTCACCCTTCGTCGCGTTCGGCATCGGGGAGCGAGTCGACGATCCAATGGCGATGTACGTGAACGATTTGTGCACTCTCCCGGCATCGCTCGCCGGAACGCCGGCCATCTCCGTCCCCTGTGGCCTGTCCGAGGGTCTGCCGGTCGGGCTGCAGGTGATGGCGCCGGCGCTAGCCGACGACTGGTGCTACCGCGTGGCGGCGGCGTTCGAGGCCGCATACGTCGGCACGAACGGTCCGCTGCGCGCGCCTGAGCTGATCGGGGGGGCGGCGTGACCGTCACGGTCGAGGATGTCGTGACCCGGTACGAGCCGGTCATTGGCCTGGAAACGCACGTGGAGCTGTCAACCGCGTCGAAGATGTTCTGCTCGTGCGCGACCACCTTCGGCGCCGAGCCGAACACCCAGATCTGCCCTGTATGCCTCGGCCTGCCGGGTTCGTTGCCGGTTGCCAACGCGGCCGCGATCGAATCGACCATCCGCATCGGCTTGGCCCTGAATTGCTCGATCGCCACATGGTGCCGGTTCGCCCGGAAGAACTACTTCTACCCGGATATGCCGAAGAATTTCCAGATCTCGCAGTACGACGAGCCGCTTTGCGTCGACGGTTACCTCGACGTCGAGGTGTCTGGCCGCAGCTACCGGATCGGTATCGAGCGAGTGCACCTCGAGGAGGACACCGGCAAGAACACCCACGTCGGTCAGAGCGGCCGGATTCACGGTGCTGATTACTCGCTTATCGACTACAACCGAGCCGGCATTCCGCTCGTAGAGATCGTTACCAAGCCCGTGCCCGATACCGGATCGGCCGCACCGGAGGTAGCGCGGGGTTATGTCACCGAGTTGCGCGACATCTTGCGCACGCTCGGCGTGAGCGACGTACGCATGGAGCAGGGCTCATTGCGGTGCGATGTCAATACCTCGCTCAATGCTCCGGGTGAGCCATGGGGCATCCGCACCGAGACCAAGAACGTGAACTCGCTCCGGAGCGTGGAGCGGGCGGTGCGCTCGGAGATGATCAGGCAGGCAGCTGTCTTGGCCGCTGGGCGCCGGGTCGTGCAAGAGACTCGGCATTTTTTGGAGACGACCGGCGATACTCGCCCTGGCCGCAGCAAAGAGGAGGCAACCGACTACCGGTACTTCCCGGAGCCCGACCTCGTTCCGCTCGCGCCAGACCCGAGCTGGGTGGAGCGGTTGCGCGCCGAGCTCCCGGAACTGCCTGCAGTTCATCGCGCCCGCATCCGGAACCGCCTCGGCGTGAGTGCCGAGGATATGCAGCAAATGGCCAACGCCGGGGTCGTAGACCTGGTCGCGACGACCGTCGAGG
>Ga0105249_10006391_pt1 | contig 10248 bp, 6 predicted proteins | sample KBSS44metaG_FD_81522 | JGI IMG/M metagenome (GOLD analysis project Ga0105249, IMG submission 81522) | Switchgrass rhizosphere microbial communities from Kellogg Biological Station, Michigan, USA - KBS S4-4 metaG | ecosystem: Host-associated > Plants > Roots > Rhizosphere > Soil | place...
CTACCTCCAAAAGCCATGACTTCATAGTTTTTATAAAAAAGAGTTCACTTTCATAATGCCCTAATTCTATCACTGTCATTCCTTTTTGAGCATTTTCTCGAGCTAAATGATACCCAACTTCACCAGTAATAAATACATGACATTGATTGTGCAGCGCTGATTTCAGCAAGCGAGAACCTTTCCCAGCCACAAAGCCCATTCTTGAAACAAATGATGGAACAGGGCGTGTCATTAAAAAACCAGAAACAGAAAATAATTTTTTAATCATTTGAGCAAACTCTGAAAAAGTTTTTGCAGAGGAAAAATCACCCCAAAAACCATATCCTAATCCAGCTTGCATGCTTTTATGGATACTTTCATTAGGATAAATAGAATAAAGATCATAAGCTATTTCTTCATAAGGATGTGATTCCCGTAATGCATTCAATACTTTACTTTTTAACCCCTTTGGAAAAACAACTTCTAATCGATACTCTTGAACTTTTTCTAGCTGATTCACTTTCCCTAAAAAAGGCTGAGCGAATGGACTAGGACGAAAACATCCTTCCCCTAAACTTGCAAAACTACAAAAATCATATTTCCCAATTCGTCCTCCACCTGCTTCACCCACTGCCTGACGAACCTTGTCTAAATGAGTGATAGGAACAAAAACACTCAATTTTAATAAATCGACTTGATCAATGAGTCTGCCTTTTAAAGTTAATCCTAATTGATAAGAAATCTGATCATTCACTTCTAAAGCACACTGATCAAAGTTAGTGTGAAAAGCAGCTACTGCTATTTTCTGCTGAATTGCTTGATAAACTAAAGAGCCCTGAATCCATGCAGACGCATGGGCTCGTCGAGGAAATAAACACGGATGGTGAGTAATAATTAAAGAGCATTCCTGTTCTTGTGCTAATTGAATTGCTTCTAGAGTCAAATCAATGCAAAGAACAACACTCCTCACTTCTTGTTCTGAATCTCCAACCAGAAGACCAACATTGTCCCACTCCTCTGCACATTCAGGAGGACATCTTTCTTCTAATAAAGAAACCAGATTTCCAATCGTTAGGGATTTTTGTTTCATCCAATTTAAGTAAAAAAAATAACTCTTGTTAAGCTCTGAGTCAATAATTTAAATTTGCATTTTATTTGAGCGCTGCTAAAATGAAGAAGTGCAAAAACTCATTTTTAAAGTAATGGGGTTAGGTATTTCCATTTTTACTTTTTCATCATGGAGTTTTGCATCACTTCCATTTCGTAATATTGCTGCAATCATTCGACATTCAAACTCTACCTTTTCAGAATTCAAATCAGGAATCTCAAAAGGCTTGCAAAAGTGTATCACTCAATGGATTACCCATTTTACTGTTAAAGATAGATATGATTTTCAAAAAAGGCTTAGTCGAGGAGCTCAATATCGCCCCTTAATTGAACGTTTACTCTCTGAAAGAGGGCTCCCTCTAGAATTTTTTTATCTTCCCTTAATAGAAAGTGGTTTCTTAAATTCCACTTCTCCTAAAGGAGCATCGGGAATCTGGCAACTCATGCATAACACTGCTCAAAATTATGGTCTACTCATCAGCAAGTGTGTGGATGAAAGAGGGGACTACCGGCGTCTCACTCTAGCTGCAATTTTATATCTTGAATATTTATATGGATTATTTGGGAGCTGGCCCCTAGTTCTTGCTGCTTACAATGTAGGACCAACAAGCATTCATGCTTATCTCAAAAAAGGGGCATGTCACGATTTTGAAACTTTATTAAAAAAGAAAATTCTTCCAGAGGAAACCCAAAAACACGTGGCTAAAGTCTTAGCCGCTATTGAAATTGGAAAAAATTTGCGGCGTCATCGATTTGAAATCAAACCAACTGAGCCTCTGAAAACTTTTCCAAAACTCCTTCCTCTTCCATCGCCTCTTTCATTTGAAGATATTACTAAGACCGCTCATATTCCAAAAGCAAGCTTAATCAAGTATAATCCCCACTTGACTGAGCAATGGACTCCTCCAGATACATCTGAATATGAAGTATGGGTTGAAGGTGGCTTCACCACATTGCATCCTCTTAAGAAAAAAAAACTTCAAAGCATTGCCTTAGCTTATCTGAAAGAGTTAAAATCAAAAAGACCTCACCCTCTGAGCCATCGAGAGCGATTTCTTGCTATGACTCAATCGAAAAAACAAGAAAACCAACCTTCTCTCTCTACTCTTTTGCAATCAGAGTCTTTAGCAGCTCAAAAAAAGGTGGCTGCTCCTTCCCCACAAAAAAGAAAACCAATACCTAAAAAGACAAACTCAATCTCAAAACCCACTTTAAAAAACCGACGTATTGCTCAAAAACCAAGAAACTCAAAACCTTCTCAAAAGAAGAAAGTCCATCAAAGTTAACTTTTCGATCTATTTGGTAGGCCTAGGGGGACTCGAACCCCCGACCTCTCCGTTATGAGCGGACTGCTCTAACCAGCTGAGCTATAGGCCTATTTAAAAAATAAAATTTTCATTTTTTACTATCTAACTTTTTCTAAAAAAGCAAGTCACTGAGCTTTTAAATCCAAAATCCGATATTGAGTAAAAGCGTATGGCATGTATTTCCTTTCACCATATTTGGAATATGACGAGCTCCATGGAGATTACCTGCATTATGATAATTATACCCTATCGTAAGAAAATAACTCCGCCATGTGTTTTGCTCTTTGGGAAAAGGAGTCATTTCAAGACTGATATTGATTCCAAAAGGTGGAAGTATCAGATTTCCCTTCAACCAAACCTCCCCATCCTCTAACTCTAAAAATGATAACTTAGAAAAAAATTGAGGAAAAAGGGAACTCAACAAAGCCTCTGCACCAATGTCCATTTCCCCCTGTGGAGAACCCCAATAAATCGATTCTCCAGCAAAATGAATCCTTAAATTTTGATTTACTTCATAGCTACTGCTTAATTTAAAAGATAGACCAGATGCATTCAAATAAAAATCCAATTCAGGAAACCGTATACTTTTCCACACTAGAGGAGTGACCACAGGGTTCCCATATTTAATATAATCCCAGTATCCCCTCCATAATGCATAGGTTGTCCCACTGAAAAAATAAGAAAGCCAACTCCCCGTCTTGATTGTTTCCTCTTTAATGTTAAACCCCTTTTGATGATATCGGTAAAGTAAATTCCCAATATCATGTCCACTTTTTCCTTTGACAGCCTCCCTCAAAGTATCCTCGCTTACCATAGCATAGCGCAAACTCGATAACTTTCCATGCAAATAAGGCCAATGATAAGTGAAATGACCATGATGTTTATAAATGAGGTTCCCAATTTCACTTCCTAAAAAAGCTTGATTATTTAATCCACTTGCAGTCACGATAATTCGCCAATCTAGCGTTTTATTGTACTTTTCATTCGGCGCATAGGCAGTATGTGCTCCTACTAAAAATGGAAAATTCAAAAGGCTCAAGATGATCAGCTCTAAATACCGCAGACCTGAAATTGTTGTATAGCTTTCGATATTATGGAAAATCATTAGACTTAAACCATAACTACAATCCATACCCATTGCCCCTATAGCTCGTGCATGTCCATATTCATGAAAAGGAAAGTGAATACCATCTGATAAAAAAGAAGAGATTATATCACTTCCCAGCGCTACCAAAGCTCTTTTATACCAAGTATTTTTGGGCTTAACAGTCCAATCAAAAATTTTGCTATAAAGTTGAATCATACTTAATGGAAAATGAACCATTCCTTCATTAGACTTCAAGATTATCTGAGTAGGATTAAGCATTTGTCCTGCATACCCCGTTGAATAAACAAGAGAACGTTTTAAAACAGGCTGTTGAGCATAAAGAGCCTCGCAGAAAAAATGGATCAGCAAAATAAAAAAAATGAAATGTCTTCTTTGCATTAAATTTTTAAAAATTTTTTTTATGCTGAAAAAAGTGTATTTCTTAATCAATGAAATGAACAAAGTTTAAGCTTTTTCAGCAACCATGATTTTAATAAGCTGAGTAATGGTATCCAATTGAGGAACACTGGCCATTTCTAAACGATGCGCCAGTCCAATGCCTGGAACAAACTCTCCTGCCAATAATTGAGGAGGCGCTTCTAATTCATAAAATAACTCCTCGATAGTACGTCGAATCAGATGCTCACCAAAATTACTGACTTCAGTATCTTCATTCACATAAAGGACACGACCTGTTTTGCGAATGGAATCCGCAATCAGTGGCCAATCATAAGGCCAAAGAGTTCTTAAATCAATGACCTCTACTGAAATTCCTTGAGCTTTTAAATTTTCAGCTGCTTGTACACAAAGAACTAACGTTCGACCATAACTCACTACTGTAATTTGCTCTCCCTCAAATACTTTTTTCGCTACACCAATTTCTACTGTATAATCAATGAGCCCTTCAGGCCAATGAGGTTTCCATTCAGAACGATCTCCAATAGGAGCATCAATCATTTCTTTTAAAAGCTTTTCATCAGCAGGCTCTCCTGGAATTAATTCTTTCCCTTTCACTCGAAGGAGTGCCTTTGGTTTAAGATACATAGTAGGATTATTATCCTTCAAACATGCAATCATTAATCCATAAGCATCTAAAGCATTTGAAGGCATCACAATTTTCCAACCTGGAATATGAGTCATCATAGCATCAAAAGAATGGGAATGATAAATTGCACCTCGAATTCCACTCCCTACCGGGGTCATGACTGTCATTGGAACACACCAACTTCCATGCGAAGACCAACATTGCATACCGGCTACTTTTAACAAGTCAATTGTATTATAAATATAATCACAAAACTGAACTTCTGCCACACAGCGATTTCCTGCTAATGCTAGTCCAATGGCTGCTCCAATAATGCCTCGTTCATCTAAAGGAGAATTCCAACTCGTTTTTAAACCCTGAGTCACAGTAAATACTCCGCCTAATGGCGGCCCAACATCTTCCCCAAAAACATCACAGACTCCTAAATGAGTTTCACCATAATAAAGTGCCATTCGAATGGCTTGAGCAATGTTTGCCATTTACCAATATTTTCCTTTTTGATTCCAATATACATAATCATAAACTGTAATTGGATCGGGAGTAAGTTCTTTTTTCACTTTTTGAGAAAGTTCAAAAAACTCGCGAGTATAATTCTCTCGAATTGTATCCATTTGTCGACGAGTGAGTATTTTAGCTACTTCTAATCGTTCTTCAAAACGGGTTAAACAATCTTCTTCAGCCACTAAATTACAGCCTGTCGCTGAACTGTGTCCATAAAGTCTAGAAACCCTCGCTTCTAGAAGTACAGGTTTTCTTCTCTCTCTAACATATTTCATACATTCTTGGATAGCTAGATAAGACTGTTCGACATCATTTCCATCAACAGTCATGGTTTTCATTTTAAAAGGCTTTCCTCGATCTGCAATATTTTCCAAGCTGAACTGAGTTGAAACATGAGTAGAGATTCCCCAAGAATTATTTGCTACAATAATAAGTATAGGCAACTCCGCATTTGGACGAGAAGCCCAAACTAAACATGAAGCAAATTCTCCTTCCGCAGTGCCTGCTTCTCCTCCATTTACAATAGTAATTCCACTGCCTCCATGTCTTCGATGAGCAATCCCTGTCCCAATAGCAACTGCATACTGTGTTTCAATAATAGAAGAAACAGGAACCACATTCCATTGACGAATCGAAAAATGATTTGCAAAATTTCTTCCGCCTGAAAATGGATCAGTCACTGTACTTTTCATCTGTCGAATAGCATCCATGGGATCCATTCCCATTGCAGTCACTATGGCTAATGAACGATAATGTAAATGTAAAAAATCATAGTCCAATCCTTGACCTGCTTTGATTTGAAGTCCTAAAGAAACATTAAATGCTTCTTCTCCTGGCCCTCCAATCCAAAAATAACCTTCTGATTGCTTATACATTTGGATGAGACGTTCTTCTAATACCCTCGATTTTACCATCAAATCATAAATCCGAATCAAAAGCTGAGGATCCAGTTTAAATTGATCTTGCATATCTTCTTTCACTCTGACAAGCTCCCATGAGACAAAAATCTAAATCACTTTTAAAAAATCCGTTTCTTGATCCTAATATAAAAAAGTAAATTGATAAATGTTTAATCATTTCCTCCCTTTAAAAATTTCATCTTTAACTCTCTTTAATTAAATAAAAAATGCTTCTTCTTAAAAAGTTTTTATTAATCGCTTAAAGAAATTGATTCTCTGAACTAAGAAAAAGTAAATTTTAGTTTACTAGGAATCAAGTAAAAATTTTAAAAAGATTCAAAAATAAAAAAGAAAATTTTTTCTATTTTAAGAACTTTTCTATACCGATTACATTTTTAATGATAAAAATAAAAAAAGAAAGTGAGGAAAGTGTGTCAGACCAGCTTAAAAAACCTAATATTTCAGCCATTTTTTTTGACTTAGATGGGACACTAATTGATTCTGAACCTGCAGCAATTCGAGCAATTCGTGCCTTTCTGAAAGAGCAATCAAAAGATTTTGTTTCCACAGATGTACAAGCTATTTCTGGAAGAAGTTGGCCAACTACCATTCAAATTTTGAAAGAAAAATATCAACTTTCTCATCCACAAAATGAGCTTTTAGAAAATATTCTCAAACTCTATCGCCTAGAATTACAAAAAGATTTATGCCCTGTTTTAGGAAGTATTCAAGCCATTGAGACTCTATCTAAAAAATATCCTTTAGCTCTAGTTTCAGGATCCGTTAGAAAGGATATTTTATGGGCCCTGGAAAAATTTAAAGTTCGAGACCAATTTCAATGTATCTTAGGAGCAGAGGATTATACTCGCGGTAAGCCTGATCCAGAAAGTTATCTAAAAGCCTGTCAATTTTTCAATATTCTTCCTCAGCAAGCTTTAATTTTTGAAGACTCAGATGTTGGGATTCAATCAGGAGTATGTGCTGGTGCTTGGGTGGTAGAAGTTCAAACTAAAAAAATAGAGAATTTAACACGGACTTATCAACCTCATTGGACAATTCCTCATTTTCAGGAAGTCAATCCACAGTGGGTTCAAACTCTTGCCTTGAAGTGAATTTATTCTCTCTAAGATAGAGTGCTTCGCATTTCTCTCTATTAATTAGCATTTTTTCAAACCCTATTTTTACTTTATTAATCAATTAAAGATATCTTACTGAGAAAAACATAAAAATGCTACAAAGAAACGAAATTTTAAAAACTTATGGTAGCTCTTTATTAAACTGCATCTCCTTTTTTCAGAGTTTGAAAGGATAAAAACTGAAAAATAAATTGCAATTTTTAATGTTTTTTATCTTTAAGCATCTAAAGTTAGGGAATTGAGAAAATTTCAGTGATCATTTCTTAAAAAAAGAAATGATTTTAAGGAATGATTAAGCCTAAATTTCATGAATTCTAACATCTTTATATTCCTTCCAGAATTTAATAAAAAGTTGAAAATATTTCAATTGCTGGATTTTCATGGATTATCAAATCTTTTCATCACATTAGTAGTTTTGTAAATTCTTCGAACACTATGTTGAATGCTTTAACACAATCTTCTTTTTGAATTTTTTATTTTTAATCTCATTAAAAATAAAAAATTTCATCAACTCAATGTTAGCAGTAAGAATTTAGGTCATTTGATAATAGAGAATTAATGAAATTTTTTAGTGTTTCAGTATCTTATTGCTTGAATTAATTTTAAATGTGAATGAAAATTCTTTATTTGTGCCAATGATGAAAAATTTATCGATTGATAAAACTTCTAAGATGAATTGCAATTTAAATGCTTTCATGTAAAAATTGAGCTCCAATGAAACTAATAAAAATACTTCATCGTTTTAAAATAAAAAAAATTTTTTACATTTTAGCTTTCTACTTTACTTTCACTTCTAATGGGTTCTCTACTCCTCCTAGCTTACCATTAACATCGTTGCCAACTGAAATACTTCTCCGTATTTTCGAATTTATTGATATCAAAGGAGCAATAGATCGTAATCATCATCATCCCTGCAAAGTGAGTAAAAAATTTTGGTTTTTATACAATAATACTGTCTTAAGTTTAAAGCACCCTCAAATGGTCCATTTAAAGAATCCAAAAAAACTGCAAGAGCTTATAAAAATACAGTACAAAATTAAAGATTCTTCTACTATACCTTGTGCTACACTTTCTTCTGAACTTAAGTATACAGCCTTTAAACTTCTAGAAAGTGAATTTAAACAATCTGACATAGCATTGCTTATTGTAAAATTTCCTAAATTAAAAATTCTTCATTTTAGTAATACAAAGATCATTCATTTTCAAAACACTAATGAAACTTTAAGTCTTCCAGAAACCACACCACTACTTGAAGTACCAATGCTCAATAATATCCAATTGGAAGTATTAAATTTTTATAAATTCAATTTAAATGAACTACCTTCACTGGCTTCTCTTAAAAAATTAACCCAACTTCATCTCCGATGGTGCACTAATTTCAATAATGCTTCTCTTTTAGAAGAGATATCTTCCTTAAAGGAGCTCGAAATTGGCGGAGTTCAGCTTCCAGAAAATTTTTTATTTCCAAAAGACAGTCAATTGGAAACATTAATCATTTATAATATTAATTTAAGCAATCTTCCGTCATTCGAAAATTTTAAGAAATTAAAGTCTTTAACCTTCATTAATTGTACAAACTTCAATCCTAATTTTTCTCTTCCAACTCAGTTAAAATCATTCTTATTCGAGAATTCGGGTTCATTGCCTTCTCATTTTTTTGTATGTGATAATCAATTGGAAGAATTAAAAATTAATGACTATAAAGAAAGCCCATTTCCTAATCTCAATTCTCTCAAAAATCTTAAAAAATTAACACTGATACAATGCTCATCCTTAGATAATTTCCAGTGCTTTAATTCAATGCCTCAATTAAAAGGTCTAATTATTGAGAATACTCCATTTCCTTCTGAACCATATTTTATCGCTTCTTTGGTTCATTTAGAAAATTTAGAACTTCACGGAGTGAAAATATCAAGAATTCCATTTTCGGATTTATTGGAAAAATTAAAAAATTTATCAATTTTGAGTTGTCCAAAATTAAGAGACTTTTCTTTTCTACTTTTCACACCTCAAATAAAATCATTAAATATTGAATTATGTCATCTTGATCAAGTTCCTTACTTAACTCGTCTTAGAAATTTAAAAGATCTTACAATCACAGAGACCATCATAGATGAAATAGACGAAAACGATGAAGATATAAAAACAACCATATCCAATTTATTATTTTCAGAAGGGAATTTTAAAAGACTAGAAAAATTCGAGATATTCTAGGAGCAAAGGACTATACTCGTGGTAAACCTGATTCAGAAAGTTATCTAAAAGCTTGTTAATTTCTCAATCTTTTTTCTCAGCAAGCCTTAATTTTTGAAGACTCAGATGTTAGGATTCCCTCAGGAGTCTGTGCCAGTGCTTGGGTGGTAGAAGTTCAAACTAAAAAAAGAGAAAATTCACACGGACTTATTAACCACCTCACTTTCAGGAAGTAAATCCCCAATAGGTCCAAACTCTTAGTGTGCAATAAAGTGTTTCACATTTTTTTAAACTAAATCTCTACTTCATCAAAGATTTGTTTCAATCGGAAGTACATTTCCTTTTTGTAAAAATGAAAGTTTTAAGACTGATAACGATTTTTTATTGATTGGCTTCCCTATTTTTAATCATTTAAGAGAATTAAAAACTAAGAAATAAAAATTGTATACTGCTTATCCTTCATCAATTTCAAAAATTTAAACACCTAAATTAAGAAATCCTGGAAATGATTTCTTCTTATAAGAAATGCTAAAATCTAAATTTCACGAATCCCAATACACTGAATCTTCCTCTCAGGAATTCAGTAATAAATCTTAAGGTCTTTGCTCAATTCTAATAAATCACTAGATGCTCATTAGCATATCAGTAAGTTAACAAATTTTTTAAATACTATGCTGCAATTTTCTCGCTTGATTTTTCATTTTTTAATTGCATAAAAAAATTTTATCTACTCCACGTAAGAATTAAGATCATTTAATGATGGGAAAAAAACAATAATTTTTTCAGCATTTCAGTATTGCATTACTTGCATTAATTTTAAAAGGAATGGAAATTTTTTTCTCTGTTCATTTCAATCGACTAATAAAACTTCTAAGTTGATATCTAAATTTAATTTTTTATTTTTTCAAAATGAATTGAAATTTAAATCCTTTTATGTAAGAGTTGAGTTCAAATGAAACTAGAAAAAATACTTCATCATTTCAAAACAAAAAAA
>Ga0105249_10006392_pt1 | contig 10248 bp, 8 predicted proteins | sample KBSS44metaG_FD_81522 | JGI IMG/M metagenome (GOLD analysis project Ga0105249, IMG submission 81522) | Switchgrass rhizosphere microbial communities from Kellogg Biological Station, Michigan, USA - KBS S4-4 metaG | ecosystem: Host-associated > Plants > Roots > Rhizosphere > Soil | place...
GTATCAATATGTATTACAGCTTTCATATCATTGAAGCAATGGCTTCATTTAAAAAAGCTGAAAAGTTTGATAAGTATTCTCCCATGCTCCTTTGGGCACAGGCATTGACTTATGGTCCTAACATCAATGATTTTGGATATACCGCATCGCCAGAGGCATTAACTGCCAATGGCAAAGCAATTGAATTTTCAGGACGATGCACAGATAAAGAAATCGCATTGATAGAAGCGCAAAGGGTTCGTTATTCATATGATTCTTCTCAAACAAGACCGATGCTGAACCAGCTTTATGTTGATAAAATGAAAGAAGCCTATGAAAAATTTCCCGATGATGCAGATGTGGCTACTTTATATGCTGACGCAATGATGCTACAACATCCGTGGGATCTTTGGAATATAGATGGCACTCCAAAACAATGGACTCCATTAATAAGAGAAGTATTGGAAAAAGTATTGGCAAAAACTCCCAATCATCCCGGCGCAAATCACTATTACATTCATGTGATGGAACCATCACCTTATGCGGCCAAAGCATTACCAAGTGCAGATCGTTTAGGTAAATTAAACCCTGGTCTTTCTCACGTAGTACATATGCCTTCACATATTTATTTACGAACCGGCTTATACAATAAAGGGATTGATGTAAATATAAACGCAGTTAATAGCTATAAAAGTTCAATTCCTTTATATGCTCCTGTTACCGGCGCAGATTTTCTTTATATAATTCACAACCTGCACATGAAAGCAAATAATGCAATGCTTACAGGTAATTATAAAATTGCGGAAGCAGCTGCTATAGAAACAAGAAACAGCATACAAGCTGATTATTTTTCTATTCCTGCTCCCCTGGGAAATGTGGTGCAATACATTTATATGACACCGGTTCTTGTATATGTAAGATTTGGTAAATGGGATGAAATACTTCAGCAAAATAAACCAGATGCTTCACAGGTCTATGCAAATATTCTCTATCATTTCGGAAGAGGAATGGCTTTTTCAGCCAGGTCAAAGATGACTGAAGCAAACCAGGAACTGGCCGCTATGAAAACACTGATGGCAGATACAAGTCTAGCTATCCCTTTCACACCATTTTCTGCAGCTATAGAAGGAGCCATTGTTGCATCAAAAATTTTATCAGGAAGTATAGCGTTGAAATCAGGAAAAACGAATGATGCCATTACAGATTTTACTGAAGCAGTAAAAGTGGAGCAAAAAATGATCTACAATGAACCCCGCGATTGGTTATTAAATCCAAAACACTGGCTCGGCAAAGCTTATTTAGTAGCTGGTGATGGATCTAATGCAGAAAAAACTTTTAATGCAGATCTGCAAAATAATAATGATAATGGCTGGGCTTTATACGGATTGAACAAAGCACTGCTAATGCAAAAAAAATATAATGAAGCAGCGCCGGTATTAACCAGGTATAAAAAAGCTTTTAGTAAAGCCGATATAAAAATTACTTCCTCTGTGTTTTGATTTGTTATTAACTTTTTCTTGTTGGCATGAATTAAATCTCATGATGGCACGATTTTCAATAAGAAATTATCAATCATGAGATTCCTTTACCCTTAAAACAAATTACAAGTTTCAACTCTTTTGCACCTAAGTTCATTTTTCATTCATTAAATAAATCAACTATGAGCAAAAGAATTATGCTAATGTTTGCGGTTCCGGTACTTTTTTTATTTGTTGCAACAACATCCTGTAATTCAAAATCAAAAGATGCAGATATTAAAATGGAAGTTGATAAAGCAATTGCAGCAAACGCTAGCCTCTCAACAGTTTCAACCAGTGTGAATGAAGGGGTTGTCACACTTTCGGGCGAAGTAAAAGATGAATCAACAAAAACAGCCGCAGAAGAAGCAGCAAGAGGTGTTAATGGTGTAAAATCTGTTACAAACAATTTGTCTGTAACCCCTCCGCCAGCTACTGTAGTGATAACAGCTGATGATCCGCTTAAGGCAAGTGTAGATAATACAGTTAAAGCTTACCCCGGTGTGTCCGCTTCAATTCAGGACGGCGTTGTTACACTTACCGGCGAGATCAAGCGTGTCGATCTTCAAAAATTAATGATGGAGTTGAATTCATTGAAGCCAAAAAGTATTGAAAATAAATTAACCATAAAATCATAAGGAGGCAACCATGGCACTTAAAGAAAAATACGCTGAGTTGATAAATATGGCGAATGCATCTGGCATAACCGGCTTGCAGGTGAGAGAGCAAGACAGGGTTCTTTACATTGATGGCGCAGCACCGTCAGAAGATATAAAGAAAAAAATATGGGATGTTTATAATAAGATCGATCCTGATTATCGTGCCGGAGACCTGGTAATGAATATCAGTGTTCCGCATACGGTTGGGGCATCAGAAGAATATACCGTTGTAAAAGGTGATAATCTTTCCAAGATCGGTAAAAAGTATGGTGTAAAATGGAAAGATATTTATGAAGCAAATAAAGACAAAGTAAAAGATCCTGATCATATTGAACCCGGTTGGAAACTAAAGATCCCTCAAAGCAATTAAATGTAAAAGCCTGTTTTAATAACAGGCTTTTATCTTTTAGGATAATATTCAAAAACGAGCGAGACAGAATAAGCTGTTGTCGCATCAACTGGATCTTTATAGGAAAGCAACAGTTTTATATTTCTTTTTGAAGATGTCATTCCCTTATCTTTTTCATAAAAATAACTGGACTTTCCAGATTGCTCTTTAGAAATTTTATAAACATGAGTGATTGCAAATTCGTCTTTTATTTTTTTAAATATCTTTTTATAAAAATTCCTGAACTCAAGTCTGCTACCTTTATAATAAGCATCTGTAAAATTAAAAACGAACTCAATGTTTCTTCCATAGTCTTTTATCTTTCCTTTCTCGCTGCATATGCTGAAATCTGAAAAATAAGTTTTGACCAATGAGACTTTATCCTCACTTGATTTGAATTTTTCAACTATATTATCAAATGACTTATTTACTTCCGTTAATTCTTTTTTGATCGTCTTGCAATCAGGCAGGTCTTTGGTTTGAGCAAAAAATAATTTAGAAATAAGAGTGCATGCTAATATGAGGAATAGCTTTTTCATGTGTAAGATTTTGTGAAAGTATTCTATTCCTGCCTTCTGAATATCACCTCAAAGTGGTATTTACTGTTGCGGGCTCATCCCCTTTACAAAATCACTCACCAAATAACTTACAAGCTTACCGCTTGTTGAATCCGCTCTTCCATCTGATAACCTGGTGGCGCCTTCACAAATATGGAGATAAGCAGGTTTGCTTTGAGCTGCTGCAAATGAAATATACTGCCGTGCATGATTGGGTAAAATGCCAACCGGTGTCATTGCACTGCTGAGTGTATGTTCGATGCAATCAATATCAACATCTATTCCGCATAAAGTATCATCAGTAAAATCTGTAGCATGTGCTACTGCCTGCATGAAATTTCTTTTCTCGTGTACAAAAATGTCTTCGTAAGTAAGAATATCAATGAATGGATTGTTCACAATATCTATCCAAACATTCTGTGGTAAATAATTTTCGTGTAAACCAACGATACAATATTTCTGCAGGTAACCATCTTCTTCAGCATAGCGAAAAGCGTTACCGCTATGTCTTCCTTCCATTGGGCGGTAATCAGCATGTGCATCCAGGTTGATACAATTTATTTGTGCCAATGGAATAACACCGGCTTTATGCCAGCCTTTTGCCGTTCCTTTTATCAATGGATAAGAATTATTATGCCCGCCACCGATCACTAGCGGTATCTTTTTTGTTTCCGCTATCATCTTTGCCAGTTGTTCCACTTCATCATCAACTGCATTCACTGCATGACGATAAGCTTCTATCTTTTCATCCTGTGTTCTTGCCGTAGTATCGATCAGGTATTGAATATCTCCAAAATCAAAATGGCCAAGCAACAATACTTCTGCCCCATCAAAAAAATCATTGCTTTGAATATTTAAGAAGGATTGAAGAAAGGGTATCCACAAAGTGTCGGTGCCACCGATACCATAATTTCCTTTTGCGCCAAGATCTTCTGGCACGCCAAATAATACATACTTCGCAGTTGATGTCGCTAATGACTTTGCAATATCACTTGTGTCCTGGATCACTTGTAATCTTTCACCAAGTTTGGTTTCGAATCTCCTGATCCTAGTCAGCGATAAAATATCCTGTTTGTTGTAGATCTTTAAATGAAGCATTGAGTTCTGCTTCTTTGCTGGCTCAATTGCTTCTTTTACATTTTGTTTTTCCATAGTAAAAATTTTTACCGCAAAGGCGCTAAGTATACGCAAAGTACCAAAGAGAACTCTTAGTCAGAAAAAATCTTTGTACCCTTAATTTCCCGGCCTTCCTGGCAAATCCTTTGCGTCTTTGCGGTTAGACACTTATACGCCGATCTTATTATTAACTACTTCAATATCTCTAAAACCTAAAAAACCGGCCCATAAAAAGCCGGTTCAAAAAATATTATTAGCGATTTCTCTAATGTTCTCTTAGATCGGATCCACCTGCTGCAGCATCCATATATATCCAATGCTCCACAGCCTTGCCATCTTTAAACTTTGCTATATCAACTGTTGTCATATTCCGGCCTGCCACCTTTGACCATACCATTACATAATCATCATCTGCCAATTCCCTGATCGTCTCTGATTTCATTTCGCCCATTTGTTCACGGTATCCTTTCATTGCTGCAACGATATTTTCCAACCCACTCACATCGCCTTTTTCACCACCATGATCTACTGCATCTGCTGCGATATAATCGCCCATTTTGCTAAAATCGCCGGCTTCATATGCCTTCATAATAGCATCATTTACTTCTTTGTTCTTTTTTGCTGTGGAAGACATACCAGAATTGCATGCAATAAGACTATTCAAAGCAACAACCGCAAGAATGACGAATAACTTTTTCATAAAAAATTGTTTTAGGTTTAAATGAACCTTTAAGGTAAGGAATTATTTTTTGAACCAAGGAAGTACGCCGCCAATAACTGGTAGTTAACAGATGATAGCCAATAATCACGAGCTATCATCTATCCGTTTTTAGTTATCATCTAAACTCCGATCTTGTTGTTCACAATATTTAATATCTCACCTTCCAAAGTAATTGTCTTCTTCTCGATCTCTCTCCCTTTCGCCAGCACATCATCAACAAAACCCTTATCATCATATCCACTTGCATTTATCCGCACATTCATAAAAGCCCCCATCACTGCACTGCGGGCACAAAGAGCACCAACACCAGCATCCGAGACACTGTTAGGATTACCAACCTCCGCCATTGCCTTTATCACTTCCATGCTATCATAAGAAAGTTTCATTACCTGGAAAGGAACTTCAATAGCAACCTTTGTAGCTTCATTCATCGCTTGCTTACGGGCAGCTTTCTCTTCATCTGTTCCTTTTGGTAAACTCATCGCATTCATGATGCCATTAAATGCTTTGGTATCTGCATCAACCAGGCGCAACAACTCATCTTTAAACTGCTGGCCTTTCTCTGCCCAATTGCTAAACTCTTCCCATCGTTCATCCCAACCTTTTTTATGACTTGATAAGTTAGCAACCATCGTAGCCAGTGATACACCCAGCGAGCCAATATAAGCAGCAATAGAACCACCGCCAGGTGCAGGACTTTCACTTGCTGTTTCGTCAGCAAAATCATTTAGCGGCATACTGACTAAGCGGCTATCATTTTTATCTTGTAACATATATTCAATAATTTTTTCTTCCGGTTTAAAAGGAGCCAGTTCATCAAGCCCCATTGATATCACTGCAATACGGATCAGTTCCTTTTCGGAAACACCCACCGATCGTTTTTGTTTTTTTAGAAAATATTTTCCAGCATCCAGCATCGCTTTCAAAGGAATTAATCCAACCAATTCGGAACCAGTAACACGTATCCCTCTGGCATCAGCCTTTCTACACACTTCATCAAAAGCAATATGCACCGGCGTTATATTGATATTGGTTAGATTGATACTTATCTGTGCAATACCATATTCTTCAATGAACCATCCAATAGCTTTTACATTCTTTAAACTCCCCGGCTTCACCAACATCTGACCGCTGGCATCCAGTATCTTTCTTCCTGCTTCTCTCACATCAAACGCTATCGCATTTGCACGCCGCACAGAAGTTGTATTAAGGTTTACATTATACGCCACCAAAAAATCTCTTGCACCAATTACAGTGGCGCCGCGTTTTGTATCAAACACTGCCGGGCCAAAATCAGGTTTCAGTTCCGATATCTTTTTAAAAAATCCTTCATATTCGCCGGCGCGGATCACAGAAAGATTGCTACGGCTTTTATCAGCTTGTGCTTCTTCATATAAATAGACAGGTAGCGACAGTTCCCTGCCCACTCTTTCCGCTAATCGTTGCGCCCATTCCACTGTTTCTCCCATTGTAATATTGGCAATAGGAATCAGAGGACATACATCGGTGGCGCCCATACGTGGATGTTCACCTTTATGACGGCTCATATCGATCAGCTCGCCTGCTTTTTTAATAGCTCTGAACGCAGCTTCCACCACTGGCTTCGGACTACCTACAAAAGTTACCACGGTACGGTTAGTAGCTTTACCCGGATCCACATTCAGCAGCCGCACTCCTTCCACTGCTTCTATCTCATCTGTTATTTGTTTAATGATATCCATGTCCCGCCCCTCGCTGAAATTGGGAACACATTCTATTATTTGCTGCATATCCATGCTGCTAAGATAATAACTTGCGAGACTTGCCAAAGGCAAGGTGAAGCAATCTCTTTGTGAGCCATGATTTGTCGGAATGAACAGAAGAAAGATTAATTTGAATTCTTCATGGCGCCGGGGTCTGCCAAAATCTTTTCTTTATTTTGTTATCTGTCTATTGGCAAGACCTCGGGCGGACTGAACACATTCTATGAGTTGGTGCATGAAACAAAATTTTAGAGCTAAGATATTTTTTAAAGGGTTAAATTAGCGTTGATAGACTTGTACCTTATGCAACGCATAGATACTAGATATGAATTACCTCATCCCCGATCACTGGAAACAGAAAATTGATCCTCCGCATGTTCACCTTCAAGATTGGGTAATGTGGGCAGGCTATCGCAAGAGCAACACTGTTCCTTTATGTATGATCCTTTTGCCTGATAAACCTTCCATCACAAGACTGTAAACGAACAAACCGGTTGGCATCGCCATATTTTTATACTTACCATTCCACTTATCGCTTTTAGTTTTCGTTTCAAATACCACTTGCCCCCACCGGTTATATATCTTTAATTCGATCAACCGATTTTTGTTTTGCTCTGGAATGCCAAAATAATCATTCAAGCCATCATTGTTAGGCGTAAATGCACCGGGCATGAATACGGGGAATTCACATTGGTCATAAATTGCAAGACTGTCTGTTTTAGTCCCGCATGCATTTGAAACTTTAGCCCAATAAACTCCTGTTGAATAAACTCTGAATGTATCTGAGATTGTTGATGTCCCCATCCACACATAGTTTTTATAACCCGGAGTTGCCCTTAACAAAGTCGATGATTGGTTAAGCATGCAGGTATCTTCACCAATAGTAAATCCTTTGAGGCTTTTATTAATATTTATTTTAAAAAAGAGTATGCTATCGCAACCACGGGTGGTCCTGTAGCTGACATAATAAATTCCTGAATCACGTACAACACTGTTATCAGGAAGTGTGAAGGTTTTACCTTCGCAAAGATTTACGTTCCTGGCATGCAGAGAGTCAACCATGTCAACACAGCAAGCAATCTGTTCTTCACAAGTAACAGTTCTTTCCATCCTGTAATCCTCTTGCCTTTTTAAAGGATAAGCGGCGTCAACAAAATAGTTTCTGAAATTACTAGGCAAGGCTACATCAATAAATGTCGATACGCTTGATACATTAACACTTTCAACTGCTATATTTTCCGCCGCAATTGTTGCAGCGATCTGTGTACAAGTAGTATCCTGATCAGGATCTGATAATAGCAAGTTGAAATTTTTTGCCCTGCTATCACTAAAGATCATAGCATATCCTCTCGGCGATAAAGCAAAGCTATTAACAGGAAAGCTCATTGTATATCTTTTGCTTTTAACTACGGAGCCATCAGGACCAACACTTGCTATCACTGTTGTGTTTCCATCTTGCATAAGCAAATCATATTTGCCCGGTGTGTTTTGAATTGACCTGATTAACTTCAATGGGCCCCCAGATACAGAAGCGTAACTGACCATCTTCTGCACAATCCCCTTGTTATCGGTAATAATACAAACTGATCTTTTTGCTAATGGTGATTGCACATTTGAATGAACATATATTGATGTAGCAAAACATAATCGTCCATCCGTCATCTCATTGACTGACTCGATATCTGGAACGAATTGTGGATCGCTAACCGGGATTTCATAAGGATAATCAGACTCCCAGGAAATTTTTCCAGTGACATAGTCTAATGAAAAAATATGTAAGCGTCCATCCAACATTTTGAAATTACCCGTACCACGTTCAGTTTGGTAAACTGCATCGACAACTACAATGTTCTTATTTACAGTTTGAGTGATTCCACGTCGTAAAGAAATGCCGTTACCGCCAGCATCATACTTCCCTGTTGCGAGATTAGTAGACCATTTCACTTCTCCTTTTGGAGATAAACGTATCACCCTGTTATAGGAATAATCAGTAACAAACAATGATGGCCCATTATCTATGGTCATATAGCCTATGATATCGCCATCTGACGTTTTATAGATCTTGTTGAAGCTTAAGTCAGGGATCCCACGGTTGGCTAAATATGTCCTGCACCATTCTACATTACCATACTTGTCGATCTTTGTCAATAAAGCAATACTTTTTTTGTACTCAGATGTTGCGTCCCGATAATATCGTATTGCCTCACCACCCAGGATCGATCCTCCATCATCGGTCATCACGAGATCATTGAATTTAACATTACTCAAAAATGTCAGAGGAAGATAGAGTGAAAAATAATCAAGGGAATAACCATAAGACCACAACGGAGTTCCATTCTTAGTAAACCGGGTGAGTTGACCTGCTCCATTAAAATTGTTTGGAGCGTTACCTCCACAAACTATCTCGTTATTGGATGAATAAAGAATTTGTGAGAAATCCAGGTGGGTTTGCAAATTATAACTAAGAGACATGAACCGGCGTTCGCAGTTTTGGGATGATGCCTTTGTTGCATTCAACAGTAGGATTAATAAAAACAAAAAGGAGCCTTTAATTGGCAAGCGGTATAATTTTGTTTAAAGTTATCCAATTACTGGTAAAGAAGATGCGATTTTAGCCTGGCTAGCTATATGTAGAATTCAATAAGCAAAATCACTAATCATTGTCTTTCGTTTGTTATCCGGCATTCTGCTTGCTGCATATATATCATGGATAATTCAGAATTGAATCACGAAATTATTAACATGTGTCATAAGGTAAACTCTCTCTGCGAAAGCAACGAAAAAAATTACCGCCTGAAAGTAAATCTTTATGAAATTGAGTAAGTCATTAATAGCAGTATTCAAAAAATAAATATTAATATCTTCCAGGTGGCTAAATTGTATTTTGATTCAGAAATAAAATGATAATCTAAGTAAAGTCAAATGGATACAAAAAAAATATTATCCCTATTTCTTGAAAAGATAGAAGCAGGCAAACTTGAATTTGATATCATTGGAGATACATGGCAAGTTAGTTATGTAAGGTTTTCCAGCGGCTTTAAAAAGAATTTTGATTCATCCGAACACTTTTATCTCAGTATTATTAAATCAGATAAAAACCCAAGCTATGGCTATTTAAATCAGGCCGAGTGGATTGACAGGGTTAATTGGGTGGAATGGTGTTCGGGTTTAAATATCGAAGAGGTCAGTTTAGAGGAGTTCAAAGAAGATTTTCTAAATGCTATTCAAGAATTAAAAGAAGCAGAGAAAGACTGGGATGATCAACAACGAATTGAAATTAATGAAATAGTTATACCTGAAGGTACAGTACGAGCATGGGGAATTGAAGAAACTAAAGATAGAAGGACCCCTGTTGGATCTACCTGGAGTAAGTTAATAGAAACAACTGATGGTTATTTCTATTTGGAAAGACATTGGGAATCTTAAATAGTTTTTTCGTCTGCCCCCGATTTCTATGACTTTTCCAAATAGTTTTTAAAGCTCAGGCCGCGATTTTCTGATATGGTTTATTGTTTTTAATAACAGCCGCAAGCCTTAAAACCATTTTGTTTCTAACATTGTTCAATACA
>Ga0105249_10006401_pt1 | contig 10239 bp, 11 predicted proteins | sample KBSS44metaG_FD_81522 | JGI IMG/M metagenome (GOLD analysis project Ga0105249, IMG submission 81522) | Switchgrass rhizosphere microbial communities from Kellogg Biological Station, Michigan, USA - KBS S4-4 metaG | ecosystem: Host-associated > Plants > Roots > Rhizosphere > Soil | place...
GACGTGGTTCATTTTTTACTTCAACCATCTCCTGTTGAGCAAAGAGATCAATTGCAGTAACCAGGGCAGTAATTAAACTAAGCAGCTTCATCTGATAAATCTAAGAAAGAAAGTTCTGTATTCATTTCAAATTACTTCAATTTACTTTCATTGAGTAATTGGTAGCACCATTCCAAAAAAGCGGGAGCGTAAGGCTTGCCTCGTCCGGTATCCCGTTTATTTTGGTAGATCTCCCTGTCATTAGAATAATAAATATCAAAATCCTCTTTAGGAATTGCCAGGTACCAGCTTTGCCTGGTAAATTTGACCGGCCTGTTGTCCCGGTAATAAATTGTGAGAATCGTTGTCCACTGCCTGTAAACAGTTTTAGTGGTTATTTTTTCAATATTACCGTTTTCTATGTTAAGGAAATATTCTTTATGATTCAGGATTGTATCAGGAAATTTTGTTATCTCTTCCCGTCCGAACGTTATAGTGTCCTTTACAATTTTTTTATATTTATTTGGAGTGACCTCAAGAACTTTTGTGATACTATCAATTTTATTAACGGTTATCAGATACTGGCCCGGGCAATTAATACAATAAAGAACAGATGCCAATGCGAATGTTATTTTGTACATGAAAATAAAACGTCGTTTAGGGAGTTTTATGTTGGACAAACCAGGCTGAATCAAAAAAACTATTATCTATTAATTATTATTTACTGTCCCAGCCTGTCGACTGGCAGTATTCAGTTATCCTTTTAATGAACCTTGCCAAGCCATAATAAAGCATCGATGATCAGTTGATTTTGCAGCTCACTGCTGAACGTAGAAGATAACTGTTTATTTGTTTTATTTTCATAATCCAAGTCATTATGCCCCATATTAAAGTAGATCATGTTGTATTTTTTATTGGTCCATACAACAGGATAATAACCTGAATGCCATATTTCATTTGGTTTGGGCCCGGTACCCAATGGAAAGCTCGATGTATCGATTGATAAAAGAATATCGATGTCTTTGTTTTTGGTAAGATCATTTTTCCAGCGGTACCATTCATTGGCTGCGGACCGGAATGTTGCAGGTAAATGTTGTGTGGCAGGAAAATTTTTCTCCTCCACCTTTAAGGTCGCAGGAGTAGGCCGCCATGTATTGCCCAGGTATTCACCAGAACCCAGGAACTGGTTATGATACCAGTCCCAGTTTTGAGGATAGGCGGAAGGTGTAAGTGCAAAGGCTGAAAAATGAAACCCCATCCATGCGCCGCCTTTCTCCACATACTGCTGAAAGGCGATGCGCTGGGGTAATGAATCAGGTCTCGTATCGAGAAAGATCACAACCTGGTAACGGGAGAGAAATGCGGTATTGAGATTATCCCAGTTAGTAGTGGAATCATATTTGAAATGATGTGTTGCACCCAGGTTAGAAAACCAGTTGTTTGCTTCATGTACAAAACTAATATGCGCAGGATCATTTTTAGCCGTATAAAAAGCGATCACATTAAAAGCCACATCACCGGTTTGAGCATTAGTTGCAGAAGCAAAACATTTGATTAAAATGATAAAGAGACCTTTTCTTATAAAATAGTGCATATTCTAAATTAGGGTTTTCTTCAATAACGGTTATGTCCACAAAAGATGATATGATTTATGATTAACGTTCAGATCGTAGTCTGAAATTACTACTAAAGGACTATTGACTTCGCCTTATTATAAGGCTAACTTCATATTGATACTTTCATTAACCTTAAACCTCTTTTATGGCAACAACTGACCTGTTAAAGCGTCTTGCGCTTGGGAAAAGAAAATACTATGTGTACAATGTAAAGTTTGTATGCGGTCTTCAAAAAAATAAATTTGAAAATGATTGCGAAGGCGCTATCCTCAGCCGCGGTATTTATTCCACAGAGATCAATATTTTGAATTATGGAATTAGAGACATGGGCATTGTCAAACTCTTTATACCTGTCGTATTGCATAACAAGCCTATTGCCCGTGAACCCAGAATCCAAACTTTTGTAAGTTTTGAAAAGGTGGACCTGAAGCCTTTCAGCGCTACGATGGATGATTGCTGTAAAATAGTGGAGATGCTGAAAGAGCAAAAGGCAGATGAACTGCTGAAGATTGGTTTTATAGAAATATTAAGTCCTCAGCCACTTGAAGTATATGCAGTGTACACCGTCACCGATCTCGAACAAATGAACCCATCGGTAAATGTAGTGCAGGTAGAAGCTAAGAGTTTATCCTTTGGGTAACCGTTTTTGTTTCCTTTTGCAAGCTTAAACCCGGACCATACCTCTTCTTCCACCATTTTTTTAACAGGTGCCCTTTCCACAAATAAAATCCTGACAAAACGATCACGGGGAAAAAGAATAACCTGACCATCATCGCAGCTTCGGGTATTTTAGCAACAGGCCCATAGATATAGCCAATGACAGGAATGCTTAAAAGGATATGCACCCAGCGCATGATCTTTCTTTCAGTTGAAGCTTTCATAGTCTGTTTTTAATAATGAAAATAATTATGCTGCAATTTGTACCGGCGATAAAAGAATAGAAAGAAGCGATAGGTGAACAGGTGAAAATTGCCGGTAAAATTTCTGAGCCCTAAGGAATGTTATAACCTTAACATCTTCCTGTTGATGAGTGCTGAAAAATAAACGTAGTTTTAAACAAAAGTACTTATGAACTGGCCCGTTTTAATAGTTGTTGGCATTGCTGCGATCATCCTGATCATGTTTCTTATCATCCGAAACCAAAAAGACAAAAACGAACTGGTTGATCAACTCAAAAACGATTATCCCAAATCAAAAGATGAAGAAGGAGATGTGGACATTGAGGGGACTGAGCAAATGCATTGATTTTATAGAAAAAATACCTCAAGATCTTTTGCTGTTTTTCTGTGGCTTCAATTTGAAACCTCAAATCATCGTATGATCCCTTCGTCCTAAATCAAAATCTCAATTCAGGCCACAGAGAGCCACAGAATAAAACGGAGGCCCAGGAATTTTCCTCCGATTCTCTTCAAAACTCAATGGTTCTGTGATCAATTCGTTCAAAAGACGTTCATCTTCCTCGCTGCTTTTCGCTACCTTCGCTGCCTCGAAAAATAGAGGTTAATTGTACATGAAGAACATCCGGAATTTTTGCATTATTGCACATATCGATCACGGCAAATCCACCCTGGCTGACCGGCTGCTCCAAAGTACCGGCACTATAAGCGACCGCGATATGATGGACCAGGTATTGGATGATATGGACCTGGAACGTGAGAAAGGAATTACGATCAAAAGCCATGCGATCCAGATCAATTATAAACACAAGAACGGACAGGAATATACCCTGAACCTGATCGATACACCGGGCCATGTGGACTTTAGCTATGAAGTGAGCCGTGCACTGGCTGCCTGCGAGGGATGCCTGCTGCTGGTGGATGCTTCACAGGGCATACAGGCACAAACAATTTCCAATCTTTATCTCGCCATTGATAATGATCTTGAAATTATTCCTGTCATCAACAAGATCGATATGGAAGGAGCAATGGTGGAGGAAGTACAGGACCAGATCATTGATCTGATCGGTTGTAAGAAGGAGGATATTTTACTGGCCAGTGCAAGAACGGGATTAGGTGTCTCTGAAATCCTGGAGGCGATCGTTGAAAGAATCCCTGCACCCAAAGGTGATCCCGATGCACCGCTGCAGGCTTTGATCTTTGATTCAGTATTTAATTCATTTCGCGGCATTATTGTTTATTACCGGATACTGAATGGAAAAATTAAGAAAGGAGATAAAGTAAAATTTGTTTCTACAGACCTTGAGTATGATGCAGACGAGGTGGGCATTTTGAAATTGAAAATGTCTGAGCGCAATGAAGTGAATTGCGGTGATGTGGGTTATATCATTACGGGTATAAAAAATGCAAAAGAAGTAAGAGTAGGTGATACATTAACACTGGCCAATAATCCGAACCCGGAAATGATACAGGGTTTTGTGGAAGTAAAGCCGATGGTTTTTGCCGGTATTTTTCCTATCAGCACTGATGATTTTGGTGAGTTGCGTGAGTGTATGGATAAACTGCAGTTGAATGATGCCTCCTTAACTTTTGAGCTGGAAACATCACAGGCGCTGGGATTTGGTTTCCGTTGCGGTTTTTTGGGTCTGCTGCACATGGAAATTATCCAGGAGCGACTGGAACGTGAGTTTAATCAAATAGTGATCACCACTGTTCCTAACGTAAGTTTTACAGCCTACCTGACGAATGGTGAAAAGATTACTGTCAATAATCCCACTGAGTTTCCTGATCCGGTAAAGACAGAACGTATTGAAGAACCTTTTATCAAAGCACAGATCATCACCAAGCCGGAATATATTGGTAATATCATGACACTGTGTTTGGGTAAGAGGGGCATCCTGGTGAATCAAAGTTATTTGACCCAGACCCGTGTTGAATTAATATTTGAAATGCCATTGACCGAAATCGTTTTTGATTTTTATGATAAGCTGAAATCACAGACCCGCGGATATGCGTCATTCGATTATCACCCGATCGGTTATCGCGAGAGTGATATTGTAAAGATGGATATTTTATTGAATGGCGACAAAGTGGATGCTTTGAGCGCATTGATCCATCGCAGCCGTTCACAGGATTTTGGAAGAAAGCTATGTGAGAAATTAAAAGAGCTGGTTCCCCGCCAGCAATTCCAGATAGCGATACAGGCTGCGATTGGCGCAAAAGTTATTGCCAGGGAAAATATATCTGCAATGCGGAAGGATGTTACTGCTAAATGTTATGGCGGTGATATAAGCCGTAAGCGTAAGTTATTGGAGAAGCAAAAAGAAGGTAAGAAGCGAATGCGCCAGATCGGAACGGTAGAAGTGCCACAGGAAGCTTTTCTCGCAGTGCTGAAGCTGGATGATTAGTTCAGTCGGTAATTAGCAGCGGCAATCGAGGGCTGAGCCTGCCTATCGGCAGACAGGCGAAGCCGAAGCCCGGCGTTAATGGTGGTTTCGACTACGCTCAACCACCTCCGCATTCAATAATCAATAATCAGTAATTAATAATTCTTCTCCTAACTGATAAACCCATTCATACGGGAAGCATTGAACAGTAAAAGAGAAGCGCTTTAATAATCGTTGTTATCCGGTTTTTTTCCCTGGTCTTTTTTCTTTTGTTTATTATTCTTTGATTTCTCTAGGAGTTTTTCCTCGTTTACATTTCCGCGGTTATCCAGCAATTGCTCACCAACCGGGGCCTGGCCATCCTGTAATTTAAACGTGAATACTTTTTCGATATGGACCCATTTGCCGTTCTCCCATTTGAAACCTTCATAATCCCCATCGGGAACCAGTGTCCATTTATTTTCCGGCTCATCAGATTCTGAGATCAAATGATCTACCAGTATCTTATTTTCATCCGGGATAAAATTCACTAACGTGGAAGCATCTTTTTTATACTCTATGTTATAGCGGTAAGCCGGGGCTTTGGGAATGGAGTCTTTTTCAAAACTAAAATAAGGGCCGCCAAATACAGGTTCATTCTTTTCATTAAAAGTCAATACTTCGATCCATTTTTTATTGCTGCGCAAACTATTGTAATCGATGCCAAACAAGGTATAGTAATTCTTGCCCCTGAATTGGGTCCTGATCATATTATAATAGACGGCACCGATCCAGTTCATATTGCTGCGAATTGAATCACCGGCGCCTGTGGTGAATTCAGAGTAATCACGCAAGGGAATAAATTTTGAAATACCATTCACAGGTCTGAATTGAATAACACCCCGTTGGCGGTGATAATAATCATCATAACTAATATTCCAGGTGATGATCCGGAAACTTGTATCAGGTGCATAGATTCTTGCAACGCCTTTTACTGAATCTAACGGATAATAGAATGAATTTTTGATCAACAGTGTTCTTACCAGGGTTTTTACAAATTGGCTGTCACTGATCATCCGCCCGGCTGTCATGCTATCGAGAATGATATTCCGGGATAAGAATTTCAACGAGTCTTCCTTTTGCTGGAGCAATTTTTTATCAGACGAAGAGATCTGGGAAAACAGGGGACCGGAGCAAATCACCAACACAACTAAAAGAAACACAGACCTGGCAGATTTATTTTTCAACGGATGAATTTTAGGTGACCAAAGTTAAGCTATTACCTGATGCTTAAAACGCCGGAAAGGTTGTAAAAATTTTAAACAGAACCGGCTTGCAAGGAAATTTTCCGGTGTATCACTAATTTTTACAAAGCTTTTGCAAATTCCAGCAGCGAATTAAAACGCAGATCAATGTCGGGGTGGGGATAAGACACTTCCGGGTTAGTACTGGCAATGAAAACAGTGTGGACACCTGCATTGCGGCCAAACAGCATATCCGTTAATTTATTACCGGCGATGATCGTTTTGGAAAAGTCAATGTCGGGAAAATCCAATTTGGCCTCTAATGCCATGCCCGGGTTAGGTTTACGATTGAAATTTTTTCGTTCTGTCGATGTGCAGTAATAGATCCGGTCGATCCTTCCGCCGGCTGTTTCAATTGCGGCATTCATAAAAAGATGAATGTCTGCCAGGTCATCTTCAGTCATTAAGCCTTTTCCAATACCCCGCTGGTTGCTTATGATTATAATGTGCCGGAACAAAGGTGCCAGTATTTTCATGGCCTCGTGCACGCCATCAAAGAACCTGAACTCGGTTTTATTTAAAATATAATCTTCAAATTTTTCATGGTTGATCACACCATCCCGGTCAAGAAATAAGGTCCAGCTTTTGTCAACTTTATTGAGATCGGGTTTTGGATAGGCCAACTCTGTTTGTGCCCGCGTATAGTCCTCCGGAATACCAATATCGATAAAATATTTGTCCTGGATAAAACCGGCTATTTTTTTTGATGAATAAAATTTTTCCAGGTAATCTTTCTCAAATGAAAATTTTGAAGGAAACTTTTCGGTCATGAATTTGGCCACATCTAACACATAGATGCCTCCATTGATCAACCCCTCTGTATATTGCTTTTTCTCCCGGAAGCTTTTGACATGGTGATCTTTTTCCAATTCTACAACACCATAACGGTCAAAATTCTTCATCGGTTTCAATACGATAGTGCATTCTGCATTTTGTTGTTGATGAAAATCGGAGACAGACTTTGCATCAATTTTAAAAAGTGTATCACCATTAACAACCAGTGCTTCTTTTTCTCTCACCTGCTCAAGAGCCAGTTTGATCGCACCACCGGTGCCTAACGGTTCATCTTCGATCACACACTGGTAATTGATCGTTCCAAATCTTTCTTCGAGAAATGTTTCAATAACTTCATGTTTATAACCCAATGAAAAAATAAATCGCTCAATTCCCTGTGATAAAAGATGGCGAATTACATAAGTTAGAAATGGCTCGGCGGCTACCGGCGCCATACATTTCGGCAAACCGGGAACAGTATCCCGCAATCTTGTACCCAGGCCACCAGCCAATATGATAGCTTCTTTAAGCAATCAGGTTTTTGATTTATGTGTTTACCCGAAATAACTTTTCTCCACGAGCTCACAGATTATGTGGCCGACCATTATATGGCTTTCCTGGATACGCGGGGTATCATCAGAAGGAATATTAATTAAATGATCACTCAGGGCCTTCATTTTTCCACCGGTTGACCCTGTAAAACCAATTGTTACTATTTTTTTACTCCTGGCCGTCTCGAATGCTTTCAAAATATTTGCTGAGTTACCAGAAGTAGAAAGGCCAATCAGGATGTCTCCATCCTGGCCTATTCCATCAATTAGTCTTGAATAAATTACATCAAAAGAGTAATCATTTGCAACGGCAGTCAGATAAGATGTATTGCAATGCAGCGCTTCGGCAGGTAAGGCTTTACGATCAGTATAAAATCGTCCTGAAAACTCTGCTGCCAAATGTTGGGCATCTGCTGCGCTGCCGCCATTACCGCAGAAGTAAACATGCTTTCCCAATTTAAAAGCGATTGTTATCATGTCAGCAACATCACTTATTCGCTTAAGCAGCGATTCATTTTCTAACACCTGCTTCTTAACATCTATTGAAGACTCAATAATTTCTCGTATGTGGTCCATTATTAATTTTTAATTATTCATAGTTCTTATACTGTCCATGTCGTCAATCCATGCTCCACAAACTGGTATCTCCTGTGCCGGCCTCCAAATTTCTCTAATTTTTCTATCACTTTATATTTTGTAGTGCCGGGACAATAAAAGATCATAAAACCACCACCGCCGGCGCCGGAAATTTTTCCACCGGTTGCACCGGCAGACTTCGCTTCATCATATATCTCATCCATTAAAGAATTGCTGATGCCTTCAGCCATTTTTCTTTTTTGCTGAAAACCAAAATCCAGGATCTCGCCGATCTCATGGATCTTTCCTTTCAGCAATGCTTCTTTCATCATCTGTGCCTGCTGTTTCAACTGGTGCATAGCTTCAATGCTTTTTTCTTTTTTATCCGAGACATTCTTCGCCTGCTGCTCGATTATTTTTCCTGAATCACGGCTGGTGGAAGTATAATAGAGCAATAAATTATTTTCGAGCTCAAACAAATATTGTTGCTTAATACGAAGCGGGTTCACAACTACTTTGTCATCCTTTGAAAACTCCATAAAATTTACGCCACCAAACGTTGCAGCATACTGATCCTGTCTTCCGCCTGCCAAACCAAGATCTTTTCTTTCAATCTCATAGGCATAATGGGCCATATCATATTCCCCCATAGGCAAACGCAGCATTTCTGCAAATGCACCAATGATAGCAACAACTAAAGTGGATGATGTTCCCAAACCGGAACCGGCAGGCGCATCAACAAAGGTTGACAGGCGAAAACCTGTTTTGACTGACCTGTAATCTTTTTGGATCCGGTTATAAACTCCTTTCAGCAAACCCAGCTTATTATTGATATTTAATGAACCGGTAAAATCGAACTCTTCGCTTTCATTTCTATCCATTGCCTGCAATACGATTTTATTTTCCTGCAAAGGTTCAATCGCTGCATGGGCATATAAAGAGATAGTCGCATTTAAAATGGCGCCGCCATACAGATCGCAGTAAGGGCTTACATCTGTACCGCCACCGGCCAATCCAATTCTAAGGGGAGTTTTACTTCGATAGATCATTTATGTGAAATGTGAAAGGTGAAACGTGAAAATTTAGCCATTGCGTTTAATCATATTTGATAGCATGGCAAAACATTTATTCAATAGTCCCGAAACCGCGGTCAAATCCTCCATCTTGAAATACTTTAGATCAACGGCGGTTTCTAATATTGCATCAACTTCAATTAATGAGCCTCTTGAGACTTCCAAAAATCTTTTTCTTTCAAGCAGGGATCGCCTCGACGCCCCTTCTGCAAGATTAAGTTTAATTGATAAACCGGCTCGCCTGATCTGCTGAACCATATTAAATCTTTCCTCGCCTGGCAGTTGGTTTGATACAAAGTATATTTCTTTTGTTAATTCCCGAACCGCTTGATAGATATCAAGAGATTGATGATTCAATTTGATAAACATAGTGAAAGGTTTTATGATTTTGACGTTTGACATTTCACTTTTCACCACTTGCAAGCTGTGTAATAGCGTTTACCAGCTTCGCCCAACTGTATTTTTGTTTTTCGCTGCGAAGATGCAGAATAAAATAATCTTCTCCTAATTGATAAAATTTCAAAATCCCTTCTGCAATAGCTGGCGGATTGGGTTCAACAACGATTCCCACTTTACCATCCGGCACTAAAGAAGGCAAGCCACCAACATTTGTTACGACCATGGGTTTTTCAAAATGATAGGCGAGGGGCGTAACGCCACTTTGTGTAGCATTGCGGTAAGGTTGTATCACAGCATCAGCAGCACAGAGATAATATTTTACTTCGCTGTCGGGAATAAAATCTGTTTTAAGTATCAATTGTTCTTGTATGCCCAACTTATCGATCAATTCATGATATTGTTTTGCATCTTCATAAAATTCACCTGCTACCAGAAGTTTGATGTTTGATGTTTGGGGTTCCAGGTTTTTTAAATACGCAATTGCTTCCAGTAGCAGATCTAAGCCTTTATATTTCCTGATAAATCCAAAAAACAAAACGATTTTTTCATCATGGGGCAATCCAAGATATTTTCTTGCTTCTGATTTTGAAATAATAGAGCCAAAATTATCATACAACGGGTGTTGTACTTGTTGTGCCGGCTTTTGTTTTTCAATTATTCGAAGATCATTCATCACTTTTTCACTCATGGTAATGAAAGCATCAC
>Ga0105249_10006402_pt1 | contig 10239 bp, 10 predicted proteins | sample KBSS44metaG_FD_81522 | JGI IMG/M metagenome (GOLD analysis project Ga0105249, IMG submission 81522) | Switchgrass rhizosphere microbial communities from Kellogg Biological Station, Michigan, USA - KBS S4-4 metaG | ecosystem: Host-associated > Plants > Roots > Rhizosphere > Soil | place...
CACTTTGCTGTGAATATTGCCTTACCATCCTGGGCATTAATTTTTGAAAAGGAAAAAACAAAAAAAGTAACTAGAAGTAATAGTCTTGCTGGCGTGAAATACTTATCTGGAATCATAGAAGCAATTAGATCTAAAGAATGTGGATAAAATCTATCGACCGGTTGCAAAAATAAGTCATGAAGGCAACAAAAGTTCAACACGTATAAATTTTTTTTGATCCGCTTCCAGACTGCATTTCACAGGATTTCAATGTTGTTCTTAATAAAGCTGATTAAACTTTGTCACTGCTCTGTCAACCTTTGTTAAACAAAAAAATTTTCGTTACTAATGATTGTTGTTTTATCCGATTTTTGCGCGGCTGCCATTTTTTGGCACGGCCTGTCGCAAAAAATTTTCTGCATGTTTGAGAAATTGAGACAAAAATGGAAAGTAAATGTTTTGCAATTGGTGCTGATCCTTTGCACATTTGCGATCGGTGGCAGTTTGACAGGCTATGCGGCAAAAAAAATAATGAACATATTGTCCATTGAAGCTGATTGGCTTTGGACCCTCATTTATATTTTACTTGTAACGATCATCTGGCCATTCATGGTTTTAATAATCAGCCTTCCTTTTGGACAGTTCAGATTTTTTTATAATTATACACGTAAACTGGGGCAAAGAATGGGATTTATAAAAGAGGAGAAAATCAAAAGTCAAAATTAAAAAGTCAAAAGCTTGGAAATGTTTTGAATTCTGACTTTTTAATTTATAATTCATTTCATCTTTGCTAACTCGGTTTCTGCAGCAATATATCCAAAACTGCTCCATTGATTGCCTGCTACTACTTTTTCGAATAATTCTTTCGCCTTACTCTTATCGCCTTTCAACTGGTAATATGTACCGAGAGCAAAACCCAATGTAGCGTTATTGAATGCTTGCTGGTTTTGGGTTTTTTCAACCAGTTTGCTGTCATCTCCTGTTTTATACATTATTAATATATCATAATAATCGTGGTTCTCTACTATTTCCATATCATTGGCAGTTTCTCTTAAACGCTGATCGGCGTCTTTTTGCCTTCCCATCTTTCGAAGTGTTATGTTCAGCCAATTCAGCGTAGCCACTTTCATATCGTCATTATCCGAGATGTCAAGACATTTTTCCCAGGCCAGTAGTGCTTGTTTATTATCACCCTTCAGGTACCAGGCCAGGCCGAGATGATAATAGATATTAGTATGAAGAGTACTTGTAGGAAAATTTTTTTCATTGGGAATACCATCTTGTTCCACTTCATCGATCTGGTCTTTTATAAGATCGATTGCTTTTTTAAGATCCGCAATTGCATTATCATAACAGCGTAACGTAATAAATCGATGTGCCCTGTGCCTGTAAAATCTTGCGTTATTGGGATGCAGGTTTATTCCTTTTGAATAAATATTGATTGCTTCCTTATAATTTCCCAGGTAAGCCAGCCGACGGCCATACCATATTATATTGTCATCATTGGTGCTATCATTCTTATATTTCTTTTCCGCAACACGCAGGTTGGTCTCAAAAATTTTTTTTAGTGAATCGCTGAGCGAAGGAGCAGGGTATTGTTTGTCTTCGCAGATTTGTTTTTGCCCAAATACCAAACTACTTATTGCTATAAATAAAAATGGAAGAATAAATTTTCTCATACTGAAAAGTTACAACTTTGCTGCTTTGAAAAATTACGAATGAACCAAATTGCCATTTTTGCTTCGGCTGCTGGCTCTAATGCAAAAAAAATAATCGATCATCTTGTTGGTTTGCAGGCAAAGGGTAATTCTCCGGCAGTTGTACGCTTAATTGTTTGCAATAAACCGGAAGCCGGTGTTTTGAATATTGCTTCAGAGAATAAGATCTCTGCTCTAATAATTGAAAAAGAAAAATTTTTTCGCGGTAATGCTTATGTAGATGAATTAAAAGCGACAGGTATCGATTTTATAGTGCTGGCTGGCTTTTTATGGAAAATCCCAGTTGATCTAATAAAGGCTTTTCCGGGAAAGATCATCAACATTCATCCCGCCCTTTTACCCAAATATGGCGGCAAAGGCATGTATGGAAATTTTGTACACGAAGCAGTCATCGCTAATAAGGAAAAAGAAAGCGGCATCAGTATTCATTATGTAGACGAAGTTTATGATCATGGGCAGATCGTTTTACAGGCTACCTGCTTACTTGCCGAAGATGAAACTGCTGAAACGCTGGCAAAAAAAGTACAATCCCTGGAACACAGGCATTTTCCTGCTGCCGTTGCATTGCTGGCCACACTTTAGATTACTATTTGCATTTTCTTTTGTTACTTGCCGTGCTTGAGAAAATTTTCAATCTATATAGTACTCATCGCTGGTTTTTTTATTGCTTCAAAAGCAGGGGCACAGTCTTTTAAATTGCGGGGCACTGTTTATGATAGCACAAGAACATACCCGGTAATCGCCGTAAGCGTTCTAACCTCTTCAGGCAAAGGAACAGTAACCGATATATATGGTCATTATGAAATAGATGTCACCGAAACCGATTCGGTTTGGTTCAGTTACCTAAATAAGCCTACAATTAAATATTCAGTTGCAAAGATCCCTGATGCTTCACGTTTTGATATAGCCATTCACATTAATGTACCTGTGTTGAAAGAAGTGATTGTAAAACCACGCAACTATAAAATGGATTCCATTCAAAACCGTCTTGACTATGCCAAAGCTTTTGATTGGCAAAAACCAAAACTCAAGGCTAATATGAGCGGTGACATGGGCGCCGCAGTTGGTTTTGACCTGGACGAGATCATCCGCATGTTTCAATTCAGAAAAAATAAAAGCAATGCTGCTTTCAGGGATAGACTATTAGCGGAAGAAAGAGAGAAATTTATTGACCATCGCTTTAGCAAAGCACTTGTATTGCGATTAACCGGTTTGATAGGCGATGCAAGAGACAGTTTTATGTTGCGATGCAGACCTACTTATGAATTTTGCCTTTACACTGGCGATTATGATTTTCAATTCTACATTAAAAAATGCTATGAAGCTTATATGCTGGAGAAAAGCGACGGTTGGTTAAGAAAAGAAAATTAACTTAGTCGTTTTCAATCTTACTGCTTCATGAGCAATAAACTTCACAACGAGCTAAGAAAAGAGTTTCAACTCGAAAGAATGATTCTTTTCAGCGATGCAGTTTTTGCCATTGCCATCACATTGCTGGTAATAGAAATAAAAATTCCTGAATTAGAGAAAGGTGAAACTCTAACGGAACATTTGTTACTTGAAAAGTTGGCCCATCTTATTCCAAAATTCATTGGTTTTATTATCAGCTTTTTACTTATCGGCCAATATTGGATCGTACATCATCGTATGTTTGGCTTTGTAATTAATTTTTCAGATAAACTTATCTGGTTAAATCTTTTTTTCCTGCTTGCGACTGTTTTGATGCCTTTCAGCACGGGTTATTATAGCGAGTATGTAGGAAAAGGAGTGGTTTCTCCTGTCATTTTCTATACTGCTAATATTTGTTTGTTAGGGATATTTAATTTTTTGATGTGGCGGTATATCAGTAATTCAAAAAATAATTTAACTGAAAACCTTACACCGCAACTGGCAAAATATTTTTCTTTACGAGCATTGACCGTGCCTACCATCTTTGTCATTTTCTCATTTGTTTATTTGTATAGTCCAGTTATCGCCGTATGGATCCCCATAAGTATACCCATTATTCTGCGGCTCATATTTAATCCTATGAAGAAAAAATTATAAAAAGAAGTAATAATTAAAATAAAACACATGAAGCCAGTTATTTTATCTGTTATTTTCCTTTTTACTTTTTTTGTTACTTCATTTTCTCAAACCGTTCTGCAATCAGTCAATCCTGAAACAGAAAACATATCCTCTGAAAGACTGAAACAAATTGATACAAACATTGATCAATGGATAAAAGAAGAACAACTGAATGGCGCTACGGCGATCATTCTTCGTAATGGAAAAATTGTTTACTATAAAGCTTTTGGTTTTGCGAATAAGCAGCAGAATATCCCAATGAAAAATGATAATATTTTTCGAATTGCTTCTATGACCAAGCCCATCATCAGCGTGGCTGCGATGATGTTATATGAAGAAGGAAAATTTTTATTGACCGATCCTGTTTCAAAATTTATTCCTGAATTTAAAGGCCCTGTTGTACTTGATAAATACAATGCTGCAGATACCTCTTATACAACCGTGCCGGCGAAAAGAGAAATTACAATGCGGGATATTTTATCTCATACTTCAGGAATTGGTTATGCACAGATAGGTTCCGGTACAGCGAATGCGATCTATTATAAAAATAAAATTAATGGTGGTATCGGCACTCCTTATTCAACATTGAAAGATGTGATTATAAGACTTGCCAAACTTCCATTGTTCATTCAGCCTGGCGAAGAATTTATGTATGGATTAAATACCGATGTGCTTGGTTATTTGGTTGAAGTGATCAGTGGAATGCCGCTTGATAAATACCTGCAGCAAAAAATATTTGATCCACTTGGTATGAAAGACACTTATTTCTTTTTACCAAAAGAGAAACAAGCAAGACTGGTTCCCTTATATACACAACAAGGCGAAAAAACCAAACTGCGGATACAAGATTCACTGATAAGCTTGAATGGAACTTTTTCCAGAGATTTTCCAAAAACACCCAATGGAACTTATTTTTCAGGCGGTGCCGGGCTTGCTTCAACGGCTTATGACTATGCCTTATTTGGTCAAATGCTGTTGAATGGTGGTGAATTAAATGGAAAAAGAATTTTATCTCCTGGAACAATCCAATTAATGGCTTCTAACCAAATTGGAGATCACTTAATGTGGGGTGATACAAATAAAACCCGTCGTTTTGGTTTGGGTTTTGGAATTCTTACTGAATATGCCGAAAGAACATTGATGATACCTGCGGGTTCGTATGGGTGGGATGGAATGTTTGCCTCACATTTTTGGGTTGATCCAAAAAATAAAATGGTAGTTGTATTTATGCGCAACATCTGGCCAACCGATCATTGGGATTATGGCGATAGAATAAAGCCTTTGATCTACCAGTCACTGAAATAAATCATGAAATACAATTTATTAAACTTGTAAACTTTTGAACTGATAAATTTTTACTTATGGAACAAACAACTCTCGGTATCGGCACCAGATTACAACACACTCAATATGGCCCGGGTGTTATTGTGGGCATCCGTTATGCCTCTTATCTTATTTCTTTTATCAATCATGGTTTAAAAGAAATTGATAAAACAGATAATAAATTGGATGAGATCATTCCGGAAAATGTGACGGAAGAAATAGAAACACATTCTGAAGTTGAAAAGTCCTTGTTGAAAATCTTAAGACTATGGGGAGGGCTTAACGAGAATGTAACCCTTGGCGACCGTTGGCAACACGGAACGATGCTTTTGCAACCGGCCGATAAAAGTTTAAAGCCAAAAGAAATTCCTATTGAAGATTTTTTTCATAAAGTCGTGATGTTGCGTGACAGGTTAAGAGTATTGGAACAAAATATAAATAGTAATAAGAAATTGAGCGATGAGGATAAAGTTGGTTTGCAACAATACATTACCCGTTGTTATGGCTCACTTACTACCTTTAATGTATTGTTCAAGAACAAAGAGCATTGGTTTGTGGGAGATAAAGGAAGTCACGATTAACCACCTGGAGACTTAGTTTGAAACCTCATTTAAAATTTGATATAGAATAAAAATGAAAAAATTATTTTATAAACTCGTTCTTCAACACGGATGGCTTTTGATATTTCTCATTGCATGTGTACCTGCATTAACACAGAATGTTTCTTCCCAAAATCAAAACATAGCAGATACGGGTAGTTTTTTTAAATCATTTGATAGTACAAAAATTTATTACGAAGTAAGGGGTGCTGGTGAGGCAGTCGTACTTGTTCATGGTTTTATTGTCAATGGCCAATCATGGAAAAGAACTGAATTGTATAAAGACCTGGTTGCTGCAGGTTATAAAGTAATCATTCTTGATCAGCGTGGAAATGGATTTTCTGATAAACCGCATACTCCCGAGGCTTATGAAAATGACGCAGAAGCAAAAGATATCATAGCATTGATGAAATTACTGAACATAAAAAAATACAGTGCCGTTGGTTATTCAAGAGGCTCGATTATTGTTTCAAGATTGTTGGTGTTAGATAAAAAAATTAAGAAAGGAGTGATGGGAGGAATGGGTGCAGAGTTTACCAATCCTGAGTGGCCGCGAAGGATCATGTTTTATAAAGCGCTTAGCGGAGACTCAATACCGGAGCTCGCAGCGATGGTACAAAATGTAAAGAAGCAAGGACTTGACCAGCAGGCATTGGCTTATTTACAAAGATCTCAACCTTCAACAAGCAAAGAAGACTTAGCTAAAGTGAAACAGCCAGTACTGATTATTTGTGGTGACAAAGATTCTGATAATGGCTCCGCAAAAGAGTTAGCAGATCTTTTTAAACATCCTACTTATAAAATAACTCCCGGGGACCATGGAGGTGCGAGCCGGACAAAAGAATTTTCCACAGAAGTGATCTCTTTCTTAAAAAAGAAGTAACTCTTTTAAAAATTTCTTTATGAAAAAAATATTTTTCCTCCTTTTTGTCTTCAGCCAGTTGTTAAGTAATGCACAAATAACCCAATACAAAAAAACAACAACGATGATACCTCTGCGGGATGGAGTGAAGTTGTTTACAGTTATTTATTCGCCTGTTGCTCCAACCGGTACTTATCCTTTTATGATTGAACGAACTCCTTATGGTGCTTTCGAATCTCCAAAAGATACGGTTGATTTTAGTAATGCTTCGGGTTATAAAGAAATGGCAAATGAAGGATACATATTTGTTTTCCAGGATATCCGTGGCAAATATAAAAGTGAAGGAAAAATGGAAATGAACAAGCCTATGTATCATACAACTGACCCAAAAGCTACGGATGAAAGCACCGATACGTATGATGTAGTAGATTGGTTAGTAAAAAATGTTCCGAATAACAATGGCAAAGCAGGTATAAGAGGTGTTTCTTATGATGGTTGGTTGTCATTGGTAGCTGCTGTTGATCCGCATCCGGCATTAAAAGCAGCATCTGAGCAAGCTACTCCCGCTGATATGTTTTTAGGAGATGATTTTCATCACAACGGAGCCTTCCGTTTAAGTTATGGTTTTGAGTATTCTTATTTATTCGAACATGAAAAGGAAAGCAGCAGTTTTCCTTTTCCGCAATACGATCTTTACGACTGGTATCTCAATCTTGGCTCCTTGAAAAATGTAAATGAAAAATATTTTCACAATGAATTACCCACATGGAATGATTTTGCACAGCATCCTAACTACGACACCCACTGGAAAAAAAGATCAGCAATGGGATATGTTCCTTACCCGCAAACAGCCATGCTGCATGTTGGTGGTTATTACGACCAGGAAGATATGAATGGGCCTCAATTGATGTATCGTCACATGGAAAAGAAAGATTCATTCAACCGTAATTTTATTATTCTTGGTCCATGGAATCATGGCCAATGGTTCGGCAGGAAAGCAGATAGTCTTGGTAAAATTTCTTTTGAAGTAAAAACAGGCGAATATTTTCGTGAGCTCCAGAAAAAATGGTTTGATTATTATCTGAAAGGCATCGGTGATGGAAAATTTGGTGAAGCAAATTGTTTTCAAACCGGAAGCAATGTCTGGAAAAGCTATAATGCGTGGCCACCAAAAGAAGCAAGCATTCAAAAATTGTATGCAGGTCCAAAAAATAAAAGCTCATTTGAAAAACCAGCCACAGGATTTGTTTCTTATACTAGCGATCCTGCACATCCTGTTCCATATCGAACTCAGCCGATCGAAGCAACTTATGGCCCTGGCAGCCGGTGGTACACCTGGCAAGTGGAAGATCAGCGTTTTGTTTATTCAAGGCCCGATGTGGTGAGCTTTACTACTGATTCATTAACTGAAGATCTTACTGTAACAGGAAAAATAATGGCTCATTTATTCGCCAGCACATCCGGCACAGATGCAGATTGGGTAGTAAAACTGATTGATGTGTATCCTGCCTTTGATAAAAAAAGTTTATCCATGAGTGAATATCAATTACCAATCGCAATGGAAGTGTTTCGTGGCCGTTTTAGAAAAAGTTTTGAAAAACCAGAGCCTCTTACACCAAACAAGCCGGAAGAATTTATAATTGATTTGCACGATGTGAATCATGTATTTAAAAAAGGGCATTGCCTGATGATACAGGTACAAAGTTCCTGGTTCCCCGTAATTGATCGCAACCCGCAAAAGTATGTGCCCAATATTTTTGAAGCAAAAGAAACAGATTATATAAAAGCGGAACACCGGGTTTATTATTCAACATATCTTGAGCTGCCTGTAATGAAAAAATAAACTGACGGTAAGGATCAGTGATCCTGCTATTAATCTCTATAATTCAATGCTGGCTTCCTGTCGCCCAATAATGCTTTGTATTGGTAGTCACCTTTATTCTTTTTGAATTCTTCTTTTGCATTTGCGATAAGTGTTGGTGTTGTGAACAGGTCAAAGGCTGTTAATGTCATTGTCTTTGCAGCCACCATCATTCCTTTTATTCCAATATCAGTGCCGCCACATGCAACAGCCTGCCAGCTATGTGCAGGTGTGCCGGGGACCCATGTAGCAGCTTCCAGGCCTACTGTTGGTACTACATAACTAACATCACCTACATCAGTTGATCCCTGTCCGCCACCCATAGTAGTTTGTAATGGTTTTACTCTTGTTGCAGATTCAATTGCCGGGTAAGAAAAATTAAACGTTGATTGTAGTTTTTTTCCAAATTCAATTTCCCCTGGTGTATAAGAAACACCTCCAACTATTTCTAAATTTTTCTGCATAGCATCTGCCAAGGTTTTATTCAGTAACAGATCATGTGAACCACCGATCACTTCGTATTTCATTTCTGTTTCGGTCCCCAGTGCTGCTCCTTCTGCTGCTTTCACTACACGATCGAATACATTCAGCACAACATCTTTTTGGGGATGGCGTACATAATAATATACTTCTGCAAAATCGGGAACAATGTTTGGTGCTTTGCCACCATTAGTTATCACATAGTGTATTCTTGTTTCCTGTGGTACATGTTCACGCATCATGTTTACCATATTATCCATTGCTTCTACTGCATCCAATGCAGATCTTCCTTTTTCCGGCGCCATCGATGCGTGAGCAGCCATTCCTTTAAAACGAAATTTTGCAGATGTATTTGCCAAAGCACTTGTCAGCGTTACCCCGTTATGTTCATCAGGATGCCAATGGATCACTGCATCCACATCATTAAACAATCCGGCACTAACCATATATACTTTTCCTGACTCGCCTTCTTCTGCGGGACAGCCATATACACGGATAGTTCCCGATAACTTTTTTTGTTCAATTAATTTTTTTATTTCAATACCGGCTGCTACTGATGCTACCCCAAATAAATGATGACCGCATGCCTGCCCTGCATTTTTTCCTTCAATAGGTTTTTTTTCAGGTACTGCCTGTTGCGACATGCCGGGCAATGCATCAAATTCCGCAAGAATACCAATGACAGGTGAGCCATTACCATAACTGGCAATAAATGCCGTTGGCATACCTGCAACGCCTGATTGTATTATAAATCCATTTTCTTTCAGTGTCTGTTGTAATAGAGCAGTACTCTTTTCTTCTTTAAAACCCACTTCAGCATAGTCCCATATTTTCAATGCCTTTTCTTTGTAGTAATCATATTTGCCGCTGAGTGAAGCGATGATCTCTTGTTTATCTTTTGAATGATCAGGAGGTTTTTCTTTGCTCTTTTGCGATAAGGCGATAATTGAACAAAAAAATAAAAAAGCAAATAACATTCCTTGCTGTTTCATGCAGTGGTTTTAAATAAAGCTAATGCTTTTTATCAGACAAAAATCTCGATTGAATTGATTTTACTGACGCGGATCACAGCACTTTTTCCATATACACCACTCCTGGTAACGGGTTATTATAATATGCAGAAATGTTTTCAAACCCAAATTGCTTATATAAATGAACAGCGGCCTGTAATTTTAGAAATGTATCAAGCCGCATTTTTTCATAATTCCTTTCTTTTGCCGAGCTCAGTAGCTCTTCTATCAGCAATCTCCCGATCTTATTTTTTCTGAAAGTAGGTTTTACATAAAGACGTTTCATTTCACAGGCTCCCGACTCTTTCATTCTCGTTAATGCAATACAGCCTGCAATCTC
>Ga0105249_10006403_pt1 | contig 10238 bp, 8 predicted proteins | sample KBSS44metaG_FD_81522 | JGI IMG/M metagenome (GOLD analysis project Ga0105249, IMG submission 81522) | Switchgrass rhizosphere microbial communities from Kellogg Biological Station, Michigan, USA - KBS S4-4 metaG | ecosystem: Host-associated > Plants > Roots > Rhizosphere > Soil | place...
CAACCCGACGAGGCGATCAAGGTCTTCGAGAAGGCCGCCACACTGGCGCCGGTCGCGACCGGCGAAGATAGCCCGCACGCGCAGATTGCCGACATCGCGCTGCTCAAGAACGACAAGGACCGCGCGATCTCTTCCTATGAGGATGCGCTCGCGCTCGATCCGGACGCGAGCGACGCGCACTACAACCTCGGGCTCGTCTATCTCGAGATGAATCAGTACGACAAGGCACGTGAGCACGCGAAGGCTGCGTACGCTGCGGGTTATCCGCTCACGGGTCTGAAGAACAGGCTCGCGAAAGCCGGTTACGCCTTGCCGGCGGACAGTCCATCCAACAACTGAGCGAGTCGCGCGGCCTGTCCCTGGCGCGAATACGTAGCAACCTTCTCTCGTGGTGGCAGCTCGGATTCGAGCTGCGCGCTCGCGGTCAGCCACTGTCGTAACACACCTTCGATGCCGTCCACGTCGGGCAGATCGGCGACCGTGCGGATGGCCAGCTGACGCAGAACGGCCGCGGTTTCTCCGGCAGGATGAGCGAGCGCCACGATCGGCCGGCGCGCACGCAGGTACTCGTACAGCTTCGCGGGGATCGCGGGATTCGACGGATAGCCTTGCAACAGCAGCAAGCCGTCGACCGCCATCATCTCGGCGAGCGCTTCCCGATAAGGCAGGGGTGGCAGGATGGTGACGAGCTCCTGCACACCGGCTTCTGCCGCGAGCTTCCCGAAGTATTCCTCGTTCGATGGATGACGCAGCCGCAGCTCGAAATCGTCACGCGACAGCAGCTTCGCCGCCGCGAGTCGGCGAATCGCATGGAAGAGCGCAGTGGGATCGCGATCGGGACCCGGATAGATGGTGCCACTGTGTAACAGCACGCGGCGCGACTGCGGAGTCGCAGGCCGCGTCACGCTTTCCGCATCGACGAACGCCTGCTCGTCGTAGCCGTTGGAAATGACTTCCAGCGTCTTGCTTCTGGCGTTCGCGTAGCGTTCCTGCACGATCTGGCGCGCGGAGCTCGTGCAAAAGACCAGCGCCGTTGCGCGGGCGACAGTCTTCTTTTCGATGCGCAGCCTGGCTTCGCGCAGAGCCGGGTCCTGCGGAAACACTTCGCCGGTTTCGGCCACGGTCTCTACCATCGGGTCGCGAAAGTCCGCGATCCAGGGCAGGCCGCTGAGGCGCGCCAGCGTGCCGGCGACCGAATGAGCGGTGGCGATCGGATACGTCGACCAGATGGCATCGATGCGATGCTCGCGGAGCAGCCGCAGACCGCGCGGTACGGCGGACAACCACCAGCCGCGCCAGCGATCCGGAAGCGCAGCCCTGGACCAGTAGCGTCCCTTGATGGCGAGGTGTTTCGCCGCGTCCAGCGCGAAGGTGCGGGCGACCGGAAGCTCGGCTGGGATGCTCTTCAGCTGCTCGGGGCTGGTGCGCTCGTAAGAAGCCGGATCGACCGTGAGCACGACAGGACGCCACCCATGCCGGGGCAGATTGAGGGAGAAGGAGAGCGAGCGCTGCACGCCGCTGCTCATCGCACAGGGCGGATAGTGGTAGGCAATCAGCAGGACGCTGCGCGGTTTCGACTCAGCCACGATGCACGGTTTCCTCGGACCTCCCCGGCGCCGCGAGTTAAAAGAGACGGCGTGACAAAGTCTGGACGCGCGTCGCAAAATCCACCGCTCAAACGATGCGACAATGCATCGCCCGAGCCGGCATGAATGCCCGGCTCATCACAGCAACAACCATCCGGGCAGAACTCTGGCACCGCCTTGCGGTGAGCCAGTATAGGTGAAGTCAGTGAGCTCGATGTGAGCCCAACGTGTCCCTGAGCGCCTTACTCTTCTTCTTCGGCTTCATGGCTTGCGTCGTGATGGCCTTCAAGAAGCATCCGGTGTACGGCCTGATGGCCTACGTCGCGGTGTTCTACATGAACCCGCTCGAGACGTGGTGGGGCCGCCAGCTGCCCGATTTGCGCTGGTCGCTGTTCTCGGCGTTCATCACGCTGATCGCGATCATGGTCCGCAGCAGGAGGAAGAACGCGCCGCCGTCGGTGCCGCTGTCCTCTGGCGGCATCTTCTACGGCATCTTCTTTTTCTTCATCTGGCTCATCGTCCAGTCCGCGTGGGCCGTGGCGCCGGACCTGCAGCGCGACCTCGTGTCGATGTACTTCAAGTTCACGCTGCTCGTCGTGCTCTTCTACAAGTGCGTCGATTCCGAGGAGAACCTGCGGAAGCTGATGTGGGCCCACGTCGTGGGCTGCGCCTATCTCGGCTGGGTGGCGTACTCCGAGTACCAGGGCGGGCGCTTCGAGGGCTTCGGCGGTGGCGGTATCGGTGAGGCCAACGCCGGTGCTCTGCAGGTGGACACGGGCCTCCTGATCGCTTCGGCGATGTTCCTGTCGGGAAAGCTGAAGGACCGGCTCATCCTGCTGGTCCTCATTCCCTTCATGGCGAATGCCCTTATCACCACCATCAGCCGCAGCGGCTTCCTCGCGCTCGCTGCGGGCGGCATCGTGTTCAACCTCTTTACGCCGCCCAAATTCCGCTTGCGGGTCCGGGTGCTCACGATCCTTGCGGGCGCGCTGTTCCTGATGGTGGCCAACCCGACGTACTGGATGCGTATCGCCTCGATCGGCTATGTGGGCGAAGAAGTACAAGGCACGGATACGGGTTCGGGGCGCATCGAGATCCTCAAGGCACAGGTGCGCATGTTCTTCGATCATCCGCTCGGTTGCGGGCATCGCTGCACCGCTGTGCTGAGCCCGAATTACCTCGAAGCGAAGTACCTGACCAGCAGCGACCCGAACGGACCCAAGGGCCGCGCGTCCCACAACACCGTCGCTACGTTGACCGTGGAGCAGGGCGTTCCGGGTGCCATCTTTTACGCGCTGTACCTGATGGCCGTGTTCCGCGGCGTTCTGCTCCTCGCCAGGCGCTTCAAGAAGCAGGAGTCGGGGCTGGCCGCATTCTTCCCGGCCCTCGCGGCCATCATGGCCGCCATTACCGTGGGCGACATGTTCGTCGATCACCTGAAGGGTGAGGTCCGCATCTGGTTCCTCTCCATCCTCGGCGCGATGCTGTATCTCAGCTCGCCTCAGCGCATGGCCCTGGATGCGAAAGCTGCCGCGGAGACTCCGCCCGGCCCGCGGGGACGCCAATTGCCCGCGCCAGGCACTGCCGTCACGCGATCCCAGTCCCGAACTTGAAGCACGGCGCGGAGCGCTGGCAGAACATCGGCCTGATTGCGCTGGGCGTCGCGCTACTCTTCCTGGTCCTGTTCGCGAAGGTCCCCAAATCGACGGAGCTGGCGTATCAGCTGCACAAGCTCGGACATCCCACAGTCTTTGCGCTCATCGCGCTGATCATCGTGCGATTGTCGAAGTCTGCGCCGTATCTGCGTGCCCTCGTGGGAGTGCTGATCGCAGGCGCGTTCACCGAGCTGCTGCAGATTCCCCTGCAACGAGGTGCATCGTTCGAGGACATCGGCCGTGATCTCATCGGGGCGACAGCGGCGTTGTCGGGTCTCTGGTTGTGGCGCAATCGGCAGGCCCCGCGGCGCTATCGGATGGCAGCGCTTTGTGTGGTCGCGACTTTGCTGGCCATTGGGCCGTTGCTCTGGTGTTTCGCCGCCTACATGAACCGCGACCGGCAGTTTCCAGTGCTCGCGTCGTTCGAGTCGCCGTTCGGCACTTACTTTCTCACCGAAGACGTACGCCGTGAGCGAACGCACCGGCGGCGCGAGTCATCGGGTGAGTACGCGCTACACGCCGTGCCCGGGGTGGAGCGGACCGCCGGAGTGGGTTTGAGCGAACCCTATCCGGACTGGCGCGGCTATGACTCGCTCAATGTGGATGTGACGAACCCCAGTGACAAGACATTGCACCTGATCGTGCGCGTGCACGACCGCGGCCATAACTGGGAAAGTGAAGACCGATTCAACGGTGCGTTCGAAGTGTCACCGCGAGAGCGCGAGGTGCTGCGTATCCCGCTGCAAGAGGTCCGGACCGCGCCTCACTCTCGCCAGATGGACATGAGCCACATAGAGGGAATTGCGGTGTTCACCGCACGCGAGTCGATCACCGCTGACTTCCTGCTAAGCGCCGTGTGGCTCGAGCGCGCACGACCCGTGACCAACACCTGCCTCTCATCCGCCGGAGAGCATGTCCGGTGTGACTCGGATCACACTCCAGCTCGCGTTGTGCCGCGCCCGGTCCGGCGCGCTGTGATAGCGTTCCAGCCAATAGAGCCCCACCCGCCGACTGTCGATTTTGCGGTACGGGCCACTCGGACTCAGTCGATGAATGCGGCTACCATTCTCGGCCGCTCAACCGAACGATGACGAAGAAACGGGGTTCGTCCTGACCGCGCTCGCTGTCAATCCCAAGGCTTTGGCCAAACGTGCCCTGCGCGCGACCCGGCGTCGTTGGATTCGCACTTTTCATGCCTTCGACGCGGCTCAACTGGAGCAGGCTCTGCGCCGGGTCGGTGTGTCACGGGGTGACACCGTCCTGACGCATTCGTCATTCGATGCGTTCGAGGGCTATACCGGCAAGCCCACCGAGGTGATCCTCGCGCTCCAGAGGATACTCACGGAGGAGGGCACGCTGCTGCTGCCCACGATGCCGTTCACCGGAACCGCTCTTGCCTACGCGGAGCGCAACCCGGTGTTCGACCCGGCGCGCACACCTTCACGCATGGGCTTGCTGACAGAGCTCTTTCGCCGCACGCCGGGCGTCGTGCGCAGCCTCCACCCGACCCATCCTGTTGCCGCCTGGGGGCGCGAGGCCAAGGCAGTGGTCGAAGGGCACGAACTTGCGCGGACCCCTTGCGGGAAGCCCAGCCCGTACTTTCGGCTGCTCGAACGCGATGGGAAGATTCTGCTTCTCGGCACCGATATCAGTTCATTGACCTTCTTCCATACCCTCGAGGAAATACTGGAGCCGGAATTGCCCGTGCAGCCGTTCACGAAGGCGACGTTCGCACTGAGCACGCGGCTAGCGGATGGCAAAGTCGTCACGACGAATACCCGGCTATTCGAGCCTGCGATTTCCCGTCGCCGTAATATCTTCAAGATGGTCCCGTATCTTCGCGCTGCCGGCTCCTGGCGCGACGCGCGTGTCGGTATCGTTTCCATGGTGCTCCTGAGGGCTGCGGACGTAGTTACCGCCGCTCGCTCGATGCTCGCGAATGGGCAATTCTGCTATGACTGATAGAAAAGACCGCGCCGGTTCTGCGGCGGCACCCGAAGCACGCAATCTGCAGTCGCTGCGCGACGTCGTCACCCAGGCTGCAAGCAATCAATCGCACCGCCGCCTCGTGCAGGCCGCGCGCGCGCTGTTCGAGGCCGATTCCGGTGCGGGCACGGTGCGTTTTCTGGCGCGCGTGGCACAGGGCACGAGTGAAGACGGCGGGGGATTGCGACCGCTGCGTGTCGCCCTTCTTTCGTCGTTCTCCATCGAATTCGCGCGTGATGCGCTGGTGGCGTGCGGGCTCGCGAACGGCCTGCGTTTGACGCTTTACCAGGCGCCGTTCGGTTCGTTCCGGCAGGAGATTCTCGATCCGGGCAGCGGCCTGTATTCCTTCAAGCCGCAGGCGGTGATTCTTGCCGTCGAGCCCAACGCCTGGCTTGCGGCCGACAGCAACGCCTCGAGCTCAGCGCAGCTCGTGTCCGAGGTTGAGGCGCTGGCGCGCGTGTTCCGGGAGCGTTCGGGCGCGGCGCTCCTGTGCCACAACCTGCCGCTGCCGCGATGGCCTGCGCCGCCAGTCCCGGATGAACACCTTCGCGCCGCGGATAGCGCGGCGTTTACCGCCGCGTGCAATGAGGGATTGCGAGGTCTCGCTCGCTCGGTCGCGGACTTCCATGTCGTGGACTACGCCTCGCTCGTCAATCGTGCCGGATACGATCGCTGGTTCGACGATCGCATGCGTCTCTACGCGAAAGCGCCAATCGCCCAGGCGATGTATCCAGTACTGGCGCGTGAGTACCTGCGCCACCTGCGCGGCCTCGTCGGCCTGACCCGCAAATGCCTCGTCGTCGATCTCGACAACACCCTGTGGGGCGGCATTCTCGGTGAGGACGGTGTCGACGGTGTGAAGCTCGGCCCGGATTATCCGGGCAGCGCCTTCCTCGAGTTCCAGCAGTTCATCCTGCAACTGCGCGCCCGTGGCACGATTCTCGCGATCGCCAGCAAGAACAACCCGGCGGACGTCGAACAGATGTTCCGGGGCCACCCGTTCATGGCACTGAAGTGGGAGCACTTCAGCAGCCGGCAGATTGGCTGGATGCCCAAGAGCGAGTCGCTGGTGGCCGTCGCCAAAGAGCTCAACATCGGCCTCGAGCACCTCGTGTTCATCGACGACAGTGCCTTCGAGTGCGAGCACGTCCGCGGCGCACTCCCCGAGGTAACGGTTGTCCAGCTGCCCGCCGAGCCGTCGCAATACGTGCAGGTGTTGGCGCAAGATGGCTGGTTCGATGCGGCTTCAGTGTCCGATGAAGATCGGCGTCGCGGTGAGCTGTATCAGCAGCGTGAGCAGGCGGAGAACCTGCGCGCTGCCGCGGGTGGCAACCTCGAAGATTTCTACCGCGACCTGGACATGGAGCTCACCATCGCTCCCGTGAGTGCCGCATCACTCAAGAGAGCGGCGCAGCTCACACAGAAGACCAATCAGTTCAACGTCACCACGCGGCGTTACTCGGAAGGCGACGTCGCAAAGCTCGTTGCAGATCCGGGCTGGGTTGCATGCACCGTGTCCGTGCGCGACAAGTTTGGTGACAACGGTATCGTAGGCGTCATGTTCGCCGGCGAACAGGACGGTGAGCTGCGGATCGACACGTTGCTGATGAGCTGTCGCGTAATCGGTCGCACAGTCGAAACCGCCATGCTCGCCTTCCTTTGCGATCACGCGCATGCCAAAGGAATCGCCCGCATCCGTGGCATGATCATCCCCACCGAGAAGAATGTTCCGGTCCGGGATCTGTTCAGCCGTCACGGCTTCTCTGGCGCCGACGCCGGCAGCGGGGGTCCGAGTGAGTGGCTGCTCGACACGGCAACAGCGCCAGTTGCTTATCCCGCCTGGTTCCGGTTGTCGATCGACGAAGCTTTCGGTCATGAAACAGGGGAGCGTGCGCGCCGTGTCCAGCGTTGACGACAGCATTACCGAGCGTGTTCGCGACATCATGTCGGACGTGCTGCAGGTCGATCGCAAGGCAATCGACGAATCCGCCAGCCGCGACACGCTCGCGATGTGGGATTCAGCCAATCACCTGACGCTGGTACTGGCGCTGGAGGAGGCGTTCGCCGTGACCTTCGACGTCAGCGAGATCGAGTCGATGTTCTCACTCGCCGATATCGTGAGCGTTCTGCAGGACAAGGCCTGAGCGGGACTGGCACATGACGGGCGAACCACGCGCAGCGGAACGAACCTTCGCGGATCTCCAGGTCGGTGACGCGTTCGAGATCCGTCGCACGTTCACAGCCCAGGACGTGCAGGACTTTGCGCGTCTCAGCGGCGACTTCAGCCCGCTGCACGTCGACGACGAGTACGCGCGGACCACCGAGTTCGGCCAGCGCGTCGTGCATGGAATGCTCGTTGCGGCTCTGTTCTCGCAGCTCGTGGGCATGCAGGCGCCAGGCAAGCACGCGCTCTACCTCGGTCAGGACGTGACGTTCCGTCGGCCGGTGCACATCGGCGATCCCCTGCGTGCGATTGCTCGGGTGGTCGCGAAGAACGTGGCGACGAGCATAGTGTCCCTGGCCACTGAGATTCGTTCGCCGGACGACCAGATTCTGGCGAGCGGCACTGCCCGCGTGAAGGTGCGGGGTGCGGCCTCTCAGCCGGCGCAAAGCGAATCTGTCGTTGCACGCGCTTCCGCCAACGACCGTCCAGTCGTGTTGATCACAGGAGCATCGCGCGGTTTGGGGGCGGAGATCGCTCGCAACCTCGCCGCGCGAGGGCACGCCGTGGCTGTGAATTACGTGCGCAACCTCGCGGCTGCCACTGCGGTCGTCGAGTCGATCACGGCTGCGGGCGGCATCGCCTGCGCAGTGCAGGCCGACGTGCGTGAACCGGATGAAGTCGAGCGCATGGTGGCGCAGACATGCGAGTTGCTCGGTCCGCCCACGCGTGTCGTGAATGGTGCGACAGGAGAGTTGACGCTCGCGAGTGTGAACACGCTCGGCTGGAGTCACTTCCTCGCGCAGCTCGAATATCAGGTCAAGGCCGTTCTCCAGGTCTGCCAGGCCGTGCATCCACACATGAAGGCGGCGGGCGGCGGTGCCATCGTGAATCTGGCCTCGCAGGTCGTGGAAGGCGTGCCCGCACCGAAGATGTCGGACTACGTGACCGCGAAGAGTGCGCTTGCCGGGCTCACTCGCGCACTCGCGATCGAATGGGCGGCCGAGGGCATCCGCGTCAATGCCGTCTCGCCGAGCCTGGTACAGACCGATCTCACGCAGCATTACGGGGACCGCGTGTTTCGCGGTGAGGCCATGCGGACTCCCCTCAGACGCGTGGCAACGCCCAAAGACGTGGCGAACGCAGTGGCGTACCTGCTCGAAGAGCAGAGCGCTTTCTTGACCGGCACGAACCTCTTCGTGACCGGTGGTCAGGTGATGAGCTAGAGGACACTCGAGTGGCGGTACGTGAACTCTTCGCAACGACCCGCGTTCTCGCGGCGCAGGGGCCGCGTCAGGTCTACTGGGGTGCCAGCGCGCTGGCGAGCGATCTCAGGAATACGTTTCGACACGGCTCGGCAGGTTTCCGCCGCTGGGTCCGCCGGGATTTCCTTTCGTACTTCAGTGGCGGCAGCGCCCCGATCAAAGGAGAGACAGAGCAGCGTGCCCACGCTGCAGCCGGCTGGCTCTTGCGGGCGCAGAAGGAAGGCGGGGACGGTGGTGCCTCGTATGGCTACTTTCCGGGTGTCGGGCAGCCCTGGGGATGGAAGCCGTCCTACCCGGAGACGACCGGCTACATCATCAGCGCGTTGATCGACTACGGCAGACGTTTCCCGGAGCGCGCCGATCCCGCCGCGGTGTTGCGCATGGCGCAGTGGGAAGCCCGTGTCCAGATGGCAAACGGGGCGGTTCAGGGTGGCCAGGTGTGTCCACCCGAGCGGCAGACAGCAGCGGCGTTCAACACGGGCATGGTGCTCGACGGCTGGTGTTCGGTCATCGAGAAACTCGGTGACCGCAGTATCTTCGACGCTGCGAAGCGCGCAGCGGACTGGCTCGCCGATGATGTCGACGAGCGCGGCTACTTTCGCACCAACGGCGCCTTCGTTTCCAAGGACGCCATCAAGACGTACACGTGCCTGTGTGCGTGGGCGCTCTATCGCTTCGGTGAGATCAGTGGCACGCAGCGCTATCGGGACGTTGCGATTCGAGTGATCGAGTCGGCGATCGCGAAGCAGGAAGCGAACGGCTGGTTCCGGGACAACTGTCTGACTCGTCCCGACGCACCGTTGACGCACACGATCGGCTACGCGTTGCAGGGTATTCTCGAAGTCGGCGTTCTCGCCGGCCGCAAGGATTTCATCGAAGCCGCGCAGCGTTCGGTCGCGCAACTCATGCGAATCCCTGAGGCAGACGGGTATCTCGCGGGGCGTCTGGATCGCAACTGGAAGCCGGCAAACATGTCGTCGTGCCTGACGGGCAGTGCGCAGATCGCGATCGTCGCGTTCCGCCTGTTCCAGCTCACGGGCAATCAGGACTACGCGCGCTTCGGACACCTGCTGGTCAATTACCTGAAGCCGCTGCAAGCGCTCGAATGTGAGGATGCCTCGATCATCGGCGCTCTGCCGGGATCATTCCCGATCTTCGGTGGCTACATGCGCGGGGGTTATCCCAACTGGGCTACCAAGTATTTCCTGGACGCCCTGCTGCTGCAGCTGGCGTGTCAAGACGCCGGCGCCTGATCATTTCACCTTGGCTTCATCGAGACGGACGACGCGCCGGGCGTCGTCCACGGTGTTCTCCGGCTCGAGCCCCGGCATGGGCTCGGCGTGCAGAACCTGCCACAGCTCGTTGAAGATGCGCAGCTTGGTCGAAGCGCCGCCCCACAGCTGCAGATAGTCCTTCGGCCGCCACACGCGCTGCTCGGAGGCGCCCGGTCCCTCCGGATCGGCGACGGCCTGGGCCGCCACGAACTCGACCGGAGTGCAGTTGATCTCGCCGAGCGCATACAGATTCGGGCCGAGATGCCCGACGTTGGGCATGTAGAGGTCGCGCGTCATGGCGAGCATGCTGG
>Ga0105249_10006407_pt1 | contig 10235 bp, 10 predicted proteins | sample KBSS44metaG_FD_81522 | JGI IMG/M metagenome (GOLD analysis project Ga0105249, IMG submission 81522) | Switchgrass rhizosphere microbial communities from Kellogg Biological Station, Michigan, USA - KBS S4-4 metaG | ecosystem: Host-associated > Plants > Roots > Rhizosphere > Soil | place...
ATGTGATGTCTCGGATCGACGGGTCGCATCAGCAGATTGCACAACAGTCCGAGCAGCAACATGCCGGCGAGCACATACATCGTGACGTTGTACGCCTGATGCGCCGGCACTCCGCGCGCGAGCTGGAACTCGCGGATGTAGTTGACGACGACTGGACCGAGAATCCCCGCGACGGACCATGCAGTCAGCAGGCGGCCGTGGATCGCTCCGACGTGTTGCGTGCCGAAGAGATCGGCAAGGTAGGCAGGCACGGTCGCGAATCCACCGCCGTACATGGTGAGAATCACGCAGAAGATCACCACGAAGAAGCCGATCCGGCCGGCTTGACCCGCGATCGGCGCTGATACGTACAACGCAAACCCGAGCAGAAAGAAGATGGTGTACGTCAGCTTGCGGCCGAGGACGTCCGAGGCCGATGCCCAGCCGATGCGTCCGGCGATGTTGAACAGCGACAGCAAGCCGGCGAATGCCGCCGCGATGGTTGCCACTTGCGCCCGTTCGTTTTCCGCAAGCTCGGCGAGCCTCGCGGGCAGCCCGATCAATTGACCGCCGAACACCTCCTGCAGCATCGGCGAGGCCATACCGATGACGCCGATGCCCGCGCTCACGTTGAGACACAGCACGCCCCACAGCAGCCAGAACTGTGGCGTGCGGATCGCTGCGTTCACGTGCACATGCGCCGATGTAACGAGCGGCTTCTGCGTCTTCACCGCGCCCGATGGCGGCTGCCATCCGGGCGGCGGCAATCGGTAGCCGAACGCCCCCAGCATCATCGAAACGAAATAGATCGCGCCCAGTGCGACGAATGTTTGCCAGACGCCGACCGAGGCTTCGCTCGCGAACAGGTTCATGAGCCGGTCGGCGAGCGGAGCACCGATCATCGCGCCGCCGCCGAAGCCCATGATCGCGAGTCCCGTCGCAACACCCCGACGATCGGGGAACCACTTGATCAGCGTCGAGACGGGCGAGATGTAGCCGAGGCCGAGCCCGATGCCGCCGATCACCCCAGATCCCAGCCACAGCAACCAGATCTGATGGGTATAGACGCCGAATGCCGAGATGAAGAGTCCGCCGCACCAGCACAGCGCTGCTACGAATCCTGCTTTGCGCGGGCCGGCGCGCTCGAGCCAGTGCCCGAATATCGCGGCGGCCGATCCGAGAAAGACGAAGAACAACGTGTACGTCCAGCCAAGCATCGAGACCGGCCAGTCACAACGCGTAGAGAACACGCGTTCGATGAAGCCGACGTCTGCGCAGCTCACGGGCTCATGCACGCCGATAGCGCGCGCGAGCGGCAGCCAGAACACGCTGAAGCCGTAGGCCATGCCGATCGAGAGATGGATTGCCAGAGCGGCCGGCGGCACGAGCCAACGGTTGAAGGTCCGGGACGCGATAGTGCGCTCCCTGTCCAGCAACCCTGGTGTAAGGACGTGCGGCACAGGGCCCGTCTGATAATCGGTGGACATTGCGACCTCCCGCCAGCGGTTTTCCGCCGTGTTTTCAGGAAGCGTACACTGCACGCTTCATGCCGACGATGGGAGATCCGCCATGATCAAGGTCAGCGTCATGTATCCGAATACGCCGGGAGCGCGATTCGATCACGACTACTATCGCGACAAGCACATGCCGCTAGTGAAGGAACGAATGGGCGACAACTGCAGGTTTTACACCGTCGACAAGGGCCTGGCGGGCGGTAACCCGGGGGCCCCGGCGGTCTACGTCGGCATGTGCCACATATTCTGCGATTCGGTCGAGGCGTTTCAGCGCGGCTTCGGCCCGCACGCCAAGGAAATCATGGCGGATATCCCGAAGTACACGGACCTGCAGCCGGTCATTCAGATCAGCGAAGTGGTGGTCGGCAAGCAATAGACGACGGGAGCAAGACTCCCGTCGTCCCGGCTCGACTACGCGGGCCGCATCGTTACTTCTCGTGCAGCGAGTGCGCCATCTCCTGGTGCTGTTCCAGGGTCGGCAGCGTCGACGCTGCAAACTGCTTCAGGTCATCCGGCATCTGCGCTTGCTGTGAGGCAGCTTCGAACAGCGCAACCGCTTTGTCATGGCCCTTTGCCATTGCATTGACGTAGGCGCGATCGAAGTCTTCTCCCTTCAAGCCTTGCAGCTTGGTCTTGAGCGAGGCGTGTTCCGGGTCGAGCGACTGCGGCAGCTGCAGGTTTTCCTTCGCGGCAATCGCCTGCAGTTTCTTGTCTGCAGCGCTGTGGTCCTTGACCATGCGCTCGGCATATTTGCGCACGCCCTCGTCCTGGGTGTTCTTGAGGGCGATCTGACCCAACTCGATCTCAGCCTTGCCGATGACCGCGGCCTGTGAAGCAAACGACTGCGGCGTTACGGCTTTCATCGTCTGGGCGCCCTGGGTGACGTCCCGCTGGTGCGGCGAGGCAGCGTCCGATGGCTCTGCACCCGGCGTCGCGGTGGCCTCCGTCGTGTCCGTCGATTTGGTGGCGTCCCGCTGGTGCGGGCTCGAGGCGGCGCTCGGAGCAGTCGGATCGTTCGGGGGCGTCGGCGTTTGCGCCATCGCGAAGGTCGCCGATCCAACAGCTATCAATGCCAGCAATGGTCGCGTCATATAGTCTCCCGCGCGGGCAATAAGGCCCACACGGTTCTAAGTCAACGCTGGCTGCGAATGTTCCGTACCGCCATTGCACACTCAACTAGCTGGATTTCGCGGAGCACCGACCCACTGGCTTCGCGGTCAACCGCTGAAAGAACGTCATGTTCTTACCGCCGAGCTTTACGTTGAGTGTACCCACCATCAGTTGTTCACCGACGCGCCAACTCGCACTGCCTGTAGTCCCATGCCCGCCATCGCATACGAGAACATATGAGATGACGTCACCGTGCCGACTCTCGTGCTGCAATCTGCAGTCCGCGAGCGAGGCGGACTGCAGAACCGGGAATGCCGACGCGAGGTCCTCGCCTGCGAGGCAGCGATTCTCTCGAGTAATGGCATAGCGAAGGTTCTCTTCGAGATGCGGCATGCTGGTCTCTGTGACGACATCGTAGAGCCGGGCAGGCAGCGTCTCAGCTGCAGGAATGCTCGCGGCGCAGAGTGCGCCGATGAGAGTCAACGTGCGGAATGCCAATCGCGCGGCCATCCTATTTTGCGAGCAGCGCGACGCCAGCCCTGGCCACCTGGGTCAAGCCGTCACCGCCAGCGCTTGCGTGCTCGACGATCTGCCTGCGCATGCGGGGATCCCAGTAACGTCGCAAATGATTCGCGACGTTCTCCGCCGCCTTCCCGGGATCCTCTCCGGTAAAGAACGCGGCGATTTCGTTGACCATCTCTACGAGATGATGTGGGTCCATAACGTCAGCCCCGCAAGCGCTGCGGATGCGCATACACGACATGGCGATCGGCACGCGCGAAGCCGATGAGCGTCACACCAGTCTCCGTCGCCAGATCGATCGCCAGCGCCGTCGGCGCGGACACTGCGACGACCAGGGATACGCCTACGGTTGCGGCCTTCTGAACCATCTCATAGCTCGCGCGGCTGGTGATGATGAGATAGCCCGCGCTCAAATCTGTCTTGGCCCGAGTGAGCGCACCGATGACCTTGTCCAGCGCGTTGTGCCTGCCCACATCTTCTCGAACCAGTTGAATGCCTTTTCCCGGCAGAGCCCAAGCAGCAGCGTGCACGCTGCCCGTCTTGAGATTCAGCGGCTGCTGCGTCTGCAGTTTGGCAAGCTCGGCGTGGATCTCGGCGCTCGTGACGCGCACTCCTGCGCCCACCGCAGCAGGATGTCGTATGGCCTCTTCCACGCTTTCGACGCCGCACAGGCCGCAGCCGGTTCGGCCCGTCAAGTTGCGCTGACGTTGCAATATCCTGGAGAGGCGTTCACCCGTGATGTTGAGATGAACCGCCAAATTCTCGCCGTCCCTGACCAACTCGACGCCACGAATCTCGTCCGCAGCATCGACAATCCCTTCGCTCAGAGTGAAGCCCACGCCGAGATCCTCGAGATCCGCGGGCGAAGCCAACATTACGACGTACGGCAGACGGTAATAGTGAAGAGCAACCGGCCGTTCCTCTGCCACGTAGTCAGTCACCTGCTCGACGGCGCCGACCTGCTCGCGCTGCACGCTGACTTGGCGCACGGTCTGCAACTCAGCCGGCAACGAGCGGGGTGCCTCAGGTCTGACTGACACGATCCTTCCTCAGGACACGTTGCCGCTCGCTGATTTCGCGGAACCGCTTCTGCCACAACGCCGGCTGCGTGACCTTGATCACCTGCACGGCCGTGACCTTGTACTCCGGACAGTTGGTCGCCCAATCCGAGTTCTCGGTCGTGACCACGTTCGCGCCGGACTCCGGGAAGTGGAAGGTCGTGTACACCACGCCAGGCTGCACCCGGTCGGTGACCACCGCTCGCATCACGGTATCCCCGGCTCGGCTTGCGACCCCGACCCAATCCCCCGTGCTGACGCCGCGCGTGTCGGCATCGTGCGGATGGATCTCCAGGCGATCTTCGTCGTGCCACACCACGTTCTGAGTGCGTCGCGTCTGTGCTCCGACGTTGTACTGACTGAGGATACGGCCGGTCGTGAGCAGCAGCGGGAAGCGGCTGGTCGAGCGCTCGCTCGTGGGCACGTACTCGGTAACGAAGAACTTGCCTTTGCCGCGGACGAATTCCCCGATGTGCATGGTCGGCGTGCCTTCAGGCGCACGCTCGTTGCAGGGCCACTGGATGCTGCCAAGCCGATCGATCTTGTCGAAGCTCACTCCTTTGAATGTCGGCGTCAGCGCTGCAATCTCATCCATGATTTCCGACGGGTGTGCATAGTGCATCGGATAGCCGAGCGCGTTCGACAGCCGCACCGTGACCTGCCAATCCTCCAGGCCGGCGAGCGGCTGCATGACTTTGCGCACGCGAGAGATGCGCCGTTCCGCGTTGGTGAACGTGCCGTCCTTCTCCAGGAACGAAGAGCCCGGCAGGAACACGTGCGCATACTTCGCGGTCTCGTTCAGAAACAGGTCCTGCACGACCAGGCATTCCAGCGCCGACAATGCCGCCGTGACGTGCTGCGTGTTCGGATCCGATTGCGCCATGTCCTCGCCCTGGACGTACATGCCTTTGAAGGTACCGTCCAGCGCAGCTTCGAACATGTTGGGGATCCGCAGTCCCGGTTCCGGCTCCAGCCTGACGCCCCAGCTGGACTCGAACAGCGCGCGCGTGGCTTGATCCGAAATGTGCCGGTAGCCGGTGAGCTCGTGCGGGAACGAGCCCATGTCGCACGAGCCCTGCACGTTGTTCTGGCCGCGCAACGGATTCACGCCGACACCGTCGCGACCGAGATTACCGGTCGCCATGGCGAGATTGGCGATGCACATCACCATGGTGGTTCCCTGGCTGTGCTCCGTTACACCGAGGCCATAGTAGATGGCTGCGTTGCCGGCCTTCGCATACAGGCGCGCCGCGGCGCGGATCTGTTCTGCCGGGACGCCCGTGACCTGCTCCAGGGCCTCTGGCGAGCGATCGGGATGCGCAACGAAAGCCTTCCACTTCGCGTACGAAGGTTGCTCGCATCGCTCGGCGATGTAGGACTCGCGCGTGAGCCCCTCGGTCACGACCACATGCGACATTGCGTTCATCACCGCGACATTCGTTCCAGGACGCAACTGCAGGTGATAGTCCGCCTGCACATGCGGCGTGCGCACGATGCCGATGGTGCGCGGATCGACGACGATGAGATGCGCGCCTTGTCGCAGCCTCTGTTTCATCTGTGAGGCAAAGACTGGATGACCTTCGGTCGGATTCGCGCCGATGAGAAGAACGACGTCGGTCTTCATGATCGACGTGAACGCCTGCGTGCCGGCCGACTCGCCCAGCGTGTGCTTCAAGCCATAGCCGGTCGGTGAGTGACAGACTCGGGCGCAGGTGTCGACGTTGTTGTTGCCGAAGGCGGCGCGTACCAGCTTCTGTACGAGATACGCCTCTTCATTGGTGCAGCGAGACGAAGTGATGCCGCCGACGGAGTCGCGGCCGTACTTCGCCTGCAGACGCTTGAACTCGCTCGCGGCGTACTGAATCGCCTCGTCCCAGCTCACTTCACGCCAGGGGTCGGTGATCCTGGCGCGAATCATCGGCGACCGGACCCGATCCTGGTGCGTGGCGTAGCCATACGCGAACCGGCCTTTGACGCAGGCGTGACCATGATTGGCCTTCCCCGCGCGGTCGGGTGCCATGCGCACGACGCTGTCGCCCTTCATTTCGGCTTTCAACGAGCACCCCACGCCGCAGTATGCGCAGGTCGTTGTCACTGCTCGTTCGGGAAGCGCCTGCGTGAGGAGAGTCTTTTCCTGCAGCGCTGTGGTGGGACACGCCTCGACACAGGCACCGCACGAGACGCATTCGGAGGCGAGGAAGCTCTCGCCCTGGCTCGCCGCGACCCGCGAGGCGAAGCCGCGTCCCTCGATGGTCAGCGCGAATGTGCCCTGCACTTCATCGCACGCGCGCACGCAGCGCGAGCACACGATGCACGCATTGGGATCGAAGCGGAAATAGGGATTGCTGTCGTCGACGGGCACATCGACGTGGCGCGCACCATCGGTGCCATAACGATTCTGCGTATAGCCGACTCGCCGCGCCATTTCCCGGATCTCGGTGCGCACGGGCACCTGGTCGCTGACGAGCTCGGCCGGATGGTCGGACAAATAGAGCTCCATGACGCCACGGCGCAAGCGTGTCAGCGTCTCGCTCTGCGTCTTGACCTTCATCCCCTGCGTGATTTCGGTGGTGCACGAGGCCGGGAAGCCTTTGCGGCCTTCGATTTCAACCAGGCAGAGCCGGCACGAGCCGAACGCCTTGAGCGTATCGGTCGCGCAGAGCTTGGGGATTTGCGTGCGGGCGATCGCCGCTGCACGCATGACCGACGTGCCGGCAGGCACTGTCACCGCCTGGCCGTCGATTTCGAGCGTGACGGACTCCTTTGCGTCAGTGGACGGCGTGCCGAAGTCGTAATGATCGAGCGAGAACATTTGAGCTTTACCTCGTGGGAGGTTTCAGAAAATCGTCCCTGAAGTGTCGCAACACGCTGCGGACCGGAAAGGGCGCCATGCCGCCGAGGCCGCACAGCGATCCCTCCACCATCGTCTCGCAGAGGTCTTCCAGCAGCTGCAGATTTCCATCTCGATCGACGCCCTGCAGGATGCGATCGATCACCTCGACGCCGCGAGTCGAGCCGATGCGGCACGGCGTGCACTTGCCGCACGACTCGATTGCGCAGAATTCCATCGCGAAACGCGCCATGCGCGCCATGTCGACCGTATCGTCGAACGCCACGATGCCGCCATGACCGACCAGCGCACCGATGCCGCTCAGCGCTTCGTAATCGAGCGCCGTGTCGAACTGCGACGCAGGAACGTAGGCCCCCAACGGACCACCGATTTGCACTGCGCGGATGGGGCGGCCGGAGGCCGAACCACCGCCATACTCATATAAAAGAGATCGCAAGCTGAGCCCGAACGCCCGTTCGACGAGACCACCGCGCTTGATGTTGCCGGCGAGCTGGATCGGCAGCGTTCCGCGCGAGCGGCCGACGCCGAAGTCACGATAGAACTGCGCGCCGCGCCTGAGAATGATCGGCACGCTCGCGAGCGAGATCACGTTGTTTACGACTGTGGGACGTCCGAACAGGCCCTTGATTGCGGGCAACGGCGGCCGAACACGCACTTCGCCGCGGCGCCCCTCCAGGCTCTCGAGCATCGAGGTCTCTTCGCCGCAGATGTAGGCACCCGCGCCCAACCGCACTTCCAGATCGAAGCGACGGCCGCTGCCCGCCACGTCGGCACCCAGATACCCCGCTTGATAAGCCGATTGAATGGCGTCCGTCAGCGTGCGCGCGGCGTGCGGATATTCGATTCGCAGATAGATGTAGCCCTGCGTCGCACCGACGGCGAGAGCGGCGATCGTCATGCCTTCGATCAGCAGGAACGGATCGCCTTCCATCAGCATGCGGTCCGCGAACGTTCCCGAGTCGCCCTCGTCCGCATTGCACGTCACGTACTTCTGGGGCGCCGGCGCGTCGAGCGCGGTCTTCCACTTGATGCCCGTTGGAAAGGCAGCTCCGCCTCGACCGCGCAGGCCCGACTCGGTGACCGCTTGCACGATTTCATGCGGCTGCATGCTCAGCGCATTGCGCAAACCCTCGTAGCCGCCGTGCTGCAGGTAATCGGTCAGGCTGGTCGGCTCGATCACACCCACGCGCTCGAACGTCAAGCGCTGCTGGCTTGCGAAATAGGCAATGTCGGCCACGCGACCAAGCTGCAGAGCGTGTGCACCGTTGTGGAGGAAGTCGGCCGCAAAGAGTCCGGCAACGTCGCGCTCCGTCACGGGGCCGTAGCCGTAGCGCTCTGAACCGACGACAACCTCGACGAGGGGCTCGAGCCAGCACATGCCGCGCGTGCCATTGCGCTTGAGAGTCAGATCGATCCCGCGAGACGTTGCCTCACGCGCGATCGCAGTCGCCACGCGTTCCGCGCCGACTGACAACGCGGCGGCGTCACGGGGAACGTAGACGATTGCGCTCATCGATTCCTGCCACGCTCCGCGAGCAGAGCGTCGAGCTGTTCCGGAGAAACGCGACCGAACAGCTCCTCATCGATCATCACGGCCGGAGAACAGGCGCAATTGCCCAGGCAGTAGACCGGCTCGAGCGAGAATGCGCCATCCGGCGTGGTCTCGTGAAACTGAATCCCAAGGCGCGCTTGCGCATGCTGCGCCAGGTGCTCCGCTCCCATTGCCTGACACGATTCGGCCCGGCAGACCTGGAGCACATGGCGGCCGGACGGGGTGTGGCGGAAGTGGTGATAAAAACTCAGCACCCCGTGCACCTCCGCCCGCGAGAGGTTCAACCGCTCGGCGATGTACGGGACCGCTTCCGCCGGAACGAACCCGAGCTTGCGCTGGACAGCGTGCAGGACGAGCAGCAACGGGCCCGGCACGTGCACGTACTCGTCCAGAATCTCGCTCAGCTCTTCGGTCACGGGAGGCGCCTCAACCCTACTTAGAGTGAATCTACACCTCCCCGCGCCGGGAGGGCCACATCCGCTGCAAGATCCGGTCATGTCGGCTGGCGTGCCGAACTGCGCTGGCTACGTGCGCCAGGATGAGCGCGAGGAAGATGTAGGAAGTCGTAACGTGCGCGCCATTGAAGAAGGCGTAGATCCGCGCGTCGGCCGCCCCCCAGGGTGGGAGCATGATCGTGTTGAAGTAGTTCACGCCCCACTTGCTGAAGTTCGATGCCACATAACCCGTCAGCGGCATGATCAGCATGCAGGCGTACAGGCCTGCGTGGATTGCGTTCGCGCCTATGCGCTCCCAGCGCGGCATCCAGTCAGGCAGCGCCGGCGGCGGATGGAACCAGCGCCAGCATGCGCGCAGAACGATGAAAACGCCCAGCGTCACGCCGACCGACTTGTGCAGGTTCACGTACCAGCCGCGCGCCGCGGTCCCTGAAGGGATTTCCTCCAGGGACCAGCCGAAAGGGATCTGCACGAGAATGACGAGCGCGATCAGCCAATGCAGCGCAATTGCAGTGCGCGTGTAGCGGACGACGACGTCGCGCGGCTGCCTCTCCTTCTCAGGCTGCAAGGACGCCCTTCGCTTTCGCCGTATGAGTCGCAATCAGGTCCATCAGCGCCGGCGACAGGCAGTCGTATGGCGTGAGGCCAAGCTCTGTCAGCCGCGCGCGCACCGCTCCCATCTGGTCAGGCTTCGCGCCCGACTCGATGATCGAGGAAACGAAGGCCGCGAACTCGGGTTGCGCCGAGCCCTTCTCGCGGAAGCGTTCGGGGTGCACGAAGTCGAAGCCGTAGAAGGGGTGATTCTTGTTCTCGATGCGGCCGTACATGTGCACGCCGCAGCCGGTGCAGGCGTAACGCTGGATCGGCGCGGCAGCGTCGACCACCTTGAGCTTCTGTGCATTGGCAGTCACGTTCACGTTGTCGCGCCCGGTGACTGCGACCATGGAGAACAGTGAGCCTGCTGGCTTCCAGCACTTGGTGCAGCCACAGACATGATTGAACGCGACGTTGCCCTTGATGCTGACGGTCACCGGCGCATCGGTGCACTTGCACGCCAATGTTCCGCCCTGGAAGTCAGCCGACCCCGCCTTCACGCCGTTGTCGACCGATGGATGAATTGCGATAGCCATGTGTCTCTCCCCTCCTCAAAACAATACGACGCTGCGAATGGATTCGCCCGAATGCATCAGATCG
>Ga0105249_10006408_pt1 | contig 10234 bp, 16 predicted proteins | sample KBSS44metaG_FD_81522 | JGI IMG/M metagenome (GOLD analysis project Ga0105249, IMG submission 81522) | Switchgrass rhizosphere microbial communities from Kellogg Biological Station, Michigan, USA - KBS S4-4 metaG | ecosystem: Host-associated > Plants > Roots > Rhizosphere > Soil | place...
GGGCTTCTGGGGCTGCCCCAGCCAGGCGCAGCAAGCCCCTGGTGAGACGATTAACGCGCGCGGCTACTGCTCGCTCCGCTTCGACTGGCCGGCCGAGTCGGCGCCGCAGAATGGCAAGGTGACACGGTGAGCGCGATCATTATCGACCTCGACGGCACGCTCTGTGATGTGTCGCACCGCACGCACCTGGTCAAGCAGTCGCCGCCCGACTGGCCGGCGTTCTTCGATGCCTGCGTGGATGACACGCCGAATCCGGCTGTGGTCGCGCTGATCACCATGGCGCGCGAGAGCGGGCATGAGATCATCTACGTCTCAGGCCGGCCCGAGACGCACCGCAAACAAACCGAGGCGTGGCTACAGAATCATTGGCTGGGCGGCTGGGCACGGCTGCTGATGCGGCCGGCGGGCGACTACCGGCAGGATGCAATTGTCAAACGCGAGCTATACGAGACACACATTCGCGGGCGCTACGATGTGCTGTTTGCGGTCGACGATCGCGATCAGGTGGTCGCGATGTGGCGCGATCTGGGGCTGGTGTGCTTCCAGGTCGCGGAAGGTGATTTCTAGCATGCGCTACGCTCAACGCTTTATGGCGACCACACGCCGCCCGGCCGCGTTCCTCCGCCGCCACCATCGCACCAGCGGCTGGCGCATGACGTACCAGGATACGCGGCGCTGTCAGCAGAACCCGCTGCGCTGGCTGGCGCTATGGAACCGGCGACAAGCGATGGTCGCGGCGCGGCGTGCGAGAGACTGAGGATGGGAGATGAGAGACAAGAGACACGATGACACATTGCCGCTTGGACGGTGCTTCACGGTCGCACATGTCGAGCCGGCCAGCTGCTCGCACCCCGACGATGCGAAGTTTCGGTGGTTTGCCCGTGATGACACCGTGAAGAGCGGCCAGGTTGATTGCATCACGTGTATGGCCTGTGGCGCGGTGTTGTCTGTCGGCGAGAGCGCCGCGACGCGCGCATTTGCGAAGATGCGGAAGGCGCGCGCGAAGGAGACAAGGAGATAGCATGCGCGATCTGAAACGCACCTATCTGGTTGACTATATTGTAGAAACGCCCAGTGGGAAGGGCATCGGCCCGTCAGAGCGCGCCTATCTTCTGGCGCGTTGCCTCCAGCTCGAAGCGCGCGTGGCCCAGCTGGAGACGTTGCTGAAGATCGATGGTCGCGTTGAAGCGCTGAAGCAGGCCCAGGCCACGAAGACGCCGGCGCACCCCGGTGTCAACCGACCTGGACGCGGCAAGGGGTCTCTCGTCCCGCCAGAAGATATTGCGATGATGCGCGAGTATCGACGGCAGGGGATGTACGCCCACGAGGTCGCAGCGCTGATGGGTTGGCCGAAAAAGACCGTTTGGAATAATTGGAACGAAGAAGGCTATGTGTCGAGCCGTAGGCGCGCGCTGCACTAGCCGCCCATCTGTGCTACACTATCACGTACACTCTGCTCACGATGCCCGTCGAGAAACAGGGACTCGGCGGGCCTCGTGGTATCTCCCCATCGCTCCTACCCCGCCTTACGCCTTCTGTCGGGGATGCTGGTCTGCCGCCGATCGGCATCGCCCACATGCCACGCATCGTCGCCGCTGTGCGGCTCTTCCAGGCGCGCGACTCGCCTCCCCAGCTCGGCAATTTGCTGTGTCAGCGCCTTCCTTCCGGCGCTCGACTCGGCGCGCGACAAAAGGAGCGCCAGGATCGACACCTCGGCCAGACCCAGCCGCGCCGCTTGCTTGCCCTGCTCAGCCTGGACGACCTCCGCCTGATCGATCAGGAGCGACTGATTGTGTTCGCTGACAATCGCATCGGTGCGGCGATCGGCGCTGGCCTGATGCGCCTCGCCGCGCGCCTCTCTGAGCTGCAAGAGCAGCGGCACGAGCGCATCAGCGCTGCCCGATGATGCCGCGTTCACCAGCGCGTCGGCCAGCTGCATCAGCGCCACCGTCAGCGCCTCGTCATCATCGGCCTGCTGCGCGCTGATCATCAGCTCGCGCGCCTTGCCCAGCTCCCAGTGAGTTCCGCCTGTCTCACTTGCGCCGCTCTTTGCCATTCCACGCCTCGCTCACGCTGCCGACCGCGCGCGCCACATCCGACAGCCCATGCACCTGCTTGCGCGCGAGCTCACGCAATTGTACCAACAACTCGTTCAATTCGGCGCGCTCTTCCCTACTCGCGCGATCGTGCTCGCGTACGACCTTGACCAGCTCATGCAGCACCTCGCGCATCTGGCTGATCTGGCCATAGGCATTGAATACATCCTCGATCGCCTGCTGCACATCGCGCGGCGTGCCACGCGCGATCAGGTGCGCCTCAATGCGCTCTAAGATCGCCAGCACCTGCTCCTCATCCACGGCGCGCTCCTGTTGCTCGGAAGGCCATCCATGTCGGCTCGGTCTCACGCGCGCCGATCAGGATGGCCCTCTCGCCAGCATGATAGCACAGCCGTACTAACATAACGTAGACAGTCATGGTATAGTAATGCTCTCACGCGCGCCGATCTCTGAATCGGTTGCGCGTTTTTGCGTTGGGGTCTGATGGATGCCGAGACGAGGCGACAACTAGGCGAACTGGATGAACAGCGCGCCGCGCACAAAGCCCGCCTCCAGGTGCTGGAGGTGCAGGCTGCGCGCATGGGCAACACCACGCCGCCCGAGGTGGTCACCGAGATCAGCGATATCAAATCCAAGCTTGTGCCGATCGACGCCGCGATCTTCAAGCTGACCTATGTCGGCAACGTCCGCGCCGATGTGCCTGGCAACGAGCGCGGCGATAATGTCGGCTACGCGGTTGAACGCACCTTAGAGCGTGAGCGGCGCGCGAATGCCGCCCGCCAGATCGACGTCGAGCTATTGACCGAAGTGCGACTGACCGCTGCGATGGACGAAATGAAGTTGCGCCTGATCAACGCCCAGCGGATGGCGCTGGCCGCGCTGCTCGTCGCGGTGGCACTCGCAACCTATGTGCTGACCAAAGGCGCGCTATGAGCTTCGCATGGGACACGACCTACTACCCGACCCGCCTGGAATATCAGGCCGCGCTGCTGCCCTTCGCGGTGCCGGCGTGGATTCAGGGTGTGACCATCCACCACACCTGGAGTCCCACCCAGGCCGAGTGGCGCGGCAAGAAAAGTATGGATGCGCTCGAGCGCTTCTACCGCGACACAAAGAAATGGCCGGCCGGCCCGCACCTCTTTCTCGCGCCCGATGGTATCTGGGCCGGGACGCCGTTGTCACACACCGGCGTGCATGCCGGCGACTGCAACGCGAGCATGATCGGCCTGGAGATCGTGGGCAACTTCGACAAGGTGCCGTGGGACATCGGCCTGAGAGAGCGCGTGTATGCGCTGCTCATTCTGCTGCTGCACTGGATGGGCAAGGACGAGCGAGCTGTCAAAGGGCATCGCGAGTGCCTGCCGAATAAGAGCTGCCCGGGGAAAGCGATCGACATGACCAGCGTGCGCACGCAGCTGCGCGACCGCCTGTTCGATCGGCATTTCATTGTCACCGGCACGGGCGCGATCGTGCGCATGGGCAGCTACCCGACCGCGCCGATCGTTCGCGCTGCGCCGCTGGGGCTGGATGTGCCGGGCTATCCCGTGAGGGGCAAGGCGCACAAAGGCAACGCCGTCTGGGCGCGCGTGAAGCTGCCTTCAAGCGCGCTGGGCTATATCTGGAGTGGCATGGGACGGTTCGAGCCCGTGTAAGGAGTGTTTAATGGGCGATCACTATCCATTCCCACCGCCGACTCCGCTACCCGCGAGTCGCTTCGTCAAGCGCGGCGCGTACATGCTCTGCCTTGCCTGCGGCTTTACGAGCGCCTATTGCCGCTGCGCCAGCACGCCCGCGCCCGAGAGTGCTGCGAAGGACGGCGCGGAGAGCGACCTGGCCAAACGTGCGCGCGAGTGCGTGGGCCGATGAGCACCGAGTACAGCGACCAGATCAAGGCGCAGGCGCTGGCGGCCCTGCTGGCTGGCCAAGCGCCGTCTGTGGTCGCGCGGCTCTATAATATTCCGGTCGGCACGCTCAAGAGCTGGAAGTCCCGGCAGCTGCGCGGCGAGTCGGTTGCAACGGTTGCAACCGATGTGCGCGAGCGGATCGGGTTGCTGCTCTTGGGGTATCTCGAAGAGACGTTAGCGACCCTCACAATCCAGCAAAAGGCGTTCCGTAATGAAGAGTGGCTTTACAAACAATCCGCCGCGGAAGTTGCAACGCTTCACGGGATCTCTGTCGATAAGGCCATTCGACTTCTCGAAGGGCTCGCGGACGACGGCACGCCCGATCCTGACTCGGACTCCCGTTGAGTGGGCCGAGCACCAGGCCACGATCGTCCATCCGACGCGCGGGCGCATCCCGTTTGTGCCCTATGACTATCAACGCGACTTCCTAGCCGGGTATGATCAGCCTGGCCGGATCATTCTCAAAGCGCGCCAGATCGGCTTTAGCCAGGTGTTTGCCTTGGAAGCACTCTACGCCGCCATTCACGAGCCGGAAAGCACCATCCTGCTCATCAGTCGTAGTCAGGACTTGGCCGTCAATTTGCTGCGCGCGTGCTACCAGACCCATGCGAGCCTGCGCAACGCGCCCAATCTGGTGAAAGAAAACGAGAGCGAGATGGGGCTGGCGAATGGGAGCCGCATCAAATCGATCCCGGCCAACCGCTCGACCGGGCGCGGTTTCGCGGCGACGCGCGTGTACCTGGATGAATTTGCCTACGCGGCCTATGCTGAGGATATCTATCAGTCCGTCAGCCCGACCGTTGCGCAAGGCGGCACGCTGGTGATCGGCAGTACACCGAACGGGGCCGGGAATCTGTTCCATAGCTTGTACCAGGGCGGCGCGGGCTTCGTTCGTCAAATCGTGCCCTGGCATGCGTGCCCAGCCTACTACACGCCCGATGAGCGACAGAGCGGCATCTTGCCAGAGCAGTCGGCGTGGTACAAGAAGGAGTCACCGAAGTACCCGGCGTCGGTGTTCGCGGCCGAATATAACTGTGACTTTACGCAGTCAGGACTCACGCTGTTCTCGGTCGCCGACATTGATCGCGCGGCCCAGCCCTACACCATCCCCGCGCGCGGCATGTATCTGACGAGCGTGGACATTGGTCGCCGACGCGACGCGACCGTGATCAATACCTTCGAGATCAGCCAGCGGCCATATGTGCGCGTCGACTTCGATCGCTTGGAGCGCGTGCCCTACCCGCTTATTCAGCAACGGATCGAGGCGCAGTCGAAGCGCTGGCCCGGCCAGCTAATAATTGAGAGTAACGGCGTGGGCGACCCGGTCGTTGAAAACTTGAACGTTTTCGCGACACCGTTCCTGACCACTGCACGATCGAAGGTGCAGGCGCTCCAGTCGTTACAGCTGCTGCTGGAGCAGGGCGATCTACGGGCCACATGGGACGCGCGCGAACGGCAAGCGCTGGTCAACTGCGCGTGGGACAATGAGCACACCGCAGACGAAGTAATGAGCCTTGCGATCGGCGCGGCATCGATCGCCAACATGGGGACACCTGGCATATGAGCGATCTTGACTTTCGCGAGACCACGCGGGCAATCCGCGCGCGCAATCAGGCCGCGGGCTCGAAGGGCCTGAGCATCAGCCTGGATCCTGGCGGCTTCGTGACGGAAGTGCGCGACTACGGGCGCATGCGCGCACCCCGCGCCGACACCGGCACGCTCGAAGCGACGATGAGCCTGAATGAGCTGGTGTTCGCGTGTATCGCGGTCAAGGCGACGGCGAGCCGCGACCCGCGATTGACCGTGCACATCCAGAAGACCAGCGGCGGCAAGGTGACCTATGAAGAGCAGAGCGGCCACCCGTTCAGGGCGCTGATCATGCGGCCGAACGATCGCATGACCGAGGGCGATCTGATGAGAAGTGCGATCGTCTCGTGGGATGTCAGTAACCCGCGCCGCTTCTACTGCGAAAAAGAGGTCAAGAATAGCCTGCTGATTGGCCTGCACCCGCTGAACCCGGCCCTGATGCGGCCGAAGTACAGCCAGGGGCAGCGAACGCTGATCGGCTACACCTGGGGCGATGGGCAGCAGCGGCGCGAGTATAGTCTCGACGAGCTGCTGATCAGAAGCGCGCCCAGCTGGTACGATCCGCCGCCCTTGGTCGCAGCGCTGGGCGCGACCGAGTCGGACACCGCCCAGACTGACTACATCCGCGCGTTCTTTGAGAATGGCGGCGTGCCGCCCGGCCTGCTCAAATACAACATGCCGCTGAACGACGAGAAGCGCGACGAGATTCGCGACAAGTGGCGCAGCCGGTATGGCAACCGCTTTGGTCGGCAGCACGACGTTGGCATCCTGGATGTCAACGCCGAGTATCAGCAGACCGGCTCGAAGCTGGACGAATTGCAAAGCCAGACGCTGCGCAGTGTCGCCGAGTCACGCATCTGCATGGTGTTCGGCGTGCCGCCGCTGATCGTGTATGCCTATGTGGGGTTGCTGCGCGCGACCTACAGTAATCTGGGCGAAGCGTGGCGCGGGTTCTGGGACGCGACGATGAGCCCGCTGTTCAAGGAGCTGAAAGACTTCTGGACGTGGAATCTGCTGCCGGAGTTCGAAGACCTGGCCGATATCCGATCGGAAAAGGTCAAGCTGGCCTATGACATGTCGACCGTTGCCGCCCTGCAGGACGACGTGGATGCGATCCAGACCCGCGCGCGGGCAAACTACCAGGCGAAGGGCATCTCGCGCAACGAGTTTCGAAGCGCGATCGGTTTGCCAGCGCGGCCGGGCGATGATGACGTGTTCTTCGGCGACCAGGCTGCTCCATCGTCGCCGCTGCCGGCGATGAGCGCAGGCGGCGGCAAGGCCACCAAGGCGCGCACGCGCGGGTCGGTGCAGCTGACCGAGCGGCGGATCGAAAAGGCGATGCAGCGCTATCTCGCGCACGAGTACGAGCGCGCGGCGCAGGCGGTGGCATGATGGATGATCTGAATGTGCGCTGCGCGCGGGCGCTCGGGTGGGAACTCGAAACCGACGAACATGGCAATGTCTGGTCGCTCAGTGGCGGCCGGCGATTTGAGCTACCCGACTTCGCACATATCGATAGCGTGATACCGGCACGCTGGCTCGAAGACGCGATCGAGGAGCGCGGGCTGTGGATGGAGTATACCGCTGCGCTGCTGCCTGCGCTTGACCTGGAGCGGCCAGGGATCGCCGGCTCAGCGCTGTGGGCCGCGATCCGCGCCACGCCCAAGCAGCGCGCGCGGGCGTTCTTACAGACGGTAGATACCTGATGGACGATCGCACCCGCCACCTGCTGCTCACCTTACGCGCCGCGCTGCTCATGGCACTCGGCGCGATCGAGGATGCGCTTGGTCTGCCGCGCACGCTGCCGAGTAGGCGCGAGCGGCGCGAGAGTCGGGTGTCCTATCCAGTAATTGACCCGTAGTGTTATACTGATCACAAATCAAACTCGCTGCACTTGGAAAAGCGCGGTGTGCTGTTCTCGTTCTCGAGAGCGGCGCACCGCGCTTTTTTGTGATCAATGCACACGCTGAACGGCCATAAAAAGCGCGACCCGACCACTGGCATGGACGATGGCAGTGCGGTCGCCAGTCTCATGCAAACGTTCTACCAGGCGCTGCTGGAGGATGCCTTTCTGGACGCGGCTGAGGCGGGCGTCGATGTGGCCTTCGATCTTGCAAACCCGTATGTGCAGACCGTGCTGAGCTCGCTGGCGAAAAATATCACGGGTGTGGCCGAGACGACCAAAGACGATATCCGCCTGCTGGTCGCTCGGCAAGCAGACGAGGGCTGGTCGGTCGAGGAGCTGCAGAAGCAGATCCGCGCCAAAGGCGATATCGCCAGTCGCTCGCGCGCGCTGACCATCGCCAGAACCGAGACCGGCCAGGCCTATAACCAGGGCGCGATCGCGGCCTACCGCGCCGGCGGCGTCACGCATGTGGATGTGCTGGACGGCGACGATGATGAAATCTGCGCGGCCGCCAATGGCGCGCGCTGGACGCTCGACGAGGCCGAGCGAAACCCGCTCGGCCACCCGAATTGTACGCGGGCGTTCAGCCCGGTCGTGGAGTAGCACGCCATGGAATACAAAGCATCGAAGGCCTTTACGATGGGCATTGAGGGCCGCACGGTCACCGGGATCTTCTGCGTGCATGGCAACGTGGACGACGGCGACGGCTGGTCGACCCGCGACCGCAGCCATCCAGGCCTGTTTGGTGACTTCACCGTCGATGGCCGCTCGCGCGCCGTGTTCCTCTGGCAGCATAACAGCTACGACCCGCCGACCGCGACGATTGACCAGCTGTTCGAGGTCGCCGGCGCCGATCTGCCGCCGGCGGTGCTGAAGTATGCGCCCGGCGCGACCGGCGGCGTCGCGGTCAAGCGCACCTATCTGGAGACCGCGCGCGCGAGCGAAGTCTTCGCAGCCTTGTCTGCCGGCGCGATCACCGAGATGAGCTACTCCTATGAGCCGCTGAAGCCCTGGACGATCGAGGAGCAAGAAGACGGGCTCCCGATCCGCGATCTCTATAAAGCCAATCTCTATGACGTGAGTGACGTGAACTGGGGCATGAATCCCGCGACCAGCGCGGACGGAACGAAAGACCGTCCCATGGGCGCGCACGGCGATGCGGTGAAAGCTGCGGTCGCCGACTATATCGCCCGCATCCAGGATCTGGCCGAGCGGCGGCGCAAGGAGGGGCGCGTGTTCAGCGCCGCCAACTATGCCGCGCTCAAAGCGCTGGCCGATGAGCTGGACGGGTCGGTCGCAAGTCTGCGCGAGCTGCTGGCGACCAGCGAGCCCAAGCAAAAAGACGATCTGCGGCGGCTGTGGCTGCAAACCCAGCGCACGCTGGCCGCGCTCAATGGAGTGACATGAAACGAAAATATGAGATCGCGCAAGAGCTGGACGCCAAGCGCGATCGGCTGTCGACCATCTTCAAGGAGGCTGGCGACGATCTGGATCTGAAGAAGGTTACATCGATCGACGGCACGACCGAAGAAAAGGCCGCGGCGATCCGCAGCCTCAACGACGAATTGACCGATCTTGGCAAGCAGTTCGAGCAGGCGCGCGAGCTGGAGATCATCCAGGAGGGCCTGCGCGAGAAGACCAGCGGGCGCGACCGCTCGGACGACCGGCCGGCCGGCAACGCCGGGCAGCACAGCGAGTACAAGAGCCTCGGCCAGCGCTTCGCCGAGCACGAGACGTCCCAGCGGTTCAAGGGTGCCGACAAGCGCCAGTTCGGCATCACCTTCGACGACTACGATGAGACCGAGGCGCGGCGCGGGCGGAAGACCCTAATGGACACCACCGCCGGCTTTGCGGCCCCGAACAATCGCGGCCCGAAGGTCGTGCTCTCCGCGCAGCGCCGGCCAGTGGTCGCCGACCTGATTCCGCAAGACACCACCGACGTGAGCGTGGTCAAGTACATGGAAGAGACCACCTTCACGAACAACGCCGCGAGCGTGGCGCAGGGCGCGAGTAAACCCGAGGGCGCGCTGGTGTTCACCGAGCGCTCTCAGACCGTCGAGAAGATCGCGGTGACCTTGCCGGTGACTGACGAGCAGCTGGACGACGTGCCGCAGATCCGCGCGGTGATCGACAACCGGCTGACGCTCATGATCGAGCTGGCCGAGGAGGTCGAGCTGCTGACCGGCACGGGCGTTAGCCCACATCTCCAGGGCATCCTGACCAAGACCGGCATTCAGACGCAGGCCAAGGGCGCGGATCCCACGCCCGACGCGTTCTACAAGGCCATGACGCTGGTTCGGTTCACCGGCTTTGCCGAGCCGACCGGCGTGGTCATCCATCCGAACGACTGGCAGGATATCCGGCTGCTCAGAACCGCCGACGGGCTGTACATCTGGGGCAATCCATCGGAGGCTGGCCCCGAGCGGCTCTGGGGCGTGACGGTGGTCGTGACGCCGGCTGAGACCGAGAATACCGGCCTGGTCGGCGACTTCCAGCTGTACAGTCACATCAGCCGCAAGATGGGGCTCCGGATCGACGTGGGCTGGGTCAATGACCAGTTTCTGAAAAACCAGCAGACCATCCGCGCTGAGGAGCGGCTGGCGCTCGAAATTTATCGGGCGGCGGCGTTCTGCAAGGTCACCGGAATCTAGGTTCTGTAGCATTACTGGCATCTAGCGGGGCGCGGCAGCTCGCGCCCCTTGGAGAAGAGCCCATGCCGATTATCGAAGGCGCGACCGGCGCGGTGCTGACCAACGCCGGCGCGCCGGCCGCCGGCACCA
>Ga0105249_10006411_pt1 | contig 10234 bp, 10 predicted proteins | sample KBSS44metaG_FD_81522 | JGI IMG/M metagenome (GOLD analysis project Ga0105249, IMG submission 81522) | Switchgrass rhizosphere microbial communities from Kellogg Biological Station, Michigan, USA - KBS S4-4 metaG | ecosystem: Host-associated > Plants > Roots > Rhizosphere > Soil | place...
ACGTAGTTCTTCTGACCGACGCCGTCGATGTAGACGTTCACGCCGTTGGAGTTCTGCGCGCCGCTCTTGAGCGCGCTCGAGCCATCGCTCTTGGTGACGAACTGGACGCCGGGGACGATGTCGGCGAAAGCGAGGAAGTTGCGCGAGTTCTGCGGCAAAGCCTCGATCTGCTTGGTCGAAATGTTGGTGCCGATTTCCGAGGTCTTGACCTCGACCAGCGACGGCGCAGTTACGGTCACACCCTCGAGCACGGTCGTTCCAGGCGCGGCGGTCGCACCGGCTGCGAGATCGAGCGTCGCCGTCGAGGCGACGGTCAGCGTCACGGTCTTCTCGGTGCCGGGTCCGGCATCGACGCGATAGGTGCCGGGTGGCAGGCCGAGCAGCGAATAGCTGCCGTCCGCGCCGGACTTCGTGTGGCGTGTCGTTCCGGTCGCGATGTTCGTCGCGGTGACGTCGCTGCTCGCCGGCGCCTTGCCGCGCAGGCCGGCATCGGTCGACTGCGCGGACACCATCATCGGCATCGCACTCATCGCGACGATGGTCGCGGCGACCATCGCGGACAACAGCGTCTTCTTCAGCATCGGTGTTCTCATGTCTCTCTCCCAGGCATGTCGATCGGCTCTGCGATCGGCGAACGGTTGGTGGTTTCGGAATGGTGTGAGGGGCCGAACGACTGCCCGCACGAGGTGCGTACCACGATCTCGCACGGAAGTATCTGCGGCGCCGCGGCAGACGAACCCGCGGCTTCCATCTCGGCGACGAGTCTTATCAGTGCGCTGCGTCCGAGATCGGCGATGCGCACGCGCACGGTGGTCAGCGGCGGCGTGACGTAGCGTGCGATCGGGATGTCGTCGAAGCCGGCAATGGCGATGTCGATCGGGATGACCAGGTCGCGCTCGGTGAGTGCGAACAGGCAGCCGATGGCCATCATGTCGTTCGCGGCGAACACCGCATCGGGGCGCTGTGCGCCGTCGTACAACTCGTGTCCGGCGGCGTAGCCGGACTCTTCGGTGAACTCGCCGGCAAGCACCATCGCTTCGTGGGCGAGGCCCGCGGCGGCAAGAGCGTCGTGGTAGCCACGCAAGCGCTCGTCGGCATCGAGGTTTCCCTTCGGCCCGGCAATGAACGCGATACGCCGATGTCCACACGCGATGAGGTGGTGCGTCATCGCCAACGCACCACCGTGGTTGTCGATGCTGAGCGTCGGGTAGCGCGAGTGCCCGGCGCTCGCATTCATGATGACGGCGGGCAGCGAGTCGGGCAGGTTGGCTTCCAGAAGTCCTGCATCGGCATGCGGCGACATGATCAACAGGCCGTCGACACGCCCCTGCATCGAGCGCAGGGCGGCGGCTGCCTCGTCGGCGTCGCCGTGCGAACTCGATACGAGCAGGTGCAGGCCGCGCGTGCGTGCCGCAAGATCGATGCCGCGAATGAGTTCGGAGAAGAATTCGCCATGCAGGTCGGGCAGGATCGCGCCGATCGTGTGGGTGCGGCGCGTGATGAGGCTGCGCGCTGCATCGTTCGGCATGTAGCGCAGGCGCGCGGCGACCTCGACGATGCGCTTGCGGGTGACGTCGGTGACGTTCTCGTGTCCGTTGAGTGCGCGCGAAACCGACGCGACCGATACCCCGGCCGCCCGCGCGACGTCCTTGATGGTTACGCCCATTGCCCCGCGCCCTTGGATGTAAACGTTTACATCATGCGACGCGGGATACCTGCTTGTCATGCTGCGTTACAGCAGCAGGGGAGGCGCGAGGGTGTGCGGGTGCTTCCCTCGCGCCGGGGATGCTCAGAACAGCCCGCGTACACCCAATGTGACATTGCGGCCCGGCAACGGCGCTGCGTCCTTGATCAGGGACGTCGACAGCCGCGCGGTCTGGTTGGCGAGATTGTTGCCGTCGAGGAACGCCTCCCAGTGGCTGCGCTCGTCGTCGAGGAAGCTCCACGCGATATGCGCATTGACCAGCGTGAAGCCGGCAGTGCGCGTCTCGAACTCGGCGTTGTCGTCCTGGCTGAAGTAGCGTATCGCGCCGAGGCTCGCGCGCCAGGCGTCGCTGCGCCACGACACCTCGTTGCCGAACCGCGCGGACGGAATGCGCGGCAGGTTGCCGCCGTCCTTCAACGTCGCGCGCACCGTGTCGCCCCACACGCGCAGGTCGTAGTGGCCGCTCGCGTTCGCGGCGAGGTGGAACGTTGCTTCGGCCTCGCCGCCGTGGAATCGCGCATCCGCCTGCGACCAGTCGCGCACGGGAAGGCCATCCTCGACCAGGCCGGTATCGGCGAGATAGATGAAGTCGTCGTAGCGGTTCGCGTAGGCCGCGATTTTCGCTTCGACGCGATCGCCGTGGAAGTGCAGGCCGAGTTCGGCCTGGTTCGCGGTTTCCTTGTCCAGCAACGGATTGCCGATCTCGAACGTCGACGATGCATCGTGCGGACCGTTCGCGAACAACTCTTCTTCGGCCGGCGCGCGCTGCGCGCGATCGAGGTTCAGGGTCAGGTGCCATGCGTCGTCGAGGTGCCATGCGAGTCCGGCGGACAGGCTGTACGGGTGGAAGTCGCGCTGATCGCCGCCTTGCGGCGAACTGCTCTGCTGGTCCATGCGCGCGCCGAGGTCGAGATCGAGCGGACCGAAGCCGCGTCGTTCCGTCGCGAACAGGCCGATTCCCTTCGTCGATGTCGGTGGCACGAAGGTTTCATCTCCGACCGCGGCGAAGTCGCGATGGAATGCCTGCACGCCGAATGCACCGAACCAGCCGGCGATCGGCGCATGCGTGAGCAGCACACGGCCTTCGTTCGCCGTGTTCGTGAACGTGGTTCCCGGTATGTCGCCATTGAACTCGACGTGCTGGTAGTCGGTGTGGCCGAGGCTGAACTCCGCCTTCTCGATGCCGCCGAACGGTGCGTTGATCGCACCCTTCATGTCATAGCGTGTCTGCGCCATTTGCAGGTGAACCGGCGGTTCTTCGCCATCGCCCGGCTCGGCCGGATTGCCGTAGTCGTCGAGATAGCGCGAAACCGACAGGCCGAGGTAACCCCAGTCGCCGAGCCACGATCCGCCGACGGCACCGGCATTGGTGTGGACGTAGCTGTTCGGTAGCGTCTCGCCCGGGATGTCGTAATCGTGGTCGCGTCGGTTCAATCCATCCGCATGCAGGGCGAAGCCGTCGCCGCCCGTGTCGACGCGGAACGCCTCCGAGTTTCCGCTCGACACGCTGTCGTAGCCGACCTGCATGCGGCCACTGAATCCGTTCGCGGGCGCGCTCGTCGGGATGCGCCCGTCGATCACGTTGACCACGCCGCCGATCGCCCCGGATCCGTAGAGCAGGGTGGATGGCCCTTTCAATATCTCGATCTGGTCGGCGAGAAACGGCTCGACCGTGACGGCATGGTCCTGGCTGACGTTGGAAACGTCCTCGGAGCCGAGTCCGTCGCTCAGCACCGAGACACGCGGCCCGTCGAACCCGCGGATCACCGGCCGACCGACGCCCTGGCCGAACGATGTGGTCTGCACGCCCGGTACGTTCGAGACCGTCTGCCCGATCGTGCCGGCGCGCGCATCATCCAGTGCGACACCCGACAGGACGCTCACCGGGGTGATGACGCGGTTCGCGTCCTGCTGTCCCGGAATGGAGTTCACCACGACCGTCGCCAACTGGCTGGCCTTGTCGCGGTCGACTTTCGGCTTCGCTCCGCTGAGTTCCGCGGCCTGCGGGTCGTTCTGCGTTTCGGCGGCTCCGGAGACGTCGTCGGCCGCGCCGGCTTGAACCGTCGTGAATGCGAACACGGCGAGGCTGGCGCAGATGGCTGTGGCGAGGCGGTCGAGTGGCATCGTATCGATCCTGTTGGCTGCGGAGTTGATATGTTATATAGTAACAATCAGATCGCGCAAACAGGCCAAAAGTCACGTGTTCATGCCAAAGCCTTGTGCGAGTCGAACGGCATCTCCATGGTTGGAGACCTTGCCAACAGCGTTACAATGTAGCCAACCTGCGAGTGCTGTCCCGGTGCCCGAGTTCAAGCCCAGTCCATTTCATGTGCGCTTCGCGGATCGGTTCGGCGCCACCGCGTCGCTCCTGTGTGCGTTGCACTGCGCCGCGTTGCCGCTCGTCATTGCGGCGCTGCCGGCGCTCGGCCTTGGTTTCCTTGCCAACCACGCGTTCGAGCGCGCGTTCATCGCATTCGCGAGCGTGCTTGCGCTGGCGTCGCTTGCGATCGGCTTTCGCCGGCATCGGCGCTTCCGCGCATTCTGGTTCCTCGCACCCGGGGTCGCGCTGTTGCTGGCCGGCATCGTGATCGACATCGAGGGCCAGCCGCTCGCGCATGCGTTGCTGGTCAGCCTCGGTGGAACCCTGGTTGCTCTTTCGCACCTTGCGAATCTGCGTCTCGCGCACAGGCATGTGCACGACGCTGCCTGCGGCCATTGACCTTCCGGCGCGTGATTGTGTAACCGCGCGCGCTGCGCCTAGGATCGAAGCGTCTCCACCCTTCGTGCCGCAATGAGCCACGATCACCACTCGCACGTTCACCATGCACATGCATCACCGGCATCCGTGCGCGAGCGTCGGCTGCTCATCGCATTCTGCCTGACCCTCGCTACCCTGTTCGCGGAAGCGGCGGGCGGCTGGCTTTCGGGCTCGCTCGCGCTGCTCGCCGACGCCGGCCACATGCTGGTCGATGCATTGGCGCTGCTGTTCGCGTGGCTCGGTGCGCGATTCGCGCAGCGGCCAGCGGATGCGCGCCGCAGTTTCGGTTATGCGCGGCTCGAAGTCCTGGTCGGCTACACCAATGCGCTGGCGCAGTTCGTTCTCGTCGGCTGGATCGTGTTCGAGGCGATCGCTCGTTTCATGGCGCCGAGCGCGATCCTCGGCGGCATGATGCTCGCGGTCGCCGTGGCAGGCCTGCTGGTCAACCTGCTCGTGCTGCGCGTGTTGCATGACCACGACGAACACGACGTCAATACCGCGAGCGCGCGCCTGCACGTGCTGGGCGATCTGCTCGGCTCGGTCGGCGCCGTGGTCGCGGCGTTGTTGATACGGCAGTTCGGATGGAACTGGGCCGATCCCTCGATTTCGGTCTTCGTCTCGTTGCTGATCCTCGGCAACGCGTGGCAGCTTCTGCGCAAGTCCGGGCACATCCTGCTCGAAGGGGCGCCGAGCGGCGTCGACATGGCGATCGTCGCCAGCACGGTCGAGGAAGCCGGCATTGGCGTGGGTGGCGTGCACCATGTGCATGTGTGGGAGCTCGCCGGCGGCAGCGCGATGGCGACCCTGCACGCCCGTCTCGACGCCGGCATCGAACCGGATGGCGCGATCGCCGCCGTGCAACGGGTGCTGCGCGAGCGCTTCGGGATCATCCATGCCACGGTTCAGATCGAAGTCGGCGACTGCGCGTCCGCACCCTGTCCGGAGCATCGCCACTGAGGCAAATCCGCTGCTCCGGCAGGTTGCGCGCTTGCGCGCCCACCACGGACTGCTATCCTGCGCGCCCGTTTACCGAATCGTTACAGGAGTCATCATGGGCAAGGGCGACCGCAAGACCCGCAAGGGCAAGATCGCGATCCGCAGCTATGGCAACGTGCGTCCGCATGCGGACAAGGCCGTTGCGGGTGCCGCCAAGCCGGCCGCGAAGAGTGCCGCCAAGCCGGCCGTGAAGAAAGCCGCGCCGGTCAAGAAGGCCGTGGCCAAGAAGACCGCCTGAGCACCGTGCCGCCTGGTCGAACCGGGCGGCATCGGCCGGGCCGCTAGCAAGGAGATGCCGTGAGTGCCGCAGCCGGGCCGGATCGGCGAACACGGCGATGGACGCGCTGGGTCGGCAGCCAGCCGCGTTTCGCATTGTCGACGCTGTTGTTTATCGCCGGCGTGGTGGCATGCCTCGCTTCGGGCCTGGGCATCGCGCAATCGGTCGTGTATGCGTTCGCCATTGCCGCTGCCGCATTTCTGGCGGCGATCGCACACATGTTCGCACGCACCGGCAGCAGCGAATCGATCCGCACGCGTGCGCGCATGGAGGACCCTGGCCGCCACGTGCGGCTGTGGAGCGGTGTTTCCGTTTCGATCGTGACCCTGGTCGCGCTGGGTCTCGAACTGCACGCCGGCAAGGGTGGGGGGCTGACGGAACTCGCGATCTGCGTCGCAGCCCTGCTGCTATCGTGGCTGTTCATGAATACCTTGTTCGCGCTGCACTACGCGCATCAGTTCTATGGCGACGACGCCCGCCGCCAGCGGCGAGGCGGGCTCGAATTTCCTGGTGGCGACGACCCCGACTATTGGGATTTCGTCTACTTCGCGATCGTCGTGGGCATGACCTTCCAGGTCTCCGACGTGCAGATCACCAGCCGCTCGATCCGCCGCACCGTCCTCGTCCATGGCGTCGTGGCGTTCGTGTTCAACATGATCATCATCGCCCTCAGCGTGAACGTCGTGGCGGGCCGACTTTAAGGGAAAGTCCGGGCAAGGCGAGGGCTGGCCGCAGCCGAATTCCGCTTCCGCAGGCCGTTCCCGGCAGCCTGCCGGGCCGGAACAGGGCAGGGACCCGCGAAAACGGTCAGGTAACAGGAAATTAGCGTTTCCATACAATTGCGCGTATAGTGGTTCGCACTGTGTTTGCTAGGGTCACTGTGAATCGTGGCCTTGATGCAGTTGATCCTCAGACGATCCGCTCATCGTTTCGCCTCGCTAGCTCCCAGCAACCCAGTCTCGACGGTGGAATGTTCCACTGCCGTGATGTCACCAAGTGTTTTCAGGAGTTATCAGATGTCGAATCGTCAGACCGGTACCGTCAAGTGGTTCAATGATGCCAAGGGTTTCGGTTTCATTACCCCGGAGAGCGGCCCGGACCTGTTCGTGCACTTCCGCGCGATCCAGGGCACCGGCTTCAAGTCGCTGCAGGAAGGCCAGCGCGTCAGCTTCGTCGCCGTGCAGGGTCAGAAGGGCATGCAGGCCGATCAGGTCCAGGTGATCTGATCACGCTCGCAGCCGCGAAGTGATCTCAAAGCCCCGGGTGGAAACACCCGGGGCTTTTTTATGGTCGGTCCGCCGGTCCGCGCATGCTCCGGCATCCGCGAACACTTCCCGCATCCTCGTGGGCCGGCCATGCAGGGAGCAATGGCACCCCACGCTGGCCGCATTCGACGAGGTGCTCTGCGAAGGGTGCTCCTGCATTGGCAAATGCACAGGTCAATCCAGCTCCCCCCACCGCAATTCACCCGCCACGACCGTGTCGGTGGCCCCGCCGACCCACACGTCGCCATCCTCGATCCGCACCAGCAACGCCGCGTCGCGGCCGATCTCGCGTCCCTGGCTGACGCGATAGCCGCGTGCCAGCACGCCGCCCGGTTCGCGTTCCGCGATCAATGCGGCGATCAGGCCGTTCGCGGCGCCCGAAGCGGGGTCCTCGACGATACCGACACCGGCCGGGAACGCGCGCACCGCGAGGTCGTAGTCGCGCTGCCGGCAGCGCGCGAAGATGCACAGGCCGAGGCTATCCGTCGCATGTGCGAGTGCCGCGATCGCCGCATGATCCGGATGCCATCCGCGCAATGCGTCCTCGCTCGCGAACTCCGCGACCCACCAACGGCGGCCGCCTTCGACGAAGGCCGGCGGCAAAGCGCCTTGCGAGACGCCGCGCAGGATCGATGCGAGCTCCGCGCCGCCTTCGCGCACGACGTGTGCAGCGGGTGCGCGCACGCACAACTGCCGTGGCGTGCCGTTCTCGACCCGGATGGGCAGCAGGCCGGCCGCGCATTCCTGCATGAGTACGCCGTTGCGAGGCGTCGCGATGCCAGACTCGAGTACCGCATGGGCGCTGCCGATGGTCGGATGCCCGGCGAACGGTATTTCGCGTTGCGGCGTGAAGATGCGCAGGCGATAGCTCGCTTCCGGAACGGTCGGAGGCAGCACATAGGTCGTTTCGACGAGATCGGCCCAGGTCGCGAAACGCTGCATACGCGCATCGCTCCAGTCGCCCGCATCGAGCACGACGCCAAGCGGATTGCCGCCGCCGGGACGCGCAGGGAAGACGTCGAGCTGCAGGAAACGGGACGACCGGATCATCAGTATGCCGTGGTGCGGGGAATGGCCCGTGATGATACCTGCGTGTGCGACGCACGCTGCTGCGGTGGACATGCAACGGACGCTTGTCCTGCGCTGCTTGCGCAGCATATCGTTCGCGTTCGCCCACCGAATCCGGAATCGCAATGCTGAGCGCCACCTTCGTCAACCTGGCCATCATCGCGGTCACCTGCGTGGTGTCCTTCGCCGGGTTTTCCAATCCGCGCCTCATCGACCGCCTGATCCTGTGGCCGCCGGCGATCACGCGTGGGCGCGAGTACTGGCGCCTCGCAAGCTGTGGCCTGATCCACGCCGACGGGCAGCACCTGCTGTTCAACATGATCACGCTGTATTTCTTCGGCGGCCTGATCGAACAGTTCTATGCCGCGAAAGTCGGCGAGATCGGCTACCTGCTGTTCTACGTCGGCGGCCTCGTCGTCTCGTCGCTGCCGAGCTGGCAGCGCCACCGCGACGACGCCGGCTACCGCAGCCTCGGCGCTTCCGGGGCCGTGTCGGCGGCGCTGTTCGCATTCATCCTGCTGCGGCCATGGGCGACGATCTACGTGTTCGTCGTGCCGGTGCCTGCGGTCGTCTATGCGGTGCTCTACCTCGCCTATACGGTCTACATGGATCGCCAGCGCGCCGATCGCATCAACCACAGCGCGCACCTGTGGGGAGCGTTGTACGGCATCGTCGTCACCGCGCTCATCGAACCACGTGTACTCGGGGCATTCCTGCGCCAGCTGCTGCAACCTTCGATCTCGATGTGAGCGCGCCTGCGGCAACGCGGCGCGTGCCGACCCGGTATCCTGCAAAACCAGCGGAGTCCAGCATGAACTACAAAGGCGGATGTCATTGCGGTCGCATCGCATTCGACGTCGACACCGAGATCGGCACGGTGATCGAGTGCAACTGCTCGATCTGCAGCCGCAAGGGCCACCTGCTGACGTTCGTGCCGGCGGCGCAGATGCACCTGCACACGCCGGAAGCGGACCTGTCGACCTACACCTTCAATACCCATCGCATCCGCCACCAGTTCTGCCCGGCCTGCGGCATCTCGCCGTTCGGCCGCGGCGCCGACAAGGGCGGCAACCCGACGTTCGCGATCAACGTGCGCTGCCTCGAGGGCGTCGATCCGCACACGCTCGAGATCCAGCGGTTCGACGGTCGCAGCCTGTAAGAGGAAGTGGACAGCATCACGCGGAATACGCCTATGCTGTTGCCTTGGAGCCGGGCCTGGCTGCAAAACAAACACCCGTTCGAGAATGGATGCGATGGATCCACGATCTGCCGAGAAGAGCGCCAGCGCGAATGACGGCGAGGACAAGGCACTCGTCGTCGCGATTTCCTCGCGCGCACTATTCGATCTCGGCGACAGCCACGAGCTGTTCGAGCGCGAAGGTGTCGATGTGTTCGCGCGCCACCAGATCGCGCGCGAGAACGATCTGCTCGCACCCGGCATCGCGTTTCCACTGGTGCAGAAGCTGCTGCACCTCAATCGCGCCAATCCTCAGGCGCCGCGCGTCGAGGTGATCCTGCTGTCGCGCAATTCAGCCGACACAGGCCTGCGCATCTTCAACTCGATCGAACACTACGGCCTCGACATCGTGCGCGCGGCATTCACGCGCGGCGCGCCGACCTCGCCGTACGTGCATGCGTTCGACGCCGACCTGTTCCTGTCCGCGAATCCCGACAGCGTCGCGCAGGCATTGAGGTCGGGCGTCGCCGCGGCGACGATCCTGCCTTCGAAGGCACCGCAACGGCAGTCCGACCAGTTGCGCATCGCGTTCGATGGCGATGCGGTGCTGTTCGGCGACGAGTCCGAGCAGGTCAGCGAGCAGGGCGGCATCGATGCGTTCCACCGCCATGAGACCGAGCGCGCAGCCGAACCGCTGTCGGGAGGTCCGTTCCGCGGCTTCCTCGATGCGCTGCACCGCCTGCAGGACGCTTTTCCGAGCGAGGACGCGCCGATCCGCACCGCCCTGGTCACCGCGCGCTCCGCGCCGGCACACAAGCGCGTGATCCTGACCCTGCGCAAGTGGGGCGTGCGCATCGACGAGGCGTTGTTCCTCGGCGGGCGCGACAAGGGGCCGTTTCTGGATGCGTTCGGTGCGGATATTTTTTTCGACGATTCGACGCACAACGTGGAATCGGCGCGGCGGCATGTGGCGACGGGGCATGTGCCG
>Ga0105249_10006412_pt1 | contig 10233 bp, 9 predicted proteins | sample KBSS44metaG_FD_81522 | JGI IMG/M metagenome (GOLD analysis project Ga0105249, IMG submission 81522) | Switchgrass rhizosphere microbial communities from Kellogg Biological Station, Michigan, USA - KBS S4-4 metaG | ecosystem: Host-associated > Plants > Roots > Rhizosphere > Soil | place...
CGAGGTCCTCCATCTTCGCCAGCATCTTCATGCGGCTCTGCGCCTGGCGCGCCTTGGTCGCCTTGGCGCGGAAGCGGTCGATGAACGACTGCAGGTGCGCGCGCTCGCGCGTCTGTTTTTCGATCAAATGTTGAGTCAGCTGGACGGTCTGCGCACGCTGCTGTTCGAAGCTCGAGTAGTCGCCGCTGTAGCGCCGCAGCTTCTTCTGGTCGATATGCACGATCGACTTCACCACGCCGTCGAGGAAGTCGCGGTCGTGCGAGATCACCATCAGCGTGCCCGGATAGCGCGCGAGCCAGTCCTCGAGCCAGATGATGGCGTCGAGGTCGAGGTGGTTGGTCGGCTCATCGAGCAGCAGCAGGTCGGACGGGCACATCAGCGCCTGCGCGAGGTTGAGGCGCATGCGCCAGCCGCCGGAGAAGCTCGAAACCGCCTGGGTGAGCTCCGTTTCTGAAAAGCCCAAACCCAGTAGCAGCGCCTCCGCGCGCGGCCGGGCCGTATAGGAGCCGGCGTCGCCCAGCGCCGCATGCAGCTCGCCGAGGCGCGTGCCGTCATGGGTCTCCTCCACCTCGCTCTCGAGCTGGCGCAGCTTGGTATCGCCGTCGATCACGTATTCGACCGCCGGACGATCGAGCGCCGGCGTCTCCTGCGCCACGTGCGCGATGCGCCAGTGCGCCGGCAGCTCGGCGTCGCCCTTGTCGGCGTGCAGCTCGCCGCGCAGCAGCGCGAACAGGCTGGTCTTGCCGGAGCCGTTCGCGCCGATCAGGCCCGTGCGGTCGCCGGCATGGAGGGTGAGGTCGGCGCCTTCCAGCAGCGGCTTGGCGCCGCGCCTCAAGGTCACCTGGGAGAGTCGGATCACGCTGAAAAGTCGGCGATTTTACTTACAATAGGGCGCGTGCTGATCGATTTCTTCCTGAAGCTGAAATCCCACAAGCTGCCGGTCTCCATCAAGGAGTACCTGACGCTGCTCGAGGCGATGGGCAAGGACGTGATCGGCCCTTCGATCGACGAGTTCTACTACCTTTCGCGCGCCGCGCTGGTGAAGGACGAGGCCAACTTCGACAAGTTCGACCGCGCGTTCGGCGAGTTCTGGCAGGGCGTCGAGACCATCCCGGGCATCGAGAGCGAGATTCCGCTCGAGTGGCTGCTGAAGCAGGTCGAGCTGCACCTGACCGAAGAGCAGAAGAAGGAGATCGCGGCGCTCGGCGGCTGGGAGAAGCTGATGGAAACCCTGCGCCAGCGGCTGGAGGAGCAGAAAGGCCGCCACCAGGGCGGCAACAAGTGGATCGGCACCGGCGGCACCTCGCCGTTCGGCGCCTACGGCTACAACCCGGAAGGCGTGCGCATCGGCCAGGAGAAATCGCGCAACCGCAGCGCGGTCAAGGTGTGGGACCAGCGCGAGTACCGCAACCTGGACGACTCGGTCGAGCTCGGCACGCGCAACATCAAGGTCGCGCTGCGCAGGCTTCGCAAGTTCGCGCGCGAGGGCGCTCCGGAGGAGTTCGACCTGGACAACACCATCAGCTCCACGGCGCGGAAGGCGTATCTCGACATTCACATGCGCCCGGAACGGCGCAATGCGATCAAGGTGCTGATGCTGATGGACATCGGCGGCACCATGGACGACCACATCAAGCTCGCCGAGGAGCTGTTCAGCGCTGCCAAGACCGAGTTCAAGCACCTCGAGTTCTACTACTTCCACAACTGCCTGTACGACTTCGTGTGGAAAGACAACCGCCGGCGCCATTCCGAGCGAACGCGCACCTGGGACCTGTTGCACAAGTACAGCCACGACTACAAGGTGATCTTCGTCGGCGACGCGACCATGAGCCCTTACGAGATCCTGCAGCCGGGCGGCTCGGTCGAGTATTTCAACGAGGAGCCCGGCGCGGTGTGGATCAAGCGCTTCATCGACGTCTACCCGAAATGCGTCTGGCTCAACCCCGAGCCGGAGGAGATCTGGTCCTACCGCCAGTCGATCGGTGTGCTCAAGGAGCTGATGAACGGCCGCATGTACCCAACGACACTGAACGGACTGGAGCGCGCGATGAAACTGCTGGCGAAATAGATGGAACGGCGCAAATTCCTGGGTAAGGGCATCAACACCAGCTTCCTGCTCGGGCTGGTGGGCGGCGCGGCGGCGGGCGTCGCCGGCACCGTGGCCGTCGCGCCGAAGTTCACGCAGCCCCAGCTTCTGCCCGGCAAGCTTTCCTATGCCCAGCAGGGCGAGGACATCGTGCTATGGCAGATCCTGGTCTACGTGCTCGGTATCCCGCATCCCACCTACATGGACGTCGGCGCGCACCACCCGATCTTCAACAACAACACCTACTTGTTCTACGGGCTCGGCTCGAGCGGCGTGCTGGTGGAGCCCAACCCGGGGCTGCACGCCGTGCTCAAGCATATCCGGCCGCGCGATGTGCTGGTGGGCGCCGGGATCGGCGCTAGCGCGCAGGCCGAGGCCGACTTCTACATCATCGGCGGCTCGGACGATGCGCAGCTCAACACCTTCTCGCGCGAGCAGGCCGAGACCCTGGTCTCGCGCTCGAACGGCAAATATCGCATCGACCGCGTGATGAAGATCCCGCTGCTCAACATCAACGACCTCATGCGCAAGCACTGGAACGGGCCGCCCAACCTGCTGTCGCTCGACACCGAGGGCTACGACCTGCCGATCCTGCGCTCGCTCGACTTCAAGCGCATGCGGCCCGACGTGATCTGCGTCGAGACTCAGGAGATCGGCGGGCGCCACGTGCTGACCGAGATCATGGAGCTCATGGCCAAGAACGGCTACGAGGTGCGCGGCGGCTCGTTCGTCAACACGATTTTCATCGACCGGCGGCACATCACTTGAGCGCGCCCGCCCTGGCTGCGGCGCTGCTCCTCTCCTGCGCAGGCGCATTCGCGCAGGCCTATCCCGACCGGCCGGTGAAGGTGATCGTCCCGTTCACCCCCGGCAGCGCGACCGACATCCTCGGGCGCCTGACCTCGGAGCAGCTCGCCAGGTCGCTCGGCCGGCCGTTCGTGGTCGAGAACCGCCCGGGCGCCGGCGGCATTCCGGGCACCGAGGCGGCGAAGAACGCGCCGCCCGACGGCTACACGCTGATCATGTGCACCAGCGGGCCGTTCGGCATCAACCCGGCGATCTATTCGAAGCTGCCTTACGACCCGGTGCGCGATTTCGAGCCGATCACCAACCTCGGCCTCACGCCGCAGGCGATCGTGGTGGGCGCCCAGCAGCCCTGGCGCACGCTCGCCGAGCTGGTCGCGGCGGCGAAGACGAAGCCCGGCGAGATCGCCTATGCCTCGCTCGGCGTCGGCACCACCAGCCACCTGACGATGGAAGCCTTCCAGAGCGCCGCCGGCATCAGGCTCAACCATGTGCCGTTCAAGGGCACGAGCGACGCGCAGGCGCAGATCCTCGGCGGCAACGTGCCGATGATGTCGGACACCATCTCCGGCGTGCTCGCGCAGGTGAAGGGCGGCAAGCTGCGCGCGCTCGGCGTCGCCATTCCCCAGCGCTCGCGACATCTCGCGGACGTGCCCACGGTCGCCGAGCAGGGATTCGCCGGCTTCGAGTCCGTCGGCTGGATCGGGCTTTGCGCGCCGGCGAGGACGCCCGGGCCGGTCCTCGACCGCCTCGAATCCGGGGCGCGCGCGATGCTCGCCGATCCCGCGGTCAAGGAGCGCCTCGACGCGCTCGCCTTCGAGCCCGCCGGACAGTCGCGCGCGGCCTTTGCCGAATTCATGAAAGCGGAGATCGCGAAGTGGACAAAAGTGGCCAAGGCCGCAGGCGCGAAGGCGGATTAGCTTGAACGCCCCGCACCCCGAGGAATTCCTCACCCTCACCGAAATCGTCGCCGCGGCGCGGCGCAACGTCGCGCCCGGACCGTGGAGCTACCTGGTCGGCGGCGCCGAAACCGAGACCACCGTGCGCCGCAACCGCATGGCGCTCGATTCGCTCGCCTTCCGGCCGCGCGTATTGCGCGACGTCAGCAAGATCGACAGCACAGCGACTTTCCTCGGCGAAAAAACACGCCTCCCAGTCATGCTCGCACCGATCGGCGGCCTGGAATCGATCGTCGAAGGCGGCGCAGCTTCGGCGGCACTCGGCTCGGGGCAGTTCGGCGTGCCGCAGATGCTGTCCTCGGTGTGCCAGCCAGGACTCGAGCAGACCGCGGCCGCCGCCGACAACATCCGCGTATTCCAGCTCTACGTGCGCGGCGATGATGCCTGGACCGACGACTTCGTGCGCCGCGCCAAGGACCACGGCTTCAAGGCGTTCTGCTTCACGGTGGACGTCGCCGCCTACAGCCGTCGCGAGCGCGACATCGTCGGGCGCTTCATCAAGCCATGGCGCGCCCGCGCGATCGAAGGGGCTGGCTTCCAGGCCGGGCTCTCGTGGGATCAGGTAAAGCGATACAAGGACAAGCACGACCTTCCGCTCATCCTCAAAGGCATCGCGACGGTCGAGGATGCCGAGATCGCGGTGGAGCATGGCGTAGAGGTCGTCTATGTCTCGAACCACGGCGGACGCCAGCTCGACCACGGACTGGGCAGCACGGCCGTGCTGCCCGAGGTACTCAAAGCCGTGAAGGGTAAAGCGGAAGTCTGGGTCGACGGCGGCTACATGCGCGGCAGCGACGTGGTGAAAGCGATCGCGCTCGGTGCGAAGACCGTCGGCATCGGCCGCCTCGCCTGCCTCGGCCTCGGCGCGGCCGGCGTGCCCGGCCTGGTGCGCACGCTCGAGCTGCTCGAGGACGAGATCCGCATCTGCCTCGGCCTGCTCGGCGTCACTTCCTACGCCGAGCTCACGCCGGCGCACCTCGCCGCCGCGCCGGTGACGAATCTTCCGGATACGTTCAGCGCTTTTCCGCTGCTACCTACTCAACCTTGATGTTGGCAGCCTTGATCACCGGCCACCACTTGTCGGTCTCGGCTTTGTGGAATGCGGCGAAGCCTTCGGGGGATTGCTGCTCGCGCGAGGCAAGATCGAGCCCGAGCTCGGAGAGGCGCGCCTGGACCTTCGGGTCGGCGAGCGCCTGCACCATCGCGGCATTGAGCTTGGCAACGACTTCCTTCGGCAGGCCGCGCGGGCCGAACAGGCCGAACCAGCCGGCGGCGTAGAGGCCCGGAACACCGCTTTCGTCCGAGGTCGGCAGGTCGGGAATCACGCGCGAGCGCTGCGGCGAGAGGTTGGCGAGGATCTTGACTGCGCCGGCTCGCGCCTGCGGCAGCGCCGCGGCCGCCTGAAGGATCATCAGGTCGACCTGGCCGCCGAGCATCGCCTGCATCGCCGGGCCGGCGCCCTTGAAGGGAATGAACTCGATCCTGGTGCCGGTCATCTGCATCATCTGGATGCCGGCGATCTTCGCGGCCGCGGTCTGCTCGACCAGCGTGCCCTTGCCCGGGTTGGCCTTCATCCAGGCCACCAGGCCCTTGAGGTCGCTGGCCGGGAAGTCCTTGCGCGCGATGACCACCTGCGGGTTGATGGTCATCAGCCCGATCGGCGTGAAGTCCTTCTGCAGGTCGAAGTTGATCGGGAAGATGATCGCGCCGACGTGGTTGTCCCACTGGCCGATATCGATGGTGTAGCCGTCGGGTGCCGAGCGCGCCAGGCGCCCGACGCCGATCGTGCCGCCGGCGCCGGCGACCGTCTCGACGACCACCGCCTGGCCGAGCGGCACGCGCATCGCCTCGGCGATGATGCGCGCCGTGGTGTCGGTCGAGCCGCCGGGCGGAAACGGCGAGATCATGGTCACCGGCCGCGTCGGGAACGATTGCGCGGCCGCGATGCCAAACCATGCCGCAGCCGCTACGCTGGCGATCAGTCTTAACATTTCCATTCCTCCCGATGAAGCCCAAAGTCTACGGCATCCGCAATTGCGACACCATGAAGAAAGCGTTCGACTGGCTCGAGCAGCGCAAGGTCGCCTTCTGAGATGGCGAGCAAGTTCCTTTTCGTTTCCTACGAAGGCCTGATCGCCGACATCGCGTGGCAAGTCATCAAGGAAGGCCACGAGGCGAAGTTCTGGGTGCAGGACGCGGCAGTGCAGGAAGTGGCCGACGGCTTCGTGCCGAAGGCAAAGGACTGGCGCAAGGAAGTCGACTGGGCCGACGTCGTCGTGTTCGACGACGTGCTCGGCGGCATGGGCACCATGGCCGAGGAGCTGCGCAACGCGGGCAAGCCGGTGGTCGGCGGCTCGCCGTACACCGACCGCCTCGAGGAAGACCGCGCCTTCGGCCAGCAGGAGCTCAAGGCCGCCGGCGTGCCGATCATCCCGCAGGAGAACTTCACCTCGTTCGACCAGGCGATGAAGTACGTGCGGGACAACCCGAACCGCTACGTGATCAAGCCGAGCGGCGAAGCGCAGAACAACAAGCGGCTGCTGTTCGTCGGCGAGGAGGAGGACGGGCGCGACGTGATCCAGGTGCTCGAGGACTACAAGCGCCACCTGTCCGACACGGTGAAGGAGTTCCAGCTGCAGCGGCGCATCGTCGGCGTCGAGGTGGCGGTGGGCGCGTTCTTCAACGGCAGGGAGTTCGTCACGCCGGTGTGCGTCAACTTCGAGCACAAGAAGCTGTTCCCGGGCGATATCGGTCCCGCCACCGGCGAGATGGGCACCTCGATGTTCTGGACCGGGCCCAACCGCCTGTTCAACGCCACGCTGAAGAAGATGGAGTCGCGCCTCGCGCAGGCGCGCTTCTCCAGCTACATCGACGTCAACTGCATCGTGAACTCGAACGGCATCTACCCGCTGGAATTCACCTCGCGCTTCGGCTACCCCGCGATCAGCATCCAGCAGGAGGGGCTGCTCACTCCGATCGGCGAGCTTTTATCCAGATTGGGCGAGGGGAAAATCAGCGAGCTGCGCGCACGCAGCGGCTTCCAGATCGGCGTGCGCGTGGTGGTGCCGCCCTTCCCTTACAGCGACAAGGCGACCTTCGAAAGCACTTCGAAGGACTCCGTGATCCTGTTCAAGACCCCGAACCGCGACGGCATCCACATCGAAGAGATCAAGCAGGTCGGCAGCGAGTGGCGCGTGACCGGCGCTTCCGGCATCGCGCTCATCGTCTGCGGCGGCGGCCCGACCATGAAGCAGGCGCAGCGCCAGGCCTACAACCGGGTCAGAAACGTGATGATTCCTTACATGTATTACAGGGACGATATAGGCGAGCGCTGGTCGGAGGATAGCGACCGCCTTCACGCCTGGGGATACTTGCGCGAATCATAATGCCGTACCCATTCGCTCATCCCGCTGCCGTGCTGCCCCTGCCCCGCCTCATGGGGTGCTTCGGCGTGCCGTCGGCGCTCGCGATCGGCAGCATGGTGCCGGATTTCTGGTACTTCGCCCCTTTCGTCGAGCGCGGCGAGAGCCATAGCGTCGCCGGTCTGGCCTGGTTCTGCCTGCCGATCGGGCTGCTGCTGTACGCGCTGTTCCATCTGTTCCTCAAGCAGCCGCTGATCGCGCTGCTCTCGCCCCGGCTCGGCAACTTCACATCGCCGCGCCTGCCCGCGGCGCCGTGGAGCGCGGTGGTCGTTTCGCTGCTCGTCGGCGCCGTCACCCATCTCGCGTGGGACGCGCTCACACATTCTCACGACGAAGGCTGGCGCCATAACTGGCTGCAGCACCTGAGCACCGCGAGCGGCAGCCTGGTGCTGGGCTGGTGGACCTGGCGCAAGCTGCGGCGCGCGCCGGCGGCGCCGAGCCCGCTTTCTCCCCTTGCGCGCATCATCACCCTCGTGGCATTCGTCACGATCGCCGCATTCGCCGCCTTGCACGAGGCGGCGCCGCCCGCGCCCGATCTGCTGGCGCTGCGCCAGTTTCTCCGCAGCGGCGGCCTCGCCGCGCTCGAGGCGCTGGGTGCGGCGCTGTTCATTTACTGCCTGCTCTTTCAGCGTAAGATGGCCCGGCGCGCCGCGTAACTGCGCGCTGTAGAAATTACAAGGGGAGTGGCTGGGGGGATGTTCGCCTTCTATCGCGAGCTCGAGGGCACCGCGCACCTGACGCTGCACGCGTTCAGGCGCGTCGGCATGCTGCGCGTGCCGCCGGTGATGGAAGAGTTCATGCGCCAGGTGTATTTCACCGGCGCCTCGGCCACCGGCGGCATCGTGCTGCGCGGCGCCTTCATCGGCACGCTGATCATCGCCTACGTGATCGAGGTGCTGAACGCCGACGCCGAGCTCGCGGTGAAAATGCTGCTGTGGGTGGTGCTGCGCGAGGTCGGCCCGCTGATCGCCGCGGTGCTCGTGATCCAGCGCAGCGGCACCGCGGTCGCCACCGAGCTCGCGCTGCGCGAGATCTCCGGCGAGATCGCCAGCCTGCGGCGCATGCGCATCGATCCCTACGACTACCTGGTGGTGCCGCGCGTGCACGCGATGGCGCTGTCCAACGCCGCGCTCACGCTCTACGTCCAGTTCATCGCGGTGGGCGGCGGCATGGTGCTGTCCTCGCTCATCGTCGGCGTGCCGCTCGACGAGATGCTGACCAATTTCTTCCTGCTGGCGAGCCCGCTCGACCTGGTCTATTCGTTCATCAAGAGCCTGCTGTTCGGCGGCGCGATCGCGGTGGTCGCCTGCTACCACGGGCTGCATCCGGGCGGCCATTCGATCAACGCGGTGCCGCGCGCCACGATCCGCGCCGTCACCGAGGGCCTGCTGCTGGTAATGCTGCTGAACGTGGTCTTCGCCTACGTGGTCTACGGCAGCGCGTTTTTCGGCCTGATCACTGCCGAGCAATGAGCGCCGTCCTCGGCTACGAGCCGGTTCCCGACGAGGAGACCTCCGAGCGCATCTGGCTGGAGGCGCCGGGCACCCACCGCGTCTGCGGCGGCTGCAAGGACGAGCTGCTGGCCGCGATCCTGGACCTGCGTCCGCGCGCGGGCGCGCGCCTGTTCCTGCTCGGCGCCGACGTCGCGCGGCTGCCCGAGCCCGAGCGCCTGGCGCTGCTCGCGCGCGTCGGCTTCGTGCCGGCGCAGGGCGGGCTGATCAGCAGCCTGAACGGCTGGGAGAACATCACCCTGCCCGTCGCCTACCATTCGCCCGGGCGCCTGCCGCAGCTTCATGACGAGGTGCAAGACGTGATCGACGACCTCGGCGGGGTGGAAGACAACCTGCTCGGCAAGCTGCCCGAGGAGATGACGCTTTACGAGAAGCGCCTGTGCGCCTACACGCGGGCGGTGCTGGAGAAGCCGCGGCTGCTGGTGACGGAAGGCCTGGCGGTGGGACTCGGCCCGACCAAGCGCCGGCGCACCGCGCGCTTCGCCGAGGCCTATCATGCGCGCTGCCCGGGAGGGACCTACGTGCAGCTCGAGGAGTAACGGAGAACCGACATGAACACAAAACAGCATGCGATGGGACGTTTCCGCGGCATCCGCAAGCAGGTGAGCGTGTTCCTGCTGACCGCGCTGCTCGGCTTCGCCGCCCTGGTCACCCTGGTGGCCTACAAGCAGGGCATGTTCGTGCCGCACACCGACATCTACTTCCACGCGCCCGATGCCACCGGCATCAACAAGAGCATGGCGGTGCGCCTGCACGGCGTGCCGGTGGGCGCCGTGCGTGAGGTCGAGCTCGCCGAGCGCGGCGTGCGCGTGCGCCTCGGCATCAACAACGACTACCTCCCGCGGCTGCCGCGCAGCGCGCAGGCGCGCATCACGCGCGAAGGCTACGTCGGCACGGCGTCGATCCAGATCATCACGACCGGCGCGGACCGCACGCCGGTGGCGGAAGGCGAGGAAATCCGCTTCATCGCGCAGAAAGGCATGGCCGACATGCTCGACGAGGTGCGCGCGCAGATGACGCCGGCGTTCCAGGAGCTGCGGCGCGCGGCGGGCGAGCTGGCCGACCCGCAGAGCGACTTCCGCAAGTCGGTCACCGCGATGCGCGTGCTGATCGAGGAGCTGCCGCACGCGAACCGCGAGCTGCGCCAGCTCCTGCGCACCACCGACCGTACGATGAGCGCGCTCGGCAAGCAGGCCGAAAGCGTCGGCGTGCAGGCCGAGCTGACCCTCGACACGCTCGCGCGCCTCGGCGCGCAGTCCGAGCAGCAGATGCCGGTGCTCGCCGAGAAGCTCGGCACCACGCTCGACTCGCTCAACGCCACCGCGATCCAGGTCCAGGAGACCACCAAGACCAACGGCGACGCGCTGCGCGAGCTGCTCACCCAGGCGCCCGAGCTGATGCGCGGCAGCAACGAGCTGGTGCGCGACAGCCAGGAAATCGCCGGCGCGGCG
>Ga0105249_10006416_pt1 | contig 10229 bp, 9 predicted proteins | sample KBSS44metaG_FD_81522 | JGI IMG/M metagenome (GOLD analysis project Ga0105249, IMG submission 81522) | Switchgrass rhizosphere microbial communities from Kellogg Biological Station, Michigan, USA - KBS S4-4 metaG | ecosystem: Host-associated > Plants > Roots > Rhizosphere > Soil | place...
CCCCGACCGCCGCGCCGACCACCTCGCCGGTGCGCCGGGCGCGGACCTTCGGCGAGCTGATGATCGCGTCCGGCTGGAAGCCGATCTCCGAAAGGAACGAGCCCAGCCGCTCGGCCTGGAGCTCGCCCTTGTCGCTCAGCGGCCGCAGGGCGTCGTCGCCGGTCCAGCCCTCGGGATCGCCGGCATCGGCGTGGCGCAGGAAGTGGAGCTGGAGATCCGGGCGGCGGTCGGACGGGCTCACCCGTCGAGAGTAGCGAGGAACGTCGCGATCCGCCCGCGCAGGTCCGCGAACGTCGTCCGGTAGACCCCGAGCACCTCCGCATCCGTGCCGGTCGCCCGGGCCGGGTCGGGGATGCTCCAGTGGGTCCGGACGGCCGGCCCGGGAAAGACCGGGCAGGCCTCGGCGGCGTCGTCGCAGACGGTCAGCACGTGGTCGAACTCCTGGTCGAGAAACTCGGTCATCGATTTGGAGCGCGCCCAGGCATGGTCCATCCCCGCCTCGTCGAGGACCTGGATCGTCCGAGGATTGACGATCCCGGCCGGGACGCTCCCGGCCGACGCGACCGTTACCCGCGAGCCGCCGAGCTCGCGGAACAGGGCCTCGGCCATGATCGAGCGGCAGCTGTTGCCGGTGCACAGGACCAGAATCCGGATCGCAGGGGCGGAAATCTCGGTCACCGAATCAGCCTACTCCGGCGGTGGACGTCCGGCCCGCGATCAGGACGAACTGGCGGACGCGCTCGCCGATGTGGGTGAGCACCCGGCGGAAGGCCTCGAGCTGCTCCTCATCCGAGCCGTCAACGGAGGCCGGGTCCCGGTAGCCCCAATGGAGGGACTGGTCGGCGCCCGGGAAGACCGGACAGACGGCGCGGGCGTCGTCACAGAGGGTGATGACGTAGTCGAATGACGTCTCGGCGAACCGATCGATCGATTTCGACTGGAGACCGTCCCTCGGGATCCCCGCCTCGTCCAGGACGCGCGTCGTGAGCGGGTGAACGCCGGACGGATGCGTGCCGGCCGAGAACGCTTCGAAGCCCGGGCCGCCCACGTGGCGGAGCAGGGCCTCGGCCAGGATCGACCGGGCGGAATTGCCGGTGCAGACGAAGAGGACCCGGATCGGCTCGGTCACGGGTTGAGGTCCTCGATCTCGCCGCTGGCCAGGAACACGACGTCCTCGGCGATGTTCGTCACGCGATCGCCGATGCGCTCGAGATAGTGCGCGGCAAAGAGGATTCGGGTCCCCCGCTCGACGTTGTCGGGGTCAGCCCGCATCAGCGCGACGACCTCGTCGAAGGTGCCGTGGTAGAGGAGGTCGATCTCGTCGTCGCGGGCGGCGACGGACCGGGCCGCCTCCACGTCGACGTCGACGAGGGCGCGCAGGATCGCGCCGACGAGGGTGGCCGCGAGCTCGCCCATCGCCGGCAGGTCGACGTATCGCTTGAGGGGCGGCTCGGGAGCCAGCTTGCGAACCTGCTTCGCCACGGAGCCCGCGTGGTCGCCCATCCGCTCGAGCTCGTAGCCGACGTGGTCGAGAGCCAGCAGGAAGCGCAGGTCACGGGCGCCCGGCGATTGGGTCGCGATCGTCCGGGTGATCAGCCCCGAGACCTCGCGCTGCATCTCGTTGATCCGGCCGTCGGCGACGATGACCGCCGTGGCAGCCGCTGCGTCGTGGGCGACCAGGGCCGCGATCGCGGCGCGAATCGCCTCCTCGACGTAAGACCCCATCCGGAGGATGTCATCCTTGATCTCGCGCATCTCGCGATCGAGCATCTCCCGCGCCGGATGGATACCGCCGCCTGTCGTCGTCCCTGTCCGGCTCGTGTCCGCGAGGATCTGGTTGACCTGGCGTTCGACCTCCTCGGTCGAGAGGCGGTCGTCGTCCGTCATCGGGTGCCTCCGTCACTGCTCATCCGAAGCGCCCCGACACGTAATCCTCGGTCAGCTGCTGGCGCGGATTGGTGAAGATCTGGAGCGTCGGCCCCACCTCGACGAGGTAGCCCGCTCGGTCGTCACCCATCGTGAAGAACGCTGTCCGGTCGCTCACCCGGGATGCCTGCTGCATGTTGTGGGTCACGATCACGATCGTCACCGTCGAGCGCAGCTCGTTGATCAACGCCTCGATCTTGAGCGTCGCGATCGGGTCGAGGGCCGAGCAGGGCTCGTCCATGAGGATGACCTCGGGATCCGTGGCCAGGGTGCGCGCGATGCACAACCGCTGCTGCTGGCCGCCCGACAGGGCGAGGCCCGACTTGCGTCGGAAGTCGTCCTTCACCTCGTCCCAGATCGCCGCCCGCTTCAACGACTTCTCGACCACGTCGTCGAGGGCGGCGCGACCCTTGACCCCATGCCTGCGCGGCCCGTAGGCGACGTTCTCGTAGATCGACATCGGGAAGGGGTTGGGCTTCTGGAACACGAGCCCGATCCGCTGGCGGACCGCGACGGGCTGCACGTCGGGAGCGCCGATGTCTTCACCGTTGAACAGCACCGCGCCCTCGACCCGGGCGCTCGGGATCAGGTCGTTCATCCGGTTGAAGCAGCGCAGGATCGTGCTCTTGCCGCAGCCGGACGGCCCGATGAACGCGGTGACCGCGTTCGGCGGGATCGCCAGGTCGACGTCGCGAACCGCGCGCTTGGGTCCGTAGTAGACGTTGACGTTCCGCATCCCGAGCTTCGGGGCCACGTCCGGATCGAGCGCCGTCCGGGCACCGGGCCGCGTCATCGGGACGACCGGACGGACGTCGGGCGCCAGGGGCAGGTCGGTTGTGGGTGGCGCCGGCGGCGCAGGTGACAGGGCGGTCATCGGTTCCTCACGAGCGATTGCGGACTGGTCGGTCGCCTCAGGCACCGGTCACCCGGCGCTGGAGCAGGCGACCGAGGGCCCGGGCGCCGAGATTGAAAACGAGGACGAGCAGGACGAGGACCGCGGCGCTCGCATCGGCCAGCTGCCGCACGAAGTCGCCGAGCCCCTCGGAATTGATCTTCCAGATGTAGACCGAGAGCGTCGTCGCCGTGTGGAACGGGCTCCACGGCGAGCGCGGATCGGTCAGGTTGAGATTGCCGAAGTCGTAGTGGGTCGGGGTCGAGACGCCGGCGGTGAAGAGCAGGGCCGCCGCCTCGCCGAAGATCCGGCCGGCGGTCAGGATCACCGCGGTCACCAGCCCCGGGATCGCGATCGGCAGGACCACGTGGACGATCGTCTGCCACTTCGTCGAGCCGAGCGCGAGACTGCCGCTCCGCTCGTCGTCCGGCACGGCCCGGATCGCCTGCTCGGCGAGGCGGGACATCAACGGCAGGTTGAAGACGGTGAGGGCGAGTGCGCCGCCCAGGGCTGTGTAGCTCCAGTGCGTCGCGTTGACGAACAGGGCCAGACCAAACAGCCCGACCACGATCGACGGCACCGAGCTGATCAACTCCTGGCAGAACCGGATGATGTTGGTGATTTGGCCCTCGCCCGCATATTCAGCCATGTAGATCCCGCCGAGCGTGCCGAGCGGGACCGTGATGAGCAGCGTCAGGACGAGCATGTAGACCGAGTTCCACAGGACCGGCCCGATCCCGCCGACACTGCTCTCGCTCGGGTCGCCGAAGAGGAACGCCGGCCCGAGCGTCCCCACGGCGGCCAGGAGGAAGTGGGCGATGATCGCGAGGAGGATGGCCACGACGAAGATGGCGATGGCCCACAGGATCGCGGTGGCAATGCGATCCGCGAGGAGCGTCCGCCGCAACGTCGTCATGGCTGGCTCGCCCGGCGGCCGAGCGCCCGGACGATGACGACGAACGTGAACGACATCAGGAGCAGGACGAGGCCCATCGTCCAGAGGACCTGGTTCCACGGCTCGCCCGAGACGGTATTGCCCATATCGAGGGTGATCTGGCTGGTCAGGGTCGTCATCGGCGCGGTCAGGCTGGTCGGAATCGTCGGTCGATTGCCGATCACCATCTGGACCGCGAGCGCCTCGCCAGCGGCGCGCATCATGCCGAGGATGACCGCCGTGAGCAAGCCGGTCTTCGCGGCCGGCAGGAGGATGTGGCGGATCGTCTGCCAGCGCGTGGTTCCCAGGGCGAGCGAACCTGAGCGGAGATCAGCCGGGATCGTGATCAGCGTGTCGTAGGCGATGCTCGCGATCGTCGGGAGGATCATCAGGGCAAGAACGAGCGATCCGGCGAACCAGCTGAACCCGAGCGTGAACCCGATCCCGCGGAAGTTGTCACGAAGGAAGGGCACGAGGATCGTCAGGCCGAGGAAGCCGTAGACGACGCTCGGGATGCCGACGAACACCTCCATCGCCGGGCGCGTGATCGAGCGCGCCCACGGCGGGGCGACCTCGGCCATGAAGATCGCGAGGCCGATCGAGAGCGGCGCGGCGATCAAGGCCGCCACAACCATCACCCCGAGCGTCCCGAAGACGAACGGGAGGATGCCGAACCTGGCCGGAGTCGAAGACGGCGACCAGATCGGGGCGAAGACGTCGGTCAGGGACGCGCCGGTCGCGGTGAAGATCTGGATCCCGTTCCAGCCGATGAAGGCGAGAAGCAGGCCGACGAGGAGGACGACGAGCCCGGCCGCGATGAGGGTGACCCGGCGGGGGACATCGAGACGCGCAGCGAGGCCGCGTGGCGGTCGCAATGCGGACGAGGTCACGGCAAGGGGGAGATTGGCCATCAAAGCTCCAGCACCTGTTGCCTCCACTACGAGAAGCGCAAGTTGCACGACGGCCGACCGCACTTGCGGAGCGGCCGTCGTGCCGTGTGGCTACTTGACCGGAGCGTAGAAGAGGCTCGGGATCGTCGCCCCCTGGACGATCGGTCCAAGCACGTAGTCGAGGAACGATCTGGCCAGGCCGTCCGCCTCGCCCTTCGTGTACATGTGGCCCTCGGCCGACAGCTTGTAGGAGCCGCTCTTCATGTTGTCGACGGTCGCCTCGATACCGTCGAGCTTGAGGGCGTTCACCTGGCCGAGGTTCTGCTGGTAGTAGGCGAAGCCGATGACGCTGGTGGAGCCGGGAGTTCCCTTGACGGCTGTCACGACCGCGCCATTGGAGTCCTCTGTCAGGGCTTGACCCGTGGCCTCCTGGGCGCCGCCGAGGACGAGCTTCTTGAAGGTTGCGCGCGTGCCGGACGACTCCGGGCGAAGGATGAGCACGATCGCTTCGTCGTTGCCGCCGACGTCCTTCCAGTTCGAGACCTTGCCCGTCCAGATGTCGGTCGCCTGGGCGCTCGTGAGATTCGTCACGCCGGTGACGTCGGGATTGACCACCATGACCCAGCCCTGCTTCGCGACGATGTGGTCGACGAGGCCGGTGATGTTCTTCGACTCGGCCGTGACGTCCGAGTTGCCGATCTGGACAGCGCCCTGGCTGACCTGGGTCAGGCCGGTGCCTGAGCCGCCGCCCTGGACGTTGATCGTCGAGCCGGCGCAGGCGGCCTGGTAATCCTTGCCCGCCTTGTCGACGAGCGGCTGGAGAGCGGTCGAGCCTGCGGCGGTGATGCTGCCGGTCGCGCACGCGACGCTACCCGAGGCAGGCGGCGCCACTGATGCGCCGCCGCCGCTCGCAGGCGACGGGGTTGCACTGGAGCCGCATGCCGCGGCGAGAAGCCCGGCCAGGACGACGACGGCGCTGAGGCGCCGGTTTCGCTCGATCAACTGTTCCTCCTCTTCCGCCGATTGGGGAGCTCCGGCGGGGGTGTTGGAGCCCACTCCGACGGAGCTTGGGCATGTGGCAACACCTGCACTGTCGAGCGGGTGGATGAACCGGTGCTTTGTCGACCGTTAAGGATTGATTAACGGGCAGGGGAGCTGTGACCCTGGGTGGCCGGATTCCGACGGGGTCAGGCCTGCGGCGGGTCGAGCCGATTACCGAGGTCCTCCTGTCCGGAGTCGGCAAGGACGAGCCAGGTTGGTGGCGACGCCTGTCGATGGGCCGGTCCGGCCAGACCGAGCGTGCTGAGGGTGTCGATCTCGATGTCTCGCTGCTCGCACGTCGCGTGGTCGAATTGGAGGTTCGGCCGATGTGCCAGAAGTGGGCACATCGGCCGAGGAGGAGGAACCGAGGGGCGGTCCGAGCTCCGCTTTCGGTCTGGACAGAGGATCGCTGCCGCACGTTTTCATGTTGTTTGCGATCCATCAACGGGTGGCCAATTGACTGCGTCGATCGCGCCGCGGCCCGCCATCAGCGAGAATGGGTGGGGATTTCGATGAGGGAGACGACATGACCGAGACGACGACCGCCGTGATCACTCCGGAAGCGGCGCTGGCTCGCCACATCGAGTGGCTCGAGTTCGCACTTGCCGCCGCGCGCTCCGAGGAGACCTGGCGGGCCGGGCGGCTCGACAAGGCGACGAAGAAGAGCCGCGCCAAGCGGACCGCTCGCCTGGCCGAGGTCCGCGACGAGATCGCGGAGCTCGGAGCGCTCATCGACGGGATTCGTGGCCTCCAGACGCGTGGCGCGCCGCGATCCTCCGCCCGATCGAGCAAGTCGCGCGCCACCGCGAAGCCGGGCGCATCGCGAAGGAGGCCGGCGGCCTCATCTGCAGCCGGTGCCTCGGCGTCCGCTCGAGCAGCTGCCGCCGGCGGTGCACCGGCCGCCGCCGCCCCGACGGCCGCCGCCGCCCCCGCCGGACGAACGACCGCCAGGCGATCAACGACGAGGAGTAAGCGGACGACGACGCGCAAGCGATCGACGCCGGCCAGGACGGCGGCGACGAAGGCAAGGACGGCAGCGACGAAGGCCACGCCGGCCAAGGCGGCCGCCGCCAAGCCCGCCGCCGCCAAGCCCGCCGCCGCCAAGCCCGCCGCCGCGAAGCCCACCGCCGCGAAGCCCGCCGCCGCGAAGCCCGCAACCCGGCGACGCCCCTCGGCAACGACGAGCGAAGGGCCGGCGTGACCGCCGGGCGACGTCGCCGGCCGGCCTGACCGAACCCGAGTCCCGTGGCCCGCCCGGTCGGAGCGGCGATCGACCTCGGCTCGACTTCCGTCCATCTGCTCGTGGCGCGCCCGGAGCGCACGGGGCTCGTGGTCCTCGACGACGAATCGGCGTTTCTCGGGCTGGGTGCAGCAGTCGACGGGGCGGGCGCGCTCGGGGCGGCCGGCCGGGCGACGCTCGTCAGCACGGTCGGGACCTACGTCGAGCGGGCCCGTGGGCTCGGCGCCGCGCGCCCGATCGTCATGGGCACGGAGCCGCTCCGACGGCTGACCGACGCAACCCGGATCGTCGCCGACGTGTCGGCCGGAACGGGCGTGCCGATGGCCGTCCTCGAGCACGAGGAGGAGGCGCTGCTGACCCTCGTCGGACTCACCGCCGGCCGTGCTGTCACGAATGACCTCCTCGTCGTCGACATCGGCGGCGGCTCGAGCGAGCTCGTCGAGATCGGGCCGGGCCGGCTCGCCAGGGCAGCCGGCGTGCAGGTCGGAGCGGGCCGGCTCACCCGCCAGATCGTGGATCACGACCCGCCAACCGTCGATCACTTCGCGGCGCTGAACCGCGCCGCCGACGAGGCCTTCGGCTGGATGCCGACCCGGCCGCCGGGCGAGGTCGTGTTCGTCGGCGGCACCGCGACGAACTTGCTGAAGCTCCTTCGCCGCGCCGGCAACCCCGACCGTGACGACCGGCTCGATCGGGAGGCGCTCGGCCTCGCCCGCGCGATCGTGGCGGCGACGCCGGCCGAGATGCTGGCGGCAACCTACGGCCTGCGCGAGGCGCGGATCCGGCTGCTCGCGGCCGGCGCGGCGATCATCGAGACCGTGCTCGATCGGGTCGGCATGGAGTTCGGGCGGGTCGTCGACACGGGCATCCGCGAGGGCGCGGTCGTCGCCGCCGACCGCGCCGGCGACGACTGGCGCGATCGTCTCGAGGAGCTCGCCCACGGCTGGATCGCCTGAGAGCAGGTCGCCAACGGGTCTGAGGCCTGCCACCGCCCCGCGAGACGGGAACGCGAGGCGGGTTGGGTCAGTGCCGACCCGGTCGGGCGGTTACAGCCCCGCGAGCGCCCGCCCGAGCGCGCGTCGGAACGCGATCCCGGCCACGCCGCGCCACGACCGCCCGACCGTCCGGTGGAGGCGGACCACTTCCTTCTCGCGGCTGACGAGGTAGCGCGCGATCGCCGCGCTCTCGCCGTCGCTGATCGATCCGGCGTGCTCGACGAGGAAGCTCCGCGCCAGGTGGGCGGCCACGTCCGCGTCCTTCATCAGCCCGAGGTGGTCCTGGAGCGCGGTCACCCGCGCGATCAGGCCGTCGGCCTCCGGCCCGAGCGCCTCGCGGACGAACTCCATCGAGTAGCGCAGCCACTTGCCGTGGATCCGCAGCTCGTGGAGGGTGTCGACGTCGGCCCAGCGCAGGACCGGCTCGTACGAGCGGACGTGCTCGTACGCGGACTGGATGCGCGACGCGGCGGTGTCGCGCACCCGGTGCGGCTCGGTCGGGACGACCGGCCGGGCGCCGACGCCCTCATGGCGCACGAACTCGGCGTAGTCGTCGAGCCAGCGCCGGTAGCCGTCCGAGTCGAGCTCGCGCATCAGGAGACCGCGGGCGTCGTCGCGATGGAGCCGCCAGGCAGCAAGGAGCGGCTCGAGCGCGCGCTGCTCGGCGACGGGCAGATCGGCGCGGTAGGCGTCGGCGGCCTCGATCAGGACGTCGAGGTCGCGGACGGCCCCGAGCCGGGCGGCCACCTCGCGCAGCCGGCCACGGTGCTTCTTCGTGCGCTCGGGACGGAATGCTTCCCCGAAGACGCGCCACGCCGCGCGCTGCCGGCGGGTCGCGACCCGCATCCCGTGGAGGTCCTCGGGATCGACGCCGTCGCGGGTCCCGGCCTCCTTCGCGATCATCCTCGCGAGGTGGAACCGGAGGACCTTGCGGCCGGCCTCGGCGACATGGTCGTCGGCGAGCACGCCGGGCGTCTTGCCGACGACGAGGTGCGGGCGGATGTCCTCCTCGGCCGGCGCGCTCTCGGCTGCTTTTGGTGCGGTGGGCGCCGCCCTCGATTTCGGGCGACGCCGGGTCCGGACCGGAGATCGCTCCGGCTCGGCGACGGAGGCCGGAGGCGCGGGCGCGATCGCAAGGTCAGTCGCGGCGGCCTCGTCTGATGCGTCCCCACCGGTCGCGGTCGTGCCAGCGCCCGCGCCGGCGATCGGTGCCTCCGTCGTGGCCGCCTCGACCTCGGGTTCCGTGTCGGCCGCGGGTTCCGCCTCGGCCTCGGGTTCCGTGTCGGCCTCGGTCGTCGTCGCGTCGAGCTCCCTGAGCACGGCATCGACGATCTCGGCGATCGGCGGGAGGGTCCGTTCGGCCTCCCGGCCGGGCTCGTCGTCGACCGGGGTCAGGACGGACGCGCGGCGGCGCTTCGGCTCGGCGGCCGCGACGGCCCGGAGCGCGGACTGGAGCTTGGACGTGTCGGCCGGGGCGAGGCCCGGGTCTGCCGCCAGCTCGGCGTCGATCGCCGCGAGTCCGGCCTCGTCGCCGGCGATCAGCTCGACCTCCAGCTCGACGAACCGGCCGACCACCCGGCTGCGGCTCACGGCGTCGACCTCGTCGAGGCTCAGCTCGACGGACGTGCCATCGCGCTCGAGGATCCGCTTGCGACGGAGCTGGCGGATCGTGACGACCTCGACGAGGGGCGCGTCGCCGCACTGCTCGAGGATGAGCGAGCGGGCGTCGGACGGGGGCCAGTCGCGTGGATGGGCCGTCCGGTCCGCCGGGCCCTCGAGCTCCTCGCGGCGATGGACGTTGCCGGTGCCGACCCGCCGGACCGACGACTTGACCGCAACCGTCGTCGTCTTCGCGGTCTGGCGCAGGCGGGCGGCGAACCCGGCCCGGGCCATCGCCCCGCCGGCGGTGTCGATGTAGCGGTCCTCGACCTGCGTTGACCGGACCGGCGAGGTCGCCCGGAAGCCGGCGATCTCGTCCGCGCCGAGGTAGCGATCGCCGGCCGCCGCGTCGATGACCCGGTACTTCAGCTCGATCTCGACCGGCTTGCCGCTGCGCTGCGTGGTGCTCATCGCGGCCTCACGCGCGCGGGTCCAGGGACCCGGTTCCGGCTCGCGGCCGGTGCGGGGTCGTCACGCTCGCGGTCAGGGCGGCGGCCCGCGTCTTGAGCACCTCGTGCGTGTCGCACGTCCCGGGCTGGCCCAGGATGTCCTCGGTCCGGCGCCAGCTCGCATCCGGCCCGATCTGCCAGCATCGGCGGTCGTCCTGGAGGAGGATGTCGATGATATCCGCGATCCGGTTTCGCGCCTCGCC
>Ga0105249_10006421_pt1 | contig 10222 bp, 8 predicted proteins | sample KBSS44metaG_FD_81522 | JGI IMG/M metagenome (GOLD analysis project Ga0105249, IMG submission 81522) | Switchgrass rhizosphere microbial communities from Kellogg Biological Station, Michigan, USA - KBS S4-4 metaG | ecosystem: Host-associated > Plants > Roots > Rhizosphere > Soil | place...
AAGCAGAGCAGATTGGGGTAAATACTAAAGATTTTTCAACCACATTGCTGGTTGCGGTCGTATGTAAATTAGCTGACAAAACCTTTATCAGTGCATTCTCAGTGGGAGACGGTGCAATCGCAGTATATAGCGAGGACAATGTACGCCTGATGAATGTTCCAGATGGTGGTGAATATGCAGGACAGACCAAGTTTCTAGATCTGAGTATTGCAACAGAATTTCCAAACCGTTTAAAAATAGGCTGCTTTAAAGATACCCATGCGATTATGTTGATGACAGATGGTATTTCAGATCCAAAATTTGAAACAGATTCTGGCTTATCCAATTTTGACAAATGGCAAAGTTTATACCGTGAACTGGATCCGTTGCTACAGAATGAAGCAGCTGATACTGCATTGTTGGAATGGATGCATTTCTTTACAGCTGGACATCATGATGATCGTACTATGGCCGTGTTATGGAATAAGCATTCAACAACATCTGTATAAATAATATCTAAGTATTTGAAGAATATAGTGTAAGGTGGCAAGTATGTCAGCAAAAATTATTAAATGTACCACCGTTGATGGACGTGAAATAGAATTTGTATATGAAATTATCGGTTCAGGTGCAATGAAAGATGTATATTTTTCACCTGATCGTAGCTATGTGGTGTGCTTTTTCAGTAAAGAAAAGAATAAATTTTATGAATCTAAAGCCACCTTTGAGCAGCAAAAAGATCGTTTAAAAGAAATTGTAGGCAATAAATGGCAAAGTATTTTTAATGGGATTGGTGGGGATTATTGGAAGAATATTTTCTGCTGGCCAGATGGTTTAGTTGAATATAATAATTTGCTTGGGATTACCGCCCCAACCTATAGAAAACAATTTTTCTTTGAATATGGTTCAAAAAATAATGATTTTCTGCAAATCAAAGGCAAAGAAAAAGAAGGGAAATGGTTTGCAAGTGCAAATAACCAAAACAGATTTCTCGACGACAAAGAAAAAGGTACTTGGCTAAATTACCTTAAAATAGGAATTCTAATTTCCCGCGCAGTACGCCGTATGCATGCTGCGGGTTTGGCCCATTCAGATTTATCTTATAAAAATATTTTGGTTGATCCTGTTTCTGGGAGTGCCAGCGTTATCGACGTTGATGGTTTGGTGGTACCTGGAAAATACCCACCAGACGTTGTCGGTACTCCTGATTTTATTGCGCCAGAAGTGGTACGCACCAGCCATTTATCCAAAGACAATCCTGATCGTTATTTACCCAGTATTGCGACAGATAAACATGCTTTGGCGGTATTGATTTATATGTATTTGCTCTATCGACATCCGTTACAAGGTGGAAAAATTCATGATATGAATGATCCGCAAAAGGATGAAACGCTGGGAATGGGTGAAAAAGCGCTGTTTATTGAACACCCAACAGATCATAGTAATCAGGTGAAAACGACTCAACTTAAAGTCAGTCAGCAGCCGTGGGGTGATCCTGCAAAAGTACCTTTTACAGTGACTGGACCGTATTTGTCTGAATTATTTATGAAAAGCTTTGTCGAGGGGTTACATGATCCTGCCAAACGTCCCTCAGCCAACGACTGGGAAACAGCTTTGGTTAAAACAGTGGATTTGATTCAGCCTTGTCATAATCACCGTTGTGGTCAAAAGTGGTATGTGTTTGATAATTCCACTAAACCTGAGTGTCCATTTTGCCATACGCCGTTTAAAGGAAAATTACCCATTCTCAATTTATACTCAGCACGGCAGCAAGGTAATTTTAGACCTGATAATCATCGTTTAATGGTGTGGACAGGCCAATCTATTTACGCATGGCATACCAATAATATGATTGCACCGAATGAACGCTTGACCGCAGAACAGACCAAGCGAAAAGGGTATTTTATTTTACATAATGATGTGTGGTGGTTGGTCAATGAAGATATGCCTGATCTTACCGATGTTGCCAATAAAACGCTGATCCCGATTGGCGGTAAAATTGAATTAAAAGATGGTGTTCAAATTTTATTTTCTAAACAAGATGGCGGTCGTTTAGCTGTAGTACAAATGGTTGAAGCATAATTTGCTGCTTCAACCCTTAAATCAGGCCTATACCACCAATATTTTGTCATGTGTTGAACACAATGATTTGACTAAACCAAAAGTTTTATATCTGAGTAAAATCATTTCAGCCCAGTTTTTATGGGTTGCAGGTTCGATCATTGAACCATGACATTTAAATACACTTTTAGCATCGTGGGCTAAGATTAACTGAGCCTCATGAAACTCTTCAGGTTGAACTTGTAAGGCATGATGAATATGACCAATTTGAGCAGGGTGAATTGCCGTTTTGGTATAAATTCCATTATTCATGTCTTGTTCAAGCTCTTGCATCAATAGCTGTGTATTTTCAAAATGTTCACACACGGGCGAACTCAGCTGAAAACCATTGGGAATAAATAATCCCGCCAATTGTGAAATCAAAATGCCCACGGGCGTTTGATAAATCGTGGTGTTTTTGGGTCTACGCAAATTTAAACAGGACAAGAGGTCATTGCCACCAATTCTTAAACATAATGTTTTATGAAAGTCATATTTAAGGGCTTGGTAAAGTTCAATATTGTGTGCCACATCAAAGATTTCTTTGGTTTCAAGGGTTGGCATATATTGCAAATTGGCAGGTAATACATTCATCCAATTTTTTAGATTAAATACATTAAACTTAGGCAAAATCATGCCATTAAATGTTTGATTTAGATCCCAGTCGACAATGTGCTTTGCCATTTCCATATTTCTAGGGCGGATAAAAATGGCAGGGGCTTTTAAACTGGGTTCATCCAGTCGTCTTTGCAATAAATGTTTTAAATTCACCATCGCCGTTTGGACATCTGATTCAAGTACAGCATCTTCAAGGCATACCGCAATTGATTTAATCTGCGGAAATTTAATTCCTTGGGTAACTTCCCACAATTGTTCATGTGTTGCAGGAATATACATGGTCGCGCCAAGCTCAATGGCGTGTAAAAGTGGCTTCATTTGTTTTTCTCTACTTTTTTTATCAATGTTGCTGCGTGATAAGGACCTAATTTTGTTCCCAAAATATCGACTGGAATATTTCGCTCACGTGCAAAGTGCAATAATAATTGTACATGAGGGTTAGATTCGTCTTTCAATAAGATTCGCTCAGGTACGCGTCTTAAAACTGCACGTGTTGCTTCAGCAATACTGGGTTTTATATGGTTAATATTTTGAATTGCATATTGTACTGCAATCCAGTCAATCGTTTCTGCACATTGCTGCTGTTGTGCTAAACGAATTTGATTGTTCCAGTTCACCTGTTTATCCGTTGGGTTTTGTTCAATCAACAGTCGTATTTGCTCAATAAAATTGACAGAAAGGTCATAAGGTTTTAGCTGATCATAGATCAAACAACTATGCCATTTTTGTGTCTGGTAGCAATTTTTACGGGCATCTTGCTGTTCAATCGTTTCTTTTAGAATCGTCCGAGAAGTTAATCCCGAGATCACAGAACCCAATATACCAAATGGAATCAACCAATCATCTGTACTGGCACTTAACCAAGAATACCCGCCCAAATCAGACAAGGTAACTAAACGCGGGATCTGCCAATTTTCATCAAAGAGCTCAGGAATATCTTGTAGATTTTTTGTGAGTTCTTTACATATTGCGCCTTTACCTGTCCAGCCATCTACAAAAACGATATTCTGAGCACCATGTTGTTCAATAATCGCTTGCAGTGCAGCAAAGTCGACACCTCGATCACGAATAATACTAATACCATAGTGATAACAAGGCTGATGCTTTTCAAGGTAATGCTTGAGTAATACACCTAAAGGAACACCAGCGCGAACCAAGCTCACCAAAACAATCTCTTGTTTGGGAAAACGTTGCATCAAACTGTTGCCAATTTTTTGAACTTCTTCGGCAAGACGCCGTGCACCTTGTTCAAAGGCATACTGATAATGTTGCATCTGTTCATCCGTTGGCGGATGTTCAGCACTGATCATTTGTGAATAGTGCATTTTTCCTGACTGGATCAGATATTCTTTTTCTTCAACTGCGGTTGGTTCAATATCATCAATCTGCATCAAAAAAGTGACATCTTCGGGACGATATGAACCGTGAAAGCCAAGTTTACTCAAGATTGGATTGAGTGGTGTAATCAATGCATTAGACATGACCTAAATATCCTTTAGTATCAAAATCATGGCTTAATTGTGTATTGAGAAACTTATCCAACTGACTGCTTTTCGGCATTCCAAACCAATCACAACAGCTGAGGAATCCAGCATCTGATAGACTATCGCCCCAACCTAAAATAATACGTTCCCGTTGCGGATCATGTTTTTGAATATAAAACTCAACCGCGCTTTGTTTGCTGACATGATGTGGAATAATCGCCAGATTATTGCCATTGATATGGATATAGCATTGTTCTAGTAGCGTTTTAGGTAATTTTTCAACAAGCTGATCTAAAAATAACACACCAGCTTGCTTTTGCTTTGCAACAGAATAAATACTCAGTTCATTTTCAACCAAGGTCCAAGTTCTGACTGCACCCAAATCTTTGGCATAGTCATGCAAAGCATCTGGCAAGTCAGTCAGTATGCCATTGAGTTGAATTTCATGTTGTTTCTGAAGATCAAACCAGTCTGTATCCACGGCTAAATTCTGACCTAGAATCGTGCCACCATGGGAACAAATCGCACCATATTGAAAAGGGATTTGTACACGTTTAAAGCCTTCAACTGAACGAGCAGTCACAGGCACAACTTCAGCAGATTCAAGCAACCAATTCAAAAAAGACTGTTGTTTTGGGCTCATATATGAAAGCGGTTGTCCTGAAACATCCGTAGTCACCATTTGATGTTGTGGTGTTGGTTGCTGTTTTCGATAAGTTTGAAATAAAGTGTCATCCAAGTCGACAAAGACCAAAGGTTTAGGGTTCATAACTGATCACTTCCAAATTTTTAATTTGTTCAAACAAACTTGGGTCTACACTATTTTGGTGTGTTTCAATCACCAAAAGCACCCGATCAAATTCTTGATGCTTTACGTTATAAGCAAAGTTTTGAATATTAAGCCCATAATTATCATGAAACTGGCAAATACTTTTTATCGCATGTCCTTGCATGATTGGTGAACGGGTTGTTGAACTAAAATAAGTTTCAGCACCTTGTTGTTCCAACTGTTCTGCAATAAGAAAAGGGACCCAACTAAACTCACCTGAACCAAGCACAAGTATTTTTTCACCTGGATGATTGATGTGAATATGTTCCCATGGCGTACATTCTAAATAACCTGGCTCACGTCCCCAATTATTCGGTGCAATAATTTTCTGTGTCTGTTGCTCAGTGGAGCTGACATTGGGCATATTAATCTGAATATTGTGTTGATTCGCTTGCCACTGCCAATTCCCTTGCAATAATGAAACCACTTCCACAGGGATATCAAGCTCATCCGTTGCAAGGTTGTGTTCGGCCCAGTTCACCAACGTGACCAAGATCACGCGTTCAACTTGCTGCAAACCTGAATTGGTTAAACTATTGATCAGGTTTTTAAAGGTTTTTCCAGTCGAAATTTCATCATCAACTAAAATTAAAGTCTTTGAATCAATCACTTGCTGATGTTTAACTGGATCATGGCTGCTTAGAATAAACTGATCTTGTGCATGGCTATGTTCTTCTAGAAAAAGCCCCAACGTAGGTAAAGTCGATACAGGGTGTCGTGTTGTGGTTAAGAAAATCGCATTTTTGCCATGTTGTTTTTTTAATTCACGATAAACCCCAGCACCTAAACCGACGGCTGTTTCAGCCATACCGATGACACAGATTGGCCCAGCCAAATCTGTAGGTACTAAACTGGCTAAATCGCTATAACTACGCTGCATGACAGAGGGTGCGACAGGGATATGTTTCCCCAATACTTTGGAAACAAATAAAAATGCTCTTTTAGGATTAATTCTTTCTGCAAAATCTAATAAATCATCTAAAGCCCAGTGGCTATGTTGTTGGTTAACTTGAACAGTGATTCGCCCACGACTTAAATCTATATACTTCATCTATATTACAAATCCAATTTTATACTATGGGCAATCGGTAAAGCTTTAACAGGCGATTGGTGTGGTGCTCGAACTAAATTCAAATTTAATTTTTCAGCAATCAGTTCGGCAATCAAATTGACTCCCGTATGTTGTGTATAAGCAAAACCACCAGCAGGGCGTGGATTGATCTCAAGAATATGCCATTGTAAGCTTTCATCTTGTTTAAATTGGATGTTAATTAGTCCATCACATTGAAAATAATCGACTAAATCTATACAAATTTGATGACAAGGATGTTGCAAAAAACACTCTTGAAAATAAACATGTTTGATTCTAGTTACTTGAGCAATGATCTTTCCTTGACTACAAGCAATATCAACTGAACATTCTTGCCCAGCCAAATAAGGCATAATCAGATATTCAACAGGCTCTTCCTGTTGACTATATGCCTCTATAAATTGCTGAGTATTACATTTGGTCGGTGAGCTAAAGTTTTTAAAGTACGACACATGATTCTGTAAACGGACAAAGCCTGCACCATAGACGCCATAAACAGGCTTAGCGCAGATCTCACTATGTTGTAGCTGCAATGTTTCAATAGATCTTTTCAGCGTTTCTGTGGAGTTTGCTAATAACGCAGGAATGACAGATAAATTTTGCGCTTCGCAATGTAAGGTAAACTGGTATTTATTGTTCATCAACTCATGCTGTTCTAAGCTGAGTGTACCAGTAATTAACTGAATATCATGTTGTTCAAATTGGGCTCTAAACGGCTCAATATGTTGGCTATGTTTTCCACAGAAGAGCAGTTGAATATTATGTTCAATACATTGTTCTAATAACCATTCAGCGCTCTTTGAAATGGCAGGTTGCTGAAGATAAACATCAGCACTTAAGGCAAGTTCGGGGCGATTACGGCTATGAGAACAAAATATAGTCAGTTGTTTTGATATACTCGAACTTTTCAGTAATTGAATCATATCATTTTGACAGGAATAACACTCGGCGATCCAAATTTTATATTGCTGTAGCACGGCTAATTTAATCTCAAATTTTTATAAAGAATAACGAAGTTTTTAAAGCGATTAATCTGATGCGCTGGAAAATATAACAATTCCCCGTAGTGATACAATATTTAATTTTAATATTTTGTAAAAGTAATCAAACCTCAAGAAAAAAAACACTGAAACACTTGAGATTAGTCATTTTTATGGTAAAACATAACACATCTATTTTTATTTGTTTTTTATAAAGAAAGTTCATTTAAAAAACTTCATTTGAATAACGTATGATTTTAAACTCATTTTATCAAAAAGCGATAATATATCTATAAAGTGGAGGGTTTATGCAGCTGGTTGCTGGTGGAAATATTCAAATACCTGCTCAGGATATTGAAATTTGTATTAAAACAGGTTTTTCTTCTGAGATTGAATTAGATGTTACGGCGTATTTACTGGCCCAAGGCACGCTTAAAGTGCGTGGTGATCAGGACATGATTTTTTATGGGCAACGTCAAACATCCAATCAAAGTGTGGTTTTGCTAGAATCGTCATCGAAGAATCCAAATCTCACCAAATTAAAAATCAATACTGCACTTTTAGATGCACAAATTCAAAAAATCGCTATTTGTGTCACGATCAATGAACCAAATACCATTGGAAATATTGTCCCGATTGATATTGAGCTTTATGCAGCACAACAGCGTATTGCGACCGCACATTTGGATACTCAGAATAGAACTGAAAAAGCCTTAATCCTTGCAGAGATTTATTTACATAACAGCCAATGGAAGTTTCGCTTTGTTGGCCAAGGATTTAATGGCGGATTAAAGCCATTGGCAGAAAACTTTGGTGTTGTGATTGCCGATGAAGTGAAAAATACTACACCTACACCTACACCTACACCTACACCTACAAATTCAAATTCAAATTCAAATTCAAATATTAATTTGTCTAAAATTAGACTGGATAAAAACAACTCAAGCATCAATTTAAGCAAAAAAGGTAATGGTTTTGGAAAAATTTCAGTCAATTTAAACTGGAATAAAATCCAACCCAAATCCCAATCATTTTTTCAGAAACTATCGGGTTCAAGTGCAATAGATCTAGACCTTGGCGCGATGGTGCAACTTAAAAATGGTGAAATTGATTTAGTACAACCGTTGGGCAATCGTTTTGGTCGTTTTGAGATCAAACCATTTATTCAGCTTGATGGCGATGATCGTACTGGTTCATCTGTACAGGGTGAAAATCTGCACATTAATGGTAATCAGTGGGATCAAATTGAACGTATTGTGATTTATGCTTATATTTATCAAGGTGCTGCGCAATGGGCAGCAACGGATGGTGTGGTCACTATTAAGATCCCAGATCAACCTGAAATTGAAGTTCATTTGACGGATGGTAATCAATTGACAACATGTTCTATTGTAGAATTAAAGAATAACAATGGCACTATACAAGCCAACCGAGAAGTTCGTTATTTTAAAGATCAAAAATATTTAGATGAACATTATGGTTTCGGTTTCCGATGGACACATGGTTCTAAAAATTAATCGACTACATATATTTAAACAACCAATGCACACTGCAATAAAGTAGAGGAAATATAAATGGCAATTTCATTAAACAAAGGTGGCAACTTATCTTTAAGCAAAACTGACCCAAGTTTAAACCAAGTTTTGGTCGGCCTAGGTTGGGATGCGCGTGCAACTGACGGAACAGATTTTGACTTAGATGCTTCGGCATTTTTATTAAGCGAAAGCGGTAAAGTCCGTGGTGAACATGATTTCATTTTCTATAACCAAACACGTTCACCTGAAGGTTCTGTTGAACATACAGGCGATAACCGTACAGGTGCGGGTGATGGTGATGATGAAGCGGTTCGCATTAACCTCGCACAAGTTCCTGCAGATGTTCAAAAAATTGCGATTACAGTCACCATTCATGAAGGTGAAAGTCGCGGTCAAAATTTTGGTCAAGTTCAAAATGCTTTTATTCGCGTGGTAAATGATCAAAGCAATACTGAAATTGTTCGTTTCGATTTGAATGAAGATTATTCAACAGAAACTGCCATGATTTTTGGTGAATTATATCGCCACAATGGTGAGTGGAAGTTTAGAGCTGTAGGACAAGGTTATGCTGGCGGTTTAAGCGCAATGTGCCAACAGTTCGGTATAAGCATCTAATATAAGAGTTCAATGGATGAAACATTTTCGCTTTTCGATTCTTTTTACCATCATTTGTCTAGCAATTTCTGCGTATTGGGGTTTTACACATGGTCCCCAAGCCGGCCTAATGACCATGTTCAAGGCATTGGCAATTACTGCGATTCTTGCAGTGATGGAAGTTTCTTTATCGTTTGATAATGCTGTAGTAAATGCTTCGGTACTTAAACACTGGAATCATTTCTGGCGAACCTTATTTTTAACAGTCGGTATTGTTATCGCTGTATTTGGTATGCGTTTAATCTTTCCATTACTCATTGTTGGCGTCACTGCAGACATGAGCATGATAGAGGTTGCAAAACTTGCGCTGAACGATCCAAAAACCTACTCTGAAAAGCTCATGGCACACCATGCTGAAATTGCAGCGTTCGGTGGTATGTTCTTGCTTTTGGTATTCCTTAACTTCTTATTTGATGATGAAAAAGATGAGCATTGGTTTCATTGGTTGGAGTCAAAACTCGCTGATCTAGGCAATATTCAAGCGATTTCAGTGTTTATCTCATTATGTGCATTATTGGTTATGGCTAATTTTGTACCTGAATCTTCTCGCCTTGTTGTAACTATGGCAGGGATCTGGGGAATTGTGGTTTATGTCGGTGTTCAGGTGATCGGACACTTGCTTGAAGGCGGTTCACATGATGATGAGCAAGAACAAACGACTGAACAAACCAGTTCAAATAATGGTGCACCCGTAACAGGTACAATTATCAAAGGCGGTATCGGTGGCTTCTTATATCTTGAAGTACTTGATGCGTCTTTTAGTTTCGATGGTGTAATCGGTGCTTTTGCAATTACCAGTGATGTGGTAATTATTATGCTGGGCTTGGCAATCGGTGCAATCTTCGTGCGTTCGATGACGGTTTACCTTGTAGAAAAAGGTACGCTTGATGCTTATGTTTATTTAGAACATGGCGCGCATTATGCGATTGGTGCACTTGCATTCATTATGCTTG
>Ga0105249_10006423_pt1 | contig 10220 bp, 8 predicted proteins | sample KBSS44metaG_FD_81522 | JGI IMG/M metagenome (GOLD analysis project Ga0105249, IMG submission 81522) | Switchgrass rhizosphere microbial communities from Kellogg Biological Station, Michigan, USA - KBS S4-4 metaG | ecosystem: Host-associated > Plants > Roots > Rhizosphere > Soil | place...
CCGCCGGCGAGGTCTGCGACGACGGCAACCTCCTCGACGGCGACGGCTGCGATAGCAACTGCACGCCCACCGCCTGCGGCAACGGCGTCAAGTTCGGCACCGAGCAATGCGACGACGGCAATATCGTCGACGGTGACGGCTGCGACAGCAACTGCAAGCCCACCGGCTGCGGCAACGGCGTGGTCACCGCGGGCGAGATGTGCGACGACAGCAATCTCGTCGACGGCGACGGCTGCGACAGCAACTGCAAGCCCACCGGCTGCCACAACGGCGTCGTCACCTCGGGCGAGGTCTGCGACGACGGCAACGTCGACAACACCGATGCCTGCGTCGGCAGCTGTGTCGCGGCAGTCTGCGGCGACACCTTCATCCGCGCCGGCGTCGAGGACTGCGACGATGGCAACGCGATCACCGAGCTGTGCGCCTACAACGATCCGGGCCCCTGCACCGTCTGCGACAACACCTGCCACCTCGGGAACGGCGCCCTCCAGTTCTGCGGCGACGGCACCCTGCAGATGGCGTTCGAGGTCTGCGACGACGGCAACCTCACGTGCGGTTCGTGCAACGCGACCTGCTCGGCGGTCACCTCGGCCAAGGCGACCGGTCAGATCGTCGCGATCAAGGCCTCCGACATCAATGACGGCGGCTTGCTCACGATGGGCGACGGCTTCACCACGGTGGTCTTCGAGTTCGAGAAGGGTGGCGGTGTCGGTGCGGGCCACACCGAGATCGCCATCACCGGCAACGCCAACGCGGTCGCCGCCAGCATCCAGACCGCGATCGCCGGCTCCGGCCTGCTGATCCAGGCGACCGTGAACGGTCCGGTCGTGACACTGACCCACGTCAGGGCCACGAGCTTCGGTAACGTCACGATCACGAAGCTGGTGACCGATCCCGACTTCGCGGTCAGCGGGATGAGCGGCGGTCTGGGCGGCGACTGCCTCGCGCTGCAGCCCTGCCGGTCCGCCGCCGACTGCAAGTCGGGCGTCTGCACGCTGAACGTCTGCCAGTAGGCATGGCCGCGGTGGTAGAACCGCCGCCATGCAGCTGTCGTCTCTGAAGATCATCGTCACCGGCGCGGCCCAGGGCATGGGCGCGCACTTCGCCCGCCGCCTCGCCGAGGCGGGCGCCGCCGTCGCCGCGGGCGACGTCAAGGAGGACGGCCTCGCGGCGCTCGCGGCGTCGGCCGCGGGCCTCCCCGGCGCGATCCACACCCGCAAGCTCGACGTGTCGAGCGAGGCCGACGTCGGCGCGTTCGTCGAGTGGGCCCACGGCGCGATGGGCGGCCTCAACGGCCTCATCAACAACGCGGGCATCCTGCGCGACGGGTTGCTCGTCAAGAAGGACCGCAACACCGGCGAGGTCACGAAGCTGTCGAAGGAGAGCTGGGACGCGGTGATCGGCGTGAACCTGACCGGCGCGACGCTCATGGTGCGCGACACCGTCGCGAAGATCGTCGCCGCCGAGCAGGGGCCCGGCGTGATCGTGAACATGTCGTCGGTCGCGCGCCACGGCAACCGCGGCCAGTCCAACTACGTGTCCGCCAAGGCCGCGCTCGCCGCGAACACCGTCACGTGGGCGCGCGAGTTCGCGCCGTTCAAGGTCCGCGTCGGCACCGTCGCCCCCGGCATGGTCGAGACGCCGATGACGCAGGGCATGAACCAGAAGGCGCGCGACGCGCTGGTCGCGGCCATCCCGGTCGGGCGGATCGGCGTGCCCGAGGATCTCTGGCTCGCCGTGCGGTTCGTCCTCGAGTGCGACTACTTCAACGGGCGCACGATCGACGTCGACGGCGGCCTCGTGATGTGAGCGCCCGCCGCGGGCGCGGCTACTTCTGCCCGACGATCCGCGCCAGCGTCCGGATCCCGTCGGCGACGCGGTCGCACCACGGCGTGCCGGCGGAGATCCGGATGCAGTTCGCGAACCGCTGGCGCGCCGAGAACAGCGGGCCCGGCGCGATCACGATCCGGCGCCGCAGCGCCTGCTCGTAGACCGCCAGCGCGTCGATGCCCGGCGGCAGCTCGATCCACAGCACGAACCCGCCGCGCGGCATCGACACGCGCGTCCCCTCGGGGAACTGCGTCGCGATCGCCTCGCGGTAGCGCTCGACGTTGCCGGCGACCGCGGTGCGGAGCCGGCGCAGGTGGCGATCGTAGCCGCCGGAGGCGAGGAACTCGGCGACCGCCATGCCGGGCAGCGTCGGGCACGACAGCGACTGGCCGCACTTGAGCCGCACGATCGCGTCGTGCCACCGGCCGCCGGCCACCCAGCCCACGCGGTACCCGGGCGCGAGCGTCTTGGAGACCGAGCTCACGAGCAGCACGTGGCTGTCCTCGCTCGGGCCGGCGAACGCGCGCAGCGGGCGCGGGCGGGTGCCGTCGAAGACCAGCTCGCCGTAGACGTCGTCCTCGATCACCGGGATGTCGTGGCGCCGCGTGATGCGCACCAGGCGCTCGCGCTCGTCGTCCGGCATGATCGAGCCGAGCGGGTTGAGCAGCGTGGGCGAGCACATCACCGCGCGGATCGGCTGGCCGCGCAGCGTCTCCTCGAACGCGGACACGTCGAGGCCCGTGCGCGGGTGCGCCGGGATCTCGATCGCGCGCATGCCGAGGCCCTCGATGATCTGCAGCACGCCGAAGTAGGCCGGGGACTCGACGGCGATCACGTCGCCCGGGCGCGCGACCGCGCGCAGCGCCAGCGACAGCCCCTCGGTCGCGCCGATCGTCGTGCACAGATCGTGCTCGGAGATCGCGACGCCCGCGTCGACGGCGCGCCGGGCGATCTGCCGGCGCAGCGTGAGCAGGCCCGGCGCGGCCTCGTAGCGCGCGCCGACGGTGGCCATCTCGCGCACCATCTGGGTCACGATGCGATTCAGCGCCGCGATCGGCAGGTACGATGGATCGATCGTCGCGCACCCGAACGGCAGCAGCTCGGGATCGCGCATCGCCTCGATGATCTTCGTGTAGGCGTCGGTGACCGTCACCTTCGACGGCGTCGAGCACGTGCGCGGCGAGCGCGGCTCGGCGGTCAGCGCCATCCGCCGGCGCACGAAGTGCCCCGACTTGGGGCGGACCTCGATCAGGCCCGCGTTCTCGAGCTGGAGGTAGGCCTCGAGGACGGTCGCCACGCTGACGCTGCGCTCCTGCGCGAGCCGCCGCACCGAGGGCAGGCGATCGCCCGCCCGCAGCGCGCCGCGATCGATCGCCTGGCCCAGCTCGTCGGCCAGGTGCTCGTAGAGGAAGCCCCGGCCCGGCGCGCCGGGCGGACCGGACAAACCAACCTGAACGGCCCGAGTTGCCACCACCGTGCCCGAAGTGTACCCATGGCCCCCCGGATCGACCAGCACAGATGCGGAGGCCCGGACCAGCACAGCGAAACTGTGCCGGTCCAGCCGCGATTTTCGTGTATCTGTGCTGCTCGGCCGCGCGCGCCATGCTTTGGCTCATGCTCGCTCCGGCCTCGTCTCGCTCGCTGGCTCGCCCCGCCGTGGATCCCAGGCTCGCCCTCTCGCTGCTCGCGGTGTACGTCATCTGGAGCTCGACGTACCTGGCGATCCACATCGCGATCGCCGAGCTGCCGCCGCTCCTGATGGCGAGCCTGCGCTACGAGGCGGCGGGGCTCGTGATGCTCCTGATCGCGCTCCGCCGCGGCGCCACCTGGCCGCGCGCGCGCGACTGGCTGCGCGTGCTGCCGATCGGCGCGCTGCTGTTCCTCGGCGGCAACGGCTTCGTCGCGATCGCGCAGCAGTCGATCACGTCGGGCGGCGCGGCGGTGGTGTGCGCGATGATGCCGCTGTGGGTCGGCGTGATGGGCGCGATCACCGGCGAGCGGCCGACCCGGCGCGACTGGCTCTCGCTCGTGCTCGGGTTCGTCGGCGTCGCCGTGCTGATGGGCGGGCCGTCGCTCGCGGGCGAGCCGCTGCACGTCGCGGCGATCGTCGCCGCGCCGATGTGCTGGGCGATGGGCTCGATCCTGGCGCGGCGGCTGCCCGGCTCGATCGGCCGCGATCCGTTCCTGCTCCCGGCGATGGAGATGATGACGGGCGGCGCGGTGCTCGGAGTGGCGGGCGGCGCGCTCGGCGAGCGGCTGCCCACGCACGCCAGCGCGACGGCCTGGCTCGCGGTCGTCTACCTCTGCGTGCTCGGCTCGATCGTCGCGTTCACCGCGTACAACTGGTTGCTCCGCAACGCGCGGCCGGTCGTCGCGACCAGCTACGCCTACGTCAACCCGATCCTCGCGGTGCTGATCGGCGCGGTGCTCTCCGGCGAGCCGATCGGCGCGACCACCGTGATCGCGAACGCGCTGATCGTCGTCGCCGTGTTCCTGGCCCTCAGGAAGCCGGCCGCGGCGCGATCGGAACCGTGAACACGAGCTTCGCGCCCTGCCCCACGTCGCTCTCGGCCCAGATCCGGCCGCCGTGGGCCTCGACGATGCCCTTGCAGATGTAGAGCCCCAGGCCCGTGCCCTTGCGGACCGAGTGGCGCTTCGCCGCCCAGTACGGCTGGAACAGGTGAGGCAGCTCCTCGGGGGCGATGCCCGGTCCGGTGTCGGCCACGCTGAACCGGGCCTCGCCGGCGGCGATCTCGCCGCGCACGAAGATCACGTCGCCCGGCCGGCAGTACTTCTTGGCGTTGTCGAGCAGGTTGGCGAACACCTGCTCCACGCGATCGCGGTCGCAGCGCAGGCTCGCGCCCTCGAGCTCGCAATCGCAGATGATCTTGATCCCGCGCTCGTTCGCGAGCGGCTCGTGGACGTCGACGATGCCCGCCACGAGGGTCGCCGCGTCGTGGACCGCGAGGGAGAGGGACAGCCCCCTGGCCTCGATCGTCGCCATGTCGAGCAGATCGTTGATCAGGTGCGCCATGCGGTCGGTCGACCGGCGGATCACCTCGAGCTGCTTGCGCGAGCGCGGCACCGCGCCGTACTCGTGCAGCAGGGTCGTGGCGCCGAGGTCGATCAGGCCGAGCGGGCTGCGGAGATCGTGCGAGACGATCGCGAGCACCTCCTCGCGCGTGCGGATCGCCTGCTGCGACTCCTCGTACAGCCGCGCGTTGTCGACGGCCATCCCGGCCCGGTGGCCCAGCTCCTTGGCGACCTCCACGTCCGAGGGCTGATAGCGGCGCCCCGACTCGGCCGAGATCAGCGTGATCGCGCCGAGCGTCCGCCCGCGGGCGAGCAGCGGGACGATGATGTACGATCTCATGCCGACCGCCCTCAGGTCCCGGAGGTGCTCCTCGCTCTCCGCCACCTGGACGAGCATCTCGTCGGTGATCTCGGTCGCGAGCTCGGCCTCGCCGGTCCGGATCACGTGCGGCGCGCCGGTCCGCGCGTTCCAGTCCTGGGGGTACCTGCGCTCCCACTCCGCCGCGCCGCCGGCCTTCGCCGGATCCCAGTGCGCGGTCGCGACCCGCCGGATGCCGGCGGGCTCGACGAGGTCCACCAGGCACCAGTCGGCCATGTCGGGGACCGCGAGCCGCGCGAGCTGCTCGAGCGTGTCGCCGTAGTTCAGCGACGAGTGCAGCAGCTTGGTCGCCTCGTCGAGGAAGCGCCGATCGGTGACGTCCGTGTTGGTCCCGAACCAGCGAACGAGCCGGCCCGCCTCGTCGCGGATCGGCGTCGCCCGGGACAGGAACCAGCGATAGCGACCGTCTCGCCCGCGGAGCGGGAAGGTGTCCTCCCAGGAGGTCCCGGCGGCGAGCGCGCGCTCCCAGGCCGCCTGGACGCGTTGCCGGTGCTCGGGGTGCTGGGCCGCGCGGCCCCCGTCGCCGCGAACCTCCTCGGGCGTGATCCCCGTGTAGTCGACCCAGCGCCGGTTGAACCAGTACGCGCGCCCCGCCGCGTCGGTCATCCAGGCGAGCTGAGGGATGTTGTCGGCGAGCGAGCGAAACTCCAGCTCGCGCTCGCGCAGCTCGGCGGCCGCGCGCTCGGCCTGCTCGCGCAGCATGTGCTGGAAGATCGCCGCGGTCGCCCGGCTGGCCATCGCCAGGAACAGCTGCTTGTCCTGCTTCGAGAACTCGTGCGCGGTGCGCGATCCCATGTGGGCGACCGCGATCACCTCGCCGCTGTCGACGAGCGGCACCCCGTAGATCGCGCGGATGCCGGCCGCGCGGAGCGCCGGGCGCACGATGATCGGGTCGTTGGCGGCGTCGCGCAGCTCGAGCGGCCGGCGCGTGTCCGCGATCGTCCCCGCGAACCCGTCGCCGATCCGCTGCGTCACCCGCTGCTCGACCTCCTCCTCGAGCCCGATCGAGGCGCGGATGTGCAGGACGTCGCCCTCGCGGAGCAGGATCGTCGCGGTGTCCACGGCCGCGGTCGTCTCGACGAGGACGCTCAGCAGGCGGTGGAGGAAGGCGTCCAGGGTCCGGCTCTCCAGCGCCGCGTTCGCGATCCGATCGAGCGCCTGGAGGGTGCGGTCGCGCGCCCGCGTGTAGCGCTCGATCGAGGCGGTCACCGCCGCGTCGATCGCCCGGTGGAGCACGCGGAGCTCGGCGAGCTGTATCGGATCCGCGAGGTGCCGCTGCCAGAGGCGCACGATGCAGTCCCGGAGGATGCCGAACTCCACGACCACCTGCCCCAGATCGAAGCCCTCGCCGAGGCGCTCGATGGCGTGGAGCTCGGCGACGTCCCGCGGCAGCTGCGGGGTCCCGCCCTCGCCGATCTCGTCCGCGAGCGCGGCGATGCGGTCGAGGATCTGCGGGATGTGATCGACGAGCGCCGGCCGGTCGAGATCCCGCGCGACCGGGAGCGCGCGCACGGCCTCCTCCCACGCCGAGAGGATCTCTCCGCGATGCGACCGGATGAGCTCGCCGAGGTGCAGGGCTCGTCCCGCAGGCGGAACATGCTCGTTCCAGGGCCAGGCCGGCATGGCTGTCGGCTCGACTTGCATTCCGCAAGCCTCGCCGGGCCTGCTGGGCCCGCTCCCCGCGCGAATAGCTTCGCCGCCGCCGCCGGCCCGGATCTGCGGCGCGAGCGCCCGACGTGCGAGCCCGCGCGTGCGTGCCGCGCTCTCCGATCCCGGGGGGAACGGCGAACGGAATCACGCGCCGGGAGGCCCGTTGCGTCCCGGGCGCACGAAGCAGCTCTCGCGCATCCAGCAAGCACAGGAGTTGCTCTCCTGTAAGATGGCTTACTCGTTGCAGCCTCGCCCAACACATCAATATGGGACTCGTCGATCGACTGTCCGAAGAGACCGCGGCGTTCCACGACATCACCGATGAGGAGGTGCTGCGGCTCCTCGGCCGCACGACCGCCGAGGACTACCAGCGATATCTGATCCAGATGTACGGCTTCGTCTGTCCGCTCGAGCGCTCGATCTCGAATACGCCCGACATCGATCAGGTGATCGATCTGCACCGGTTCCGGAAGCACGAGCTCCTGCGGCAGGATCTCTCGGCACTCCACCTGTCGCCCAAGCAGATCGCCTGTCTCCCACAATGCAATGTTCCGCAGTTCAGGACTCCGGAGGAGGCGCTCGGCTGGGCCTACCCGATCGAGCGGAGCACGCTGCGCCACGGCGATCTGTTTCGCCACCTGGCGTCGATCCTCCCGGGCGAGGTCGCCTTCGCGTCGTCCTATCTCAAGTGCTACTTCGGCGAGATCGGGGAGGTCTGGGAGAGCTTCGGACGGGCGCTGGCCGCGTTCGAGGGCGCGCCGCTCCGAGCGCAGCACCTGCTCCATGCGGCGCGGGCGGCGTTCCGCTGCTTCCGCACGTGGAGGTTCCTGAAGGACGGCGCGGCGGCATAGCGAAGCGCGCGTACAGTGGCGCCCCTGTGATGGTTTCGCTACGCTTTACGGAATGTTGCGCGTGCTGATCATCGCCGGCCTCCTGCTCGGGGCCGCGCCGGGGTGCGGCGGCACCGAGAAGCCGGTCAAGACTGCGAAGAAGAAGGACAAGAGCGAGAAGAAGAAGGAGACGCGCGCGCTGCTCAGCGACGCGCGATCGAGCGCGTCGGCCGGCGAGGTCGACGCCGCCGACAAGGCGTACGAGCAGGCGTTCGAGAATTCGAAGGACATCGAGATCCTCGAGGAGCACATCGACTTCCTGATCCAGGCCGGCAAGGCCGTGCGGGCGCAGGAGGTGGCGAAGGCGTACTACGAGGAGAACACCGAGGACGCCAAGGCGCTCCAGCTCTACGCCGAGGCGCTGCTCGCCGCCGGCAACGGCCAAGAGGCGCTCAAGATCGCCGAGCAGATCCTCAAGGCCAACCCCGAGGATCCGGGCGGCTTCGAGAAGAAGGGCCGCGCGCTGATCCTGCTGGACAAGTCCAGCGAGGGACTCGAGCTGCTGCGCAGGGCGGTCCAGCAAGACGACGGAAACGCCGCCTACCACGTCTCCCTGGGCCTCGCGCTGTTCAACGCCAAGAAGGTCAACGAGGCCGCGATCGAGCTCCGCACCGCGGTCAAGAAGGCGCCCGACGATGCCAAGGCGCACGTCTACCTGGGCATGGCGCTGCGCGAGCAGGACGAGGTCAAGGACGCCAAGGAGGTCCTGCTCCGTGCGCTCGAGCTCGACGGCAACAACGGCCGCGCGTACTTCGAGCTCGGCCTGCTCTACAACAAGGAGGGCAAGCAGGCCGACGCCGAGCAGGCGCTGTCCAAGGCGGTGCAGAAGTCGCCGAACGAGTCGCTGTACTGGTACGCCTACGGTGAGATCTACCGGCTCCAGCAGCGGCAGGACGAGGCGATCAGCGCGTACCGGAAGGCGGTCGATCTCCAGCCGCCGTACGCCAAGGCGCTCACGAAGCTCGGCACCCTGCTCGCCGAGCGCAAGGAGTGGGAGGAGGCCGAGCGGCTCCTCAGCGCCGGCGTCCGCAAGGAGCCGAGGAACCCGGCGAACTACCTGGCGCTCGGCGATCTGTTCGCCGCCAAGCGCAAGCCGAAGGACGCGGTGTTCTATTACGAGCAGTACCTCGAGCTCGCGCCGAAGACCGACAAGGAGCGGGCCCGGGTGAAGGATCTGCTGCCGTCGCTCAAGCGGCGGCGCTGAGCCGCGAGCGCCAGCGAGCGGCGAAGCTCGGGGCCACCGTCGCCTCGTGCCGCTGCCGTCGTCTCGTGCCGCTACCGATGTCGTCGACGCGATCGTCGACGTCCCCTGCTCCATCGGGTTGGTGGCCTCCGCTGAATCAGCCGGTTATCCGTTATCGTTGACAGAGCCTCCGTTGCCGTGTAGCTATATCCGTTATGACGGATATCGGCGACCTCTCGCAGGATCTCGAAGGACAGCCGGCCGACGAGCTCCTGGACTGCGCCGCCGACCCCGCGTCCGGCCGCGGCGGCGACCGGCACGTCGTGATCTATCTCCTGCCGTTCGAGGTGCTCGAGCTGGAGGACGGGCTGCTCGCCGAGCCGACGGAGAGGTTGCGCGCGCGGGAGGCCGGGCCCGATGTCGCGTGAGGCGCTCTACCCGGTGTTCCTGAAGCTCGACGGGCTGCCGGTGGTGGTCGTCGGCGGCGGGGCGGTCGCGGCGCAGAAGCTCGACGGGCTGCTCGCTGCAGGCGCGCGCGTCACGGTGATCGCGCCCGCGGCCCGGGACGAGGTGCGCCGGCGCGCGACGGTGATCGAGCGCGCGTTCCGGCCGTCGGATCTCGACGGCGCGCGCTGGGTGGTCGCCGCGGCCACGCCCGCGGTGAACCGCGAGGTCGCCGCCGCCGCGACGGCGCGCGGCCTGTTCGTCAACGCCGTCGACGATCCCCAGGCGGCGTCCGCGTACCTGGGCGGGGTCGTGCGCCGGGGCGAGGTCGAGGTCGCGATCTCGACGGGCGGCGCCGCGCCCGCGCTCGCCGGCCTCCTGCGCGAGGCGCTCGAGGCGGTGCTGCCGCACGATCTCGAGGCCTGGCTCGCGCTCGCGATCCGCGAGCGCGCCGCGTGGCAGCGCGCGCGGGTGCCGATCGCCGAGCGGCGGCCGCTGCTCCTGCGCGCGCTCGAGCGGCTGTACGCGGGGGCGCCATGACCGAGCCGGTCCGGAGACGCCGTCAGCGGAGGACCGAGCGAGGTCTACAATGACCGGCTTCGTCTCGCTCGTCGGCGCCGGCCCCGGCGATCCCGAGCTGCTCACGCTGCGCGCGCTGCGCCGCCTGCGCGACGCCGACCTCGTGCTCAACGACGCGCTGGTCCACAGCGAGCTGCTCGAGCTCGCGCCGCAAGCGCAGCGGTTCTACGTCGGCAAGCGCGCCGGGCGGCACTCGATCGATCAGGATGGCATCCACGCGCTGATGATCCGC
>Ga0105249_10006424_pt1 | contig 10220 bp, 13 predicted proteins | sample KBSS44metaG_FD_81522 | JGI IMG/M metagenome (GOLD analysis project Ga0105249, IMG submission 81522) | Switchgrass rhizosphere microbial communities from Kellogg Biological Station, Michigan, USA - KBS S4-4 metaG | ecosystem: Host-associated > Plants > Roots > Rhizosphere > Soil | place...
AGCTTGCCATTCTGATGGGTGGACGCATCGCTGAAGAGCTGTTCATGAAGCACATCACCACCGGCGCCGGAAACGATATCGAGCGCGCAACGGAGATGGCCCGCAAGATGGTTTGCGAATGGGGCATGAGCGATCTGGGCCCCATGAGCTTCGGTAAGAAGGAAGAGCAGATCTTCCTTGGCCGCGAAATCGCACAACACCGCGATTACAGCGAATCGACTGCGATCCGCATTGACGAGCAGGTCCATAAGCTGGTGCAGAGCGGTTATGCGCGGGCGAAGGTCCTGATCGAGGAGCGCGCTGAGGCGTTAGAACGGATTGCTCTCGCATTGCTGGAGCGCGAAGTTCTAGATGGGGCCGAAGTGAAGATCCTGATTGAAGGTGGGACGTTGAAGCCGGTGGATACGCCGCGGAACTCGGAAGATCCGAAACCGCAGCAAATTCTTCGCTCCGACGGCGGCGTTCGGATGCCGGGCCTGACGGAAGGACAACCTCCGCTTCCTGCGTGATCCCAGCGTTTCCGGTTTACCTGTTTGACGTTGACGGCACCCTGGTGGACTCCGCAGCTGATATCTGCGGAGCCATCCAGGCTGTGCTGGCAACCACGTCGCAAAACTCCGTTGAAGATTCCTTCCTGAAGCGCTACATCGGCTACCACTTGATTGACCTCTTCCAGGACCTGTTTCCTGAAAAGTCTCCTGAGGCAATAGATCAACTCGTGGTGGAGTATCGAGCCGTTTATCCGGCACGGAATCACGCGGCCACGCGGCTCTATCCTGGAGTTCAGGAAGCCTTGGCGAGCTTGGGCGGAAGGAAATCCACCGCAACGACCAAAGGCACTCCGACGACCAGAATCGTTCTCGAGCGATTTGGCCTGCTGCCTTATTTTGACCACGTGCAGGGTACGGACGGGTTCCCTTCAAAGCCCGAGCCGGATGTAATATACAGGTCTCTGGAGAAGCTTGGCGTGTGCGCTGAGGATTGCCTGTTTGTGGGCGATGCGGCCCCGGATATGGACGCTGGGAGACGCGCGGGCGTTAAGATCTGCGGAGTGAAGTACGGCTATGGAAATCTCGAAGCCATGGCACGCTTCGAGCCGGACTATTGGATCTCTGACCTTCGGGAGCTGACTTCATAAAAATGGAAAGAAGAGTATCGATTACACGTCTCAAACCTGAGTGCCGTGAGCAGTATCTAGAAGCACATCGCAACGTCCCGGAGCGCGTTTTGGCTCGATACAGTGAACTCGGTATGCGTAATTGCTCCGTCTTTTTGCATGGCGTAGACTTAGTGCTTATTACCGAGGCGGAGAATCATGCTGTTCTGGACGCAGCGCTCGCCGATGATCCCGCGGACCGCGAGTGGCAGGACTTTGTCCGTCCGATGAAAGTGGATGGAGATTGGCATCACATGACGCAGATCTACCATGTGAACCTGGGAGACTCAGAATGAATCGACGAACCCTATTCGGACTTCCGCTGCTCGCGGCGCTACCCATGCAGAGCCGCGCGGCGAATGATACCCGGAGGATTCGCATCTCGCTTGGTCAATGGTCCCTGCACAAAGCGATGAGCCGCCGGCTGCTTTCAAATCTCGATTTCCCGCGGGTTGCCCGTGAGCAGTTCGGCATTGAAGGGTTGGAGTTTGTAAACTTCCTGTGGGAAGCGCCGACCGCGGATTACGTGCAAAGGGTGAAGCGCGCCATCACCTCCACGGCAACCAAGGCCGTCCTGATCATGTGCGACGGCGAGGGACTGATGGCTCACTCGGTGAAGGAACGTCGCCTCCAGGCCGCCGCCAGCCATTACAAGTGGGTGGATATCGCGGCCGAATTAGGCGCGAATGCCATTCGCGCCAATTTGAGTTCGGAGAAAGAACCCAAGACTCCGGCCGAAGTGGATGCCGTCGTGAATTACGCTTCCGAGAGTTTTCGCAAGCTTGCGGAATATGCCGCTGCACGAAAGATCAATGTAGTCGTTGAAAATCACGGCGGCGTGTCTTCCGATCCGGCCGCCATGGCGCGCGTGGTCAAGAACGTTAAACTTCCGAACTTCGGATTGCTGCCGGACTTCGGCAACTTTCCGAAGGAAGCGGATCGTTACGACGCTATTGCCAAGCTCATGCCCTACGCAAAGGCAGTCACGTTCAAGTGTGTTGATTTCAAAGACGGCAAGGAAACAACCATGGACATGGACCGTCTGATGAAGAGCGTGCTCGATTCCGGTTATCGCAATTGGGTTGGAATTGAATACGACGGCGATCGCATGACCGAGTACGAAGGCATCCAATCGGCCAAGAGTTATCTGGAGCGGTTTACCTAGCCTGCTGCCAGCGGGCGAGCTCTGCCAGGTTCAAGCGGCCCGTATAGATGGCCATGCCTAGCGCGGCGTCCACGCGAATGGCATCCAGCGCTTCGATATCTTCCAGCGTGGTGATGCCTCCGGCCGCCGTGATTTCGTGGCTCGTGGCTGCGCGAAGACGGCGGAACCAGTTCAGGTCCGTCCCCTGCATCATGCCTTCTTTATCAACGTAGGTGCAGAGGAAGCCGCCGCAGTAAGGTTCCATTTGTTCAATCACTTCTTCGGCGGTAAATGTCGTAGCTTCGCGCCACCCTTTCACAACAATCTTTCCCTCTTTGGAATCGAGGGCAATCAAGATTCGCTCCTTTGGCACTGCGGCTGTCAGCTCTTCCAGAAACGGGTAGTTGGGTCCATGGGCGTTGAATGCGGCGGTGCCCACAATCACGCGGCCTACGCCGAGTTCCACCAGGGCCTTAGCTCGTTCCGCTGTTCTTACTCCGCCGCCCACGCGCGTAACGGAACGGCGGGCGATGTATTCCACCAGTTCGCTGTTCGTGCCATTGCCGATTGCAGCGTCCAGATCGATGACCTGTATCTGGGGAAAGGCGGCAAACTGGTCCAGCATTTCCTGTGGACTTCCGCCCTCAAGTGCTTTATCGCGGCCTTGCACCAACTGGACTACCTTTCCGCCCATGAGATCAATACAAGGCACGATCACGGTCGCACTCTCCTGGTGGGAATTCCGCGTGTGTCGAGAAACTGCTTCAGGTCATCCACAGTGTAGGTTCCATAGTGGAAGATGGAGGCTGCGAGTGCGGCGTCTGCCTCGCCTTCCGTCAATACTTCGAGAAAGTCTTCCGGCTTTCCCGCGCCGCCCGATGCGATCACTGGAATGTGCGTGGCTCTTGATACGGTGCGCGTGAGGGGACAATCGAAACCAGTCTGAACACCATCCGCATCCATTGACGTCAACAGAATCTCACCGGCGCCGAGCGCCTCGCCTCGTGCAGCCCATTCAACGGCGTCGATCCCCTCATCGTCACGGCCGCCGCGCGTGTATACGTTCCAGCCGCCCGTCGATCGCCGGCGCGCATCGATAGCCAGAACGACCGCCTGCGCTCCGAACTCCTGGCTCAGTTCGGTAATGAGTTCCGGACGGCGCACGGCAGCCGTGTTCACACTGACTTTATCCGCACCGGACATCAGGATGCGGCGTGCGTCGGCGATGGAGCGGATGCCCCCGCCCACTGTAAGCGGGATGAATACCTTCCGTGCCGTACGGGCGACAACATCGGCCATGGTGTCCCGGTCGTCGCTGGAAGCAGTGATGTCGAGGAAGACCAGTTCATCCGCACTCTGCTGGTTGTAGCGGTCGGCAAGTTCAACCGGATCGCCCGCATCGCGGAGGTTCACAAAGTTGATGCCCTTCACAACGCGGCCGGCTGTGACGTCGAGGCAGGGGATGATTCGCTTGGCTAGCATGCTAAATCAACTCCACAAAATTGCGAACGATTTGCAATCCGATGGGGCCCGATTTCTCGGGGTGAAACTGCACACCGAACACGTTGCCGCTTTCGAGAACCGCGGTGTAGGGCTGCGTGTAAGTGCAGGAGGCAGCGGTCTGTGGCGTCATCGGAACGTAGTAGCTGTGTGCAAAGTAGACGTGCGGATGCGCCCCGAGTCCCGTTAGGAGCCGTGCCGGCCTCACCGAATCCAAGGTGTTCCAACCCATGTGAGGCACACGTGCGTCCATCGGGAACCGCTGCACGGTGCCATTGAACACGCCGAGCCCTTTCTGTTGCGGAGCCTCGTCGCTTGATTCGAAGAGCGCTTGCAATCCGAGGCAGATTCCCAGGAATGGAGTCTTTGCCGCGATACCGTCCAGCAGGGCTTGCCGGACATCCATCTCGTCAAGCGCCCGCATCATCTGCCCAAAATGACCCACGCCCGGGAGAACGACCTTCGAGGCCTTCCTCAACCCTTCAGCATCGCGAACCAACTCATAGGTCGCACCGATTTCGTCGAGTGTGTTCTGCACAGACCGGAGGTTGCCGGCGCCGTAATCGAGAATCGCGATCATAACAGCCCCTTGGTGGATGGAAGTTGATCACGCAACCTTTCATCAGTCGAGCAGGCGTAGCGCATAGCCCGCGCGAAGCACTTGAAGATCGCCTCAATCTTGTGATGATTCGATCGTCCGTAGAGAATCTTCGCGTGCAGGTTCGCGGCGGCATGCTGGACGAAGCCGCGGAAGAAATCTTCCACCAACTCGGTTTGCAGATCGCCGACCAGACGCACCCGGACGAGGTCTTTGTAAACGAGCGCGGAGCGTCCGCCAAGATCGACCGCTACCACCGCGAGTGTTTCGTCCATGGGCAATACGAAATAGCCCGCGCGATTGATTCCGCGGCGTTCGCCGAGCGCCTGCGAAAACAGTTGCCCCAGCACGATGCCAACGTCTTCCACGGTGTGATGTTGATCTACGTCGAGATCGCCCGTGGCCTTCAGTGTCAGATTGAACCCGCCGTGCTTGGTGAACAGTTCCAGCATATGGTCGAAGAAACGGATGCCCGTGGAAATCTCGTAGATCCCTTGACCGTCAATTTCCAACGTGCCCGATATCTGTGTCTCTTTCGTAATACGCTCGATTGTTGCGGTTCTCATAGGACAGTCTCTAATTCGTTGATGCTTTCCAGGACAGCGACGGCGTTTTCCTTGTGCAGTAACTTGATTACTTCCGCGCGCCGGGGATTCTCGCGGCCCGCGATGCCGATAAAGGAAACCTGAGCGCTTCTGGCGCTTCGCGCATCGTCCACAGTGTCGCCGATATACCAGATCTTCCGGCCTGGAAACCTCGCTGCGACCATGTGCAGTCCGTCAGGCGCGGGCTTCGGATTGGCGACATCATCATCGGCGACAATCATTTCAAACATCATTTCCGGGATGAAGCGCTGCAATGTGACGTCTGCCTCGACCCGTAAACGGCCGGTGAAGATACCAAAGCCGAAGCGCTTGTTCAACGCTTCGAGGAGTCCTTCCCGGGCAATCCACTTCTCACGCATGATCAAGCCGTCGCTCCCGTTTCCAAAGAAGATCGATTGAAAGTAATCCACCACGACCTGGTACTCGATTGGAGTTCCCAAATCGGTGATGATCTTCTGCGATAGGGCCCAGTCGTTGTTCCAGCCACCGGCGTTTTTGTAGTCCTGGATCAACTCTTTAGCGATCTCGCGGCCGGTAAAGTGCAGTACCGTCTGGCAGATGGTTTCGCGGTACGAGTCTGTGACATCCACCAGAACCCCATCCATGTCAAACACGATAATGTCGTTGCTCATATCCAAAGCTGTTCCAGCGCGGCGAGGAAGGCCCGCATCTGATCGCGTGTGCCCACGGTGACCCGGACCGTTCCTGGGATCTCGTGGCCTCTGTCGCGGACCAGCATGCCCCGTTCGCGCATACCGTCCCGCACTTGGGCTGCGCGTGCTCCCAACTGCATGAGCACAAAATTGCCCTGGCTCTCGAAGTACGGGATCTTTAGCTTTTCCAGCCCGACGTAAACCAGTTCCCGTGCGGCCAGCACTTCGGTTACGTACTTCGTGATGTAGCCGGTATCCTGTATCGCCGCGCGGGCTGCCAGTGCAGCCAACATATTCACGCTGTATGGTGACTGCGACTTGTGCAGATACTGAATATTGTTCGCACTGGAGAACAGACATCCGATCCGCATGCCGGCCATGCCATATACCTTCGAAAACGTGCGGCTCACGAATAGATTTGGATACTCGTTGATCTGACGGATCGCGGTGATGCCGCAGAATTCGTAATAGGCTTCGTCGATCAGCACTGCGGCGCCGGACGCCTTCTTCAGAATCTTCTCAATCCCCTCGAGACTCACCGCAGCGCCTGTTGGGTTGTTCGGATTGGAGATGAGCACCGCTCGGGTAGACGATGTGATCGCTTCCAGCAGTTCCTCCAGGGGGAAGTGCAGCGTCCCGGCGCGGTAGTCGATTTCGTGGATAGTAGAACCGGCAATCTCGGAGTAGAAGCGGTACATGGCATAGGAGGGCCGCAGGATGATGACTTCGTCTTCATCGTCGACGTAGGTGTTAACGAGGACTTGAATCGCTTCGTCTGTACCGTTGGTCACCAGCATCTGATCGCTTTCTACCCGGAAGTGCGCTGCCAACTCGCGCCGCGCGTCGCTGTACTCGGGGTAGGTGGCGAGTTGATTCTCAAGGAGACGGCCTTTCAGGAAGTCCACAACCCTTGGCGAACAGCCAATGGTGTTTTCGTTGAAGTCAAGGCGCAACTTGTCGGCGCGGCCTGCGCTGGGCGGAGAGTAAGGCGCCATCGACAGGATCGCCTCGCGAGGCCGGAGCCGCTTAGCCATTTTGCCTGGCCTCCACCGAACGCGCGTGCGCTTCCAATCCTTCAGCGCGGGCCAAGGTCGTAATGGCCGGGGTGAGCTTCCTCAGCGCTTCTGGACTAATCTCCTGAGTGGAGATCACCTTCACAAAGTCAGTCACCGAAAGGCCTCCGCGCACTCTGGCGGCGCCCGTCGTGGGAAGTACGTGATTAGGGCCGGACGCATAGTCGCCAGCCGCCTCCGGACTGGTTGGACCGATAAAGACGCTGCCCGCGTGTTGAATGAGGGGGAGCAGTGACGCGTCATGAATACTGAGGTGCTCCGGCGCAAACCTGTTGCTGAGGTCGATCGCTTCCTGGGTTGATTTCACCAGGATAATAGCGCTGTTGCGATCAATCGCCTTGCGGGCGACAGCCGCGGTACTTAGGATGGCCAATTGCTTCTCTATCTCTTTGGCGACTGACTGTGCGAGGCGTTTGGAGCGCGTCAGCAAGATGGCAGAGGCCTCGGTGTCGTGCTCGGCCTGAGCCAGCATGTCAGCGGCAATCCAGGCCGGATTCCCTTCGTCTGCAATCATGAGAATTTCCGTGGGACCGGCCACGAAATCGATTCCAACTTCTCCGGAAAGTAACTTCTTCGCAGCGGCGACATAGATGTTTCCCGGCCCGACTATGCGATCCGCCTTTGGCACGGTCTTTGTTCCAAAGGCAAATGCGGCAATCGCGTGAGCGCCACCCATCAGGAAGAATTGCGAAACGCCCAGGACGGATGCCGTGCCGAGAACTTCATTCACCGGGCGCGGCGACGCGGCACACACATTCATCACGCCAGCCACCTGGGCTGGAATCACCGTCATCATCAGCGTGGACGGCAGAGGATAGCGGCCGGAAGGGATGTAAGCCGCCACCGTATCCAACGGCCGGACGATCTGGCCAACGCGAAGCCCAGGCGCAATGAACTTGCTCTTCTCCTGGGGCATCTGCAGCTCCGCGAAGAGTCGAATATTATTCGAGGCGACGCCAATGGCTGACCGAAACTCAGCGCTAAGACTTTCCTCGGCTGCCTTCAATTCACCAGCGCCCACCGCAACTGTCTTGCGATCAAGCTGATCAAACTGGCGCGCATATTCGAGCAGCGCCTTGTCACCCCGCTTGCGTACGGCGTCCAGAATGGGCCTGACTATCTCTTCGGCGCCTGCGAATCTTGCGGCCTTTCTGGCCAGCAACTTTCCTACTGCACTCGACTCTAAGATTCGGATCATTGGTCTACATCACAATTTTGTTCAACGGGTATTCGACGATGCCTTGCGCCCCGGCTTCCTTCAGCCGCGGGATGATGTTGCGAACAGTCAACTCATCAAGGATAGTGTTAACGGCAAGCCACTCCTCGTCACTGAGGTGAGAAATAGTGGGCTTTTTCAGAGCGGGAAGGACGCCTAAAACGGCCTCCAGGTTATCCTTCCGCACGTTGAGCATGAGGCCTACTTTGCCCAACGCGGCAATGGCGCCTTCGAGCAACAGTTTAATGTCGCTCAATTTCCGCCGCTTCCATTCGTCTTTGTACGACGTTTTGTTGGCGATCAACTGGGTGTTCGATTCCAGGATGGTTTCCACGATGCGCAGTTTGTTGGCGCGGAGGGAAGATCCTGTCTCTGTGACTTCCACAATGGCGTCGGCCAGGACCGGCGGCTTCACTTCGGTAGCGCCCCAGCTGAATTCCACTTTCGCCGTGACGCCGTTCTTCGCCAGGTACCGTTTTGTGGTAGCCACCAGTTCGGTAGCGATGATCTTGCCTTCCAGGTCCTTCACGCTGGTAAACGCCGATGATTCCGGAACGGCCAATACCCACCTCACTTTTCCAAAACTCTGCTTGGCGTAAATGAGGTCGACAACCGTTTCCACCTCGGCTTCGGATTCGGCAACCCAATCCAGGCCCGTGAGACCCGCGTCCAGAATGCCGTCCTCCACGTAGCGCGCCATTTCCTGGGCGCGGATTAACATGCATTCAATGTCGGGATCGTCGATAGACGGAAAATAGGACCGGCTGCTAGTGGTAATGTTGAATCCCGCGCGCCGGAACAGGTCGATGGTCGCGTTCTCCAGGCTGCCCTTGGGAATGCCAAGTTTGAGCTTCACTTGCTGCCCTCGTACACTGCTTTCGGATCGTACGTCTGTTTCTCGGACTCGGTCCACACGCCACCTTTCAGAGAGCGGTAAAAGCAGCTTTCGTATCCGTTGTGGCAAACACCCGGGCCCACTGCTTCCACCTTGACGAGAAGCGCATCCTGGTCGCAATCGGTAGCGATGTCTTTCACGATCAACCGGTGCCCGGACGATTCGCCTTTCAGCCAAAGTTTGTTTCGCGAACGGCTGTAGAAGGTGGCGTAGCCGCTCTCCACGGTCTTTTGAAACGCCTCTTCGTTCATGAAGCCCACCATCAGAACGCGGCCCGAGGCGTTGTCCTGAATTACGGCGGTGATCAGGCCGTCCATTTTCTTGAAGTCGAGATCCATATGTGTCCAATAAAAAAGCCCGCCAGAACTTCTGCGGGCCCGATTTGCTCAAAATGCTGAGAAGAATGACTAGAGCACGGCCCGATGCAGAAGGTGATGATGGTGATGCTGGGCGTGCTTTTGCATGAAGATTTAGTATAACAGCAAGGCGCGATAAATTAAAGAACAGCCATGGACGAAGGTGCGACACAGCGGGCGATGAAGGGTGGATGGGCGCGCGGCCAGGAGCTGCCGAAGGGCGGCAATGGGCGCAATCTATGCCGTTGGTGCAATCTGGAAGTTCCCAAGGGCCGCCAAACCTTCTGCTCCGCATGGTGTGTAGAGCAATGGCGCCTCCGGACGGACATGTCGTATCTGCGTGAGCGGACGTTCGAGCGCGACCGCGGAGTCTGCGCCCAATGCCGCGTGGATACCGTCGCCGAGTTCCTCCACATCAAGCGGCAGCGGGGCACTGGCCGCGGGCGGGCTCTGGCAAAATGGGGACTGCGCAGCATCACGCGGAAAAGTTTGTGGGACGCCGATCACATTGTGCCCGTGGTGGAAGGCGGCGGGGGCTGCGATCTGGATAACATCCGCACGCTTTGTTTGATCTGTCACCGCAAGGCGACGGCGGAATTGCGAGAAAGGCGAAAGCAAGGACACTCGGAAAATCTGCTGCTAGAGTGAGAGAAGTCTCAATGGACAAGCAACCTTCGCCGAAGAGCTTTAGTTCCTTCGATCCCATCGATCTCTATAGAATCCAGGTACGAGAGCTGAAGGGCTTCGCTCTATTTACGATGGACATCGATGGCATTCTTATGACGTGGAATGCGGGGGTAGAAGCCTTGCTGGGCTACACCGAGGACGAATGGGTGGGGCAACACGCATGCGTCATCTTCGTTCCGGAAGAATCGTGCCGTGAGGTGTGCGAAGCGGAAATGCGAAAGGCGGAGGAGAGCGGTTACGCCACCGACATCCGCTGGCACCGGCGAAAAGACGGAAGTCAGCTATTTGCCAACGGGTTCATGAACGCCGTGAAAGACGACGCGGGAAACCTGATCGG
>Ga0105249_10006432_pt1 | contig 10213 bp, 10 predicted proteins | sample KBSS44metaG_FD_81522 | JGI IMG/M metagenome (GOLD analysis project Ga0105249, IMG submission 81522) | Switchgrass rhizosphere microbial communities from Kellogg Biological Station, Michigan, USA - KBS S4-4 metaG | ecosystem: Host-associated > Plants > Roots > Rhizosphere > Soil | place...
AACTCTGGAGGCGCTGTGTTCCGTCCTGGCATTCTTTAAATAAGTAATAAGTTTTATAACGGGACGGAACAAGGCGCTAGACCTTTACTAAAATTATACTTCAATACACGATCATTGAAAATTATCCAGCGCCTTCTTTTTCGTCTTCCATAAATCACCTATGTCTGTAAAGAATGTAAACGAAAAAGACAGCGCCTCCATGAGTTGCAAATAAACACGAAGCAACAGCTTTCAAACTATCACTTCGAAGACAAAATGTATTTACAATCCTGATGAATGTTCTTGTGCGTTGGCCTGCCAAAAACAGCGGAGCATTTGTTTTTGGCTTGAACTTTTGGTTCTTTTGGTTCAAGCCAAAAGAACAGAAAGAAAAATGAGTTGTCTCATGCATTCAGATCTCTTTTCTTTTTCCTCCCGATGAATCGGGACAGGCATTGATGGAAAAAGAAACAAAAAGATCAAGGACAAACGAATGGCTCCACCCGTTTGTCCGGGCCAACGCACATGAAGAATCACTATAGTTTAAAAAATCTTTTAGTAATGCAATGCCAGGACGAAGAATTTGCTTCGTGCTTTGCAAGAACTCTGGAGGCGCTGTGTTCCGTCCTAACATTCTTTAAATAATTAATAAGTTTTCCAAAGGGACGGAATAAGGCGCTACCCCATCACTAGAATTCAGCGATCAGCCGCGCCGGATTTGGTTGAACTTTTGGTTCAAGCCAAAAGAACATAAAAATAGAATGTTCAAAAATTCTTTGAATAGCTTATCTGTACCCACCTTAAGCCACTCCAGACAAGTAATAATGTCGAAGGCCCCTTCATCGTTATATTGCCATTGAGTTCGGTTCGGTGTTTAGCTACATTATCAACCATGGTAAAGGGAAGACCCAGAGCGGATTCAATCAGGAGGATATGGCCATTTTCTTTTCCCCGTGTAAGAATCACTTTAGGATTGTTGCCATCGCCTCTTACTGACAGATAACTATTGTCGCCAACAGTAATGGTGGGTTTGGCTTTGGTTACCTGGATGCTTTTTCTTGGTGCAATTGATAGGAACATAGTAAATGATTTTTGTTTACTAAATGTACTGATTGTAACAGGAAGAAGATCGGTCGGATGCTATTTTTGCTGAGGCTTCAATGCCAGTGCAACATTTTTAGTTTATTTACGTCAAATTGGTATCATGAAAAAGTTCCCCATTTTATTATTTGTATTATTAGCAGTCCTAACCATTACTTCCTGTGGTTTTCCGGACGGGAGTATCAGTATAAAGCATAGCCAATACGACCACTATTATGAAATGACAGCAAAGTTCAACCCTGAAAAAACAACTGAAGTCGACAGATATCTGGGTAAAGAATTACCCAGTAGTAATATGTCCTTTGTCAATACCCGTATGGACGGAGAGATCACACTGGATAATAAAGCAACATTCTACATAAAAAAATCACCAGGCTATCTTCATATAAAGTTTGACAAAGAGAAAAATTCATATGAAGCTTACGCTTACATTAAATCTGTATGCGAAGGAATAAATGATGTGGTGAGATAAAAGAATGCCAGGCTGATAGTTTCCAAATTTTTTACCGGTGGTATGATCAGCATTTAACGAGTTCCACACCTTCATGACTTAACTCGATGGATTCAATAAGCACTTCATTTCCGTCTGCTTTTAGTGCAGGTCCTTCTATCTTGGACAACCATGCATTAGTGGGGTGATAAGCAGCTACCAGTTTATGTTTTTCGTCGAATTGTTCTATTACGATATCCATCGGAAATTTTTTTGATCCCGGCAGGGAGGCTATCCATTTGTAAAATTTAGTTTGTTTGAACACGCCTCTTTTCATCGTGATATTTGGAAACTTTTGAAGCCCGGGTAACTTTCTTTTTGAATTTTTAATTACTGATTCAGCAAGAGATGATACCTCACTTACTGCCCCTATTGGTTTCCCATTGATACTTACACGAAACTTAAAGTTCTTGTATGGATCATGGCGTTGGGGGTTGACAACAAATTTAGCCATGGGATAAGTTTTGCTTTCTGAAGTTAAGCATCATTTCGCTTTGATGGCAAGATTCCAGGATTATAGAATCAACAATGATCTCCTACCTCGAAGGTGGTATTGACTTCGCCCCCTTTGAGAAGTTACCTTTAGTAATAGCGTTATACCTTATTCTTCATCATTAAACCTTTTTTATGCCAGCACCTGAAATATTAAGAAGCCTTAAACTGAAAGGGCGGAAATTTTTTATTTACAATGTAAAATTTGTATGTGGTCTGCAGAAAAATAAATTTGAAAATGACTGTGAGGGAGCCATTCTCAGCCGGGGCATCTATTCTACCGAGATCAATATCCTGAACTATGGACTAAAGGAGATCACCATTGGAAAACTTTTTACACCTGTTGTATTACATAATAAACCAATTGCCCGCGAACCCAAGACCGTGAAACCTGTAGGATTGGACCGTGTAGTGTTGCCACCACTTCATGCAACAATGGATGATTGCTGTAAGATCGTCGAGATTCTGAAACCTGCACAGCCTGATGAACAACTGAAGATTGGTTTTGTTGAAATCATAAGCCCCGTTCAGATTGAAGTAGTTGCTGTATACACAGTCACTGATCTTGAACAAACACATCCGACAATAAATGTTGTGCCAGTTGAACCAAGATCATTGTTGCTTGGATAAAATCTATTACCGAACGGGAGCAAATTTGCTAGCTGATATCTGCATGTACAGCTAGCTGGTGTAGCGGGTAACAGTACTTTCAATTCAGAGCTAACTGGAGGCCGTTGATTGTTAAATCAGGGTTTCGAAGATCACAAGTGAGACATGGAGTAAGACGCATAACATCTGGCAATAGGTTTACACTCGGGGTAATTTTTCATAATTCCAAATGATTGCTGTAAAAAGAGTTGCCAACTGATTCGCCAACATCAAAGCGGTGAAGCTGTAAAGCCAATTTCATTTTTTTATAATAAAGTGAAAATATAACAGTGAGTTATTTTATTATGTGAGAAAAAGGGGCTGGCATTGCCGACCCCTTTTTTATTTTCGAATGATAAATTTATTTAGTCAGATTTCAACCAGCCAGCAATCCCTCGTCTATAATACACTACAATCTTATACTATTAATAGCAGATTTTTTAAAGCGAAGGGTCGCCCTGCACACATAAGCATGGCAGCGCAGATCCTCCTCAGACAGTTTCTTTTTATTGTAGTTTATTTGGTAAGACCCCGAAGGAGCTGAAATGTAAAACCGTTTTTGACCTGAGCCAATACCACTTTTTAGGTATGAGATAAAATTTCACCATGAAAAAGCTATCTTAACAGAAAGCCTTTCGATTTATGGATCCTTCGCCAACCAAACCTGCTTCCATTATTAATTGCCACACTCATATTTTTAAAGGAGAAAATGTTCCGCCACAAATTGCTAAAACTTTTTTGCCATGGCCATTTTACCTACTTCTTACCGTACCTCTTATTCTCCAACTTTGTCGTTTCTGGTTTATAAATAAAAATAGCCCACGACAATGGAAACACAAATGGTGGTATAAAAAGATACAAAGAATCGTCTACGCTTATCGTTCCTTTATCAAGCGCCATTTAATTACGGATCTGCTTATTGGTATTATTAATTTGATCATTGTTTGGCATGCCCTGATTTTTTTTGCCTTATGGCTTACTAGCTTTTTTATTAAAATAGATGATAACACCAATAATATAATTATAAAAACGGTTAACTGGTTAACTGACAGAAATCTTGTTTACTTACCAGCTTCAGGGTTTTTAAGATTTTTAGTCATTTTATTCACCCTATTATTCATCGCCCGTGGTCGGAGATTGATTTTCTTTATACTAAAAAAAGCATGGAGTTTTTTAAGCATTTTGCCCAATAAAAAAACGTTGGAATTTCTTGCCCGCTATATAAGTATTGGTCGTTTTGCATATTATAAAAACCAGGGCCGGATTTTTATAAAATTAAAAGATCAGTACCCTGAAGGAACGGGCTTTGTTTTGCTGCCAATGGATATGGAATTTATGGATGCAGGCAGATTATCACAAAACGGGAGCTTCGAAAACCAAATGAAAGAATTAGCAATAATTAAAAAAAATAAGAGATATAAAAATTTGGTTTATCCCTTTGTCTTTGTTGATCCCCGGAGGCAAACAGCAGGTAATAAAATTTTTTTTAGCTGGAAAATCGATAAACCGGGCAATGTTGAATTAAACGATTGTTTTATTAAGGACTATATAGAAAAAGAAAAATTTAGTGGTTTTAAAATCTATCCTGCACTTGGTTATTATCCTTTTGATCAAAAACTATTGCCATTATGGAAATATGCCGCGGATAACAAGATCCCCATTCTCACTCATACGATTCGTGGTACGATTTATTATCGTGGACGTAAGAAAAAAGAATGGGGCTATCACGAAATATTTAAGCAGGATAATGGATTAAAAACAAAAGGGCAATTGCTTTTACCACAATTGAAAAACATTGACTTCATAAATAATTTTACTCACCCGCTTAATTATTTATGTCTTGTTGAAGAAAGATTACTTCGGCTGGTTGTGGCAAATGCAGGGCCGGAAGTAAAAGAACTTTTTGGCTTTACTAATTCAAATACGGCTTTGAAACATGATTTAAAACATTTGAAATTATGTTTTGGCCACTTTGGTGGTGAAGATGAATGGCAGAAATATTTTGAAAAAGACAGGGACAATATTACCAGCCAATTAGTCAAAGCTCCGGATAAAGGGATAATTTTTATAAAAGATGGGGATATTGAAAATTCTTTTTCCGCATTAGAACAGGTTTGGAAAAATGCAGACTGGTATAGTATTATCACAAGCATGATGCTACAATATGACAACTTATTTGCTGATATAAGTTATATTATCCATGATGAAAAAATATTTCCTTTGTTAAACCAAACTTTACAAAATGATAAGTTGAAAACCAGGGTACTTTTTGGCACTGACTTTTATGTTGTACGTAATCATAAAAGCGAAAAACAAATGCTTGCAGATTTGCAGGAAGCTCTGGACACTGATGAACTCAAATGTATAACTATTAATAATCCCAGAGAGTTCTTAAACATTTCTGATCTGAAACAGGAAGGATAAAATGAATTGTTGAAAGCATGGCAGATGTGTAGACTGGTGAAAGTATTTGTATCATTGGTGCAGACGCCAACAGATGTATAGAAAAATGTTGATAATGTTAGATGTGCTGGAGTCTCGCCAGATCATTTATTAGTGTTTCTGAAATTCATTATGGCGAAGACCCCGTCGGGACACAAGCCTCTCTTGCACAGTTTGCCCAGAGCGAAGCGAAGGGCACTCTTATACGTTCGGTAATTCTATTGAGCTTATCTGGTACACTAAATAGTTCGTTTAATCGTTATTAATAAACCACTGTTAAAATCCAATCGTATGAAACACTATGAAAAGATGCATAGTTGTTTGCACTGCCACAGCTATATAGATGAAAAGGTCTATACCTGGTCCACTACTAATTATGGTTTTGAATTGTGTCTTACCTGTCAGAGTTCAATAAATTTAAATAACAGCACCGCTGAAGCCACCAGATTATATCTTTCACTGAAGAAAAGAGGTGTACCTGCTGAGTTAGAAAAATTTGATGGTTATAAAACCATTGATATTGCAGTCGTAGATGCAAAAGTAAATATTGAAGTAGATAGCCATCAACATATTTCAAATCCCAAACAAGCTCTTTCAGCTTTGAAACGAACTTGCTTTTCAATTCAAAAAGGTTATCTCACTTTAAGAATTCCAAACGCTTTAATCAGAGAATACCTGGAAGAAACTGCCGATTATATTACCACCTTCTTATTACAGAATAAAAATAAAATCAGGAAATCATTTTATTAGCTATTGCCTTGATGCGTATCTAAACGCATCACTTTTATTATTGAGATCCAATGCGTGGAGGCATTGCGAAAGCAATGCGGGCATCGCGGCATTCATATTTGCGGACACGAAGCAAGGCGAAGGCAAGTTAAAGTTTTGATCAATTAAAGTGTAATTTTTTCTCAAGGCAATATTAAATGTAAATCACCGAATTGATGCCAATAGTAGCCTGCTTTTATTGCTTCTTTGTAAGCGATGTTTATGTGTTCAAATCCACCTATTGACTGCAACATATTCAGGTGAGATGCCTTAGGTTCATGAAAGCCTGTGAGCAAGCCGTCAACAATTTTCATAGTATAATTTTCATCAATAAATAATTCTGTATTTCCACGAAAAGGAGCAACGATGCCTTCATTGTTTACTGCTGTTTCAATAGCCCTAATAGTCGTAGTACCTATCGCAATAATACGCCTGCCCTGATTTTTAGCTGTATTAATGATAGAAGCAGTGACAGGATCAATCTCCATATATTCAGGATAAGGAGTTTCATTTTCTTCGAGGCTCGACACCCCGGTGTGTAAGATAATTGGAGCCAATGTTACGCCGCTTTTTAATAACCTGTCAATTAAATTAGAAGTAAATCCTCTGCCTGCCGAAGGCATTTCAGAACTACCCGGATGGAAAGAAAAAAAAGTCTGGTAATAAGACAAAGGATATTGGCGATCGAGTTTATCATACTGAATAGGTAGTGCATTTTTAGAAAGATAAGATTGCATAGATTGATTAATGTTGAAATCCGCTACCCATAAATCCAGCCATTGGCTATTTTTATAAAACCTTTGTTCCAGTGTTACATTGGCTCCGGATGGCAATTGAAAAATCATTCTTTCTTCACCTTCATGCCACCGTATGGTTTTATTGCCTGTTATTTCCCTTATTTCTACTAACCATTTTTTATTGTTAAACCTTGTACTCACATGTAATCTTCCCTTTTTCTCTCCAGGTAGTAAAATTGGTAATGCAGCTGGAACAGTGGCTGACGTATTCACCACCAACACATCATCTTTTTGTAAAAAAGAAGGCAGGCGATTAAAAGTGCTATGCTCAATTTGTCCGGAGTTTGCAGTTACCAATAAACGCACTTCATCTCTTTCAAGATTTCGTTCTTCTGTTGGTTTGGGGCAAGCTAAATGTTGGGGCAGATCAAATTGTATTATTGATGGCGTTATTACATTCATATTAACTGTTCTTTAAGTAATGTTGAAGCGGTGTATCGGCCGCTGGAAATTTTATTTTCAATAAGTTGGGTTATTGCAGGCACTGCCTTTTCTGCTGGCAAAGGACGGTCGCTTATATCCTCACCCGGAAATGCAGCCTGGTGCATATCTGTACGCATATCTCCGGGATCAAATGCATAAAAATGATATTGAGGATATTCTTTTGCAAGGATAGTGGTCATATGATCAAGCCCTGCTTTGCTTCCACCATAAGCGCCCCATGTTTCGTAAGCTTCAGCTCCTGCATCACTGCTTACATTGATGATTGTAGCATCGGGTTTAAGATATGGTTTAACTTTCTGCAACAATGAAATAGGTGCAATCATATTCGTATGAAAAATTACATGCAGATCATCAACAGGATGATCGAGCAAATGTGGCATAGGCGATATTCCAAGTGCAGAAGCATTATTAACAACTAAATCTAATTGCCATTGATTTGATTGTAAAGCTTCCACCAATTGCAGCAGGTGTATTTCATCACGAACATCTCCTGAAATGGCAATTACATTTGTAAATTGTTCTAAATGTTTTTTGGCTTCCAGTAATTGTTTTGCATTACGTGCATTGATCAACAGATTCCATCCTTTATGAGCCAGGTTTTCTGCTAAAGAATACCCAAGACCTTTTGAAGCCCCGGTAATAAGGGCAATTTTTTTATTTGTCATGATAGCTGTTCTTTTTTATGTTTTTAATAGTGTAAAGGTCACTTATTGCAACCCTAAAAAAAACAGACTAAAGACCAGAAGATAACCTGTACTATGGTAGGGGATTTTAGATTTGCGATTTCAGATTTGCGATATGCGAGGGTGCGTCAGGTGTCAAAAGTCAAATGTCAAATGTGAGGTTTTTACCTATTGACCACTCACCATCAGGCACTAAGTATTCCACGCTGAATGGCATTATTAATAGCTTGTGTGCGATTGCCTGCCAGTAGCTTTGATAAGATGGAAGTAATGTGAAATTTAATAGTGCGTTCTGCAAGAAAAAGTTGTTCAGCTATTTGTTTGTTTGACAATCCTTTTCTTATCAGTGTCAGCACTTCCAGCTCTCTGTTGGTTAATGGTGATGTTGGATAATGGAAGCGTGCACTTGTATTCTTATCTAACTTTCGTTCTTCAGTTTCACCGGTGATAAGGGAGAGTTGTTGTTTTAATTCTTCTGCATGTGCCAATGATCGCTTTACTAACTCTACTGCATTGGGAACATTTTCTTTTTCCAATAAAGAATTTACCTCCTGAAGATTGGTTGCTATTTCGTTTATTCTTGTTTGCAACACACGCTCTATTACTTCATCAAAAGCTGTTTCTCTTCCGGAAGGTTTTATGTTGTATGCTTCCTGCACCCTTGTGCGTTGAATGGCAATTCCTATAAGTTCTGAGATTGTATTAAGCAGTGATAATTGTTGTTCATTCAACTTTTGCGTTTCCCTGCTCACTAAATTAATAAGCCCGACCTTTTGTCCATTTGTTGTAATAGGAATAGTGGCATGAAACTTAAGATCACGGGTGCCTGATTTAATATTTTTAAGACGGCTGCATGTTATCTCACTAATGTTCCTTGCTTTCGGGAAGTTATCGGATAAATATTTTTCTATGCAAAAGCACCAGCCTGAAAGCCGCTCCGGGTGGTTGCTTAGCGCAGGTGGTAAATTATAAGAAGCAGCAAGATATACAGACTTAACATCAGCTTGCACCAGCCAAATCCATCCAGTTTCAAGATTGAGTAACTGCACCGTTTTTTTCAAAGAAACCCTCAGCGCCGCAGGCAAAGAAAATTCCCTGTTGAGGTTACTGGCTATTTCATATAAATGAGAAAAGTATTCTTTATCACTCATGATTTGATAAATTCAAATCTACCACAAATCAATGTTTCTTTAATTTGGTGGGGGTCATTTTTTTGGGAAACTTGTAGGTTGCTTATGACTTCGTCGATGTTGTCTCATTGCCTTGATGCCCGCATCGTATTCACGATGCCTTCACGCTTCATCCCCTTCATTAGTTGCTTATTTTATTTTGATAGCCCAGATGCGTGGGACACGCATCTGGGCATTATATACGGACACAAACAGGCGAGGGGCATTCTTTTGTTTACGGACGCTAAAATAAATTTGAGTAACGGTACTGCTGAAGCTACCAGGTTATATCTTTCACTGAAGAGAAGAGGTGTACCTGCTGAGTTAGAAAAATTTGATGGCTATAAAACCATTGATATTGCAGTTGCAGATGCGAAAGTAAATATTGAAGTAGATGGTCATCAACATATTTCAAATCCCAAACAAGCTCTTTCAGATTTAAAACGTACTTATTTTTCATTGCAAAAAGGTTTTCTCACTTTAAGAATTCCAAACGCCTTGATTAGAGAATACCTGGAAGAGACAGCTGATTATATTACAACCTTCTTATTAGAGAATAAAAATAAAATCAGGAACTCGTTCTATTAGTTATTGCCTTGATGCGTGTCTTCACAAATCACTCCCACTTACTTACTTATTGATAATTTCAGTGCGGGGAGACACGCACTGTGGCATTTTGCGGACACGAATCAAGCAGAGGCTTTGTCTGATGAAGCATTGGCTCAGTAAGAGCATGATGAAAATATCATCCTCATATTTCAATACCTGAGACAACTATTGAACCCTCCGTCTCCTTCCCGCCAAAAAATCGGTTTCAAAAGAAAAGATGAGCAGTCATGAATCGCCTCCATCATTTCGGTATTGATGGCCGCACTTCTATCTTACTTGGTAATGTTCGCGGATGCATATGCAAAAGGTCCGCAATCATCTGGCCGATATCTTCGGGTTGTATCTTCCATGCATCGGAATCGTTGGGAAGATGATCATTAAAATAAGTAGCTACTGAACCCGGCATGATCGTCGTCACCTTGATGCCGTATTTCCGCAGGTCAAGCATAATGGCCTGTGTAAAACCCACCAGTCCGAACTTGCTGGCATTATAAGCGGCGCCGTTTTCAAAAAAGTTAGTGCCGGCAAGACTGGCGATCGTGATAATATATCCCTTCGATTTTTTTAATGCTTCTACACTTGCTTTTACGC
>Ga0105249_10006439_pt1 | contig 10210 bp, 10 predicted proteins | sample KBSS44metaG_FD_81522 | JGI IMG/M metagenome (GOLD analysis project Ga0105249, IMG submission 81522) | Switchgrass rhizosphere microbial communities from Kellogg Biological Station, Michigan, USA - KBS S4-4 metaG | ecosystem: Host-associated > Plants > Roots > Rhizosphere > Soil | place...
CCGGCAGCGTGCTCGTGGCCGGTAGGTCGCGGGCCTCCCCGACGAGTCGGGCGTTCTTCATCAGCCGGGGAAGTCGGCCGTCGACGACCCGCAGGCAGTAGCTTTCGTCCAGTGGGTCGCTACCGCCCTCGGCGATCAGTGCCGGCACGCCCGGGGTGTCCACGAAATCGAACCAGCGCCGCCCGTCAGCGAATAGGCTGACGAACGCCACCTCCATGGCCAGGTGCGCCGGGATGACGATCACCCCGTCGCCGTCGCCGACGATGACGTCGCCCGGCCGCACGGTGACGCCGGCGCAGGCGATGGTGCCGTTGACCTCCCACGGCACGTGCCGCCGTCCGAGCACCGCCCGTCCGGCGCCACGTAGCTGGGGCATTCGAGAGGGCCGCCGCCCGCGTCGGGCACGCAGACCCAGACGACGACGACCCCGGCCACGACGACACCCAGCAGGACGCCGGCCCAGGGGTGCTGCTGCATCCAGGTGGAGTTGTCGGCCTGTTCGGCGGCGGTGGTGGCGGCGAAGATGACCCCGCCGACGGTGGGGCGGACCAGGGTCTGGACGGCGTCGTTGACGTGGTCGACGACGGCCACCTTGTCGAGGATGAGCTCGGCCGCGAGCAGGATTGAGACGATGGCGATGGCCCAGCCGGACTGGATCCAGCGGTAGGGCTCGGGGAGGGTGATGACGTCGGTGAAGCGGGCCAGGACGCCGACCAGCAGCAGCGGGATGTAGGCGTTCAGGCCCGCCGCCGCCGACAGGCCGAGGCCGGTGAGCGATGCCAGCATGGTCTCCAGCTTCCCCCTGGAGGGGGTGGTCACACAATCAGGCGGCGGTCCACCTGGGGGTGGCGGGCCTGCTCGGCCACGAGCAGGGCCTCGACGGCGAACTGGTCGAGGGGCCGGGCGAAGTGGAAGCCCTGGCCGTAGGGGCAGCCGAGGCGGGCCAGCTCCTGGGCCTGGGCCTCCTGCTCGATGCCCTCGGCGATCACCCGCAGGCCGAGGAGGTCGGCGATGCGGAGGATGGCGTTGGTCAGGGCCGCCTCCTCGGCCCCGTGGAGCAGGCCGTCCACGAACGGCTTGGCCAGCTTGAGGACGTCGACGGGGAGGTGGCGGAGGTAGGCCAGCGAGGAGTAGCCGGTGCCGAAGTCGTCGATGGCCAGGTGGACGCCGAGGGCCCGCAGGCCGCTGAGGCGCTCCAGCATGGCCTCCTGGTCGGCGGCCAGGACGCTCTCGGTGATCTCCAGCATCAGCTGGTCGGGGTCGAGGCCGGAGGCGTCGAGGGCGCCGGCCACGTCCTCGAGCAGGTCGGGCTGCTGGAGCTGGCGCACCGACAGGTTGACGCTGAGGAAGGGGTGGGGCTGGAGGGAGAAACGGCGCTGCCAGTCGCGGGCGGCCTGGCAGGCGGCGTGCAGGACCCAGCGGCCGATGGGCACGATCAGGCCGGTGTCCTCGGCCAGGGCGACGAACTCGCCCGGCATGACCAGGCCCCGCTCGGGGTGGTCCCAGCGGACCAGCGCCTCCAGCCCGGCCAGCTTGCCGCCGGGCAGCTCGACCACCGGCTGGTAGCGGACGGTGAACTGCTGGCGGATGACGGCCCGGCGCAGCGCCGCCTCGAAGTCGAGGCGCTGCACGGCCCGGGTGTGCATGGCCGTGTCGAACACCCGGACCCCGGCCCGGCCGGCCGTCTTGGCCGCGTACATGGCCATGTCGGCGTCGCGCAGCAGCCGCTCGGGGTCCTCGTCGCCGCCTCGGGCCAGCCGGACCCCGACGCTGGCCCTGGCCAGCACCTCCCGGCCGGACACGGTCACCGGGCTGCGGAGGATGGCCGCCATCCGCTCGCCGAGGGCGACCGCCTCGCCCTCGTCGGCAACCTCGGGGACGAGCACGGCGAACTCGTCGCCGCCGAGCCGGGCCGCCAGGTCGCCCGGCCCCAGACAGCCCCGGAGCCGCTCGGCCACGACCCGGAGGACCTCGTCCCCGGAGGAGTGGCCGAGGCTGTCGTTGATCGTCTTGAAGTCGTCCAGGTCCAGCAGGAGCAGGGCCGGCGCCGCAGGGCCGGGCCCCTCGAGGGTGCCAAGCGCCTCCTGCAGCCGCCGGGAGAACGCCGTCCGGTTGGCCAGCCCGGTGAGCGGGTCGACGCTGGCCCGCCGGGCCACCTCGGCAGCCAGCTCGGCCCGCCCCAGGGCCAGGGTGACCTGGGCGCGGAGGCTCTCCAGGGCGTCACGGGCCTCGTCGGGGACCAGCTCGGAGTCCCCGGCCAGCTCGGCCGGGGCGTCCAGGCCGAGCAGCCCGGCGGTGGCCTCGGCGGCCACCCGGTGGACGGCGGCGGCGTCGGGCGCGGCCAGCAGGGCCGCCCCGGCCGCGGCCAGCAGCCGCTGGCGGCCGGCGGCCCGCCGCGCCGCTGGGAACTGCCACCCCACGTTCGCTCCTCCTCGGCCGAATGGACGCCGCAGACCGGGGCGGACGGCCTGTGAACTTCTTCGGCACCAGGAGCGGCGGCTGTAGGCGGGGGAGCCCCGGGGGGATCGGGTCGCTCAGCCGGTGTCGGCGGCCGCCTCGGGGGCCACCGACCAGGTGTAGGCCTCTTTGAGCAGCCGCAGGTACATGAACGTCTCGGTGTCGCGGACGCCCTCGATCCCGGCCAGGTCCTCCGACAGCAGCCGCAGCAGGTGGTCGTTGTCCTCGCACACCACCTCGGCCAGCATGTCGAAGGAGCCGGCGGTCAGGACCAGGTAGGACACCTCGGGCAGGCGGCCGACGGCCTCGGCGACCTGCTTGCGGGCGCGGCCGTCGACCGAGATCCCGACCATGGCCATGGCCTGGTAGCCGAGGGCCATCGGGTCGGCCACGGCCACCACCTGCATGATCCCGGCCGCCTGGAGCCGGGCCACCCGCTGGCGCACGGCCGCCTCGGAGATCCCGAGCTCCCGGCCGATACTGGTGAAGGGGCGGCGCCCGTCGCGCTGCAGGGCGGCCACGATGCGCCGGTCGACCGCGTCGACCCTCGCCGTCCTGGGCATACGAACTACCTCCAGAATGCTTTGCGCGGTAACGAGTTTCGAAGTAGTCTATCCCAGTCTCGACGTAAGGCGAAGCCAGCCGGAGTATCAGGAGCGTGATCAGCATGGGCCGACGGCCCGACCAGGAGCGGATCGACAGCCTCACCAAGGCCAGGACCCAGCTCGTCCACGAGCGCACCCCCAAGTCGCGGGAGTGGCGCGAGCGCTCGCTCGCCTCGCTGCCGCTCGGGGTCGCCTCCAGCTTCCAGGACGCCCCGCCCTACCCGATCTTCTTCGAGCGGGCCAAGGGCAGCCGCGTCTGGGACGTCGACGGCAACGAGTACGCCGACTACCACAACGGCTTCGGGGTCATGGCCGTCGGCCACGCCCACCCCAAGATCGTCGAGGCCCTGTCCGAGCGGGCCGCCATCGGCACCCACTTCGCCCAGCCGGTGGCCGAGACCACCCTGCTGGCCGAGGAGCTGTGCAAGCGCTTCCGGATCGACCAGATGCGCTTCACCAACTCGGGCACCGAGGCCACCATGGACGCCATCCGGCTGGCCCGCGGGGTCACCGGCCGTGACAAGATCGTCAAGATCGAGGGCTCCTACCACGGTCACCACGAGTCGGTGCTGGTCTCGATCCGGCCCAGCCGCGACAAGATGGGCCCGCGCGAGGCCCCGGCCAGCGTCGAGTTCGGCAGCGGCACCCCCAAGGCCGTGACCGACCTGACCCTGATCGTCCCCTACAACGACGCCGAGGACCTTGACCGGCTCCTGACCGCCAACGCCGGCGAGGTCGCGGCCCTGATCATGGAGCCGGTGATGATGAACGTCGGCATCATCGACCCCGAGCCCGGCTACCTGGACGCGGTCCGCGAGGTCTGCTCCCGCCACGGCGTCATCCTCATCTTCGACGAGGTCAAGACGGGCGCCACCATCGCCTACGGCGGCGCCGAGGAGGTCTACGGGGTCGCCCCCGACCTCAAGTGCTTCGCCAAGGCGGTCGGCGGCGGCACCCCCCTGGGCGGGTTCGGCGGCCGGGGCGAGCTGATGGCCGAGATCGCCAAGGACGGCGTGCCCCAGCTCGGCACCTTCAACGGCAACCCGCTGTGCGCCCGGGCCGGGCTGGTCGCCCTCACCGAGGTGCTGACCGAGGACGCCTACAAGGAGCTGAACCGGCTCAACGACGCCCAGCTGGCCGGCTGCCAGCGGGTCATCGACGACTACGGCCTGCCCTGCTACACCACCGGGGTGGGCGGCAAGGGCGCGGTCATGTACGCCCCCGAGCGCCTGCGCGACTACCGCGCCTACGCCGGCTTCGACGGCGACGGGGTCGACGCGGAGCTCTCCTATCTGTCGTGGCTGTACGAGATGACCAACGGCGTGTTCATGACCCCGGGCATCGACGAGCAGTGGACCCTGTCGGTGCAGCACACCGACGAGGACGTGGCCCGCTACGTCAACGCCTTCGAGACCTTCGCCAAGGAGGTCACCGGCCGCTGATGCGCCTAGGGGTGATGCTCGGCTACTTCGGGGCCGGGACGACCGCGGCCGAGCAGCTGGAGCTGGTGCGGGAGGCGGAGCGGCTCGGGTACGACTCGGCCTGGGTGGCCGAGGCCTACGGGTCGGACGCGCCCACCGTGCTGGCCTGGCTGGCCGCCCAGACCAGCTCCATCAACCTGGGGTCGGGGGTGTTCCAGATCCCGGCCCGGAGCCCGGCCATGACGGCCATGACCGCGGCCACCCTCGACCAGCTGTCGGGGGGGCGGTTCCGGCTCGGCCTGGGCCTGTCCGGACCCCAGGTGGCCGAGGGCTGGCACGGCCAGCGGTTCGCCCGCCCCCTGGCCCGGACCCGCGACTACCTGACCGTGGTCCGGATGGCCCTGGAGCGCCGGCGGGTCGCCTACCAGGGCGAGACCCTGGAGCTGCCGCTGCCCGACGGTCCCGGCAAGGCCCTCAAGCTGACCATCACCCCCGCCCAGCGGCGGCTGCCCATCTACCTGGCGGCCATGGGACCGCAGAACCTGGCCCTGGCCGGGGAGCTGGCCGACGGCTGGCTCGGGTTCCTGTTCTCGCCCGAGCACGCCGGCGGGTTCCGTGACCAGCTGGCCGCCGGGGCGGCCCGGGCCGGCCGCGACCTTGACGGCTTCGACATCGCCCCCAACGTCCAGATCCACATCTCCGACGACCTGGCCGCGGCCCGCGACGTCATGCGCCCGTTCCTGGCCCTGTACATCGGCGGCATGGGCTCCCGGGAGCGCAACTTCTACGCCGACCAGGCCGCCCGCTACGGCTTCGAGCAGGCGGCGGCGCAGGTCCAGGACCACTACCTGGCCGGCCGCCGCGCCGAGGCCGGGGCCGCCCTCCCCGACGAGCTGATCGACCTGGTCACCCTGTGCGGTCCCCCCGCCAAGGTCCGCGAGGGCCTGGCCGCCCTCCGCCAGGCCGGCGTCGGCACCCTGATCACCGCCCCCACCGCCTGGACCCACACCGACCGCCTGACCCAGCTCCGCCAGCTCGCCGAACTGGCCGCTTGACCCTCCTGTCGGGGGAGCGTCCAGAGTGGTCGGCGGAAGGGAGGGACGCGAGGTGGACAACCTGCTGCCGATCGGGCGCTTCTCCAAGGCGACCCGGCTGTCGGTGAAGGCGCTGCGCCACTACGACGAGCTCGGCCTGCTGCGGCCGGCGTTCGTCGACCCGTCCTCCGGCTACCGCTACTACCGGCCGGCCCAGGCCAACCAGGCCGAGGCCATCCGCATCCTGCGGTCGCTGGAGATGCCGCTGGAGGAGATCCGGGAGGTCCTGGGCGACGCCGGCGGCGACCTGGCGGCCAAGCGCCTGCAGCGGCACCGGGAACATCTCGAGGCGCGCCTGGACGAGCACCGGCGCATGCTCGCGTTCCTCCAACGGCTCCTGGACAGGGAGGATGTCATGCCGTACGAGGTGACCGTCCGTGAGCTGCCGGCCCAGCCGGTGGCCGCGACCCGCACCACCAGCAACCTCAGGGAGATCTCGTCCGCGATCAGCGATGGGGTGCACGCGCTCGTGGCCGAGCTGGGCGCCCGGGGGATCGAGCCGGCCGGGCCGCTGCAGGTCGTCTACCACGCCACCGAGGTGCTGGACTCCGAGACCAGCGCCCCGATCGAGATCTGCCTGCCGGTGGCGGCCCCGTTCGAGGGGTCCGGCCAGGTCTACGGGACCGAGCTGGCCGGCGGCCCGGCCGCCGTCACCCTCCACCACGGCCCCTATGCCGAGATCGGCCCCGCCTACCACACCATCTCCGGGTGGGTGCAGGACCACGGCCACGAGCTGAACGGCGGCCCCCGCGAGGTCTACCTCAACACCCCGGACCAGGTCTCCGAGGCCGATCTCCAGACCGAGGTCCAGTGGCCGATCAGGTGAGGCCGAGGGCGTCGCGGAGGAACCAGAGCTGGAGGTGCAGGAGGCTCTCGGCGACCGCCTCCTGGACGGCCAGGTGGGTGACGCCGGACAGGGGCAGGACGTTGTGGGGGCGGCCGGCGGTCAGCAGCAGGCCCGACAGGCGCAGGGTGTGGGCGGCGACCACGTTGTCGTCGGCCAGGCCGTGGACCAGCAGCAGGGGGCGTTCCAGCTTGGCCGCGTCGGCCAGCAGCGAGCTGCGCCGGTAGGCGTCGGGGTCGGTGGCCGGGTGGCCGAGGTAGCGCTCGGTGTAGTGGGTGTCGTACAGGCGCCAGTCGGTCACCGGGGCGCCGGCCACGGCGGCGTGGAACACGTCGGGGCGGCGCAGCACGGCCAGGGCGGCCAGGTAGCCGCCGAACGACCAGCCGCGGATGGCCACCCGGTGCAGGTCGAGCTCGGGGTGGTCGGCGGCCACGGCCACAAGGGCCTCCACCTGGTCATCCAGGGCCGGGCCGGCCAGGTCGCGCCAGACGGCCCGCTCCCAGGCCGGGCCCCGGCCCGGGGTGCCCCGGCCGTCGGTGACCAGGACGGCGAAGCCCTGGTCGGCGAACCACTGGGAGACCAGGAACCGGTCGCGGTCGGCCAGGACCTGGCGGTGGTGCGGCCCGCCGTAGGGGTCGAGCAGCACCGGCAGCGGCCCGGCGGCCCCGCTTCCGGACCCGGTGTCGCTGGGGAGGAGCAGGGCGCAGCGCAGCTCCCTGGGCCCGGCCCGGAGCAGCCGCGGCCGCGGTGTCAGGCCGGGGGAGTGGGCCACCGAGGCGACCGGCAGCGGGGGCCGGCCGGGGGCGGTCACGGTGGTGACGGTGTTGTCGTGCTCCAGGTCGGCCCGGGTGACCACCACCACCTGGCCGGCCGCGGTGGCGGCGTGATGGCCGGGCCGGCCGCTGAGCCGTTGCGGGGCGGCGCCGGGGACGACCCGCCACAGGTGGACCTCGGTCGGCTCCTCGGACCCGGCGATCAGGACGGCGCCCCCGGCCACGCCCACCACCGCGGCCACCTGGAGCCCGGGCGGGGTGACGGGGTCGCCGTCGAGGGTCAGGCGGCGGGTGTCGCTGGCCGGGTCGTCGGCGGTCAGGACCAGGCGGCCGTCCAGCCAGGCCGGCACCCCGGGGACGATGTCGACCCAGGCCGGGTCGTGCTGGGCGGCCAGCTCGGTGGTCGTCCCGGTGCCGGGGTCGGCGGCCAGAACCTGGGTGGCTGTCTGGTCGCGGGCCTGGACGAGCAGGGTCAGGGGGGCGCCGTCCTCCCAGCCGACCGAGACCAGGTAGGGGTAGGCGGCCCGGTCCCAGGCGACCTCGACCCGCCGGCCGGCCAGGTCGACCACGTGGAGGCTGACCTCGGCGTTGTCGGTGCCGGCGGCCGGGTAGGGGAGGGCCACCGGCTCGATCGCCGGGTTGGCCGGGTCGGTCAGGTGGAACCGCCGGACCCGGCGCAGGTCGACCCGGGCCACGGCCAGGCGCCGGCCGTCCGGCGACCACCAGAACCCCCGGGACCGGTCCATCTCCTCGGCGGCCAGGAACTCGGCCAGCCCCCAGCTCACCTCCGGGTCGTCCTCGCCGACCAGCCGCCGCGGGGCCGACGCCGACCCGTCGAGCTCGGCCACGTGGAGGGCGCGGCCGGCGACCCAGGCCACCCGGGTGCCGGTCGGGTCGACCCGCGGGTCGAGCACGCCGTCGCCCGCGGGCAACTCCCGGGCCCGAGCGTCCGGGTCGCCCAGGCCGGTGACGAACAGCCGCCCGGCCAGGGCGAAGCTGGCCACGGTCAGGTCCAGGTCGGCGGCGAAGGCGACGATGCCGCCGGCCCGCTCCCGGGCTCGCTCCCGCCGGGCCCGCTCCTCGGGCGGCAGGTCCCCGGCGCCGTCGCCGAGCAGGGTCGCGGGGTCGGCGACGAGCCGCTCGGCCCCCGAGGCCACCTCCAGCACCCAGAGCCGGTTGACCGGGTCGTCGCCGCCGGCCGAGCGAAGGAACGCCACCCGGGCGCCGTCGGCCCCGACCTGGAACCCGCGCGGCCGCCCCAGGGTGAACCCCCGGGTCCGGGCGTGCCGCCTGGGGAACGCGGAGGAGTCCGCCGCCTCAGCCAAGGCCGATGGCCAGGGCGATCGCGCCGGCGGCCAGGGCCACGCTCAGGACGATGAACGGCAGGGCCCGCAGCCAGGTCGTCTTGGAGTCGGCGATCACCAGCATGCCGAGGGCGAAGGCGCCGTAGCCGACCGCCTGGAGGCTCGGGTCGCGGCGCAGCAGGCTGACCAGGCCGATGCCGAGCACCAGGAGGTAGATGTAGAGGGCGATCTTGGGGTGCAGCAGCATCGGCCGCTCGAACACCCGCCCCTTGCGGTCGACGTCGCCGACCTGGGCCTTCTTCAGCAGCGGCGACTGGGGCCGGCCGCCGGCGGCCGGCCGGCGGGTCGCCGTCCTGGTCGACGGCTTGGCCGCCGGCCGGTCCTCTTTGGGGGCGGGCTCGAAGCCGGACTCCCGGCGGGCCCGTTCGATCGCGTGCCGTTTGCGGGCCCGCTCCCGGTCCTTGCGTGCCACCCGTTCACCTACCTCCCGAAACGCCGCCGTCGCTGGGCATACGACCGCAGGGCGCGAAGGAAGTCCACCTTACGGAAGTCCGGCCAGTATGTGTCGGCAAAGTAGTACTCGGCGTGGGCCGACTGCCACAGCAGGAACCCCGACAGCCGGACCTCTCCGGAGGTGCGGATGATCAGGTCGGGGTCGGGCACCCCGGCGGTGTACAGGTGGCGGGCGATCTCGTCCGGGGTGACCAGGCCGGCGGCCTCGCCCAGCTCCAGGTTCTTGTCGCCGTACTCGGCCAGCAGCCGGCGGACGGCGTCGGCGATCTCCTCCCGGCCGCCGTAGCCGACGGCCACGTGCAGGGTGCCGCCGCTGTAGCCGCGCGAGGCCCGCTCGGCCGCCAGCAGGGTCGAGCGGGTCCGCTCGGGCAGGGCGTCGAGCTCGCCCACGGGCACGATCCGGTAGCCGGCGGGGGCGCCGTCGCGGGCCAGCTGCACCACCTTGGCCTCGATGATCTGGAGCAGGTCGGCCAGCTCGTCGGCCTGGCGCTGGAGCAGGTTCTCGGTGGACAACAGCCACAGGGTCACTACCGGGATGCCGAGCTCGGCCGACCAGGCCAGCAGGCGGTCGATCTGGGCGGCGCCGCGCCGGTGGCCCTCGCTGGTGCCCATGCCGAGCTCCCGGGCCCAGCGCCGGTTGCCGTCCAGGATCACCCCGACGTGGCGGGGCAGCCCGCCCCGGCGGCGCAGGTCCGCCGCCAGTCGCCGTTCGTAGAGGCGGTACAGGAGGTCCGAGGGGCCCATGCAGGAGATGCTACCGCCGCTCTCATGGGGTAGCGTCGGCCCGGCACGGTGGATACCGGAATGGGACCGAACCGTCGCCCGGCCGTGGCAGCGGCTACCCTGGGAGCCGACGTTGGAGCAAGCCGGGAGGGCGCGTGACCGAGACGACCGAGCAGGAGGGGACCTGGACGTGCGAGCGCTGCGGCGCCGTGCGTCCGGCGAGCTGGACATGCAGCTGCGGTGGCGAGGGCAAGGGCGAGCGGATCGTCCCCGAGGGCTGGGACCCGGAGCTGACCCGGACCAGCCGTCCCCGCCTGGGCCTGATCGCCCGCCCCGAGCCCCCGGAGCCGGGCGAGTAGCCCCACCCGGCCGGGGGGCCTGGCATCCGGCGACGCAGCTGGAGATCCTGCACGCCGCGCCGGCGTTCGCGGTCGTCGGGGTCGGGCTGGCCTTCGGGCTGGTGGCCATGCGGGCCG
>Ga0105249_10006440_pt1 | contig 10209 bp, 7 predicted proteins | sample KBSS44metaG_FD_81522 | JGI IMG/M metagenome (GOLD analysis project Ga0105249, IMG submission 81522) | Switchgrass rhizosphere microbial communities from Kellogg Biological Station, Michigan, USA - KBS S4-4 metaG | ecosystem: Host-associated > Plants > Roots > Rhizosphere > Soil | place...
CGTGGGCGGGCGCGGGCCACTACGCGATCTTCATGAAGCAGGCCATCGCGCCGATGTACGAGTGCCGGAACGACATCGACATCTTCGCCGACCTCGCCCGCCGTGTCGGCATCCAGGCCTACAACGACAAGACGGAGATCGAGTGGCTGCGCGAGCTGACGCGGGACGCCATCGACGACTTCGACAGCTTCATGGACAAGGGCCTGGCCCGGCTCCCCGCTCCGGAGGACGCGGTCGCCTTCGCCCGGGAGATTCGCGAGCCCGAGCGTTACAAGTTCACGACGCCGTCGGGCAAGATCGAGGTCTACTCGATGGCGCTGGCCGCCAATCCCGACCCCTACGGCCTCGGCCGCATCCCGCCGATCCCGACGTGGATCCCGCCCGTCGATGCCGATCCGCGGCACCCGCTGCAGCTCTGCACCCCGAAGTCGCGGGCCCGGACCCATTCCATCCACGGCAACCAGGAGGTCCTGGCCCGGGCCGACCGCGACGACGTCTGGCTCCACACCGCGGACGCCGCCGCGCGGGGCATCACCGACGGGCAGCGCGTCCGCGTCTTCAACGACCGCGGCGCCACCGTGCTGCCGGCCAAGGTGACGGACCGGATCGCGCCGGGCGTCGTGTCGATCCGGGAGGGGGCGTGGTTCACGCCCGACGAGCGGGGCGACGACCGGAAGGGCTGCGCCAACGTCCTGACCGACGACCGCTCCGCGCCGTGCGGCGCCACCACCTACAACACCTGCCTGGTCCAGGTCGAGCCGGTGTTCGTCGGTGCTGATGGGGCTGTGGGAAGTCCCGATATCAAGGACGATCTCGGCCGCGTGACAGAGGTAATATAGGCGCAAATCTTCTGGGAGAGGATTCGGGTCCTGAGTTGCGGGGGCCCCATGTCCCAAGGAGGGTCCGGATGCGCTACACGAGGATCTCCGCCGACTGCCACATCGACATGCCCTGGCTCCCCAATGATCTCTTCACCGCGAACGCCTCGGCCGCCATGAAGGACCGGATGCCGTACGTCACGGACGGCCCGGATGGTCCGCGCTGGACGACGAAGAAGGGCGCGGCGATGGGGCTCGTGGGCGGTACCGGATCCACCGGGGGGAAGTACATCCCGGGCCAGAACTATCGGCTCGACGTGATGGCGACGACCGGCCTCTTCGATGACGCCAAGAAGGGGATTCGCCGGCCGGCGGATCCGCACCGCCGGATCGTCGAGATGGAGCGCGACGGCGTGGATGCCGAGGTGATGTTCGGCATTCTCGGGGCCGCCTCCCGCCTCGGGGACCACGAGGCCGCCAACGAGATGATGCGCATCTACAACGACTGGCTCGTGGAGTTCTGCAAGCACTACCCCGAGCGCCAGATCGGCCTCGCCAATCTGCCGTACGGCGACATCGAAGCGGCCGTGAAGGAGATCCACCGCGTGGCGAAGCTCGGCCTTCGCGGCCTCGAGCTCTCGTGCTCGTGGGACATGGACCCGATGTGGCATCCGATGTGGGAGCCGCTGTGGCAAGCGGTGGACGAGGTGAACCTGCCGCTCCACTTCCACACGTTCCCGTCGTTGCCGCAGGCCGTGCGCGACCGGCAGGTCGGAATGACCCGGCGCGCGGCGTTCTTCACGAGCGTGGCCGGGTTCCAGATGAACCTGGTGAACATCATCGCCGCCATCATCGGCGCGGCCGTGCTCGAGCGCTACCCCAACCTCCGCATCTCGTTCGGGGAGAGCGGCATCGGCTGGATCGCCTACGCGCTCGACCGCATGGACTTCGAGTGGGAGGACCGGTTCCGCGACCTCGGCCTCACGATGAAGCCCAGCGACTACTGGCGGCGCCAGTGCAAGGCCACGTTCCAGTTCGACCGGATCGGCACCAAGCTCATCGACGACATCGGCGTCGAGACGTTGATGTGGGGCTCGGACTACCCGCATCCCGACGGCGTGTGGCCGGAGTCGTCGAAGTACATCGAGGAGCAGTTCGGCCACCTGTCGACGGACGTCGTGCACAAGATCACGTGCGAGAACGCTGGGAAGTTCTACGGACTCATCAACTAAGACCGGAGAGGGGACAACATGCGCACCTATTCGAGGATCTCCGCCGACAGCCACATCGACATGCCCTGGATGCCGAACGATCTCTTCACGTCCAACGCGTCGGCGGCGCTGAAGGATCGGATGCCGTACGTGGCCGACGGGCCCGACGGCCCGTACTGGACCTGCAAGAACGGCATGTCGTTCGGGCTCGTCTGCGGCGTCGGCCCCGGCGGCGCGAAGTACGTCCCCGGGCAGAACTACCGGGTCGAGAAGATGCACGCGGCCGGCCTCTACGACGACGCGAAGAAGGGGCAGCGCCGGGTCATCGATCCGCATCTCCGCGTGAAGGACCAGGACCTCGACGGCGTCGACGCCGAGGTGCTGTTCGGCATCCTCGGCGCGGCCACGCGCCTGAACGACCACGACGCCGCGAAGGAGATGTTCCGGATCTACAACGACTGGCTCGTGGACTTCTGCAAGCCGTATCCGGACCGGCTGCTCGGTCTCGCGTGCCTGCCGTACGGCGACATCCAGGCGGCGATCGACGAGACCCACCGCGTGGCGAAGCGGGGCGGCATTCGAGGCCTCGAGCTCTCGTGCTCGTGGGACATGGAGCCGATGTACGACCCGTCGTGGGAGCCGCTCTGGCAGGCGGTGAACGAGGTGAACCTGCCGCTGCACTTCCACACGTTCCCGTCCACGCCGCCCGGCGTGCGCGACAAGGCGACCGGCCTCACGCGCCGTGCCGCCCTCTTCACCGGTGTCTCCTCGTTCCAGATGAACCTGATCAACATCCTCTCGGCGATCATCGGCGCCGCCGTCCTCGAGCGCTATCCGAACCTCCACATCGTGTTCGGCGAGAGCGGCATCGGGTGGCTGCCGTACGCGATCGACCGCATGGACTTCGAGTGGGAGGACCGCTTCCGCGACATCGGTCTCACGATGCCGCCGAGCGACTACTGGAAGCGTCAGTGCAAGGCGACGTTCCAGTTCGACAAGATCGGCACGTGGGAGAAGAGCATCGAGGTCCTCGGGGACAACACCATCATGTGGGCCTCCGACTACCCGCACACCGACGGCATCTGGCCCGAGTCCTCGAAGTACATCGAGGAGCAGTTCGGCCACCTGCCGAAGGACCAGGTCCACAAGATCACCTGCGACAACGCCGGGAGGCTCTACGGCCTGATCAAGTGACTCGGACGACGCGGCACTGGCCACCCGCATGGCCCGAATGGTGGGCTTCCGCAACGTGGCCGTGCACGACTACCAGCGCCTGAACCTCGACATCGTCAAGGCCATCATCCTCGAGCGACTCGACGATTTCTGAGCGTTCGGGCGTGTCGCGCTGGCACTGGCCCGTCGGGCGGGCTGAGCGAGAGCCTCAGCCGCGCTGGCAAGCCGCGAGGTAGGCGCGCCACCCGCCGAAGCTCGTGATGTCCACGGCGTGCGCCAGCGCCCACGGCTCGCAGATGAAGCCCTTCACCGAGCGCCCGTCCGCGAGCTCGAGGGTGCCAATCCCGAGCGGGGCGGGAATGCTCGCGACGAAGGATCCGAAGGCCGCCGTGGGCATGTCCCACAGCTCCACGTCGATCGGCGCGCCCGCCCCCACGCGCGCGAGCCCGGGCTTGGGCGGGACGGTTCCGGCAAGCGCATAGAGACGATAGGCGGTCGACGTCGTCGCGCGCTCGACGAGGACGGCCTGCCGGTCGGTCAGCTCTCGGTTCAGCGGCATCCCGGTGAGATGCGCTCCCACCACCGCAAGCCGCACGTGGCCGGGTGCCGGCTCCCCCCGCTCTCGGTGCTGCGCCGGCGACACCGGCTCCGCGCCGAGCGGCCGGCCCGTTGCCCCGCGCGGCCACGCGGCGTGCCGCTGCCAGCGTTCGCCCAGCTCGCACAGCGCCAGATCGCTCCACGCCGCTGCAATGAAGGTGATCCCGAACGGCAGCCCGTCGCTCCGGAAGCCCGCCGGCAGCGCGAGCGCACTCCAGTCCAGCAGGTTCACGAAGTTCGTGTAGGTGCCGAGTCGGCTGTTCAGGCGGATGGGATCAGCCTCCACCTCGACCCTGCGCAGGTGTGTGGGCGCGGTCGGAACGAGGAGCGCGTCGACCCCGGCGATCAGCGCGTCGGCCTGCCGCGTGAGCGCGGCGAGGCGATACATCGCCTGGAACGTGTCGGCGGCCGAGAAGCCCCGGGCACGAAAAATGACCTCGCGCACGACAGGATGCATCGCCTCCGGGCGGCGGGTGGCCATGTCCTCGATCGCCGCGTAGCGCTCGGCCACCCACGGGCCGTCGTACAGCAGCGCCGCGACCTGATCGAGGATGCCGAAGTCGATCGGCACACACGTCGCGCCGAGCGCGTCGATGGCCCCGAGGGCGGTCCGCCACGCGGCCTCGGATTGGCGGTCACCGTGAAACTCCGGCCGGCCGGGTATGCCGAAGCGCGGGCGCGCCGGCACCCGCCGCGTCACCGCATCCGCCGGGGCTCGTCGCGAATACGCGTCGGCGGGATCGTCGCCCGCCGCCACCGCGTACACCGCGCGCGCGTCGCCGACGGTGAGGGCCATGACGGAGACGCAATCGAGCGTCCGGCAGGCGGGCACGACCCCCGTGCCGCTCAGCGCGCCGCGGGTCGGCTTGAGCCCGACGATATTGTTCAGCCCGGCGGGCACGCGTCCCGACCCCGCCGTGTCGGTGCCGAGTGCGAACGGCACCAGCCCGCGCGCGACGACGGACGCGGAGCCCGAGCTCGAGCCGCCGGAAACAAACGCCGGATCGAAGCTGTTCGGGACCGCGCCATACGGGGACCGCGTGCCGACCAGCCCGGTCGCGAACTGGTCCAGGTTGGTCTTCCCGATGACGATGGCGCCGGCCGCGACGAGCCGTTCGACGACGGTCGCGCTGCGCTCGGGAGCATAGGCGAACTCGGCGCAAGCCGCGGTGGTGGGCAGCCCCTCGACGTCGATATTGTCCTTCACCGCGAAGGGAACGCCGTAGAGGGGCAGCGCGCCCAGGCCGCCGCCCGCCGCCCGCCGCCGAATGGCAAGGGCCGCGACCTGGCGCGCCAGATCGTCCCGGTTGATCCGTGAGATGAACGCGGCGTCACCCGGTGGTACGCGGCCCAGGACCTCGCCAACGAGGGACTCGGGGGTCGCGCCGCCGCGGTACGCGTCGAGCCATTCCGGAATCGTCGATCCGATCATGCCGCGCATGATGCTACGGGCAGCAGGCGCGGTGCAATGCCGATGGTGAGAGTTGCGTCCGCGCGTTCTCCCTCCCCTGCCAAGGCAGACGAAGGGTGATCCGATCGGTGCGCGAGATACGTCAGTCGCGCTACGCGAGGCGGCGGGCCCGCGTCCGGGCTGCCTTACGCGCGGCGGCGGAGCGGCCACGCGGCCCCTTGGTGCGGCCGGCCTTCCTCGCCGCCTCGGCGCGCGCGCGGGGACCGCGCTTTTTCGCCGACTGCCGCGCTTGACGGGCCAGTGCGGACGCTGATGCCGCCGAGCGTCCCTCGCGTCGCAGCGCTCCGAGCACCGCCCGCGACCGCTTGGCCGAGGGCTTCCGTCCGGCTCGGCCGCTCTTCAGGGCCGCCTTCGCGCTGCGCCGCGTCTCCGCCGATGCCTCCCCTTTGTCCGGCGCCTGCAACTTCACGCCGGCGCGACGAGCCTTCGACAAGCCGATGGCGATCGCCTGCTTGGTCGAACGCGCCCCATGCTTGCCTTCGCGTATGTGATGGATCTCCTCGCGCACGAATTCGCCCGCCTGAGTGGATACGGCTTTCCCCTGGCGCTTGTCCTTCTTGGCCCGTTCTACTGTTTCTTTCTCCGGCATAGCGTCTCCTCCTCTCCCGCGTACGCTGCGTGTGACCGTCTTGCCGAGGGAGATCTTCCGCTCCGGCAAGGTGGGCCGCGTGACGTCTGCCTTTTCCCTCGCGCATTACCAAAATGCAAGGCGGGTGCCAGAGCATGCGGCGAACACGACCCGCGGAGTCGTGCAGTCACTCCGTTCAGCCCACGCGGAGAGATCCTTTCTTCCAGGCGAATTCTTCCCTCTTTCCTAGCATGCGCGCGGCCAGCTTCACGGTGATCGGGCTCACCTCCCAGTTCCGCCGTGCCCCCTGAGGATGCCGCGCGTGGTGCTATAGTCGGCGGCATTCGACAGGAGGCCCCATGCCCCCGATCACTGACGTGCGGGACATCTCGAATCTCGCCTACGGGTTCATCGGCTCCAAGGTGCTCTTCTCGGCGCTCAATGCGCGAATCTTCGAGCTGCTCGCCATGGGCCCCCGGCCGCTCGCGGATCTGGAGCGCGAGACAGGCATAGCCGGCAACCGGCTGGACACTCTGCTCACCGCCTGCACCAGCTTGGGCCTCATCGAGCGAGGCGCGGACGGCTATCGCAATGCCCCTGCCAGCCAGCAGTACCTCGTCGTCCGCTCGCCCATGTACTTCGGGGACTACTTCCGCTTCCAGATCGACCGCCAGCTCTATCCGTTGCTCGCGAACCTGGACGAGGCGCTGCGCGGGAGGGCGCCGGCCACGCTCTACGGCCTCATGGAGAACCCGGAGGAAGCGGACTACTTCACCCGAGCGCAGCATGCGGGCTCGCTGGGGCCCGCCGCGGTGGTGGCCAAGCAGGTCGATCTCGCGGGCGCGGTACGGCTGCTCGATGTGGCGGGAGGCAGCGGCGCCTTCAGCATCACGCTCTGCCAGCGCTTCCCGGATCTCCGCGCGACCGTGCTCGATTTCCCCACCGTCACGCCGGTGACGCAGCGCTACATCACCGAGGCGGGCCTGGCGGACCGCATCGAGGTTCTCCCGGGCGACGCGCTCCAGTCCGCGTGGCCCGGGTCGCAGGACGCGGTGCTGCTGTCGTATCTCATGAGCGCGGTGACGGGCGAGGCCATCCCCCGGCTCGCCCGGCTTGCCTACGACGCGCTCCGCCCCGGCGGCCAGCTCCTGGTCCACGATTTCTTCGTGGACGACGACCGTCAGGGGCCGCGCGGCGCCGCGCTCTGGTTCGTGTTGTTTCTCTTCAATCCCGACGCGGTGTCCCTCACCCCCGGTGGCCTGACCGCGGCGCTCGCGGCGAGCGGGTTCACGGATGTCACGGTGCGGGACGTGATTCCCGGCCTCACGCGGCTGGCGATCGCGCGGAAGCCGGCCTGACCGCGCGCCCGAGCAGGCCCACACGGCTCATCAATAGCGCACCTCGAAGCCGGTCAGCGCCGAGAGGCGGGGGCTCGAGAACCCCGTGATCTCCTGGTAATTCTGGTTGAGCACATTCTGGAACACCGTCTTCCACACCACCTCGCGGAGTCCGATGACGTTCCTGAACAGCGTGTACGCCACCGCGAGGTCGAGCTTCTGGTAGCCGCGCAGGTTCACCCGGGGCGCGCCGGGCTCACTGAAGTTGCGGTCGATCGAGGCGCCCTTCACGTAGAGCGTGGCTTCTGCATTGAGGCGATCGCGCTGGTAGCCCACCGAGACGCTGCCCGAGTGGCGCGGCCGGCGGAGGAGGGGTTGGCCCTCCGGGAACGTGTTCTGCCCGCCGACGCCGCCGTCGTCCGTCACGTTCGTATCGAGGTAGGTGTAGTTGGCATTCGCGCGGAAGCCCTTGATCGGCCGCAGCCCGAACACGACCTCCACGCCCTGCGTCGTCGCCGCCTGGACATTCGTCGAGCCTTCATCGAAGCTCACGAAGGCGATCAGGTCGCGGAAGTCGTTGTGGAAGTACGTGACCCCGGCCTGGAACGCGCCACCGAAGATCGGCTGGTCGAGTCCGACCTCCCAGCTCTCGGACCGCTCGGGCTTGAGATCGGGATTGCCGGGGATTCCGAAGCCGCCGAACTGGTCGAAGAAGCTCGGCGCCTTGATGCCCTTACCCCAGGCCCCGCGCAGCCGCGTCTCCGTGACGGGCACGACGGCGGCCAGCGTGACCCGAGGGGAGAACGCCTCGCCGAATGCGGTGCTGTCGTCGTATCGGCCACCCCCATTGAAGAAGATGCGGTCCCGCCAGGCCAACTGCAGCTCACCGTAGCCGGACCAGGTGTGGCGGCGCTCGTCCGTGGGATTGGGAGAACCGAAGGTCGGATTACTGTCCTGGACGAAGTGCTCCTCCTCGTAGCTGGCCCCGACGACGAGGGTCGGCGCGATCTGCATCACCTTCGGCGCCGACACCACCGCGTTGTAGTCGAAGAGGAGGCGATTCTCCGTGGTCTTGTTGATCGTGTCGGCTCCGGGAAAGTCGGGCGGCACGTCGACGGGATCACTGAACCGGCCGGTCTCGGTATTGCCGCCGATCTTGAACCGATGCTCGAGCCACGCGGTCTGGCGATACCGCACGCCCAGGCTCCCCACGAACCGCGAGCTCTCCTGGGACTGGTGGGGGTCGGGGAAGGGCTCGAACAGGTCGCCCGCGCCCTCGGTCGGAAAGTGAAAGACGCTGTTGATGTAGCGCCCCGTCAGCGTGAAGGCGAGATCGGGCATCGGCTCGAAGTCCAGGCGCAGCGCCGCGGTGTAGTTCGTGAAAGCATTGTTGACCTCGAGGACTCCGCCGGTGTGCGCGTGCCCGAACTCGAAGAAGGCGCCGCCGAGACGCCCGCCCCAGGAGGCGCCGATGCGCTCCTCGTCGGTCGAGTAGTTGCCGCCCGTCGCGGAGCCCCAGATGCTCAGTGGGCCCTCGCCGCGCGGCGTGAAGAACTGCAGCACCGAGGTCATCGCATCGGCGCCGTAGAGCGCGCTCTGGGGGCCGCGGACGACTTCCGCCCGGCCGATGCCCACCGTCGTCAGGTTCGCGAAATCGAAGGCGCCGCCGCCCGCATTGACCTTCATCCCGTCGATGAGCACCTGGTTCATGTTGACATTGCCGCCGCGCGTGGAGATGGTCGTGGTGCCGCCCCGGCTCCCCGACTGGATGACCGTCAACCCGGGAACGTTGCGCAGGATCTGGAGCATGTCGGTGACCTGTCGCGACTCGATCTCCTGCCGATCGATCACGGTGACGGACGATCCGGTCTCCCCGACGGGAATGGACGTCTTCGTGGCGGTCACCACGACCGGATCCATGACCTCCGGGGCGTCCGCCTTGGCGTCGGCGGCCAACACGGTGGGAGGTGTTGTCTGCGCGGCGACCACACGTTCGCTCAGGAACACGACGACGAACAGCATGAGACTCGAGATGACCCGCGTCATCCTATCCTCCCGCCGACCGATGCTGCGGCCGGCTTCAAGCCCGGACCAGGTCTCCTGGCTCGCGGATCCACCTACTCCCCGCCCTTCCCGGCGTTTCGCCAGTGGCGTTGCGGGTTTCGTCCCCGTTCACAGTTGCGGGGCAGCGCCGGCTTTTACCGGCTTCCCTTCGATCCGGGCAGTGCGCGGCAGTGTGGCGGTCTACCTCATGGCTTGGCTCTCCCGGGAAGTCTCAGGCGAACGGCGGTCGATGAACGGCGAGGCGCGCTGCGCTCATGCCCTGGTCCTCCCGCGAAGACAGGTTGGTGACGCGCGCCCGGCAGGTCTCCTGGCTCTCGGATCGTCCTACTCCCCGCGCCTTCCCAGCCCGTACACCGGCCAGTGGCTCTCGCGGGTTTCGTCCCCGAATACAGTGACGGGGTCGCGGCGGATTCGCACCGCCTTCCCTATTGCCCCCTTGGGCAACACGAGCGCAAAGCGACGACACCTTATCAAACCGCGCGGCACTGGGTCAATTTGCTTCGCCATACTTCGTTGCGAGCGCCCTGGCAGCCCTCAACGTGCCTTGCTCACGCTCGCCTGGATTTCCGTATTCGCTCGCCTCGCCTCCGGCTGCGGCTCGCCCATCCCACGTCGCCTCGGGCTGCCAGCGCGCTCGCGCCGTCAGGCTCGCAACTTGCCCCAGTGCCAGGGACGAGATTGACCCATTACCGCAACCTGTGGGCGGCGCGGTCGGAGCTAGCGGTTCACGCGTAGCCGGGCGGCGGGACGAACGGCTGGTACTCGAGCTCCAGGAGCTTGGCGAAGGCGATGCACGTGAGGTCGCCGTATTGAGGTCCCGCGATCTGCACGCCGACGGGGAAGCCGCCCGGCGTGAAGCCGCAAGGGGCGGCGCTCGAGGGCAAGAACGATGCGCCGGTATACCCGGCCCAGAACAGATGATCGCTCACCGGCACGCGCCGGCCATTGACGACCACCGTCCGCTCGTGCC
>Ga0105249_10006441_pt1 | contig 10209 bp, 11 predicted proteins | sample KBSS44metaG_FD_81522 | JGI IMG/M metagenome (GOLD analysis project Ga0105249, IMG submission 81522) | Switchgrass rhizosphere microbial communities from Kellogg Biological Station, Michigan, USA - KBS S4-4 metaG | ecosystem: Host-associated > Plants > Roots > Rhizosphere > Soil | place...
GATTTCGAGACCGACGATGCGGTCGACGTCTTCGCCCTGCGCAGAAACGATGATGATCGGAACGTTCAGCTGACCCTTCAGTCGCTTTGCGATCGACAGACCGTCTTCACCGGGCAACATCAGATCGAGGATGATCAGGTCGAACGAGTGCGAGGCGAGCGCGCCGTCCATTTCGGCACCGTCGGCGACGGTCTCGACGTCGAATCCCTGCTGCTTGAGGTAGGCCTGCGCGAGTTCCCGCAACTCAGCGTCGTCGTCGACGACGAGCAGGCGGGCACGCTCCGTGGTCATGGATGCGCGCGCGCGTTGCCGACGTGTATGACTGGGGGCTGCTGCGGATCGGGCGCCTGAGTCGGCGGTGTGTGCACCGGGGCGGCGGTGTCGGCGCCAGGCGGCGGCGCACCGCCGGCGACGACGCGTTGTTCGAAACCGAGTCCGAATGGCCGGTCGCCGGCATCCTCGGGAAGCGTCTGATAGCGCACCACGTGCTCAGTGGTCTCGATGCGGACGAGCGAACCGTCGGGTTGACGCACGATGCGTCCGTAGCGTCGCTCGGTTTTGATCGTCAAGACCGGCACCTTGCCGGAATTGGTGTGCATGCGGGCTTTGATTTCGGTCAGCAGTGCGCGCCGTTGTTCTTCCGACAGTGACTCCCAGCCGGCGGCGAGCTCGGTCAGCTCACGGTCCGATTTGTCAGCATAGAGAGTGGCGGCGTTGGCCCAACCGGCCAACCCGACCCACGCGGCAACAAAGAGCGCTCGTGCGATCACGCGGTTCTGCTTATTCCCAAGCGGTGCAAGTGTCTGCGATCTGCGTTTCCGAGACATGTCGGTGCAAAGGGAAATCGTTACAGTGTGTTACCGGCATTGAAGGGCGTGGCGCCCCACAGTGCACTCGTTATACCGCCTCGAACAATCCAGTGGCGCCCTGTCCACCGCCAATACACATGGTGACTACGCCGTACTTCTTGTTGCGACGCTTCAACTCGCGCAACACGAGACCGACCTGCCGCGATCCGGTCATCCCGAACGGGTGACCGATACTGATGGCGCCGCCGTTCACATTGTAGATCTCGTTGTCGATTCCGAGCGCATCGCGACAGTAGAGGCACTGCGACGCGAACGCTTCGTTGAGCTCCCACAGATCGATGTCCTTCATTTTCAGTCCTGCGTTCATCAGCAAACGCAGCACCGAGAACACCGGACCGATTCCCATTTCATCAGGTTCGCAACCCGCCACGGTGAAACCGCGGAAGATGCCCATAGGTTTGAGTCCGAGTTGCGCGGCGCGTTCCGCGCTCATCATCAACGTCATAGAGGCGCCGTCGGACAACTGCGAGGCGTTACCCGCGGTTACCGACCCGTCTTCCTCGAATGCCGGCGGCAGCTTTGCGAGAGCTTCGAGCGTCGTATCCGGACGATTGCATTCGTCCTTGTCGACAGTCACTTCGACCAGTTTCTCGGCGCCGGTCTTTTTGTCGACCTGGTTCATCGTGACCTTCATCGGCACGATCTCTTCTGCGATGTAGCCCTTCTCGGCTGCCTTCGCGTAGCGCTGCTGGCTCTGTAGTGCGTACTCGTCCTGCATTTCGCGCGTGACCTGATAGCGTCGCGCGACAACCTCAGCGGTGTTGCCCATCGCCATGAAGATGGCGGGCTTTTCTTCGACGAGCCGCTTGTTCGGCTTCGACTTGCCGGCTTCCTGCCGCTGCCGCATCGAGATCGAGTCCACGCCGCCGGCTATCGCGACGTGCGTTTGACCCGACGCGATCTGGTTCGCGGCAATCGCGATCGACTGCAGCCCCGAAGAGCAGAAGCGGTTGATGGAGAGACCCGCGGTCGTGATCGGCAAACGCGACAACACGACCGCGAGGCGGGCGATGTTGCCGTCCTGTTCGCCGGCGTGACTCGCGCAGCCAACGACGACGTCTTCGACCTCGTCAGGCGACACTTTGGGATTGCGATCGAGCAGCGCGTCGATGCAGTGCGCGAGCATGTCGTCGGAGCGCGTCAGATTGAAGCTGCCGCGAAATGCCTTCGCGAGTCCGGTCCGGACATTGTCGACGATGACGACGTCTCTCATTGCGAATCCACCGATGGTTTGCGTGATGTAACGGTCCTGGTCGGACCGAAAGATGCCGGATCTTACCGGGATTCGTGCATACGTGGGAAGGCGCCGCGCAGGCGCTCGAGATGCGGAGAAAGGAACGGCGGCGCTGACGCGCCGCCTGGATCACATCGACCGGAAGGTCGGAACGAAAGGTCGTTCAGCTGCCTTTCTTTGCAGCGTCGGCGGCGTCTTTGGCGCTCTGCGCGGCTTCGTCCGCGGAGTCGGCGGCATCGGATGCATCGTCGGATGCTTCGTCCATCGCGCTGTCGACGGTTGCGGTCGCGTCGTCGCTCATTTCGGTGGCGCTATCGGCAGCGGATTCCATCGCGTCGGCCGACGCGTTTGCCGCGTCTTTGGCGGACGCCGCTGCATCGGCAGCCGAGTCCATCGCCTTGCTGGCGGATTCACTCGCCTTGTCTGCGCTGGCATCTTTGCCCTGGCCGCAACCGACCAGAATCGCCAGCATCGCCACGGCGACCAATCGAATAGTCTTACTCATGTCCTGCTCCTGTGGTCTCGTCTTTTGATCTACCGCGCATCGTCTGCCGGAGTTACTGGTCGAATCCAGACTGACGGAACGCCACCGTTGGGCGACGTCGCATCAGCAAACTTGAAGTCCTGATCCCCTGTGGTCGCCCATCGCGGTGGCGCGAGCATACATCAAAAGAACTGAAGCGAATATTTGCCCACCGCGCTCGTGACGGTGCTCGAGCCTACGTCGCGGCTTGCATCAGACCCGAGTTCCGACATGATGCACGCCTCGCTGCAAGCCGGAGTTCGAGATGACACCGACGCCATTGCTGACGGGCCTGTGCTTCGGCGAGGGACCTCGCTGGCACGACGGCCGACTCTACTTATCGGACATGCACGATCATCGCGTGCTCGCGGTCGATGAAAGCGGCAATGCCGAAACCGTTGTCGTGGTGGAGACCTGGCCGTCCGGACTCGGCTGGACCCCGTCAGGCGATTTGCTGGTCGTATCGATGACCGACCGTCGCCTCCTGCGTTACGACGGGAAGCGCCTTTCCGCGGTCGCCGACCTGTCTGCGCTCGCGAGCTTCCACTGCAACGACATGGTGGTCGACCGGCTCGGCCGCGCGTACATCGGCAACTTTGGATTCGATCTGCACGCCCAGAGCACTTACAAAGCGGCGGAGCTGATTCGCGTCGACCCTGACGGGACCGCTCGCGTCGTCGCCGACGACATGGCCTTTCCGAATGGTACGGTCATCACACCGGACGGTCGCACGCTCATCGTCGGCGAGAGCTACGGCGGGCGTCTGACAGCGTTCGATGTCGCCGGCGACGGCGCGCTGTCCGGTCGGCGCGTGTGGGCGCAATTGCCACAAGGCACTGTGCCGGACGGGATATGTCTCGACGCCGCAAACGGCATCTGGGTGGCATCGCCGACCACCCGCGAATGCGTGCGGGTCGAGCAGGGCGGCGGGATCACACATCGCGTCGCCTTCGAAGACGGTGCGTTCGCGTGCATGCTCGGCGGCGCCGACCGACGGACGCTGTTCATCCTCACCTCGTCGAGCAGCGATCCCGACGCGTGTCGGCGCAACCGCGACGGTCGCATTCAGGTGGTCATCGCGCCGTACCCCGGCGTCGGTTTGCCTTGATCGGAGGTTTCCATTCGGCGCGGCGCTTCCTCGCTGCGCTCGTCGTCTGCGCAATTGCCGCGCATGCGAACGGTGCATCGGACACCGCGCCCACACCGCCTGCGGCTTCCGAAGTTGCGGCGTCCACCGCGCTGACGATGATTCAGGCCATCGACCGCGCGCTGATGCAGAACTTCGATCTATTGGCCGGGGCTCAGGACGTATTGATCGGTGCAGCGGACGTTCGCATTGCGCGTTCCGAACTGCTGCCGCACGTGGATTCGGCGGTGCACGGCAGCCGCATCGACAGCGACCGTGCGGTCGCCGCGGTGGGGCAAGCGCCGGAGTATCAGTCGTTCGCGTCGCTCGCGCTCCGCCAGAACGTGTATTCCGACAAGGCGCTGGCCGCCTATCAGATACAGCGCATGCTCGAAGCATCGCGCGTGAAAGACCAGGAAGCGCGCGTGCTCGACACGATACTCGCCACTGCGGTGGCTTATCTCGATCTGCTTCGGGCCGAAGCGCTGCTCGAGGTCGACCGCAAGAACCTCAGCGTCACGGAATCGAACCTGCAACGCGCAACGTCACGGCTCGAACTCGGCGTAGGCACGCGATCCGAGATCTATCGTTGGGAAACGGCTCGCGCAAACGCACAGGCGAGCGTCGTCACCTCCGACGCAAACGCGAAGCAGGCGCGCATCACGCTGAATCGCACCATGAACGAACCGTTGGGCAGTCAGTACGCGACTGAAACGCCCTCGCTGGACGCCGCCTACTTCATGGTGTCGTCCCCGGAAATCCGCGCCGAACTCGCGCGTCCCGGATCGCGCGCGCTGTTGCGCAAGTACTTCGTCGACGAAACGTTGAACGGCGCGCCCGAAATCAAGGCGATGCAACAACGCCTAGACGCGCAGAACCGGCGACTCACGACCGCGCAGCGCGCGTTCTACCTGCCGGAGCTGTCGGCACAAGCCGGCGTCGATCAGGAACTCGGACGCGGCGGCGACGGCACCGAGCAGGTCGATTTTTCGAAACTGTTTCCAGGAGCGCCGGGCGGAGTCACCGACAAAACGAACTGGGCCGTGGGCTTCGAGGCACGCTTGCCGCTGTATCAGGGCGGTGCGCGCACCGCCGACCGAGATCGCGCGCAAGCCGAACTCGATCAGGAGCAGTTGCGCTACGACCAGCTGCTGGTCGACCTGCAAGCGGGCGTGTTGCAGCAGGTGCTGTCGACGGAAGCGCGGTTCGATCGAATCGGCTATTCGAATTCGGCCGCGACGTCCGGCCACAACAATCTGGAACTGGTCACCGAGGGGTACGGCCGCGGCGTGATGACGGTGACCGATCTGGTCGACGCCCAGTTCTCCGCATTCAACGCCGATCAGAACGCCGCCAACGCCGTCTACGATTTTCTGATCGACTATCTGCGCCTGCAGCGCTTCACCGGGCAGTTCGACATCGTCGCGAGCGAGTCGGATCGCGCCGCGATGAAGGAACGGTTGCGCGCTGCGCTCGCGCACTGAACGTCATTCGTCCCCTGCAGCGCCCCGTTGGCCGATGGCGCGGCAGAACACATCGAGTGCTTCACGCAATGCACTCGACAGCTCTGGATCCGCCGCAATCGCCGGCGCGTCGAGATTTCTTCCGAGCAACGGTACCGTGATCGACGCTTCGGCGACGAAGCGCCCCGACATGGTCGTCAGCGTGGTTCGCAGCGCCTCGAACGCGTAGGTGGAACGGGACGACGCGCTCAACAGCGCCACCGGCTTGTCGACGAATTCGGAACCGCTGACGAGCCAGTCGAGCGCGTTCTTCAGCGAACCGGGCACGCCCCGTGCATACTCGGGACTTGAAATGATCAGTCCATCGGCTTCACCCAAGCGACGTTTCAGATCCATGACCGACGCCGGTTCCGTGGGTTCCAGATCCGGATTGAAGTGCGGCAATCGATCGAGTCCGTCGTAAAGGTCGATCGAAATGTCTTCGGACGCCAACGCCGACAGCGCGAGCAGCAGTTCGGTATTGGTCGAGCGCGCGCGCAGACTGCCGGAGATCGCGAGAATCGTCAGGCTCGGCAAGCGTCGATACTCACACGGATTCGAGGGTGAGCGGAATCGGCCGGCGGCCATCGATGTCGCTGAAACCGACCTCGCGCGCGTAAGCGGCGGCCACGATCACGCTGCCGGTGCGTCGGTGCCGCTCACCGTCCGCACAGAGGTGCGCGATCGCCCGGCCGGTGAATTCGGGCGACTCGGAATTGGACATGTCGAGAAACTCGGCGGACTGCATCACGAGCTCGGTGCGCACGAGGCCGGGATAAACCGAAACCACGGTAACGGCGTGTTCCGAAAGTTCGCGTGCCATGTCGGCCGTCAGCCGATCGGTCGCGATCTTCGCGGCGCCGTAAATCGCATTGCCGAGATACTTCTGCGCGGCCCAGAACGAGACGTTGACGATGAGGCCGCTACGCTGCGCGACCATCTGCCGCGCGGCGATTCGACTGCATCCGAACATCGCGCGCACGCCGCCGTCGAACATGGCATCCCACCGCCACATCGGTTGTTGCCAGAACGGCGCCGACCAGGTGAATCGGCCATCCTCGACCATCCGTTCGTAACCCGTCCACGCGGCATTCACCAGCAGATCGAGCCGACCTTCGCGGGCGATCACGAACTCGAATGCGGCTTCCGTTTCGGCGTCGTCGACATGGTCGCATCGTAACGGTAGAACGGAACCGCCCGGCGCGACGCGATTACGCGTCGCGCAGTCCGCCTCTGTGCTCACCGAGCGTCCGGTGGCATAAACGCGCGCGCCCGCTTCAGCCAGCGCCGCGGCGACGCCCTTGCCCACACCACGCGTCGCACCAGTGACGAGCGCAACGCTTCCGCCAAGATCAGGCGCCGACGCCACGATGGTCAGCGCTGGCCGCGCATCGCCTCGAGCATCATCGCCACCTTCTGTTGCAACTCGGCGATCTTGATTCTCAGCGCGCGTTGTTCCGCTTCGCCGCGCGTTGCATCGAGTTGCTCGCGCAACGTCGCGAGGCGCTGCACCATCTCGACTTCCGCGGGCACGTAACCGGCATCCTTCAGAATCTTGTACGCCATCCGCAGCTCGGTTGGTGTTTCGAGAAAGCCGTCGTTGAATTTGAACGGTTCGCCGAAGCCCGGAACGTTGCGAATCTCGCCGGTCCGCTCGACCTTCTCAACCCATTGCCTGATGACTTCGTCGACGCCTGCCATGACAACTCCTGGTGACCGGATGCAAGCATACTGCCGGCGCCGCCGCGGGGCGAACCGATCCGATCGCGTCAGTGCGTCACTGTGGCGAGCCGCACACCGAGATAGATGAACACACTGCCGATCGAGCGGTTCACCCACGTACGCACCGCCTGCGAGTCCTTCACGCTGCTCGCGATCCGCGCTGCCGACCACGCGACGAACAGATTCCACAAGGTTGCATTGAAGTTGAAGACGCAGCCTAGAAACAGGAACGCGAACGCCTTATGTAAGTGCGTCCGGCGCAATGAACTGCGGCAGGAATGCGAGGAAGAACAGCGCCACCTTCGGATTCAGTGCGTTCGTTGCGAAGCCTTGCACGAACACGCGCCGCAGTTGCTGCCGCGGCGCTCGCGCGGGTTCCATCGTCGGCGTCGAAGTGCGCAACATCGCGATTCCCATCCAGACGAGATACGCGCCGCCCACCCACTTCAGCACGCTGAACGCAGTAGCCGACGCTGCGAGCAACGCGGAGAGTCCGAGCGCGCCTGCGACGATGTGCACGAAGCAGCCGCTGCCTATTCCGAGTGCCGCCACCGCACCGCCGCGCCAGCCCTGCCCCGCGGTGCGGCTCAGGATGTAGAACGTGTCGGGACCCGGCGCAATGTTCAGCAGCAGGCCCGACAACACGAACAGCCACAGATCGTGCGTACCGAACATCAATCGCTTCCCGCCGGCAGGTAGTGAAATTCCACGAGGTACACCTTTTCGCCGGGACCGTGCTTCGCGATCTTCAGCAGATCGACCACACCGTTGAACCCCGACCGGCGCGCCAACTGCGGCGTGATGTCGTCGAGCCCGATCTCGCGCAGCGCATCGACCTGGATCATTCCATTGCCGAGCTTGTAGCGATTCCCCACGCGCACGTGCGGGCGTTGCCAGATACGCACGCTGATCGTGATGTCGCCGTTGCGGATGCCTTCGTGCAAACGTTGGGTGAATTGCACGGCGACACTCGATGTCAGCTGAACAGTTTGGAGATGCTGTCGCCGCTGTGGATCGCGCGGATCGCATCGGCGAAAAGATGCGCGACGCTGATCACTTCGACCTGGTCGCGCGGAACGCCGGGACGCAACGGAATCGAATTGGTCACGATCAGCCGTTCGATCGGCGAATCGCGCAGCCGCTCGACGGCGCGGCCCGACAACACCGGATGCACGGCAGCCGCTTCGATGCGCCGCGCGCCGTTCGCGCGAAGAAATCGCGCCGCTTCGATCATCGTCCCGCCCGAAGCGATTTCGTCGTCGATGATCAGCGCATCGCGATCCCGAACGTCGCCGATCAGACCGACCGCCACCGGATTTTCGCTGTCGTCGCGACGGCGTTTGTCGATGATCGCGAGCGGCAACTTCAACCGGTTCGCGTATTCACCGAGATCCTTCGCTTCGCCGACGTCGCTGGCGACCAACACACTTTCGCCGAGGTTTGTCGTCGCGCGCAGGTGATCGCACACGATCGGCGTCGCATTGAGCTGGTCGACCGGAATGCGGAAGAACCCCTGTACCTGAGGTGAGTGCAGATTCATCGTCAGCACGCGATGCGCGCCGGCGGTTTCGAGCAGGTCGGCAACGAGGCGCGCCGTGATCGATATGCGCGGCCGGTCTTTCTTGTCAGACCGCGCATACGGCAGATAGGGAAGCACCGCGGTGATGCGCCGCGCCGAGGCGTGCTTCAACGCGTCGATGATGATCAAGAGCTCGATCAGCAGATCCGACACCGGCGGACACGACGTCTGTATCACGAACACGTCCGACTCGCGCACGTTTTCCTTGCACTGAAACAGGATGTTCTCGTTGCCGAACCGGTGAATCTCCGTTTCGCACAGCGGCAGGCCGAGGTGCTGCGCAATCTCCGCGGCCAACGCGGGGTGCGAGGTACCGGAGATCAGCTTGATGGCATCGGTCACAACAACAACTCCTTCCGTTCGCGTTCGATACCGGGCTTCAAAGTTCGCAACGCATCGTCGAGCGCGTCCACCGCGAAATCGACTTCGGCAATCGTCATCGGCGCCGACGTGCAATACATGAGGCGGCTCGCGCTCGCCACGCCGCGCATCAGCATCGACAGGTGCAGCAACTGGTTGATGCGACCGGAACGCGAGAGCCCGCCGATCACGTCGCGCGAACTCGAAAGCGGTGCATCGGTCAGGTGGATGTTCGCCAGCGAACCGAGACCCGTCGCCTGCCCGCGAATGTCGTTGCGCCGGAATGCCTCGTCGAAGCCGCTTCGCAACCGTTCGCCGAGTCCGTTCATCTGCGCGATCAGCTGCGGATTGACCTGACTCATCGCCGCTTCGCCGGCCGCCATCGAGATGGGATTGCCGCTGAACGTGCTCGCGTGCATCACCGGTTCCGGCTGGTCGGGATGGAACATCCGCATCAGATCGGCGCGGCCGCCGAATGCACCGATCGGCAATCCGCCGCCGATGATCTTGCCCATCGCGGTCAGATCCGGCTTTACGCCGTAAAGGGCCTGAGCGCCGCCGTCGTCAACGCGTAACGTGATTACTTCGTCGAATATCAGCAGCACGTCGTTTTCGGCACTCGCTTCGCGCAACACACGCAGAAATTCGGTGGTCGCCGGAATCATGCCCATGCTGCCGAGCACCGGCTCGACGATGACCGCTGCGAGTTCGGATGCGTGTTTACCAATCAGCGCGCGCGCCAGTTCGGGCTCGTTGTACGGACACACCACGACGTCGCCCAGCACGCTGTCCGGAATGCTCGCGTCGACCGGCACGGAATTCGGCGACTCGAGCGGCCCCCGTTGATCGGGCCGCGGCACCAGGCTCACTTCGGCCAGTTCGTAGCTGCCGTGGTAACCCCCTTCCATTTTCATGATCTTCTGACGGCCGGTGAACGCGCGCGCACATCGCAGCGTCATCAACGTGGCTTCGCTGCCGGAACTCGTGAAGCGCAACTGTTCGATCGACGGCACGCGCGCGCGGATGATCTCGGCCAACGCCACCTGACTGCGCGTCGGCGCGGCATACGCCGAGCCGCGCGCCATCTGATCCGACACCGCTTTCACCACCGCCGGATTCGCGTGACCAAGCATCAACGACGTGAAGTTGTTCATGAAGTCGACGATCTCGTGGCCGTCGGCGTCGTGCATCCGACATCCCGCCGCGCGCTCGATAAACAGTGGGTACGGACCGAAATGCGCGCTCATACGCGTGTCGCCGCCGGGGAAGCTGCGGCGCGCGTCCTCGATCAACC
>Ga0105249_10006445_pt1 | contig 10206 bp, 10 predicted proteins | sample KBSS44metaG_FD_81522 | JGI IMG/M metagenome (GOLD analysis project Ga0105249, IMG submission 81522) | Switchgrass rhizosphere microbial communities from Kellogg Biological Station, Michigan, USA - KBS S4-4 metaG | ecosystem: Host-associated > Plants > Roots > Rhizosphere > Soil | place...
GGCCGCACCGACGCGTTCGCGCCGTTCAAGGCCGCGATCGAGCGGCGGTTCGACGTCAACGTCAAGGAGCCCTTCGATTCCGACAACGCGTTCCCGATCTATCGCGATCTGGTCTTCTACGACCCAGGCGCAGGAACGGGTGAGTTCTACACGAGCGACATCAACGGTGGCATCACCTTCCTCGCGACCGAGACCGGCTGGCGCAACTCGTGGTCGATCATCACACCGGGGACCTTCGCGGGCCGTTCGTACAACGACCTGCTCTTCTACGACCCGGCAGCAGGCACCGGCGAGATCTATACAAGCGACGGCCACGGACACATCCAACTGCTCGCCTCGCACACGGGCTGGCGGTCAAGCTGGGACATGATCATTCCCGGACGCTTCGGCGACTCCCGTTACGACGGCATCCTTTTCTACGACCGCGTGGGCGGCACCGGGGAGATCTACGCAACCGACGGTCATGGGAACATCAACCTGCTAGCGAGCCACACCGACTGGCGTTCGAGCTGGCGGACGATCCTCGTCGGCAACTTCACGCGGAACCGGCATCCGGATCTCTTGTTCTACGACCCGCTGGCGGGATTAATCGAGATCTACGCGACCGACGACGACGGCAACGTCGCGTTCGTGGGTAGCACGTCCGGTTTCTCGAGCACCTGGGAGATCGGCCTCACGTGCAACGTCACCGGCGGCGAGTTCAGTGATGTCATGTTCTACGACAGTGCCAACCAGCTCATCGAGATCTTCACGACGTTCGGCGACGGCACCCTGGCAACGCTGTCGGGTCCCAAGAACTTCCCCGGGAACTGGTCGCAGATCCGTTACACCGGCTTTCGAGAGTTTCTGTTCTACGATGCTACTCAGGGCATCGGCGAATACCACCGGCTCAGCGACATCGGCGTGCCGAGCCTGCTCAATCGGAACTCCGGCTGGCGCCAGAGCTGGTCGATCATCGCGCCCGGCACATTCAGCTGAGGCGTCGGCCACCGAGCCGAAATCAGAGTAGGGTCGCCTCGTGAAGGCCGCGGAGCCCGGAGTCCCCCCGATGCCGTTCTGCGGTAGCCTAGCGCGTCATGGTCCTGCAGCAACAATCGTCATGCTCGCGTCACGCTGGCAGCAGCCGCGTCACCGCCGTCGCAGGAGTTCAGTGCCGTACGGTTCAAGGGTCCGTTGAAATCAGAAAGCTACAGCCGCTCGGGCCAGACAAGGTCAAAGACAAACTCGTCACAACGAAGTGACAGCCGCACTACAGCGCTGAGTGCCAATTTCTGGCCTCCAGTTCCTGGCGCTTCTCAGTCGCGGCGGTCTCGAGTTGCCCCCCGGCTTGTCAGCGAAACTCAGTCGTGACCGTCACCGCCTGCCCATTGACGTAGACACCGCAGCCTGCCTGGGTGTAGGGGCCCACGATATTCTGATAGTGGCCACCGCCAGGTCCTTCGGCCCAGAAGAGATCGTCGTCCGACGCCGTGATCACGCCCTGGACGGAGTGAAACTCGGTCAGCGACCAAGCAATGACTTCATTTTCCGCGAGCGAAACGCCCCCGCCGTTGTTTGAGCGGTAATACTGATGGGCGAGGCCGGACTGTCCGTCGTTCGTGGCGGACTTCTGGCCGTAAGCATCAAGCGTAGAGGAATGCGCCAAAGCCGGTTTCCCGACACGAGCGCGGAGCTGATTGATGCTATCTACGCAGAACTGGAGATCGGCGGCGGTGACGCCGACCGGGGTTGGTGTGGGACTTGGCGTCGGATCCGGGCTCCCCGGGTTGTAGCCCGCCCCACCCCCGCCGCAGTGAGCAAGCACGATGCAACAAAGGCCAACCAGGAGCAGTGGACGATTCACCATGTGAGCGGACCTTCCAGGTGTTTCTTCGGCGGGTAAACGGCGCCTTCTGCTGAGTTCTGAACCGAGAATACCTGGTTGGCGGGGTTGCTGTATTGCGCGACGGCAAACTGTCATTCATTCGGCATGTGCGACCGGATTGCCAACTATTTCGGGGGCTAGACGCATGGCCAGGGCACCTGAACACCTGGTGCCCGTGCCTGCCGCCGCATTACGCCTCTGAGTGCCAGCCTCTGGCCTCTAGCTCCTGGCGCTTCTCCGCGCTGCGGCTTCGAGTTCCTGCCACGAACGGAACACCTGGCTCACTCGCAGATCGCCGTTCCACTCGTACCGCAGCTCGACGCCGATACCGCGATGGGCCGTACGCGTGCTTCGGCAACGTGGCCCAGCCATTCACTTCCTGATTTCGCTGCTGTGCAATTTTGGACAGATCGGCTGGCAGCATCCAAGTAGCCTGTACTGCGAAGCTCATCAGGAATTCATCGGACTCGATAAATGCAGGAGCCGCAGCGGTCGGGCCCGCTGGCGGGCCGCTCAATGTGTTCGGAAAGTCAGACGTTGGAGGGATAACAATGCGAATGAGAAGGACTTCGGGGCTGCTGACGGCGATCCTGGTGGGATTGTCGGTCGCCGGCGCTACGCCCGCGGCGGCACAGAGCCAGTTCGTGGAAGTCGACTACATGAAGGTCGCTCCTGGGCAGGACGATGCGTACCTGCAGGTCGAGCAGAAGATGTGGAAACCGATCCACGAGGCCAGGGTGAAGGCCGGCAATGCCCTTGCGTGGTACCTCTACAGGGTCGTGTCGCCCGGCGGTTCGCAGGTCGATCACAACTACGCGACCGTGGCCGTCTACAGCAGTTTCGAGGCGATGGAGAATCCTTACCCGAACGAACTGCTCGCCAAAATCGTTCCCGCGCAGGGCATGCCTGAGTTCAACAGGAAGACGCTCGCGGCTCGCGAGCTTGTGCGCTCCGAGACGTGGGGAACACTGGACGGCACTCCCGTGACACCGCTTGCCAAGCCGGCGCCCTTCCTGAGCGTCGAGTACATGAAAGTGCCATCAGGCGGTGATGCAAACTACCTGGAGACCGAAAAGGTCTGGAAAAAGCTGCACGACGTGCGGATCAAGGAAGGGACGCTGCTCAACTGGGGCGTCTACGGCCGCATCCTGCCAGGCGGAACCGATTATCCATATGGCTACGCGACGGTCAGCGGGTACGGCCACTTCAAGGACATCGTGGGCCTCGACTTCGCCGGCGTCGTACAGAGAGCGGGGATCGGCATGAGCGTCAACGAGCTGGGAGACCGGACAGGGAAGGCGAGAGACCTCGTGCGTGGCGAGGTGTGGGTGCTCGTCGACTACGTGCAGGCGCCCCCGAAATCCTGAACGCCAGCGTCGTGGAGTGAGCAGGGCCGCAGCGATGCGGCCCTTGCGCTGTACGCCGCTTCTTTGGATGCGGAGTTGATCGGGAAGATCAGCGAGCGGTCGCCGAGTAGCTCGAGCTGAATGTGCTCGCAGGTCGCGTCAATCCAGCGAGGGAATCCGCTCTGATGGCTGGAACGCATCGTCCATTCAGCAGTGTGCGAGCCGTCAACGCGGAAGCGATTCCGCGTTATGCTGCGATCTTCGCGGGAACTGCGGATTTAGACTGGTCAGCCTGCTATTCGTTCGGCCGACCTGAGAAGGAGCGTAGCGGGGTGAGCAATACCCGTCCAGACGCCAATTCCGCACCCTTCCGACTGCTCATGCGGGTCCCGGTGCCGTGGGTGTTCGTGCTCACTTACCTGATCGGGGTCGCCCTCGAGCACGTCTGGCCTCTACACTTCGGTGCTGGAGCCAGCACCGACATGGCGTTGCGAGTTGGCGCCATCGTGTTCACCGTTGGAGCGGTCATCGCGGGTTGGGGCTTGGTCACGTTTCGCAAGGCCCGCACAACGACGGTACCTGGCAGGGCCTCTTCGCGGTTGGTGACGTGGGGTCCGTATCGCGTCAGTCGGAATCCGATGTACGTGGGTCTGGCGGTCGCGTACCTGGGCGAGGCGATACTACTCCATCAAGTCTGGCCACCTGTGCTGTTGCCGTTGGTGCTTGGGTACGTGAACTGGGTCGTGATTCCCGTAGAAGAAGCAAAGCTGACCGAGGTATTCGGAGCAGAGTACGGCAGCTACCAGCGGCGGGTTCGGCGCTGGCTGTAGAAGTAAGCGGGGCGGCCATACTTCTCCACGCCACCGCCACGAGGAGGATCAGGTCGCATGGCCAGCGAAGACGACGGACTCAGTGACTCCGAGAGGGCGCAAAGATGACAGGCTGCTAACGCTGGCGGCTAGATCCGGGTCAGCGTCGAGAGACGTTCGTACTCCATGCCCGCCATTGGACGGCGGCGCGCCGTCTCGCACAAGACTCCAAGTGGGCTTGGGGGTTGTGGAGCTCGAACTGACGCGACCGGTGCGACAGGACTTCGCTCCGTACTCGGCTAGAGCGGACCGCCTGTCACCCGTTTCTCCAGCGGAGGGAGGTTGGTTCCGGCCGGTCGCAGAGGCGAAACCTGTAGCCACCGCATCGCGTCCACGTTGACGCCAAACTGCAATCGTGTAGGAGACTGCGTCGGAGTCGGCATGTAGTTGCAGACGTAGTCCCAACCCTGGCTGCCCGACTCGCAATGGAGCTGAGAGTCTGGTCTGAATTGGTTTGCTCGGAGCAGCGCAGATTCGAGGTTCGCGGCGCTCAACTTGGGCTGTGCGGACTTCGTCTCCTGCGAGTGGTGAGCGATGTCCACCACCAACGTGGCGTAATTTCCTACGGCTGGGACGAGCTGCCCGACCACATAGAGAAGCGTAATACCGATCCCGAGCCGGTAGGCGGAGTGATAGCTTTCGCTGTCCATGTGTCTTTGGCAGTTCCTGCAAACACAGGACCATCATGTTATTGGCCGGTTAATGTCGCGAGCGAGCCTTGCCCTCACGAAAATGTGATCCCCACAGCGGGATCTGTTGTAGAGCAGGGCCGCAGCGATGCGGCCCTTGCTGCAGCCGGTTTCTTTTGGGGCCTGCATCAACGAATCAGCGCCCCGGCGACACTCCCCGCTACATTCATCACGACGTCGGTCGCTGACGGGAACCGCACGTGACTCCAGACCTGCGCCAACTCGAAAGATGCCGACAGCAGCATCCAGACTTCCAGCATCCAGACTTCCAGTATCACTGCCATTGCCGCGGCCAGCCATGTCGGGATATTCGGACAGTCTGCGGAATGGTGGTCAGCCCCAAGTTTCTGTCGAACAGGCCGCAGCCAGCCGACGTTTCTAAACCTCGATAAAGCGTACCCGAACCAGGTTCTTACCGTGGTGATTTGCGAGGCAGCGCGCGGGTCCGGTTAGTTGCAGGAAGAACCGATGACGCGCAGCGAGCTGACTTTCAGTTCGCGGCTGGCGAGTTGTCCGGTGGCGGCGACGCGATGCCCGACGTTGGCAGTCAGCGCTTGCCGGTCGGCAGGTTCGACAAGAACCACAGGTGCCGGTCGCTTCTTGAAGAAGCCCGTGCGCCAACTGCGGGACTTTGGCGCGTCCGCGCCCTCGACGTCGCTCAGGCGGAAGGTGTCTCCGTCAGTGCTGACTTCGAGACAGCCGGTGATGGTCACGGGTGCAGGTACGACGATTCCTGTCGAAGTTGTCGCGGGCGAAGCCGGCGTTTCTGGCGCAGCCGGCGTTGGGGTGGGGTCGTCGTGTTTGGGTGGATCGGCAGCTGTCTCCGTGGCGGCGACCGGTGCAAGTGATTTCCTGGATCCTATGACTCGATTCGTGACGGGCTTCACGGTCGATCTATTCGGCTGCTCACTCACGGCCCGCGCTGTGGCAACAATGGACGCTGCCGGTGGCGCGGCGCTCAGCACTGGCGCCGCGATCGGTGCCGGTGCGATCGACGGCGTGCTCGGCGCGACAGCGACAGCAGGCGCAATCCGTTCCTGAGCGTCCGAACCAGTCGCGGCCGGCGCCGGTGATCGACGCGGGAACGCGATTACAGCGACCACGAGCACCACAGCCGCGGCCAGGACCACCGCCCGCAGCCATGCCGCGCGCTGCACAGGCGCCGGTGGATTTGCCGTAGCAGGTGTCGCTACAGAACGAGCCGGCTCGACCGAAAGTGCCACCGGTACGCGCGCCTTCTTCGCAGGCGACTTTGCTCGCCGCGGCTTTCCAGTCGTCTTCTTCCCGCGCGCGCCGCTCTTGGCGCCGGCCTTCGGCAACACTTCGATCGTCCAGCGCACGCTTCGGCCCGCTCGAAGCGGGAGAGTCCGCTTTGCCACGGCCACTGGACACCGCAAGGCACGTGCCGGCCCCTTTTCCGCAGGAGTTCAGCGATTCCGGGCCGCACTGTTACAAAATCGGTGAGGGGACTTTCAATTCGGTGGCTGTCATCAGTTGACCCTCGGCGCATCCACGGGCGCCATGCGAATCCCGCGGCGCGCGGGCAGGTCAGCCGCGACAGTCGCTATCGCCAGCAGCAGGATTGCGGTGCTGCTGAACCAGGCGCGCGCTGAGACTCAGCGTCGCCGCGATGGCCGCCCGACTGAGCGCAGAAGCAGTACCGACGAGGCAGGGAGGTCCGTGGCGACCCAGCAGCGTTTATGCGATCCTCCGACGGATCGCCTAGCAGCCCGTGGTGGCGCCAAGCCGTTGGATGGACGTAGGAGGCGCGTTGTGTTGCGAAGAAGCGGTGAAGCTCAACTCCTATCAGCGACGGCCCTCACTGTCGGTAGCCGGTGAACCTTCGTTAGCGGTCATTAGCGGCCGCCCAGCCCTGAGGCGCCCTAGAAAGCGGCGACCTCGTTTCGTCTCGTTCAGGCCGACTTAGATGAAAGAACGGAGGTGGTCGAACATGGCAAGAGGGAGTCTGTTTCCGCTCGCATTCTGCTTCGGCGCGATCCTCCGCATCCGCCGTTTCGATCGGGACCACGCGAAGGTGCTCGAGCGCTACGACGTGCTGATCTCACCGACGGCGGCGCCCGCGCCGCCCCTCGGCTACCTCGCCACGGATCTCCCGTACGAGACCCACTACGACCGCGTGCGCACGTTCGCCGCGTTCACGCCGCTCCAGAACGTCCGCCGGGGCGCCGGCGATCTCGCTGCCGCTCGGTCGCAGCACACGCGGCTTCCGCGGCTACCTGCGTCCGACGCGGCGTCTTTGTATGGCCGAGCTTCGCTCAACCTCAACGTCAACCTCGTCCACTTAGCTCTTGCATTTGCACCGGTGGGGGCACGCAATTTTCTTGCGTCGTGACGTCGGCCGATTCAAGATGCGCGACACCGCACGCTGAACACGTTCCCTCTCGGGTTTCCGCCCCAGCGGACGGCCGGGCGTCTATCGGTCGTCGTGGGCGACACGGAGCAGAACATGGCGAGGCGCCCCCCATCGTCACGAACGTTTCTTCTCGCGGCGGTCCTGGTCATGCTGTCCGCCTGGCAATGTGCCCGGCACCAGCCACCAAAGACCGCGAATGCCAGTCGGCTGCGTCCGAGCGAGCTGCTCGCGCAAACACCACCGAAGCCGGCGCCAAGGCTCGTTGGCTCCGCGGAAGACGCGCGCCGCGCGGTTCGCGACTTTCTTGCGTGGGCCGGCGCCTCCACGACGGCCCAGCGCGAGGAAGGGCGGCGCGAAATCGCCGCGGCTGCGGGAAATGCGGACATCGTCCGGGCGCTCTCCGAGGAGGTCACCGCTGCGCGCGCGATCGATCACAGCCGCGCGTTGCTCGGACTGAGTGTCCTGGGAGAGATGCGGAGTCCTCACGCGTTCTCCTACTTGAAAGAATTCGTCCACATTCCCCTCCCTCCCGCTCGTACTCCGCTGCTCGAAGGAGAAGACCCTGCACAGACGGCGCTCGCGACCCTGCAGGGCAAGGCGGTCGCCGGCCTGGCGTACATGAACACGGCCGAGAGCAACGGCGAGGTCTTCTGGGCCGTCGGGCAGCATGAATCGCGCATCGTGCGAGCCGAGGCCATCAGGACGTACCTCATGAATCACGACAATACCGAGGAGGCTCGCGCCACGCTCAGGCGGTACGTGCGCAAAGGGGAAGAGGTCTTCCTCGATCGCCCGAACCGCAATCCGGGCGACCGCGCCGACGTGTTCAATCGAAGGCTGGACGCCTATCTTCACGCGCATCCGGAAGCGGCCGCGCCCGCACCTGAACGCTCGTCGAACCAGTCGAAACCCGGCAAGGCGTACGACTTCAAGGACCCAGTGCCACGGTTCTGATCCGTTCCGCGCACCACCACAACTGGCATGGTCATTGAGGAGGGCTCCATGAAATCCCTGGTCATCGTGAGCGCTCAGGCGTGCGCCCTGGTGATGGTGGCGACTGTCACCTACGGTTTGTGCGTGCAGACGTCCGCCAGCCAGGCGGACACCGACCTCTGGAATACCCACGGCTGCTGGCAGGATTACTTCCTCTGGCAATACCGGGCGTACGACATGCGCGAAAGCGATTGGAGCGGCCGCGGGTGGAATGACGCCTGCAACAGCAGCCTCGAGTATCCGAAGCACTGGAACGCCGCGTACCTCGTCACCTACGGTCTGCTGGACAACAACGACCAGTCGTTCCACGGCACGATCGACTACCGCGCCGCCGCGGAAGCCGCCAGCAGCAACTTCCACGATCACTTCATTCACCAGATCAGCGACGACAACGCCTTCTTCGGCCAGTTCCTCCCGCCGGACAGGCTGCTGACGGACTGCCCACTCTACGACCCGGCAGCGACGAACTCGAATCCGGCATCACGCGCCGGGGACTTCATGCACGAGTCGTGGCACGCGTGGATGCGGAAGTACAACTGGAACAACGGCTCGGCCGGCGGTCATCGTCCGTGCGTCAACAACCCGGATGGCACGTGCACCCTGGGCGCCTGCACGTTCTCGGCGTGCGACTACTTCTACTTCCATGGCGTGAGCAAGTACGTCTTCGGGGCGCTGTGGGAGAACGACGGGACCGCCAATCGGTTCCATTCGCCGAACCAGGTGCAGGTCGAGTTCCTGTGTGATGTCGCCGATCAGTCACAGAGCTGGGTGCCGAACAGCGTGCGGCTCGGGGCATCGGCCGACGCCAACGCACGGTCTGCGGCGCGCTTCATCAACGGGCCGGGATATTCGTGCGGCACATTCCGCCCGTGGTAGGCAGGCCGACCCACAGCGTCTTCTGCGGAGCGAGTAGCCTCGGTCGTGCGTGTGCCAGCATGCGATCCCTTCGCTTCAAAGGACGGACGTCATGAACAGACTGAACGTCGCGTCGCGTCTGTTTCGCTGCGCTCTTGGGATCATGTTGCTGGCACTCTTCGGAGCGGCAAGCTCTGCCAGCGTCATCTACGAGTATCGCGAGGCGGGTTCAACCGCTGTCATCGGTACATTGGAGGTCAGGACACCGCCAGCGAGCCCCGACAGTGGTTGGAGCACCACGGATTCGTCGGATCTGATCAGCTTGTTCCTGGACGACGGCGTGTTTCACCTCGGGCCGGACAATCTGCTGCCTGGCACTGTCGCTAGTGTGGCGATCTCCTCCGTTGATGGGTCGAAGCTGGATGGTGGGCAAGTAGACATCGTGTTTCCAACCATCCCTCCCCCTACTCCTGCCGATCCCGCAATCGACCGAGTTATGGGGCTCGGCTTTTCGATGCCTTTCGGTGCAGATGGAATCGGAGGCGAGACATTTTCCACCTTTCCAGATGGCATTATGACTGCTGCCGAGTGGTTCCCGGTCGATGGCGATTGGACTGCGGCCCCGCAAGCTGCGGTCCCGGAACCTGGTACGTTCGTCCTGTTAGGCGCGGGTCTCTTGGCCGCAGGACGGTCGGCCTTGCGGCGACGTCGCTGAAGGGCCGGTCGACTGACTCCGTTCTCACGGGTCCGCTCAGCGCTTGTGCGGCGCCACCGGAGCGTAACCGCGTCGTCGTCGAGGGAGCAGGGCCGCAGCGATGCGGCCCTTGCTCTGTACGCCCCTCAACATGCCCGGTGCCGGCGTGCGACACCGATCGGTTGCGTTGCCAATTACACGCGGGCTACAGTGCCAGAGGAAGGTGTCCATGACTCGTGCGTATGCGATCTCGATGTTCGTCCTGATGGCGGGCGCGTCGGCGTTGGCGCAGCCTCAGCCGCTCGCGGGCAAGGCGATTCTCAAGGACGCCGACGGCAAGGTCGTGGGCACCGTGAACGTCTACCCGACGATTCGCGGCACGGCCGTCACGCTCAATGGCACCTTCACAGGTCTGCCGCCAGGCATGCACGCGATTCATATTCACACCGTCGGGAAATGCGAGCCGAAGGACTTCGCGAGCGCCGGCGGCCATTTCAATCCGGCGAACAAGCAGCACGGCAC
>Ga0105249_10006447_pt1 | contig 10205 bp, 9 predicted proteins | sample KBSS44metaG_FD_81522 | JGI IMG/M metagenome (GOLD analysis project Ga0105249, IMG submission 81522) | Switchgrass rhizosphere microbial communities from Kellogg Biological Station, Michigan, USA - KBS S4-4 metaG | ecosystem: Host-associated > Plants > Roots > Rhizosphere > Soil | place...
CAGCGCCGACATGCTATCTCGCTATGCACGGGCAGCGGGCTTTACACTTATATGGACCTTCATTGAGCGAGATCCACCAGCGGCGCCAATCGAGGAGGCATAAATAAGTATCGATATGACAATTTAACCAAAAAGTGTTAATTTATATTCTATGCCAGACCAAGAACCTATTTTTCGGCCGGATGTTTTGATCCTGCGAAGCGCTGGCTACGAGGAGCTGTCTTCGGCGGATGTCACAGCGGTAACAGGGCGATTCGGCGCCACTGCTGTAGTCATGCCTGCCGAGCTGGTGGCAACGTCTGATTCGGAATGGTCCAACGATGCACTGCATCCTGATCTCGCCGCTTTGCTAAACCGCCTGCGCGATATTCGCGAAGCGTCGGGCAGGTCCCAGGCCGATGTCGCCAGAGAAATGGGTGTACGGCAGAGCACTTTGTCTGACGCGGAAACCGTAAAAGGCGAGCCCCGGCTCACAACCATAATGCGTTACGTACAGGCCCTAGGCCTCCAGCTTTCGATGCTGATTAGCACACCGCTGCCTGAGCAAGAGGTGCAGGGCGATTCGTCGCCAACTGAACTCCGTCTTGTGGGCAAGGTTGACGAAATGACACCCGAGCGCTGGGCGGCGGTACGCGCCGTTTTGGGTGCTTTTGGCCTGGGCCTTGAATCTGTAGTTAACCCCATAATAGAGAACGAGGACTAGTATGGCGCGCAAACGAGTACCGGTTGGCTTTGATCCCTTTGCTGATCTAACACCCGCGGTGGTCGTAGAGGGGAGTCCTTTTACTGCTTTTCCGGCAGATGCAGTAGGAAGAATCGCCGAAATAGTTGCCGAAAAAGCTGGGGCCGGGGCAGTGACCTATAACGTTGGCGTAACACTCCCCCTATCTGGTGATGGGGATCATGACCTCCGGGACATTTTGCAGGCGTTCGCTGATATGCGGCATGCACTTGGATGGTCTCAGGCCAAAGTGGGCGACCGCATGGGAACTACCCAGAGTGCGGTTTCCGAGTTAGAACGGGGTACGGTAGAACCCGGGATAAGGACGTTTTTTCGTTATTTGGCAGCCGTCGGCCTCGATGTTCGTATATTCGTGAGTAGGCCCCCGGAGCCAGAACCCCCAGCACACAACCCTCCCTTAGAGATAACCGGCAATACCGATGCGCTGACTGCCGGTGATCGGGCTACGATCGAAGCGGTGCTAGGGAGCTTTGGGCTCGGCCTTAAACTTGGAGAGCAGCAAATTCCGGATAGCCCTGAGGCGTAGTTCCCGGGCGTTTTGCTACAATAAGTGCAGAACGCCATGAAGCTTGCGAAGAAAAAATATTCCCTGAACAAAGAAGGGCACGTCCAACGCATTAAACGCATCGGCAAACATCCGGCTTTTGCCATTCCGTTGCTGACGTTTTCGTTTATTGCGCTTTTGACGGTAGTGGTCGTGCTGATGTTCAACGGCGGCAGCCCGCGGTTGCGTTCCACTGATACGCACATCGTCATTATTACTCACGACCACAAGGAACAAACTGTGCCGACGCGCGCCAAAACTGTTGGCGAGGTGCTCAAACGTTTTAACGTATCGCTCAACGACGGCGATGTGGTTGAGCCGTCGTCAGACACCGAAATCGTCAGCGATAATTTCCGAGTCAACGTCTATCGGGCCGTGCCGGTGACCATTGTCGATAGTGGCAAAAAAACGTTTACCTACTCGGCGGCCAGCACACCGCGCAGCATCGTCAAGCAGGCCGGCATTGACGTTTTCCCCGAGGACACGCTGACGCTGGTGCCGACCGACAACTTTTTAACCGAAGCTTCGATTGGCGAACGGGTGGTTATCGACCGCGCGACGCCGGTTAACGTCAACATCTATGGCACATCTGTGGTGATGCGCACGCACGCCAAAACCGTCAATGACCTGCTGACCGAGCGCGGGCTCAAGCTAGAAACCAGCGACAATGTCCAGCCCCTGCGCACCTCGCCGATTGTTGCCAACATGCAAATTTATCTGCTGCGTAAAGGTCAAAAAGTCGTAACTGAGGCAGCCGACTTACCCATGCCGGTCCAGATTATCGAAGACAGTAGCTTGAGCTTTGGCACGGTCGCACTCCGCCAACAAGGCTCGCCAGGCAAAAAGATTATCACCTATCTTATAGAGACCAAGGACGGCCAGGAGACACGCCACGTGCTGCAAGAGATCGTGACCGTTCAGCCGGTAACGCAGATTACTGCCCGCGGTAAGGCCGTACAGATCCCGAGCGACAAGCAGGCGGTGATGGCGGCTGCGGGCATTCCCTCCAGTGACTATGCCTACGTTGACTACATCGTGAGTCATGAATCCGGCTGGTGCCCCACCAAGCTGCAGGGGCAAGTCGGTTACTGCCCGCCGTACGCGCCGGACAGCGTGCCATCCTATTTGGGGTACGGATTGGGTCAGGCCACGCCGGGCACCAAAATGGCGCCCTTTGGATCCGACTGGAAAACCAGCGCCGTCACGCAACTACGCTGGGCAACGAGCTACGCCAAAGGTCGCTTCGGCAGCTGGGAAGCCGCCTACAATTATTGGTTTAACCACCACAACTGGTAAGATGACGTCATGCCGCCAACCAAAAAATCACTGGGACAACACTGGCTGAATGACGATGACAGCCTCGAAGCCATGTGTGACGCTGTCGCCCTGACCGCTGCCGACACTGTACTAGAGATTGGGCCTGGCCCTGGTGCGTTGACTGCTCAGCTGGTCGCCCGAGCTAAACAGGTCATTGCCGTCGAATTTGACGCCGACCTGGCCCGTGATCTATCCGGTCGGGTCCTGGCCGACAACCTTACCGTAGTGCAGCAAGATATCCTCAAGTTTGATCTCGCCAGTTTGCCGCCGGACTATAAGGTAGTCGCCAACATTCCGTACTATCTGACGAGCAACCTACTGCGTGTGCTGTGCGAGGCGCCGAATCATTTCTCGCAGGCCGCTATACTCATCCAAAAAGAAGTTGCCGAGCGCGTCTGCGCTGAGCCTGGCGATATGAGTCTGCTGGCCGTCAGTGTACAGTTTTACTGCCAAGTGCATCTGGGGCAATTGGTGCCGGCCATACTGTTTACGCCACAACCGAAAGTTGATTCCCAGATTCTCCAGCTGACGTTCCGCGCTGAGCCATTGTTTCCGAATGTCGACCGCAAGCAATTTTTTCGTATTGTCAAAGCCGGCTTTGCGCAGCGCCGCAAAACATTGTTGAACTCCTTGAGCAGTGGACTGCATCTGGACCGTCAGGCGACGACGACGCTTCTCAAGGCAACCGGTATTCCGCCAACAACTCGCGCGCAAAATTTGAGCCTCGAGCAATGGCATGCGCTCTACGTGCACCTTAATCAGTCGCCCGCCAGACATTTGACGCGTTAAGCATCCCCCGCTACACTGTTCGTCAAAGGAGCGGCCGTGCAGCGTGTGACCACCATCAGCTATATTTTGCAGCATACAGCGACTATTCTGGCCCGCCAGTCCGACCAAACGCTGCAAGAGCGTTTGGGTGTTGGCATGTCCCAGCTCAAACTCCTTATGATCCTCGACAGGCGTCCCAATATTCAGCAGCGCACGCTAGCCGAGTGTCTGGGCCAGACTGAAGCGAGTATTAGCCGTCAGATCAAACTACTCTGCGAAAAGGGTCTGCTCATCATCCGTATCAATCCCAAAAGTCGTCGAGAACACATCACCGTACCGACGGCAAAGGGTGTTAAAATGACTGAGGCGGCATTGGATGTGCTAACGCAGTACAATCAACCGATGCTCGACCTCCTCACTGAGAAGCAACAACAGCAGTTCAGAGAAATGCTGATCAAAATTCATGGGCACGTCTGCGCAGCTGGCAAGCCATTTGCGTGCGACCACTCATTCGACAACTAACAGGAGACAGCTTGAAAAGCGTAAAACAAAGACTCGAGGGCCGCGCCTTACCCGTTGTTGTTTTGACACTTTTTGTTGATATCTTGGGCATTGGCATCTTGTTTCCCGTCCTCCCGCAGTTGATTTATAAGATTTTTGAGCCCGCCGGCCACACCTTTAACGGCAGCCTGATTATGCTTGGTTGGCTGATCGCCATCTATCCGTTAATGATGTTTTTTGCGACGCCGATTCTCGGCCAATTGTCCGATCGGTATGGGCGCAAACCGATTTTGGCCCTCAGCTTGTTTGGCACGGCGGTCGGGTACGTTATATTTGCCACCGGTATTTTGACGCAGAATATTTTGTTGCTTTTTATCGGCCGGGCGCTGGACGGCATTACCGGTGGCAACATCAGTGTGGCCCGAGCGGTTATTGCCGATGTTAGCGCACCCGAGCATCGGGCGCGCAATTTCGGGCTGATCGGCGCGGCGTTTGGAGTAGGTTTTGTGGTCGGGCCGTATATTGGCGCTCGCTTGGCCAGTCCGGATACCAGTTTTTTCGGGTTATTCCAGACGCCGCACTGGTTTGACGCCTCGACACCTTTTTGGTTTACGGCCGCCCTCGCGCTGATCAACATGAGTATGATCCTGATCGTTTTAACCGAGACGCACCGGCACATCAACAAAGCGCTGCGCGTAACCTGGACTAAATCCTTGCACAATATTCGCAAAGCGGCTACACGGCCGGCGCTGCGCGTTCTGTTTACGGCCGAGTTTTTCTTTTGGAGCGGCTTTACGTTTTTCACCACCTTTTTCCAAGTGTGGCTGGTGCAAAAATTGCATTTTACGACATCAAGCGTTGGCGATTTTTTTGCCTACATCGGCATTTGCATTGCCCTCAACCAGGTGCTGATTATGCCCTTTGTTGTCAAGCGCTGGAAAAGCCACACGGTGCTGCGCGTCAGCTTGATCGGCAACGGATTGGCGTTGTTTATTCAGCTGTGGGCTAGTAATACCACGGAATTGTTGTTGACGGCACCGTTTATCGCCGTGTTTAATGGCTTAACGATGGCCAACTCCTCGGCAGTAGTCAGTTTATCGGCCAACAAGCAAGAGCAGGGTGAGCTGCTCGGCATTGAGGCCAGCGTCCAGGCGCTGGCGCAGTCGGTGCCCGCCGCCATCAGTGGGTATGTGGCAACCATGGGTGTGGGCATGCCGGTGATCGTTGGCGGCTGCACGATTATAGCCGGGGGCGTGATCTACAACATCTTTTATCGTGTGCCAAAAAACATGGCGGCGCTGAAAATCGGCAACAAAAAAGTGCCCGAGGCAGCGGGTTAGCTGCGCAAAACGCTCGTGTTTTTGGCCTAGTCATGATATAATACGACTACGGGGCTGATTTTAAGCTCGACGTTGGACTTTATCGGTTGTATCAGCAGGTCGCTTGTCAGCGATATAGGCACAATTTTACAGATGCAAACGAAACATCTCGCGTGAGCCTAGCAACTGTCGCCGGCGCCTTTCAGGCGTTGGTCAGTGGCAAAAGCCTCGCATCAGCTTTAGTTTAACTAAAGCCGCGCCTAACGCGACACCAGATAGCAGTAGTGCGCGCCATATCATCTGGTTGCCGCTGTAGTTCTGCTCGGGCTGCAGCATAAGCTCAGAGCTTCGGGCGATGACGTTTCGGTTACTTAGCCGTCGTTGTCCAAAATTTGTAAGTAACCTAAACCTGTAGGATAGATCAACCAGATACACTAGCGGACGCGGGGGTGGTACCCGCCAGCTCCTCCACAATCGTATGCATGACGACCCGCGGGTCGTCATTTGCTTTTAGCGGAGGGAGATAGAGTAGCGTATTGATTTTCGACGAGCGTATGGCGCACATTGTAAGCTGCAAGCTTGACCAGTCCAGGGGTTCTGCCCTAGGCTAAGGACATGGTTCTACGTACACTTACCGAAAAAGCGAAACGCATTGCTGGCCGGCGGCCGGTCAAAAGAGTGTCAGTCCGCGAAGCGACGGCTGCGCGGGCGTATATCGCCAACTATTGGACCAAGCTGGAGCGCTACAATCCCAAGGACGAGGCTAGCCTGATCGGCTTGCCCAAGCCTTACCTGGTGCCATCCTACGCCGAAGATCACGAGTTTGATTACAATGAGCTTTACTACTGGGACAGTTATTTTATGGTGCAGGGATTTTTGCATGACCCTTCACGCAAAGAGCTGGTTATGGGTATCCTCGAGGACTTGGCTGGTCTCTTTAAACGATTTGGCATTATCCCGAACGGCTCTCAGTTGTATTACTTGAGTCGTTCGCACCCTCCACTACTCACCAGTTTTATCCTTGATGTATACGACGCCTACCAACCAGGCGACAGGTGGCTCAAAGAGATGATCGACGTTGCTAAAGCTGAATATCGGACGGTATGGATGGGCAAGCGCAAACCCAATGCCCGACTGGTATACGAAGGTTTGAGTCGCTACTATGATTTCAATTATCTCCACGATCTTACTGAGGCTGAGAGTGGCTGGGATTACACGCCGCGCTTCAACCGTAAAGCGCTCGATTATTTACCAGTTGATCTCAACGCTTTCTTGTATCGCTACGAGATGGATTTTGCCCGCGCGGCACTGATTGCAGACAATAGCAAAGAAGCCGCCACATGGGAGGCGGCGGCAAATAAGCGCACGCGAGCCATGGAGCGCCTTATGTGGGACGAGGGCCGCGGCGAATATTTTGACTACAACTACGTCAAAGAGCGCCGTAGCCTCGTCGATTCGCTGGCAACATATGCGCCTATGTGGGCTGGCATGGTCAATGAATCCCAGGCTAAGGCACTGGTGAAGTCACTCCGTCGTTTTGAAGCTCAGGGCGGCTTGGCCACTACCGATAAGCTACCGCTCAGTCACTACCGGCCAGGCGCGATCCCGACGCAGTGGGCGTACCCCAATGGTTGGGCGCCGCTCCACTTTATGGTCATCAAAGCCCTGCAGCGCTACGGTTACAAAGATGAGGCCGAGCGCATTGCTACCAAGTGGCTGCGCACCAACGTCGATTGGTTTACGCACCACGGCGTGTTCTTGGAGAAGTATAATGTCGTTGATCCCGACAAACCGCCCGCCAAAGGTGTCTATCCGTCGCAGACCGGTTTTGGCTGGACCAACGCCGTTTTTGAGCGCCTGTGCCAAGAATTTGTTGACCCACCCAAAAAGGAGTCCTGAGTATGCCCGACCTGTCGCTTGGCGAGTACATTATAAAGCACCACAAAACGCACCTTATTTTTGATTTTGACGGTACGCTGGCATACGCAAAATTTCCCTGGAAGCAATGGGGAGTTGAGGTGCGTGATGAGCTCCGCGCGCTCGATGCTGAACTCTGGGATGCGCATGAGTATCGTGGAAGCGGCCCTGCGCAGAATGAATTTGTCAAACGACACGGTGAGGCAGCACTTACCGTGCTCCAGCGGCATAATGCTGTTTTCGAGATGCGTTACCGCGATGCTGTCGTCCGCAATAACGCTTTACTACGCGAAGTCGCCCAATTTCGTGACAGCTACCAGTTGTTTATGTGGACATCAAATACTCGCCAGCTCATCGATTGGGTGTTGGCCGACAACAATATGGCCGATTGGTTTGAGAAGATCGTCACCCGTAATGATGTGCGCTTTCTCAAGCCGTCGCCGGAGGGCTTTGCACTAATTCACGATCCGACCGTGCCCAAAGAAAACTACGTGCTAGTCGGCGACAGCAGTCACGACCGCGGCGCAGCCGAAGCGGCGGGCATCGCTTTTTATTACACCGATGATTTTGGTCTCGGCCGGTAGGTGCGATATAATTGCCGTACCTGAAAGTCTGCGACATGGAGACGTGCGGGGTTGTAGCTCAGCTGGCTAGAGCGCTTGATTCACATTCAAGAGGTCGGGGGTTCGAGTCCCTCCAGCCCCACCATGCTTGCCACGTACGTTCGACCTTGATGCGTTTACGGACTGTGCCTGTGCGCACGACCCAGACTTACAGCCAGATGGTATCGACGTGTTGCTTGATTGGTGACTCGTCGCTGAGCATGGTAAGGCCTAAAAATTCTTTTTGACTTACAAATCGCGATTTGAAGCCAGGCTCAAGTGTGAAATTGTAGCTAGCAAGTGTTCCCGGATAGTACAGCATCAGCGTCATGTAGTTATTGGGATGCAGTCCGAATGTCATGGCCAACGGTTGGTCGACAAATGTTACGAGCGTTACGCCTAGCTCTTCTTGTATTTCCCGCCTGGCGGTTTGTTTGATGGTTTCGCCATTATCCAAGCCGCCACCTGGTACTTCCCATGATCCGTTAGCCGTATCTTGCACAACCAGCAGTTGGTCGTGCTCATTCTTGATAAGTATCTTAATTGAGACGCGGTAAAACGCGTCGGGGATCTCCCACTCTCTTCCTTCTCTTGTAAATTTTCTGGATTGTATCATCGCCGCAGTAAGTCCTTATGTTGCTGGGTATGCATGCAAGGTCTACAGCGTGATGGGGACGCGCTTGATCACAAACTGGCCGTCGATGTCGCCGGCGTCGTTGCCCCACACCTTTTCGATTGCTGCTTTAAAAACATGTACAGCCGAGGAAGCCTGCACGTCCTCGAGTCGCCAGTAGTCTACTTTGTGCCGAGTGGCGAGCAGGTTATGGGCGTAGGCAATGGCTGTGTCGTCGGTGAGTTCACTGCAACTGGCCTGGATGTACACGCCTTCGCCTTCGCCGGGAGGCGCCATGGAATCGCATATCGTGATGAATGCTCGGCCGGTATCGCGAATATTCTGAGCGTGCTGGCTCTGCGTGGAGGCGCACCAGTACACGGCATTCGTCGCCTTATCGTAGACCGTGAATTGCGGCGCACCCCATGGCATGCCGTCTGCCGTACAGGTCGAAACCGTGCCATATATAACGTCGTTGAGTATCTTGTGTGCTTGGCGGGTGTGGTCAGTGTTCATACCAGTAGTATACTATGCTGTCCGTCAAATTGGCGGGGCGACCGGCTATATGGCGCGTATCGCGCCAGTAGTGTAGTTTGGTACACTAGCTACATGTCGGAGTTGATCGTTGATTTGCATATTCATTCGCATGTTTCACGGGCCACAAGCAAGGATTGTACGTTTGAGGGCTTATACCGTTGGGGCAAACTGAAGGGCATACACATCATCGGTACGGGTGACTGTACACATCCCGGCTGGTTCGCCGAGATGCGCGACAAATTGGAGCCGGCAGAGGGTGGCCTTTATAAGCTTAAAGACGAGTACGCGGTGCTCATCGACCAGCACTTGCCGCCGAGCGTACGTGATGCGCTTATTCGTTTTGTGCCCAGTGTCGAAATTGCCACCATTTACAGCAAAGGCGGCTCGGTCCGTAAGCTGCACCAACTGCTGATCTTACCCGACTTTGACGCCGTAAGCGCGCTGAATGCACGTCTGGAGCGCATCGGTAATCTGAAAGCCGACGGCCGTCCAATCCTCGGCCTCGATAGCAAAGAGCTGCTGCGGCACACATTGGAGGTCGACGCCCGGGCGCTGTACATTCCGGCGCATATTTGGACGCCGTGGTTTGGCATGTTCGGCAGTAAGTCGGGCTTTGACTCAATCCAGGAAGCCTATGAGGAATTGTCACCGGAAATTCGGGCCATCGAGACTGGTTTGTCCAGTGACCCAGGCATGAATTGGCGCGTCGCTAACTTGGACGGCCTGGCGATCACCAGCCATTCCGATGCTCACTCGCCGCAAAAACTAGGCCGCGAGGCGACTGTCGTGGCTGCTGCGCTGACGTATGACGATATTATTGGTGCCATCAAAACAAACGACCAGCGTTTAGTGGGCACCATTGAATTTTTCCCAGAAGAAGGCAAATACCACGCCGACGGGCACCGGCTATGTAATGTTCGCTGGACGCCGGAAGAAACCGCCCTGCACAACGGCATCTGCTCAGTCTGCCAGAAGCCGGTGGTGGTCGGTGTACAGAATCGCTTGCAGCAACTGGCGGAACGACCCGCAGACTATGCGCCGCCGCGTGCGAAACGCGTGGAGTATATCATTCCGCTGGCCGAAATGCTGGCCGAGCTGCGCGGCGCCAAAAGCACCAGCGGCAAGGCCGTCCAAGCCGAGTATCATGAGGTTCTCGATCGACTAGGTGACGAGTTCAGCATACTGCGCACCGTGCCCCTTGCCGCTATACAAGCAGCCGGTTTTGCTACGTTGGCAGTTGCCATTGAACGCTTGCGGAACGGCAACGTGCTGCGTGACCCTGGCTACGACGGTATCTACGGAACAATAAAAGTTTTTACAGACGACCGTGAGCGGCAAACAATAC
>Ga0105249_10006448_pt1 | contig 10205 bp, 9 predicted proteins | sample KBSS44metaG_FD_81522 | JGI IMG/M metagenome (GOLD analysis project Ga0105249, IMG submission 81522) | Switchgrass rhizosphere microbial communities from Kellogg Biological Station, Michigan, USA - KBS S4-4 metaG | ecosystem: Host-associated > Plants > Roots > Rhizosphere > Soil | place...
ACAAGATGACCTTCGAGAACGCCATGCGCTGGTATCACTGGGACCCGTTTGGCCACATCCCCCGCGAACAGGCCACCGTCGGCGCCCTGCGCAAAGCCGCCGAAGGCCACGACGTCTCCATCCAAGCGCGCAGCCACCACAAGAAGGATTCGAGCCTCGGTGCCCATACCTTGCAGGCACAACTCGACAGGGCCACTGCATCCCAGAAGTGAGCCTGTTGACGGGCACAGCAGATTGCTACTGCCCACATAGCTGATTCTTAGCGTGCCTTCCTAACCTCGCCGATGGGTCGGGGCGTCTATCGACGCGCGAAAGGCCAGGTTATGAAGCTCAAACAAATGATCGCCGGAGCAGCGATCGGCTGCACTCTTGGCATTACCGGAATCGGCTTGGGGTCTGGCGTTGCCAGCGCCGCACCTTGTATGCCAGCTCCAGGGGCTCAGTGCGGCGGCCCCGGTGGTCCAGCCGGGCCTCCGCCACAGCGCGGACCCGGCGGTCCCCCGCAGGGCGACCGCGGCCCAGGCGGTCCCGGCGGTCCAGGTGGTCCGCCGCCCGGCGACTTCCGCGGCCCAGGCGGACCGGGTGGTCCGCCGCCCGGCGACTTCCGCGGCCCAGGCGGACCGGGTGGTCCGCCGCCGGGTGACTTCCGCGGCCCCGGCGGTCCCGGCGGACCGGGTGGTCCCGGCGGACCGGGTGGTCCCCCGCCCGGCGACTTCCGCGGCCCCGGCGGACCGGGCGGGCCCGACTTCCGCGGACCCGACAATCACGATTGGCGGCCACCGTGGAACCCAGGCGACAACGACTGGCGGGGCCGGTTCCACGGCGCCCCGTGGGGCAATGATCTGCCGCCGTGGGGCTGGGGTGCGCCACCGGCGCCGCCCTGGGATGGTCCGCTGCCGGAAGCGTGGGGACCTCCGCCGCCTCCGATCAACTACTGGGGCTTCCAGGAGCAACCCATCTGGGATCCGGGATACAACCAGTGGGGCTTCTGGTTCTTCGGGATCTGGATTCCGCTCCCGATCTGACCTGAGACAGGACGGCCGCCTCGCGTGCGCGGGGCGGTCGTCCGCCCGATCAATTCACTTGGGCGAGTAGCGGATCGGGAGATGCTTGAGTCTGCCGACGAAGATCGTCGCAATGTGTTGCGGGTCCGTGGTGATTCTTTCGACTCCAGTCGGGTTACCAGCGGCACCATCGGACAGATCGAAAACGCAGCAGAACTTAGCGAAACCTGTTTACGGCCTTCGCATTTGCCAGGAGCTTGGTTTCTCGTTGTCGGTGGCCTTCCAGCACACTGCTATTGAGCACATAGCTAAGTCTTATCGCGCGTTCCTAACCTCGCCTGTGGGTGGAGGCGACTCCGCACGCCCGAAAGGACAGGTATGAAGCTCATACAAAAGGTCGCTGGAGCAGCGATCACCTGCACTCTGGCCGCTGCGGGAATCGGCCTGGCGTCAAGTGTGGCGAGCGCCGCGCCTTGCATCCAATCTCCAGGGGCTCAGTGTGGCGGCCCCGACAGACCCGGCGGACCGCCGCAGGGCGAAGCCCGAGGGCCCGGCGGTCATGGATCCGCGGCTAGTTTCGTCGACTTCCGCATACCCGGCGGTCCAAGCCGTGCAGGTGGGGGCGGTGGAGGCGGATTCGGCGGCGGTGGCGGATTCGGCGGCGGCGGCGGATTCGGTGGCGGTGGGGGTGGACTCGGCGGTGGGGGTGGACTCGGTGGCGGCGGACCCGGCAGTGGGGGCGGTCCGGCGCTTCTCGGCGACTCGGGCGGTGGAGGCGGATTCGGCGGCCCAGGCGGATCCGCCGCACCCGGTGGACCCAGCGGACCAGCCGCACCAGCCGGACCCGGCGCACCAAGCGGACCGACCGGCCCAGCCGGACCCGACGCACCAAGCGGCCCGGGCGGGCCCGCCGCACCAGCCGCACCTGGCGGACCCGGCGGACCTGACAACCACGGGCCAGGCATGTCAGGCGAACCCGACGGTCACGACTGGCGACCTCCGTGGAACCCAAGCGATAACGACTGGCGTGGTCGATTTCAAGGCGCCCCATGGGGTAAAGGTCTGCCGCCATGGGGCCGGGGCCCGCCACCGAGGCCGCCGTGGGACGGACCGTTGCCCCCGGCGTGGGGACCGCCTCCCCCGCAAATCGACTACTGCGGCTTCGATGAGCAGCCGGTGTGGGACCCGCGCCACAAGCAATGGGGCTTCTGGTTCTTCGGGATCTGGATTCCTCTCCCGAGCTGACCTGAGACAGGACGGCCGCCTCGCGTGCGCGGGGCGGTCGTCCGCCCCGATCAATTCACTTCAGCGAGTATCGGATCGGGAGGTGCTTGAGCCCGCCGACGAAAATCGTCGCGATGTGTTGCGGGTCGCCGGCGACCTCGACCGACTCCAGTCGCGGAACAAGCTCGGAGAAGAAGCTGTTGACTTCCATCCGGGCCAGCGCCGCACCGAGGCAGAAGTGCACGCCGTAGCCGAAAGCGTTGTGCCTGTTGGGATCACGACCGACGTCAAACCTGAATGGGTCGTCAAAGACCTCTTCGTCACGATTTGCCGAAGCGTAGGACAACAGCACCGATTCGCCGGCGGCGATCGGGACACCGCGAACCGTGGTGTCCTCCTGCGCCGTGCGCATGAACTCCTTGACCGGCGTGACCCAGCGGATCATCTCTTCGGCGGCCAGTGGCATCAGCTCAGGGTCATCCCCAATTCGTGCAAGCTGATCGGGGTGTTCGATCAGGGCATGCACACCGCCCGAGATCACCGCGCTCGTGGTGTCGTGGCCGGCGGCGGCGACGATCGCGTAGTAGGACACCGTCTCGATGTCAGACAGCGGCTCGCCATCGATCGTGGCGTTGGCGATGGCCGACGCCAGGTCTTCGGTCGGGTTCTCACGGCGGGACGCCGTCACCGCCGTGAAGTAGGTGAACATATCGAGCAGAGCCGCCATCTGCTCCTCTTTGGTCGTACCGCGCTGCAACTCGGCATCGTCGTTGCCGAACATCTCTTGCGTGTACTTGAGCATCCGCGGGAAATCTTGTTCGGGCAGGCCGAGCATCGACATGATCACGTAGAGCGGGTAGTTCACCGCGACCTCTTGGACGAAGTCGCATCCGTCGCCGGACTCCATCATGTTGTCGACAAATCTCTTCGCCAGTTCGTCGACGCGAACCTTCAACGCCCGCATCGCCTTCGGGCGGAACCAGTCGGCGCCGATGGCCCGCACCACGCGATGCTGGGGGTCGTCCATGTGGATCAGGGTGTTGATTCCCACCGCGGCCTGCTGCTCGTCGGCTTCACGCGTCATGAGTACCGGCCGTGGCGAGTTGGTGAACAACGTGTTGTCGCGCTCGATCGCCATGATGTCGGCGTGCTTGGTGATTGCCCAGAACGGACGGTAGGACGGCACCTCGACCCATGACACCGGAGCGTTCGCCCGCAGATGTGCCAGGGCCGCATGGAGTTTCGGCTCGTCGGCGTACGCGAGTGGGTCGGCGAGCACCTTGGCTGCTTCGTCCATCGTCGGCGCGGTCACGGGCGACTCCTCATGGGTTGGCCGCGCAGCTCCGCCAGCACGGCGATGACGGTGTCCTCCGGAGTAGCGGAGGGAAAACCGACAAGGACGCGGTCGATCACACCGTCGCACCGATCACGGATCTTGCTCGCGACGGTGTCGATCGGTGCGACGACCGCGAACGCCTCGAGGATCTCGTCGTCGATCAACGAGCCCATCTGATCCCATTCACCCTGAAGGCTCAGCTGGTGCAATGCGGTGTGCAGGTCACCCCAGCCGTGCAGCGCGAGAACCTTGCGGTACGCGGGGGTGGAGCCGTAAAAGGCGATCTGCTTGCGAGTGCCGACTGCGCCCGCGATCAACTGTTCTTCGCTCTCCCCCGTCACCACGAAGATCGGACACGACAGCTGGAAATCGGTGCGCTGCCGACCGGAGCGCTCCATGCCCCGCAACAGCGCCGGGATGGTCACCTCTTCGAAATACCGCTTGGTGGTGAAGGCGTGAGCGAGCAGGCCATCGGCGACCTCACCACACATCTCGGTCATCGCCTCACCCACCGCGGCGACGAACACCTTTGGGGCCGAGTGCGATTGGGGCTCTGGCGTGAACATCGGCGTCATGAGCTTGTGGGTATAGAAGTCGCCCTCGAACCGCAGCTTCGTGCCGTCGCGCCAGCACGCCCAGATCTCGTGTAACGCCAGCACGAACTCACGCATGCGACGAACCGGTTGACTCCACGGCATGCTGAACCGCTTCTCGATGTGGGCCTGCACCTGGGAGCCGAGCCCGAGGATGAAGCGGCCGTCCGAGTACGACTGCAGATCCCACCCGACGTTGGCCACCGTCATGGGGTTGCGGGCGAATGCCACGGCGATGCTGGTACCCAGTTCGATCCGCGTGGTGTGCTCGGCGGCCAGCACCAGCGGTAGGAAAGGATCGTGGTTGATTTCGGCTGTCCAGCAGCAGTCATAGCCTCGCCGCTCGAGCTTGCTCGCCGCCTGTGCGACGCCGGTAAGCCCGCTGGCCACGGCCGCGTCCACCTTGAGGCTGCCGTCGCTACCCATGCCCGCAGACGCTACAGTAAGCAATTCAGTATGGTCAACGTGAACATGCCGGTGCGACGATCGCCTTCTGACGACAGGAGTGGCGCATGACAAAGGCCGAGGACTGGGGGGACACCCTCGACGAGCTGTCCCGCCGACGCCGACACGCTCATGCGATGGGCGGAGCCGAGCGGCTCGCCAAGCACCACGGCAAGGGCAAGCTCGATGCCCGCGCGCGCGTCGAGCATCTTCTCGACAAGGGCTCATTCCGCGAGTTCGGCACGCTCGTCGGCGGCGACATCGCTGCCGACGGGATCGTCGCCGGCTCCGGACTCATCAACGGTGCGCCAGTGATGGTCGGCGCCGAGGACTTCACCACCCTGGCGGGCAGCATCGGACCAGGTGGAAATGCGAAACGTTACCGGCTGGCCGAACTCGCGTTGCGCGACAGGATCCCGCTCGTGATGCTCCTCGAGGGCGCCGGGTTCAGGCCCAGCGGCGAGCACTACGGCCGCACCCCCACCGACCTTCTCGCGCAGGCGCAGTGCTCCGGCAGAGTGCCGACAGTGGCAGGCTTGCTCGGGCCGTCGGCAGGCCATGGCGCCCTCGTGGCGCCGGTATGCGACTTCACCATCATGAGCCGTCAGGGCGCGATCTTCACCGCGGGACCGCCGGTCGTCAAAGAGTCGACGGGCGAGGACATTTCGAAGGAAGACCTCGGCGGTCCGAGCGTCGCACTGGCCAGCGGGGTGATCCACAACTTCGCCGAGGACGACGAGGCGGTGCTCGATGACATCCGCCGGTACCTGTCCTACTTTCCGTCGAGTGCGTGGTCGTATCCGCCATCCCTGCCCGACGACGAGGCGGCGGAGCCGCGCTCGACGGCCGAACTGCTCGGCATCGTGCCCCGCGGCAACCGCCAGGTGTACGACATGCGCGCGGTGCTCGACGTGGTCTTCGACGGGCCGGACTGGTTCGAGGTACAGCCGAAGTTCGGGCCCGCGATCATCTGCGCACTTGCCCATCTCGGTGGCCATCCGGTCGCTGTCGTGGCGAACCAGCCGAAAGTGCTCGCGGGCTCCATCGATGCCGACGCCGCAGACAAGGCAGCGCATTTCATCATGGTGGCCGACTCCTTCCACCTGCCGATCGTGTTCCTCGCGGACAACCCGGGCATGCTGCCGGGCAGCCGGTCCGAGAAGAGCGGCGTGCTGCGCAGCGGAGCGCGAATGTTCGCCGCGCAGACGGCCGCCACGACAGTCAAGCTGCATGTCACACTACGAAAGGCCTACGGCTTCGGCTCAATGGTCATGTCCCTGTTGGGATTCGACAATCAGGGCGCGACGTTCGCCTTCCCTGGCGCCACGATGGGAGCGATGAGCGCAGCCGCTCTCAGCCGCGCGTCGCACGCCGCGGAGGACGTCGAAACCAAGCTGCGCAAGATGGAGGTGGAGGCGTCCTTCCGGTCCGCGAGCCATCTCGGCTTCGACGACCTCATCCATCCCGAGGAAACTCGCAACGCGTTGCTGTCGGCGCTGCAGCGCGGCATCTACAGCAGGCAGGCGGCCGCGGAGCCGGTGTCCCGCACAGTCATCACGCCATGAGAGTGCGATTTCGGCGCGCTAACGGACGCTGAGCGGGCGTAAGCGCGCCGTAATCACAGCCGCTTGAGGCCGCGGACCACCTTGTTGAACGGCATCAGCGAGGCAAGTCGGGTGCGCAGGCTCGGCGCCATCGGCCCGAAGTTCACCACCACTATGTAGCGCACGCCGTGGTCGCGCCACTCTGCGGCCTGGTCGAGCACATCGTCGACCGTGCCATTGAGCACCATGCCCTTGACCACCGAAAGCGGGACCTGGCCGGACTTTTCACGAAGCGTCTGCTCATCCATGGTGAACGAGACGTGGTCCTGCATGCCGGTGAAGCCGGCTCCCATCGGATGCTGGGCGCCGTGGTGGGCGTAGAACTCGGCGGGACCGTTGAGCGCCCACGTCTTGACCATGGTGGAGTCGAGGGCGGCGTCGACAGCATCACGGCTCGGCCCGGCCAGGACCGGCATCCAGAACGCCGGCGTGATGGACATCGGATCACGACCGGCGTCGGAGGCGGCGGTCCGAATGATCTGCAGCCGCTTGGCGTAATCCTGCGGCCGATGTGCGAACCCGGGGAACCACGCGTCGCCATACCGCCCGGTCGCCCGCAGCATGCGGGGCCATGCGCCGCGATCCAGATCTCAGGCCACTTTCCCTTGTACGGCGGCAGGTCGAAGATCGCGTCACGGAGCGGAAAGAACGGTGAATCGCGCTTGACCAGTTGGCCTTTGGAGTTCCAGAGTGCGCGGATGGTGGCGAGCGCCTCCTCGAACCGGGCGACCGGCTTCGACCAGTCCACGCCGTAGGGCTCGTTACCGACGCGTTCGCCCGGGCCGATACCGAGGATCGCCCGCCCACGGGTCATCAGATTCAGGGTCGCGGCCGCTTGCGCGGTGACGGCGGGGTGGCGTTTACCGGTGTCGGTGACGCCGACACCGAGGCGCACCCGGTTGAAGCGCCTGCGCGCCGCCAAGCTACCCAACAACGTCCACGCTTCCATCGCTGCGTCGGACGAGCGCAACAAGCGTGCCGACGCTGTGTACTTCGGATCCCACAGCGGGCGGGGAGTCTGGCCGTTGATGTGGTCCGGCACCCAGTACGAATCGACGCGATTGGCAACGGCGGCAAGGTAACTCGCACGGCTGTAGCTGTCAACCGATGGTCGCCCGGCCAGGATCGAGTCCATCAGGCCGACGCGGAATCGGGACACTACCGGCTCGCGCGGTAGGCGTCGACGATCGGCTCCAGTTCGTCAGGGGTGGCGCCGTGCATGATCACCGCATCGGCCCCGTAGTCGAATTCCTTGCGGACGCGGTCGACGCACTGCTGCGCCGATCCGGTGGCCGCCGGTTCCAGCCACTCGTCCGGAATGAGCGTGGCGATGTGCTCGATCTGCTCGGGCGTGGCCTTGTGATCGATGCCGCCTGGAATAGAGGTGACCACGGAATCCTCCCGGAAGCGTTGCAACACCGCGGGATCCCAGCCGTTGGTCGTGACCATGAGATCGCCGTAGCCCTGTAGGTAGGTCGCCAGCCGGGCGACAGTCTTCTTCAGCCGCAGTTCCTCGGGAAGATGGTCGCCGACCGTGGCGAAACAGGACCACACCCGCACGCTGTCGGGATCCCGACCGGCCTTCTCCGCGGCGTCCTTAACCGTGTTCACGCACCGCTGCAGGGTCTCCGGCGGGAAATAGGTGTGCAGGATGACGTCGTCAAAGGCCCGGCCCCCGAGTTTCAAGGTGTTGGGCCCGAACGCGACCAGGGCCAGCCGGATGTCCTCGTTGAAGTCGGGGTCCAGGAACAGCACCTGGTATTTGCCGATCGGACCGTCGTGATTGAAGATCACCTCGCCATGCCAGAGCCGCCGCATCACCTGCGCGAAGTCCTCCATCTGCGCCGTCGTGACGGCGGGAATGCCGAAGGCCGCGTACATCGCCGCCACCCCGCGTCCGATGCCGAGCGTGAACCGGCCGCCGGAGAGGCGGTGCATGGTCGTCGCCCACGATCCGGTGATCAGCGGGTGGCGGGTGTTGTGATTGGTTGCCGCCGTGGCGATCTGCATGCGGCTGGTAACGGCGCAGGCCGCGCCGACGAGCGACGACGCCTCTTTCACGTTCCAGCGTTCAGAGATGAATGCGGTGCCGAAGCCTAGTTCCTCACCGCGGCGGGCCTCATCCATCAACGTCGCGGGCCCTTCCCCGCCGGCGCCTGCCAGCAGGTAGTAGCCAAGCTCATCGAGTACACGCGTCATTGCCAAACCCCTTGCTTGTAGCCGCAGTTCCAGACTTCGGTGATCCTGCCTTCGACGACACGGAAGATCTCCATACTTCCCACACTTGTCTTCGTGCCGTCCTTGAGCTCCATCGGTGACTGGTACACGATCGCCACATGTTCGCCGTCGTCGCCGGCGACGACGAGGTTGAGATCGAACCGCAGCTTGTCGAACATGGCCCAGTTGTCGACGACGCGTTGGACGGCCTGCTCGTGGCTGAGCGTCTGCGCCTCACCCACCTCATGCCGGATGACGGTATCCCCCATCAGCTCGTCGGCGAGGTCGAAGTTCCGCTCGTTCCACACCACGAGGTTGTACAGCTCGACGACTTCTCTTGCGGTTCAAGTCATTTGAACACCTCCACGGCGTCGGTCTCGTCGATGGTGGCCACCGCGCGCTCCACCAAGCGCATACACAACTGCCGCGAGCGCTCCGGCAGTGAGTCCCAGCTCAGCAACGGCATCGCAGGCAGCACCACGAAGTAGGCAACGGCGTATCGGTAATGCCGCCACGCTTCGTCGAAGGAGTAGTCGCTGACACCATGACTCGACAGCTGATCGAGGTACTCGCGCAGCAGCGTTTCGTCACGCCCTGAGCGCACTTCCGTCGGAAGTCCCTGGCTGACCAGGTACCCGACATCTGTGGCGCCTGCACCCCTTCCGGCAAGTTGGAAGTCGACCACCTTCAACCGATCACCGCAGAAGAACATGTTGTCCGCGCGGATATCGCCGTGGATCAACATCGAGCGCTGACTCAGCGCATCTATCGCCGCAGGGGCAAGAGCAGCGAACCGCTCGGCATACTTCGCGACAGCGGCGGGAACCGGCGCGGTGGCATGGTCGCGGTAGATCTGCCAACCCGCGCTGAACGCAGCAGGTAGCAGGTCGCGTGTCATCGCGGTGTCGATGCTCGGAAACGCCTCCAGGACATCGGTATTCAGCGGCTTGGTCGACCACGCGTGCAGGCCTGCCAGTTCGGCTATACAGCAGCGCGCGCGGTCCAGCGACAGGCCGGCGAGATGGTCGGCGTTGTCCCAGTCCTGCAAGTCCTCCAACACCAGGACGAAGTCGGCGGTGTTCTCGTCCATTCGAATCGCATGTACGACAGGTGTGCCCAGAGGTGCGCGGCCGGCAACGTGTCGGTAGAACGCGACTTCTCGCGCGTAACCACCCAGCATCTTCATCGCGTCCCCGGCCTCGGACACGGCAGGCAGCTTGACGATCACACTGTTCGGCACGCCCTCACCCGACAGGTGCGCTCGGTACAGCTGCGATGAGAAGCCACTGTCCAGTGCGATTTGTTCGACGCGAACATCGGTAACCGTCGCACCGTCCAGTGCGGCCGTCAGCCACTGTGGCGTCACACCCTCAATGCCGGACGGAACACCCGCCGCCGCAGCGCCGACCGTCCCACCAGAAGTCATCATCGACCCCCAAAAGAAATTTGACGCGGAACAATTAAGTTAGTTGTCGGGCGTCTAATATGCAAGGGTGCCGTCCCCCTCCCGGGGGCTGACCCAGCCCCAGCGCCTCGAGATATCGGGCCGCCGATTGCTCGAGGCCGCGGTGGAACTGATCGCCGAAAAAGGATGGGAAGCAACGACGGCTGCCGAGATCGGTCGGCGTGCCGGGTACAGCCGAGCGATGGTGCATGCCCGCTACGGCAGCAAGGACGCCATCCTCGAGACCTTGTTCGCCACCGAATACGTGAACAAGCTCAGCCCTGCACTCGACCCAGAGTCCAGTGGTTTGCACCAAGCACTCGCACACGTCGATCGCAT
>Ga0105249_10006454_pt1 | contig 10202 bp, 12 predicted proteins | sample KBSS44metaG_FD_81522 | JGI IMG/M metagenome (GOLD analysis project Ga0105249, IMG submission 81522) | Switchgrass rhizosphere microbial communities from Kellogg Biological Station, Michigan, USA - KBS S4-4 metaG | ecosystem: Host-associated > Plants > Roots > Rhizosphere > Soil | place...
ACGAGGTGATCCATGCCGGCCGCCATCTGCAGCCCCGACAGGCGTGTGCCGTGCAACAGCACCGCCCCGCCGGCGTGCAGGTCCTGGTCCAAGGCTGACAGCGGGTTCTTTAGCACACCGGCCCTCCGCGGGTCACCCGAGCGTGGCGGGATCGGCTCGTTCGCCACCAACTCCGACTGCACGATCAGCCGTACCGACGCGTCGACGGGCTCGACCACATACTCGATGGCGGCGACCGCCCGCTGAGTGAATGACACCAGCCGCTTTGACCGCACCCGCACCCGGCGGCCCTTCGGCGACGCCCAGTCCGCATCACGTGTCAGCGTGCCAGCGCGTAGGTCCAACACTCGCTCGTGTGCAATTAGGCGCCCGTACCGGACGTCCAAGGGCGCGTCGTCAACCAGCAGCCGAATGAGCTTGCCGTTGGTGACGTTCACAATCTCCTGGCCGGACTCGGGGTAGCCGTAGCCGGGTTCGGCATGCGGCAACGGCCGCACCTCGTAGAACGAGTTGAGGTACGTGCCGGGAATTCCGTATGGCTCTCCCTCGTCGAGGTTTCCGCGTAGCCCGATGTGGCCGTTGGACATCGCAAACAGCGATTCCGACCGGGCTAGCAAATCGAGATTGAGCCCGCGCTCTCGCAGACACCAAGGCTCGACCGGAAACTCCGCTCTCTCGGTCACCAGGCGTCCTCCCCACGGGCCGCGGCCAACACTTGTCCCGATCCGCCGGCCCAGGCGGTATATCGCTCCGCTATTTCGATGCGGCCAGCTTCCGCAATTTCGCGGAAGGATCGGGAGCGATGGCGGTATCACGCTGTCCGTGTTCTGTCGCATCAATCTGGTGCGCTGCCGTCCCTGGTTCAGTCTGTATCAGTGCCCGGCGCCAGCGATGGATGAAAATCAACACGCCTACCAGCCCGTCCAGCCCCAACAGAGCCCAGTTGAGGATGGTGAAGATATGCACCTGGACGGGCGTGACAGTCGGCGCGTGACCCGCCTCGATAATGAGCCATTGCATCGGTGTGTTGGTAAGCAGCAGCGTGAGCCATACGGCTATCCCCCGAGAGGCATCCCAGAGTGCGTGCAGCAGGGCAACAACCACATACCAGCCAAGTAACGCGGCGGTCGCCCGTGGCCGCCAGTGACGCGACGCAGCAGCAAACATCGCCCCGCCCAGGATCGCTGTCCATACCCCATGCCCGATCGGAGTCAGAATGCCACGCAACACCTCCGTCTCGACGACGCCCAAAAGAGACAAACCATTGGAGGTGAATAACGCGTTGAAGGCATAGCCGGCACTCTCGAAGGCGGCAAAGCCCAAACCGACGGTGGCGCCGAGAACCATCCCGTCACGTGCGGTGTAGCGGGGCAGGCGCCACGCGAGCAGCCAGAGTGCTGCCAGCTTGACTGCTTCCTCGATCAGCCCCACCCAAAGGTAGGTGAACGCGGATGGTGTCTTCAGGAGGTCCGTTTCCAGAAGCGAAGCTCCGAGTACGCCGAGAATCCCGCCCACGACGAAGGCGCCGAAGATCCGTTGGGGAGTGATGATCGGATCGGCGTGGCTAAACGCGTATATCACGAACGTGACAGGGACCAAGAAGCTACCGAGCAGGATGATCGTTGGGATCAGGTTGCTGTTCTGGGTGGCGAAGGTCACCAGCACGGTTGCCACCCACAGCCCCAAACCAGCGACAAGGATGGTCGGCCAGGTTGGTCCACTCCGGTGCGGACCGCTTTTCCCCGCTCCGAGCGTGTCGGTGTCCGCGGCTTCTGTCGCTAGTTGATCCATCTCGCCTCCCGGTGTCGCTTCAACCCTGGCGTCAGAACAGTTGGGCCGTCATCACGGGCAGCGGCCATCCCTACTGGTGGCTGGCTGGAATCTGCCGCTGACTGTCAACGGGCGCGTGACTGCGACCGGGGTATGGTCGTCACGATTGTGGTCATGACGTGCGCGCGACCACCCGGCTCACCCACGCGCGTTGTTCTCCACACGCGCTGTCCTCCACAGGCATTGTCCGGCTAGCCGGAATGTGCATTCTGAATCGATACGGCACTCTTGAGCCATGGTGCGGTGCCTGATCGTTGATGACAGCTTGCAGTTCCTCACAGCTGCACGTGGCTGGCTCGAACGCGAGGGAATCGCCGTGGTCGGTGTGGCTTCGACCATCGCCCAGGCGCTGCAGCTGGTGCACGAGCTGCATCCCGACGTCGCACTGGTCGACATCGATCTGGGCGGTGAAAGCGGCTTCGAGCTGGCCAGTCAGCTCGAGGGAAAAGCGGGTTTGAATTCGTTACGGGTGATATTGATCTCCGCATATGCCGAGGAGGACTACGCCGAGCTGATCGCGGCCAGCCCAGCTGTCGGGTTCCTTCCCAAGACAGCCCTATCGGCGCAGAGGATCCGCGACTTGGGTGACGATGGGGCGGGCCAGGGGGTGTAGGTCGCCAAGCTACTGGGCCTGGAGGAAGGTGACAACCGCCAGGACACGGCGATGATCTTCCTCGGCTTCGGGCAAGTTCAGCTTCGCAAGGATGCTTCGGACGTGCTTCTCGACCGTTCCCTCGGTGACCCACAACCGCCTGGCGATCCCCGCGTTGGAGCGCCCCTCGGCCATCAGCGCGAGCACGTCCCGCTCGCGCTCACTGAGCGCGGCCAATGGGTCAATGCGCCGGCGAACAGAGACCAGCTCTTGCACCAGCGCGGGGTCGACGACTGAGCCCCCCTTCGCGATGCGTTCGAGCGTGTCGACGAATTCCGTTACGTCGGTCACGCGGCTCTTGAGTAGATAGCCGATCCCCCGGCCGCTCGCCAACAGCTCCATGGCGTGCTCCACCTCAACGTGAGCCGACAAGACCAAAATGCCGATGTCGGGGTGTTGCTGGCGGATTTCCCGTGCCGCCTCGAGCCCTTCCCGAGTTCGCGTGGGCGGCATACGGATGTCAACCACCACAAGATCCGGCGAAGTGTCGCCGACAGCCGCAAGCAGCTGGACTGCGTCGCCGGCTTGACCCACCACCTCGAAGCCGGACCGTTCGAGCAGGCTCGCCATCCCCTCACGGAGCAGCAACTCGTCTTCTGCCAGCACTATGCGCATCGTCGGCCGGTCTCCCCTGCAACGGTCTCACCTGGGGCCAAGGCGCCCGCGGACGAATCCATCGTCATGGCAGCATTATCGGCTAGCCTCCCCAAATGAGCCCGTCCCGGAGTGTTGCGAGCGGCAGCCCGCCCGGCCGGACGCTTATCAGCGTCTCCTCCTGGCCCTGATCGTTCGCCGACCTTCTGGGGATCTGGCAGCTGCCCGTCAATGGAAACCCCTGCCAGCCGGTATCGAAGATGGGCGCCTGCTGCGACGACATGCGCCGCAAATTTCACCATCGTGGAGCGGTATGAAGTCTCTCTTGGACTCCCCCACGAGAAACCGACGTTTTGGGCCAGCTCAAGTAGAGGCTGCCGACCGGAGAATTGGGATGCCGGTTGCCCGACGCGCGCCAGCATCGCCCGGTGCGCGCCTGGTGGCAGGCAGGTACCGGCTCCGGGCGCTCCTGGGCCGCGGCGGTATGGGCAGGGTCTGGTTGGCCGAGGACGAGCTGTTGCACCGACCCGTCGCCCTCAAGCAGAACATTTCGAGCGACCCAGCGTCCGACCGTACCCATCCGGCAGCCGGCCGCCGCCTCTTGATCGAGGCATGCGCGGCCGCCAGTGTCAGCCACAAGGGAGTCGTCACGATCTACGACGTCGTGACCGAAGACGGACGAAGCTGGATCGTCATGGAGCCGCTGTCTGGGTGCACGCTCGCCGAGTTGGTCACCGTGAAGGGGCGCCTTTCCATCGCTCGGGTGACGTACATCGGACTTCGCCTGATCGATGTGCTCATGGCAGCCCACCGTGTCGGCATACTGCACGGTGACGTCAAACCCGCCAATGTGTACCTTTGCGACGACGGTCGGGTGGTGCTCATCGACTTCGGCATCGCCTGCAGCATGCTGGACGAGGCCAGCGACCGCACGCAGATCTTGGCCGGCAGCCCTCTTTACACAGCGCCCGAGCGGCTTCGTGGCGGCAACCCCGAACCGGCGTGCGACATGTTCTCACTGGGTGCAACCTTGTTCGCTGCCGTGGAGGGCAAACCGCCATTCAGCGGTGGCTCGCTATTGAGCACCGTCATTGCGGTCGTTGAAGAGGAACCGGCACCGTGCCTGCACGCCGGTCCGCTGCGAGCTGTCATCGAAGGACTGCTCACCAAGAACCCCAAAGACCGGCTCACCGGAGATCAGGCGCGTACAGCCCTCGTGGACCTGCAGCAGCGGCTGCGATCTGGCGCTGCAAGCGAAGTCGTGGAAGGCGGAGTCGGCGCGTGAGCCGCGCGGTACACGAAGCGGTACATCCCGAGTCCCCCGCGGACGCCCGTACCGACGGTCAGGCGACTCCGGAGGGTCGGCGCCTTGAGGGAGCCGATCCTCGGCGGTGGCGTGCCTTGGCGGTTACCCAGCTGGCGGCGTTCATGGTTCTGCTCGATGTCAGCATTGTCAATGTCGCACTGCCCTCCATCGAGCGAGACCTCGCCGTGTCGGCCATGACCGCGCAGTGGGTCATATCGGGTTATAGCCTGGCCGTCGGATTGGCGTTAGTGCCCGCGGGTCGGCTTGGTGATTCCCTTGGCCGGCGGCGCATGTTTCTCATTGCCCTGTCAGCGTTTGTGCTGTCCAGTGCATTGACAGGTGCGGCGCCGACCGCTGACCTGCTGATAGCTGCTCGGCTGATTCAAGGTCTGGCCGGCGGCATGCTGATCCCGCAGAACTCGGGGCTGATCCAGGAGTTGTTCCAGGGCGCAGAACGGGGCCGGGCGTTCGGAATCCTGGGTTCTACGATCGGCATCGCCACGGCGGCCGGACCGGTGATCGGCGGGCTGATCCTGGGAATACCCGGCCCAGACGCGTGGCGCTGGGTGTTCTACGTGAATGTGCCAATCGGCGTCATCGCGTTGCTGTTGGCGGCCAGACTCCTGCCTGCCACCACGAGGGCGGGTTGGCACGGTATCGACCTTGATCTGCTGGGTTCGCTACTGCTCGGCGGTGGCGTGCTCGCCCTACTGATCCCGGTAGTCGACGCAGCCGACGGTGGGCTGAGTCGGCTGTGGTGGCTCTGGGGGGTCGGCGCGTTGCTGCTTGCGCTGTTCTCCTGGTGGGAGACGCGGACAGCCGCGCGTGGCCGGGAGCCGCTGCTCGACCCGCGGCTGAGAAACACTCCCGGTTACGTCGCAGGGTCCGTGATCGGACTCGTCTACTTCATTGGGTTCACCGGAATCTGGCTGGTGCTCGCGCTGTACTTGCAGGACGGCTTGGGGTATTCGCCGTTGCGCTCGGGGCTGTCCGTCACCCCATTCGCAATCGGTGTGACCGCTTCGGCCGTCATCGCGGGCCGACTGGTGCCGCGGTTCGGACGCTGGCTGACCCTGTTCGGGCTTACCGCGATGGTGGTCGGGCTGCTCACGACAGCCCTGCTGCTGCGACACACCGCCGCAGGGTCGGCGCAATGGGTCATAATTGGGCCGCTGGTTGTGGCCGGAGTGGGCGGCGGCATGGTCACTTCACCAAACGTCACGCTGACCCTCGAGAACGTGCCGGTACGAATGGCCGGCGCCGCCGGCGGCGCCCTGCAGACCGTGCAACGCATCGGGGCGGCAATCGGCACCGCTACGGTCGCCACGATCTTTTACCACGTTCTGAGCCAAACCGGTCATGACTACCAGGCGGCGGTGTCGGACGCCCTGCTAAGCACGTGTGGACTTATGTTGCTCGCGCTGCTGATCGCTCTTGGAGAGGTGATCTGGCACCGACTTCACGTCAGTGTTGGGCATGCCGCCCAACCAAATAACCAGTCGACAGCATGAACCATTCGACAGGCGGGACAGCTCAAGACATTTGCCGTCAATTTCGAACCCCAATCGAAACCGGCCACAGTCGCACTCTCGATCTCAAGGGCGTCCAACAGTCGACACCGGCCCTCGGTGGGGCCGGTGTCGACATAGCCGAGCTCAGGAGGCCGGCATCGATGTGACGAAGGGCCAAAGGAGCTGCTCGGCTCGGCGGCGAAATCCGAAGAGGCTTCGACAGACATCTGAGTGCGCCGACGTTCCGTGGCCACCGCTAGAGCGCGGAGATCAACGCAGTGACCTGAAGGTGTCGCGCAGCTCCTGCGAGAGGATCTGCGGCTGCTCCCCGGCGGCGAAGTGCCGGCCCTCCTCGACCCAGTTGTAGTGAACGAGCATCGGATACGCCTTCTCCGCCCAAGTCTGCGAGGGCACGAGGGCACTAGTTAGGTCCGCGCATCACCATTACCGGCACGTCCGACGTACGGCCGCGACCGCCATCACGGCCTGGACAGGTCTACGGCTCAGATCGCGGCGCTATGCGCTCGCATAACGCCGCCGACCAGTCACACCTCCGCCGACCCAGTGCCCGATGTCGAAGACAAAGCCGAGGATCACAAAGATCCATCCCCAACCGCCCACTCCGCCGCTAACCGGGTTGTAGGCAAGGACGTAGAACAGGGTCGCATAGGGAAAGACGATCAGCCCGAGGAGCGGGATGAGGAAGCCGGTGAATGCACGGTCCACCCAGTTCGTGAAAATCCAGACCAGCGCGAGAGCCACTCTTGGCGCGAACCCGGCAAGCAGTGCGAGCAGACACCCCATCCGCCGACCTTCTCTCCGGCCCACGGTGTGAGCCTGTCCACAAGACATTGTGGAAGCGCTCGCGCCAGGCAGACTCACCCACTGCGGGTGATTACGGAGGCGGGTCTGTGAGTCCCGAGATTGTGCGCAGCAGTACTACGGCGGTCGATAGCCCCGGGACTGGCAGGCAAGGCAAGTTGTTTAGCGGCGGCCCAACCGGCGCTCGCCGGACGCACCTTGCGAGTAGACAAGCCCATAGTGCTCAAACACCGCAGGTTCCATGGCCGATTCGAGCTGCCCATCCGTCTCGATTGATGGAGCGTTCTTGGCCAACTTCTTGTCGACGGTTACGCGCACGTCCTTGGGCGACACGACGGCATCGGCAAGGGGAACAAATACGAGACTCGAGCCGATCAAGCCCACCTTCACTGTGATGAATACAGGCTCGTCAGTCGACGTGTCGAAGTAGACCGCCTCCATCGAACCGATCTTCGAACCGTCTCGATCCAGGACCGGCAGACCTACCCAGTCTGTGATGCTTCCCACAGTGATCATGGTTCCACCCTAGCTACCCAACAGGGGCGCCAGGACATGTATTGCGGCGGCTACCTGCCTGGCGTTGCGCTCGACCGCGTCTTTCGCTCGCTGGCTCCTGATGGCCGACTCGTACCAGGCAAGGTTTCCTCCGATGGCTGCGCAAGTGCCACAAGCGCTTCGAGAGGATTGAAGCCATGAACTCGTCCGCGCAGGCTGCTCCTACCGTCCCCAAACGGCGCTGGTTCGACCGCCGTACGCCGCTGCCCTCCGAGGTCGGGCAGCACCGCACGACAGCTTTCATCTACGGCAACATCCTGGTGCTGGCCGCGGTGGTGCAGGTTAGCCTCCACCCGATCACCGGCCGTAGCGTCGTTACGGTGCTGGCCACGGCCGTGACGACGTTTCTGGCGCACGTCTTTGCTGATGTCATCACCTCGACTTGGTCGTGGCGCACCGTGCGGCACGCGGCCCGAGACTCTGGACCGATCCTGACATCCGGGATCATCCCGGCCGCGCTGCTGTTGCTGGTTCCTCTGTTCGGGTTGCCGTCGTCATGGGCTGTCCTGCTCGCCGAACTGCTGCTGGTCGCCCGGATCGCGGCGGTCGGCCTCGTTGTGGCCCGGCTACGTACCGAGCCCACATCCTTGAGTACGGTGCTCGCCGGTATCGCCCTCGCCCTACTTGCGCTGATCATCGTGGTCACTAAGGCGGTACTGACGCACTGATCAGCTTTCTCGGCTACGACCAGCGGAACTCCATCGCGTCCTGGTGCTTGTCGGTGTCGCGCATGGCGTCGAGGTCGCCCATGTCGTCGGCCGAAATCTCGAAGTCGAGTTGGGCGTTCTGCTCGATGTGTGCGGTCTTGGTCGCCTTGGGCAACACGACCGCGCCTTTTTGCAGTAGGTAGCGGATACATAGCTGTGGTGCGCTGACGCCGTAGCGGGCCGCGATGTCCGCGATCTCGGGATGGTTGACGATGAGGCCGTGAGCGAAGGGGGAGTAGGCCTCGACGACGATGTCGTGCTCGGCACACGTCTGAAGGGTGTCGGACGGGTCGAGTCCGATGAACCAGCGGATCTGGTTGACCATGGGCTTGGTCTGGCACGCCGGGAGCAGGCTATCGAGGTCCTCGGGCCCGAAGTTCGACACGCCGATGGCCTTGACCCGACCGCTGGCGAGGAACTTCCTCCATCGCCTTCCAGATCTGCCGATTCTCCTCCCGGCAGTCCTTGCCGATCTCGTCCCACGGCCACGGCGCGTGTATGAGGTAGAGGTCGAGGTAGTCGAGGCCGATCTCGCCCATGGTGGTCTCGAACTCCTTGAGCGCCTTGTCGTAGTCCTTCGCCTCGGCCGGCAACTTCGAGGTGACATAGATCTCCTCGCGCCGAATGCCCGAGTCGCGCACCGCCCGGCCGACCGACGCCTCATTGTCGTAGGCCCGGGCAGTGTCGATATGGCGGTAGCCCAACCGCAGGGCGTCAGCCACGGCGTTGTAGCACTCGTCGCCCTCCTCGAGCAGCCACGTGCCGAACCCGATTTTGGGAATCTGATCTCCGTTGCTGAGGGCGTAGGTCTCGATCAGCACACTCATACAGTGCTCCAACTTGCTAGGGATTCACTGGGCAGCCTAGACACGACGTGAGCGAACGCTGGAGGGGCCCCGTGCAGTCTCGTTCGAGCAGTTGTGCCGGCGGCGTCGAAGGCGCCGGATGATAAAGGCGTGGTCGTGCGAATGACCTGGGATGCGGACGAGGTCGGTCGTCTGCTGGATCGGCGCTTAGCAGATGATCCGGTCCGGGCGACAATCCTTGGAACCATCCGTCTGGCCCTCATGACCGCCAGCGGCGAATGCTGGTGCGCCGCCACCCCCGACGGTTCCGCCGTTGCGGTACGCCCCGATCGCCGTTACCCCGTGGCTCTCGACGGGGCTTGGCCGCTGAGCGACTTCGATGAGTTGGCCGCCGTGATTGACAACCTGCCTGAGCTGGTCGGGGTCAACGGTGCCGTATCTGCGGTAGAGGCGATTGCTGCCAGGCTGCCTGGAAGAGTTGCTGGTAGCAGACCCATCCGCCTGTACCGCTTGGACACTCTCAGTGCGCCGGCAGATGTCCCAGGCGAGTCCCGTCGGGCAGGCGGCCGCGATCGTGAATTGCTGCGGCACTGGTACCGGTCGTTCGCACGGGATGCGGATGCACATTGGGGCGGCAGCGACGATGCGGTTGACGCCGCCCTGAATACCCGTGGCTGTTGGCTGTGGCTCGATGCGAACGGCGTCGTTGTATCGCTGGCGACGCGGCGCCCGATTGTCGCGGGATCTGCTCGAGTAGGGCCGGTGTACACACCGAGGCGCTGGCGAGGAAGGGGTTACGGCTCGTCCGTCACCGCTGCTGCGACACGCGACATCCTTGACGACGGTGGAATTCCGGTTCTCTTTGCCGATTTGTCGAATCACACGTCCAACGACATATACCAACGCCTCGGTTATTACCCCGTGGAAGATCGCCTAGAGATCAAGTTCGGCACTGGGACCGATCGCTGAACATGCAAGCTGCCCGCAGGGTCTCACTCAGCAACGACTGATCAGCTTCGGAGAAGCCGCCGCCGCGACGGCTGCCTAGCATGAGGTTCTACCGATCAAGAGTCGATGGGGAGGAACAGGAATGAATGACACCCAGAAGTCGGCCCCGGGCACCGCGGCGACCGAGAAGAAGTACGAAGGATTCACGGACGAGGAACGGGGCGCGATGAAGGAGCGCGCCAAAGAACTGAAGGCAGACGCGCGCCACGGCTCGCGCGGGAAAAAGACGGACGAGGAAAGCGCCGTGCTCGCGAAGATAGCCGAGATGACGGAATCGGATCGCCTGATGGCCGAGCGGCTCCATGCCGTGATCAAGGCCAGTGCGCCAGACCTCTCGCCGAAACTCTGGTACGGGATGCCCGCGTATGCCAAGGACGGCAAGGTCGTCTGCTTCTTCCAACCCGCACAGAA
>Ga0105249_10006456_pt1 | contig 10199 bp, 8 predicted proteins | sample KBSS44metaG_FD_81522 | JGI IMG/M metagenome (GOLD analysis project Ga0105249, IMG submission 81522) | Switchgrass rhizosphere microbial communities from Kellogg Biological Station, Michigan, USA - KBS S4-4 metaG | ecosystem: Host-associated > Plants > Roots > Rhizosphere > Soil | place...
ACCACGCCGGCGACGAGCAGGCCGATTGAAAATCCGCCCATGGCGAAAGAGATCGACCAGCCGCGCTCGGCCGCGATCAGCGGCACGATCAGCACCGGCGTGTAGAAGATTGTCCCCCACGTCAGAATTTGCGTGATGCCGAGCACCGGCACGGCACGCCAGGGTCCGTCGATGAATTCACGGGGAGAGATCATGAGAGGCGCGCCAAAGCAGCCATGCGCAACTTTGCCACGCCGCTACGATGAGCGCTAACAAATGACGATTTTATCGAGCCGGTGGCGGCGGCGGTGGGGCCGCTTTGGGCTTGGCAGCCGCTTTGGGCTTGGCCGCCGGCTTCCTGCCGCCCTCGGCGCCACAACGGACATAGACCATCGTGCCGTAGCGCCCCTGCACTTCGGAATCCATCCAGCGCAAAATCAAAATGCGACCATTGAACAAGACCACTTCGCGGTCTTGCGCGCTGCCCGGCGGATCTTCTGCCGGGCCGATAAAGGTCTTGCCGCCCTGCGCGCCCTTAAGCGCCAGCTCGGTCGGTGTCGCCTGGTCCGCGAGATGCATCATGACGCCGCCGGTCGGGCCGAGCGTAATGACGTAAGGCTGATTGCAGCCCCGGGCGGCAGCCGCCTCGGTGCGCGAGCGGTCCTCCTCCTTGTGATAGGCCGCAAGTCCCCATCGGCCAACGATGTCCTGCGGCGGGAAGGCAGGTGGCAGTGTCGGACCCACGGCCGGGGCAGCCGGCGTTTCGGGCGTCGGGCCGGTGGCACAGCCGGATAACCCGAGGGCTAACAAAACAAGTACTGCGGCGCTCGAGAACGTCAGGCGGGCGGGCTGGTGCATTCCGGCTCCCTGGAAACAGATCGCAACTTTGGAGGTCCTTAGCGGCCAGCGCAAGCATGCATTCGCAGATCATGATCTGCACCCGCTCCAAGCCTCGCAGCTTGACACTCCGTCGCGAAGGCAATATTTCCCAGGCAGCGTTTGGCACTCCCTGATGGTGAGTGCTAAACTACTGACATACCGATACTTTCTGTTCATGAGACGCGCATTAGCGCCACGAGGTAGCCCATGGCCAAAACCAAGTTTCGTCCCCTACACGACCGCGTCGTCGTACGCCGGATCGCCGCCGAAGAGAAAACCAAAGGCGGGATCATCATCCCGGATACCGCCCAGGAGAAGCCGCAGGAAGGCGAAGTCATTGCAGTCGGCCCCGGCGGCCGCGACGAGAACGGCAAGCTCATTCCGATCGACCTGAAAGCAGGCAACCGCGTGTTGTTCGGCAAATGGTCGGGCACCGAAGTGAAGCTCGATGGCGAGGAACTCCTGATCATGAAGGAGTCCGACATCATGGGCGTGATCACCTGACACCGTACCCTTTTGTTCAAGGAGTGATTTGAAATGGCTGCAAAGGACGTCAAATTTTCCGGCGATGCCCGCGAACGGATGCTGCGCGGTGTCGATATTCTCGCCAACGCCGTCAAGGTCACGCTCGGTCCGAAAGGCCGCAATGTCGTCCTCGACAAATCGTTCGGCGCCCCGCGCATCACCAAGGACGGCGTGACCGTTGCCAAGGAAATCGAGCTCGACGACAAGTTCGAGAACATGGGCGCGCAGATGGTGCGCGAAGTCGCGCAGAAGACGAACGATCTCGCCGGCGACGGCACCACTACCGCTACCGTGCTGGCGCAGGCGATCATCAGGGAAGGCGCCAAGTCGGTTGCCGCCGGGATGAATCCGATGGATCTCAAACGCGGCATCGATATTGCTGTGCACGCGGTCGTCAAGGACATCGAAAAGCGGGCGAAAAAGGTCGGCTCTTCTGCGGAAGTCGCTCAAGTCGGCACCATCTCGTCGAATGGCGACGCCAATATCGGCCAGATGATTGCGAAGGCGATGCAGAAGGTCGGCAACGAGGGCGTCATCACGGTCGAGGAAGCCAAGTCGCTCGAAACCGAAGTCGACATTGTCGAAGGGATGCAGTTCGATCGCGGCTACATCTCGCCTTACTTCATCACCAATGCCGAAAAGATGCTCGCCGAGCTCGAGGATGCTTACATCCTCCTCCACGAAAAGAAGCTCTCCGGCCTGCAATCGATGCTTCCGGTCCTGGAAGCTGTCGTGCAGTCGGGCAAACCCCTCGTCATCATTGCGGAGGACGTAGAAGGCGAAGCGATTGCGACTTTGGTGGTCAACAAGCTGCGCGGCGGCCTCAAGGTCGCGGCGGTAAAGGCTCCGGGCTTTGGCGATCGTCGCAAGGCGATGCTCGAGGACATCGCGATCCTCACTGGGGGGCAGCTGATTTCCGAAGATCTCGGCATCAAGCTCGAGAACGTCACCACGGCCATGCTGGGCCGCGCCAAGAAGGTGATCATCGAGAAGGAAAAGACCACCATCGTGCACGGCGCCGGCAAGAAGCCCGACATCGAAGCCCGCGTCGGCCAGATCAAGGCACAGATCGAGGAGACGACCTCCGACTATGACCGCGAGAAGCTGCAGGAACGGCTGGCGAAGCTCGCCGGCGGCGTCGCGGTGATCAAGGTCGGCGGCGCGACCGAGGTCGAAGTGAAGGAAAAGAAGGACCGCGTCGAGGACGCGCTCAACGCCACCCGCGCCGCGGTCGAGGAAGGCATCGTGCCTGGCGGCGGCGTTGCGCTGCTGCGCGCCAAGAAGGCGGTCGGCCGCATCCACAACGAAAACCCGGACGTCCAGGCCGGCATCAACATCGTGTTGAAAGCGCTGGAATCGCCAATCCGCCAGATCGCGGAGAATTCCGGCGTGGAAGGCTCGATCGTGGTCGGCAATATCATGGACCACAAGTCGGAGACCTACGGCTTCGACGCGCAGGAAGAAAAATATGTCGACATGATCGACGCCGGTATCGTTGATCCGGCCAAGGTCGTGCGCACCGCGCTGCAGGATGCAGGTTCGGTCGCCGGCCTTCTCGTCACCACCGAGGCAATGGTCGCGGAACTGCCGAAGGATCCGGCGCCCGCCATGCCGCCCGGAGGCGGCATGGGAGGCGGCATGGGTTTCTGATTCTTGGAACGCTTGCCGGATACAAACACAGAGGCCGTCAAAGGGCGGCCTCTTTTTTATCGGATTTTCGGCAGCCGCCAGCGAAGCTGGCGCCAGGACAAGGGCGCCGACAATAGCACCAATACCAGCAAAGCCGGGCCAGCGATCCAGCGCACTCGTTCGCGCGCCCGCGCACGGACCTCGTTCATCACGAACTGTTCGCCTTTGCGCATCTCGCCATAGGATTTCAGAAACGACGAAATCCGCCGCACCATATAGTCATCAAGCGCTTCGCCCTGCGAGCGATTGCGTATTTCGGATTCGTTCAGGCGCTCAGCCTCGATGCGATAGCGCTCCGCATAATCTCGGGCATCGGCAAAAGTGACTGCTTCCGCTTTGCTGAAATAGAGATTGCGGAGCGAGGGGACCGCAAATTCGGCCACATCGAGCAAGGGCTGGTCGGCGCGCGGCGCTGCCATCAGCTGCAGCGCCGATGCTGCAAGCACCAGCGAACCTCCCCAGCGCAAGGCCAGCAGGGCGCCGCTCAACGCGCGGCGCCGGTCACCGTGAACAAATGGGTAAGCAATTCCCGCCAAAGCCAGTGCAAAACCGAAGGCGCAAACCATCGCTGCGCCGGTCGGCAGATCGAAGAAATAGGACGCAACAAGACCAGCGGCGCTCGCCACGGTACCGGCGATCCAGCCGACTGAGAGTTGCCGTGAAAATGTTGTTGCATATAACACGCCGATGGCGGCGGGCATGATGAGAAATGAGAAGACCAGCAGCACTCCGGCGATCGCAACCGAGCTGGTCACGACCACACCGAAACTCGCATAAAAAATGAATTCCCAGACAAAAGTCCCTGCGTCAGAGAGACGCCGCCCCAACAACCAATGAACTAATCCGACACCGGTATAGAGCGGAACGATGAAGGCAAGATCCTTGACGCCGCTCGTAAGGATGTTGCCCGTGAGGACTTGCTTGAGATGCTCGGCACCCTGCGGGGCGCGATCAATCAGCAAAATCGCTGCGGCTGCAGCGACAACGTAAATCACGCCGATGAGTGCTTCCTGTGGAAGCCGCGTTGCCCACTGACGCGTGAAGGCGAGCAGCAAAGCGGCGAACAGCGTGAATACAAGCGAATAGCCATAGGTCGCAGCGCTTTGCACGGAATGGCCAAGCATGAACGCCACCGTTGCACCGAGCGCCGCGATCTGCGCCAGCGCGAGATCGACGAAGATGACGCCGCGCCTGAGAATCTGGATGCCGAAATAGACATGGATACCCACGAGGCACACGGCCACCAGAAAAGCCGGCCAGAGAAACCAGAACGCTTCGGTCATCGCGTCGCTGCCGCTGACGCCAGCGCTTCCACATTGGCGTCGAACATCGAAATGTAATCGTTCGCACGCAGTAGCGCGCCGACCGAGGTGCCCAAAATCACCACTGACGCACCCGCCCGCGCCGCTACAAAGGCAACGTCGCGCTCGGGCTCGTGCGGCTCGCGGATCACAATGCGAACGCCGCGCGCCTTCATGGTAGCGATGATACGGGCAAGATGGGAAGGAGCCGGCGGCACGCCCGGCTTGACCTCGATGAACCCGACGAATTCGAGCCTGAAACGCCGCGCAAAATAGGGCCAGCTATTATGATAGGCGACCATCGGCACCGCGCGCACCCGCGCGAGCTTGCTTTCCCACTCGTTGAGCTTGTCGCCGAGCCGAGCCAGAAAGGCGACGCGATTTGCCTCGTAGAGTGCGCTGTTCGGCGGGTCGAGTCGCGCCAATGTTTCGAGAATATTGCCGGTGATGATTTCGGCATTCTTCGGATCAAGCCAGTAGTGTGGGTTGCCGCTACCGTGCGCGTGCCCGTCGCCGGGTCCGACATTCAAGCCACGCACCTCCAGCACGGCGATCGCATAGGAGGCGTCCACATAGCCTGCCCCCCCGCGCTGGATTTCCGGCCTGGCGGCCTGTGCGAGGACTCGGTCAAACCAAAGGTCGTAATCGAGTCCGACCCGCACAACCATGCGCGCAGATTTCACGCGGACAACGTCTTGCGGTTTCTCCTGGTAGTCTTCGGCGTCGAAATTGGCTGGTACCAGGCTGGTCGCCGCGACGCGATCGCCACCGACTGCTTCAACCAGGCTGCGCAGGTCGCTGGTCGTGGTCACCACCGGAATGCGCTCTTGCGCCATCCCGGTCGAGGCCCAGACGAGCCAGACCGCGATCAGACCCGAACGCAGCAACATGTCCTCCGGTGTATCCGACCGACCGCGGCCTGTCGGATGCGAGCCTATTTTGCCCAGATGCTTTTGGGCATCAGGCAGTGGACGTTCTTCTCGGTGTCGCTGACAGCGCCAACCCGGCAATCCATCGCCATGCTGGCAAGACTATAGGCGTCGAGACGGGCGATTTTCTTGTCCTTCTCGAGCAGCTTGATCATGCCCATTGATGCAGCATCCATTGCCTTGTTCAGATCAGCATCCTTGGCATGCGATACCAGATACTTCGGGGTCTCCTTGGTCGGGCGTTCCATATCTTCCTTGCCGCGCGCGTTCTTTGGGTTCAGGCAATGAATGCCCTTTTTGATATTGACCACCTGCGAGACACGACAGTCGGACACCCCAGCCATCATCTTCTCGGCCGCATCCGGCGCCACGCCGCGTTGCTGAGCGAGGAACTTAACCGTCTGCGCCTTGGCCTGCGCCCAAGCTTTGTTGAGGTCTTGGTCAAAGCCCATGGTGACCCATGACTTTGCCGTTTCAATGCGCGGGAAATCAAGCGGCTTGCCTTTGATCACTTCCACCGTGATGTTGAACTCGCGGTAGGCGGTCTCGATCGCGGTGAGATTGATTTCGCCATTGCCCTGGCCAGCGTGAGAGTCCCCGGTCCACAGCAGCGCGCCGGGCACATGCACAGGTACGTAAAGTGAAGTGCCTTCGACGAGGTCGCGGATGTCCATATTGCCGGCAAACTCGCCCGGCGGCACGCTCGAGTAGCGGCCCGGCTCCTTGCGCGCTACTCCGATCGTTCCCGGGAATGGCCGTACCGGCAAAATCACCCCGGGCAGAACCTCGACCTGCTTCTTCTCGAGATCCAGATAATAATATTTGACCTGTCCGTCGCTATATTCCTTGGGGAACTGGCCGAACATGCCAGGCACGTTGAAATTCGTGGCATACGCGCGTGGCACGATTTTATTGATGGCGACCTTGAGCACGTCGCCCGGTTGCGCCCCTTCGATAAAGATCGGTCCGGTCACCGTGTGCGGCCCGCGGCCGGGGAAATCCGTACGCAGCTTCTTGATCTGCTCGATGGTCGTGCCCGGTACCACCTGATTGTGGCTGTGCATCATAGTCTCCAGCACAATCGTGTCGCCGGAATTCACACGCAGCACCGGCGCCTGGGCATTGTCGAACCAACCCCACTGAGTGGTGTCGAGCGTGGCTGGCAGCAGGTGCACTTTCTTGCCGCTTGGCGTAGCAGCAATGCGCAACTTGGAATCGGCCGGGCCCGTGCCGGGATAGGCAATGGTTGCGGTCGGCGGGTTGGAGGGCGCTGGAGCTTGTGCAAGCGCCGCAACAGCCAGCAGGGCGCAACCGGTACCAATCGAAATCCGAGTAAAAAGGTCTATGTGACGCATGACATCCCCCATTTCAGTTGCCGGCTACGTCGACTGTAGCAGGCTAACAAAACTGCTGTGAAGGGCGTGGGCGGCCTCGCCGGCGGGCGGCAGATTCTCAATTGGTGGCCGGTCGAAAGCGCAGTGGCGTGGCGCCAACGAGCACGATGGCGCCGCCCTCGCGTCGCCAGCCGGTCATCTGTACAAGCGCAATAAGCAAATCCCCGTCTGCCTGCATGCGCTCGGGCGTGCATTGCCCGGCGCCTTGCATGGCCGGCAACTCTTCGGGCAAAGGGGCCGCCTCGATTTTCATTGCCGTATCGGCAATTTCCACGCGGGCCGGAACCGTCCTGCACCACAGATCGATCCGCGCATCGCCGTTAGCCTCGACGGTCAGGATCGGCATGCGCTTGCCCGGGCGCATCGGCGCCGCATCGAGCAGGAGCTCCTGGCCGAATGGAAACGGCTCCGCCGCAGCCATACCGCAGATCAGCAGCAGACAAACCGCGGCCAGAGCGCCGCGCGGTGAATCACGACGGGCCATCAATTTTTGGAAAGTTCCTTCACGAGCGCCCGTGCCGTCCGCAGCAGCCGGGCATCGTCGCCCGATGGCCCGACGAGTTGGACGCCAAGCGGCATCCCACCCTCCCCCGTCATCAGCGGAATGGTGATTGCCGGCAGACCCACGTAAGTCCACAGGGTGCAAAACGCGGGATTGCCGGTTGCCGTGCCTTTGGGAGCGACACCGGGCGCCGCCGGCGTAATGATCGCGGTGCATTCCTGCTGAAATAACTGGTTCAGGCTTTGCCGCAAGGGCTCCGCGTCGGCGACGGCCGCGAGATACCGTACCGCGGTCGTCTTGCGGCCCTCTTCGATAAGGTCACGCATTGTCTTGCTGATCAGCTCGCCGCCTTTGTCGACCAGCTTTCCGAGATTGTGCGCCATTTCAGTCGCCATGATCACGCGCTGCGCGTCCCACGCCGCGGCATAGCGATCCGGCAAATCGAACTTGAAGCAGGCTTCGCCCAGCTCTTCCGCAAGTCCTTCAAATGCCTCGTGCGTCGCCGCATCGGCCTTGTTCCAGACCGGTGTCGGCACAAATGCAAACCGCGGCGGCAGCGGGAAATCTTCGGACGCGATCTTGCTGTAACCGCCGGTTGCGATGGGGCGCGTGTCAGGATCTTCAGAGTCATAGCCGGCGATGACATCCAGAGCCAAGGCGAGATCATCGATCGATCGTGCAAACGGCCCGACATGATCGAGTGTGCGCGACAAAGGCAGGACGCCGGTGCGCGGCACCAGGCCATGGGTTGGTTTCATGGCAAAAACGCCGCAGAACGCCCCCGGCCGGATGATCGACCCGTTGGTCTGGCTGCCCAGCGCAAGCGGAACCATCTGCGCCGCGACGGCCGCGGCCGATCCTGACGACGACCCGCCGGGCGTGCGTTCGGGGTCATGCGGATTGCGGGTCTTGCCGGGACTGAAATAGGCGAACTCGGTCGTCACCGTTTTGCCAATGATGACCGCGCCCGCCGCCCGCAATCGGGCGACGACGGTCGCGTCATGGCGGGGCGTGCGCCCGGACAGCGCCGGCGAGCCACACTCGGTCGGATAGTCCGACGTGTCGATGATGTCCTTTATTCCCACCGGAACGCCGTGCAACGGGCCGATCGGCCGCCCGCTCTTGCGCCATTCATCGCGCTCGCGCGCCTGAGTCAGCGCATGCTCGGTGTCGAGATGGGCAAAGGCCTGCACTTTCGGCTCAACCGCCTCAATCCGGTCGAGGCAAGCGCGCGTGTATTCTTCGGACGATATCGCACCACGTGCGATTTCCGCAGCCGCTTTGGTCGCGGACAGCGCTGTCAGGCTTTCTTCAGACAATTCGGCAAGCTCCGCCTTAGTTGCCGTAGAGATAATTCGGAAGCCAGAGCGTCATTCCCGGCCAGACGTACATGACTATCATGCACAGGATCACGATCAACATGTAAGGCATCATGCCGTTGAAGATCTGGTTGAGCGTGACGTGTTTCGGTGCGACGCCCTTGAGATAGAATGCCGACATGGCCACCGGTGGCGACAGGAATGCCGCCTGCAGATTGACGAAGACCAGAACGCCCCACAGGACGGGGTCAATGTTGAAGTGCTTGAGCAATGGCAGGAAGATCGGAACAAAGATGACAATGATCTCTGTCCATTCCAACGGCCAGCCGAGCACAAAAATGATCGCCTGCGAGAGGATCATGAACTGGATCGGCGTCATGTTGAGCGAGAGCACCCACTGCTCAACCAGCGCCTGACCGCCGAGGATCGCGAAAACGCCGGAGAACAACGCCGAGCCGACGAACAACCAGCACACCATTGCGGTCGTTTTCGCGGTCAGGAACACCGCCTCTTTCGTCCGTTTCCAGTCGAGAGTTTTAGCTTGCAACGCCAGCAGGAAGGCGCCCGCCGCACCGACGCCGGCGGATTCCGTTGCAGTCGTGATGCCAAACAGGATCACCGCGAGGACGACGACCGTCAGAATTCCCAGCGGCATGATCGAGGTCGACAGCAGCTTGATGATCTCCAGCCGGTCGACATCAAGCTTGCGGTAATACTTGATCTGCCACAGCAGGCAGATCACCGCGATGATCCCGAACCACAGATAGAAGCCTTCAGGTGGGCCGGCTTCGGCAGCCGTTGCTTGTTTTTCCGCGACCGCCGAACCCAGTTGCTGCACGCCTTCAACTGCAGCCTGAGCCACGACTTGCTGGTGAATGACGACATACCACCACGTCAACCAAAGCGTCCCGGCAACGATGGCGAAAGGCACCAGCGAATAGGCGAAATTTTTTACCAGCAGGAGATAGCTGACACGGCCGGTCCCGGTTTCGATCGCCATTGCGCGCGCGGGGGAAATCAGCGCCGAAATAAGGCCGACGAAAACGTTGCGTGAATATGTGGCCTCGAATTTCCGCAGCCAGTCCGGTACCGGCACTTTCGTCAATTCGGGCGGTAACGGCGGGGCGATCTTCGGATTAATCATCGCCCAGGCAACGATGTAGATCAGGTAGAGGAATGACAGGAAAAAGCCCGGAAACATCGCGGCAGCGTAGAGCTTCACGACCGATTGCCCCGCAACGGCCGCATAGACGATGATCATCACCGAGGGCGGAATCAGAATGCCGAGTGTGCCGCCGGCTGTGATGACGCCGGACGCGAGCTTCACATCATAACCGGCGCGCAGCATCGGATTAAACGCGATGACGCCCATCAGCACAACGACCGCGCCAACGAGACCCGAAGCAATTCCCCAGAAGGTACAGACGATGAGCGTGGCAACCGCCAGCGAGGCCGGCACACGGCGGAATGCGAGCTGGATTGAGTAGAACATCTTGTCGACCAGCGCACCGCGCTCCATCACATAACCCATCAAGACGAATAACGGGATGGACACCAGCACGTCATTGGTCATGGCGCCGTAGGTGCGCTGGACCATCAGGTCGAAGACCTTGTTATCGGTGAAGAGCTCATGCGGCACGTAAAACGCGATGTAACCGAAGAACATGCCGAGGCCCATCAGC
>Ga0105249_10006462_pt1 | contig 10194 bp, 9 predicted proteins | sample KBSS44metaG_FD_81522 | JGI IMG/M metagenome (GOLD analysis project Ga0105249, IMG submission 81522) | Switchgrass rhizosphere microbial communities from Kellogg Biological Station, Michigan, USA - KBS S4-4 metaG | ecosystem: Host-associated > Plants > Roots > Rhizosphere > Soil | place...
GATGGCCTTGGCCAGCTCGCCACCGCGACGCATCCCGCCGTCGGCGACGACCGGGACGTAGCGACCGGTCTCGCGCTCGTAGGCGTCGCGGGCGGCGGCCACGTCGCTGATCGCCGTCACCTGCGGGACACCGATGCCGAGGACCTCGCGGGTCGTGCACGCTGCGCCCGGACCGACCCCCACGAAGACCGCTGCTGCGCCCTGTTCCATCAGGGCGAACGCGGCATCGGAGTTGGTCGTGTTGCCGACGGCGACCGGGATCGGCATGTAGCGCGTGAACTCGGCGAGCGAAAGCGGGTCGTACTCGGTGGCGATGTGGCGTGCCGACGAGACCTGGCTCTGGACGAGGAACAGGTCGGCCCCGTGCTCGGCGACGAACGGTCCGAACTTGCGAGCCACGGCGGGGGTCGCAGCGACCGCCGCCTTCGAGCCCGCGGCATGGATGGCCTCGATCCGCGCCGCGATCAGGTCTTCACGGATCGGCTGCTGATACGCCTCAGCGAGGACGTCGTGGACCTCGGTGTCCGCTGCCGTCGCGATGCGGTCCAGGATGGCGGCCGGGTCGTCGAACCGCGCCTGGACACCCTCGAGGTTGAGGACCGCGAGCCCGCCGAGACGCGCCAGCTCGCCGGCCATGCGCGTGTCGACGACGGCATCCATCGCCGCCGCGAGGATGGGGATCGAGAGATCGATACCGCAGAACGCCTGGCTGATGTCGACGTCCGCGGGCTCGATCGTGTCGGTGCCGGGGGCGAGCGAGACGTCCTCGAAACCGTACGTGGGGCGGATGCTGTCGACCTTGGACCGGAACGCGCGGCGAGCGGCCGCCGAGGAGCTCATCTCGGGTACGTCCGTCCGATCGATCACGTCGCCCTCCCCTGCCGCCTCACGGTGGGCCGCCTCGCACCCGAGTCTACCGCGATGCCCGGCCGGGCATCCCTACGTCCTTGGGCGGCGATCCCCATCGAGCGTCAGCTCGAACCACGAAGCGCGCTCGCTCTCGCCGAGGTCATCACGGATCCGCTCGATCGCCGTCCGGTAGCCCGGCCAGATGACCTCGGTGTGCGCCTCGTCGACGCCGAGCCAGCGCGCGTCGTCGTGCTCGTAGGAAAGCGTCGGGTCGACCCCGTTCCGGACCCGTACGGCGAAGACCGCCGCCGTGACGATCGCGTCGTACGACGGCTCGTGGAACTGGTTCACGAGATCGAGGTCATAGAACGCCTCGATGACCTCGGGCCCGAAGCCCGTCTCCTCGCGCAGCTCCCGCAGGGCGCCGGCCGCGACGTGGTCATCGGCCTCCAGCGAGCCGGATACGCACTGCCACAGACCGGGCAGGATGCGGTCGGGGCCGCGCCGCAAGAGCAGCACCTCGATGCTCGGCACGTCCCGCGCGGACATGACGACACGAAAGATCCAGCAGTCGACGAGGTCGGGGCGGAGGGGGCTCATGACACGATCATCATCGATGGCCGTTGGCCATCTTCGTCGCGTCGGGGCGCCCACGTAGGCGGAGCATCGCGACGATGCCGACGATCGGCCCCAGGGCGAGGACGATCCAAGCCACGCGCCAGCCATCGGCGTTCGACGGGTCGAGCAGACCGACGCCGAGGATCGTCACGCTCGTCAGCGTGAAGCCGATCGCGGTCTGCACCGAGAGCGCTGATCCCGCGGTCCCGGGCGGCGCGAGCTCCGAGACGGCCGAGGAGAACTGTGCCGAATCCGCGACGACCGACACGCCCCAGATGAGTGCCACGAGGACGACGACCGGGATCGGCGCGCCGAACAGGATGCCCGCGACGACCGCGGAGGTGGCAGATGTCGCCATGGCCGCGATGGTCGTTGCGGTGCGGCCCACGCGGTCGGCGATGGCGCCGGCGACCGCCGAGCCGACACCGCCCGCGGCGACGACCGCGAACGCGGTCAACGAGGCCGCCGCGGGATCGACGACGCCGGCGACGGCGAACGTCCCCAGCAGGAAGATCGGGATCCACGTCCACATGGCGAAGAGCTCCCACATGTGGCCGAAGTAGCCGATCGAGGCGAGCCGGACCGACGGCTCACGGAACGCGGCGGCGGCGATGGCCGGTGAGAAGCGCGGGGCCGGGACGTCGAGCGGTCCGTTACGGGCGGTCAGCCCGACGAGCGCCGCTCCGATGACACCCGCGACGCTCGCCGCGACCACGACCGGCCGCCAGTCGACGCCGGCGTACGCCCCGAGGGCACGGAACAGGAAGGGCAGCGCCACCCCGACGGTCAAGGCACCGTTCACGACGCCGATCGCGAGGCCGCGGTCTCGCCGGAACCAGCCGGCGCCCATCTTCATCGCCACGGGGTACACAGCCGCGAGTGCGGCGCCCGTCAGGAACCGGAATGGGATCGCCGAGCCTGGGTCGGTCGCGAGCAACCCGAATCCGAGGTTGGCGATCGCCGCGATGATCGCCCCGGCCGCGAACAGTCGCGGAGCAGGGATGACGTCTGGCGCGCCGATCACCGCGAGGCCGATCGCACCCACAGCGAACCCCAGTTGGACGATCACGGTCAGGAACGGCAGATCGAGCAGCCCGACCGTCCATTCCTCGCGGAGGATCGGGGCGACGGCAGCAGCCGCGAACGACGGTGACATGGCCAGGACCATCCCGACACCGAGGATCACGAGCTGCGTCCAGCGTTCGCTCGGTTCGGCAGTGACGTCGGCCGGGCGCAGCGTCGCCGCCGCGTGCGTCACGGTGGGTCCTTCGGCAGCATCGTGTAGACGACGCACGTCCCGGTAAGGACCTCCGTCCCGTCGTCACGACGGGCGATGCACCGGAGCGTCGTGATCGGCTTGTCGGCGCGCGCCTCGATCACCTCGGCCTCGGCGGTCACCGTGTCACCGATGTAGGCCGGCGCCGGGTAGTCCCATTCCTGATGGAGGAACACGCTGCCGGGCCCCGGAAGGACCTCGGCGACGAGCGCATTGAAGAGGCCCGTCGTGAGGCCGCCGTGGACGATGAGCCGGCCGGGCCTGGTCCGGCTCGCGAAGTCCTGGTCGAAGTGCAAGGGGTTTCGGTCACCGGTGAGCGTCGCGAACGACTCGACGTCGTCAGCCGTGAATGTCCTGGTCCAGGTCCCTCGCTGGCCGACAGCGGGCGGCGTCCACGCCATCCCAGGCTAGAGGCGCTCGTACCGGTCGACCGGGACGACGAAGACGGTCGCCCCGCCGACCTCGACCTCCAGCGGATACGGCATGAAGAATTCGCCTGGTTCCATGATCGGCGGCATCGGGTTCACGACCTGCGTCCGCGACGTGCACGTATCGCGGATGATCGAGAGGACCTCGTCGACGTCGTCCTCCTCGACGCCCAGGAAGATCGTGGCGTTCGAGCGCTTGAGGAAGCCCCCCGAGCTCGACACGCGGGTCGCGCGGAACTCCTTGTCGAGGAGCGCGTCGACAAGGGCGCCGGCGTCCTCGTTGTGCACGATCGCCACGACCAGCTTCATCGCGCGGAGTATCCGTGCACCACCTCCCCGGGGTCAACGCGTTTCGACGAAGCGTGGCGGTGTACGATGCGCCCTCCCGAACCCACGCGTGCAGGAGCCGACCCGTGTCCATCGACGGTCCGTCCACCGATCCGCGCACCCAGCTGCCGGGGGCGATCCAGGCGGCGACCTCGGATGACCTCGACGCCGCGCTCGACGGCATCCTCGCTGCGGCGGTCGCCGGACTCGGCGCCGATGGGGCCGCGATCCTCCTGGCCGACCCGGACCGAGCCGACCCGCAACTGGCGGCGTCGACCGGCTTTCGCGAGGGCGAGGTCGAGGCGCTCGGACAGACGACCGACATCGAAGGCGTGACGGCTCGCCCGCTCCTTATCGGGCGTGGCGGCGTGGAGGAGACGCTCGGCACGCTGATCCTGCGCTGGCCAAGCGGCACGACGGCGGCCGACCCTGCCGTCATCGACGCCTTCGCATCGCTCGCCGCTCTGGCGGCCGAGCGCGCGCGTCACGCCTCGAACGCCGTCGAACGAGCCGAATGGTTCGAGCGGATGGCTGCGACAGACCCGCTGACCGGTATCGCGAATGAGCGCACCGTCGCTCGCGTCCTCGAGCTCGAGCTTGCCCGCGCCGGGAGGCAGGGTGGCGAGGTGTCCCTCGCGCTGTTCGACGTCGACGACTTCCGCGCGGCCAACGCGACCGACGGTCGTGCCGCTGACGACATCCTGCGTCGCGTCGCGTCCGTCCTGTCGGAGTCGGTCCGGCTTGTCGACACCGTGGGACGCATCGGGGGAGACGAGTTCGTCCTCGTGGCACCGGGTGCCGCTGGCGTCATCGTGGCGAAGCGCGTCCAGGATGGCATCGCCTCGCTCCCTGGCGTCGCTGGCCGAGGCGTCAGCGTCTCGGCAGGGGTCGCGACCTTCCCGCGTGACGCGGGTGACAGCGAGGCGCTGATCGAGGCGGCCAAGGCGGCCCTCGATCGGGCGAAGTCCGCCGGAGCGGGCAGCGTCGCCGAGGGCATTCCCGTGCCGGGGACGCCGGGCTGAACTAGCCGGTCGAGTTCGCCGTCGAGGTCGTCGTCCCGACGGACACCGGATCGCCGGATGGCGCCGTCATCCCGGGCCGCGGTTCGCGGGTGAGCGCGAGCACGAGACCGGGCTCCGCGGGCACGCCGCCCGCCTCGATGAACCCTGAACCGTTCGAGCCGACCGTGAAGCCACCGACCGGCGCGGGCGCCGTGTTCGGGAGGATCATCCAGGCCTCGTAGACCTCATCACCCGCCGTCGGCGCGAGGTCGCGCATCGCGATCCGCATCTGGCCGTCCGACGTCACGGCGGCGATGCCATTCGGTCCCTGGCCCGACGGCGCCGACAGGACGGCCGTCAGCGCACCCGGCTGACTCGCGGCGTCGAGGACGGACGCCACCTGCTGCTGGTACGTCTGCGCAGCGTTCAACTGGCCCTGGAGACTGAGATTCCACGCGCCGAGCAGCACGATCGCCAGGACCGCAGCGATGCCGGCCACCCACGTCAACGGGCGGCGTCTGCGGGCCGTCTCGATCGGGATGGGTTCCGACGCCGGCGCGGGCGCGCCTGCCGGCTCCGGCTCCGTCGTGACCGACTCGGGCAGTGTCGTCACCGGCTCGATCACACGGGCGTCTGCCTGCCGACGCGCGTCGAGGTCGGCAGCGGCCACCGCCATGATCCGATCCCTGAGGGCCGACGGCGGCTCCATCAGCGGCACAGCGACGTCGAGTGCCGGGACGACGGCACCGAGCTCAGTGAACTCCTCGTGGAGCTCCGTGCAGTCGGCGAGATGGTCGCGGACGGCGTCCATCTCCGGCTCGGACAAGGCGCCCAGCACGAACGACGCGGCGAGGTCGCGGACCTCGTCGCAGGTCAGCCCTCCGGGCTGGCCATCCGGCCGTCGTGGATCGGTCATGGCGACAGCATCTCCCGCATGGCGAGCAGGCCGAGCCGCATCCGACTCTTGACGGTCCCGAGCGGTGTCCCGGTTCGTTCGGCGATCTCGGTCTGGGTCAGGCCGCCGAAATACGCGAGCTCCAGGGCTTCGCGCTGGACGTCACTGAGCGACGCCAGCGCGGCGCGCACCTCGTCCGCATCGAGGTTGGACGAGACCTCGCCCCAGACGTCGGGCAGGCGCATCGCCGGCGGCGGCGCATCGTCGCGCTCCGGTAGGTCGACCGTGGCCCGCCGCCGGCGCACTGCATCGATCGCACGGTGATGCACGATCGACAGCAGCCACGTCTTCACGCTGCCCCGACCCTCGACGTATCGACTCGCATTCCGCCAGACACCAAGGAACGCCTCCTGCACCACATCCTCGGCGAGGGTCGCGTCGTTGGTGATCCGATAGGCGATCGAGTAGGCCATGGTCTTATAACGCTCGTACAGGTCGTCGAGCGCCCCGAGCTCATCGCGGGCGATCCGCTCCAACGCCGCGCGGTCCGCGTCGTCAGTGACGGTCGCCACGCGGAGCGGGAGCGGGCCCGACGACTCGCTCATCCCTTGATGCGCACGCCGCCCGCCGGCGGTTCACCGTGGGCGGCGCGGGCACGCACCAACCCGATGATCTCCTCGCTGACCTCAGCGATGGCGCGGGTCGCGTCGACGACCGCGACACGCTCGGGCTCCGCGGCCGCGATGGCCAGGAACCCGTCCCGAACGCGCCGATGGAAGGCGAGGTCATACTCGGCCTCGAAGCGGGTCACGTCGCCGGGTGCCTTGCGGGCGAGCCCAGCCTCGACGGGAACATCGAGTAGCACCGTCAGGTCCGGCCGGAGGCCGTCCGTCGCGCGGTCGTTCAGCTCGCGCAGCATCGCGACGTCGAGTCCCGCGCCGTAGCCCTGATACGCGAGCGTCGAATCGGCGAAGCGAGCGCAGACGACGGTGTCGCCGGCGGCCAGGGCTGGACCGATCACTTCGCGAACGAGTTGACGCCGAGCCGCGTTGAACAGCATCGCGTCGGCCAGCGGGTCCGTCGGCGCGGTCGACCCGGTTCGCTCGAGCAGCAGCTCGCGGATCCGTTCACCGAGCCAGGTGCCGCCGGGCTCGCGCGTCAGGCGGACGATCATGCCGAGATCCCGAAGATGGCTGGTGAGACGTTCGGCCTGGGTGGTCTTGCCACCACCGTCCGGGCCGTCGATCGTGATTAACGCGCCACGTTGGACGCCACCTCCTGACATCGGCGCGAGTGTAGCCGAGGGTCCGGGCCGATCCCGAGCGTCCCGACTCATCCGCCGTGGCTCGTGGCGCGTACCCTCGACGCCATGGGACGCCGTCGTGGATCGCTTGCAAGACGCGTGCTCGCCGTTGCCCTCGCCATCGGGCTCGCGGCTGCGCTCCCTGCATCGGTGCTCGCCCATCCCCTCGGGAATTTCACGATCAACCACTACGCGGGTATCCGGGTGGAGCCCGACCGGGTCCTCCTCGACGTCGTGATCGACCAGGCGGAGATCCCGACATTCCAGGCGCGATTCGACTTCGACACCGACGGCGACGCATCGCTCTCCGACGAAGAGATCGACGCAGGGCGCGTGACCGCGTGCGAGTCCCTGGCGGGTTCGCTGGCGTTGTCAGCCGGCGGGACGAACCTCACACCGCGCCTGACCGCGGCGGGACTGTCGTTCCCGCTCGGGGTGGGCGGTCTGTCCACGATGCGCGAGGTCTGCTCGTTCGAGGCGCCCCTCGCCAGCGCGATCGGCGAACACGGCGTCGACATCGCGTTCGCGGACCGGTCCTTCGCCGAGCGGACCGGCTGGCGCGAGATCGTCGCGCAGGGTTCGGGCGTGACGCTCGCGGCGGGTGACGGGGAGCTGCGGTCGGAGAGCGTTTCGGAGCGGTTGACGCACTACCCGCAGGACCTGATCGCCTCGCCGCTCCGGGACCAGTCCCTCAAGGTCCTCGCGACGATCGGTGGCGCGATCCTCCCGCCGCTCGAGGTCCCCGATGCGAAACCGATCGTCACGGTCGATCCCGCCGCGCCGGGGGCGGCCTCGCCTCCCGCCGCCGACGTCCCAACACCGGCGCAGGCGGTCGCGTCTGCCTCGGCCGCGGCCGTCGTCCCGGGTGGGGTCGCGGCGACCGACCTGCCCGACATCTTCCGTCAAGCCGATCTCACCCCGGTCGTCGTCCTGCTATCCCTCATCGCCGCGGCCGTCCTCGGCGCGGGCCATGCGCTGACGCCCGGTCACGGCAAGACGTTGATGGCCGCGTACCTCGTCGGGACGCGCGGCTCGGCGCGTCATGCCATAGGCCTGGGGGCCGCAGTAAGCGTTTCGCACACGGTGGGGATCCTGGTGCTGGCCGCCGTGGTCCTCGCCGCGACCGATGTCGTCGCCCCAGACGTCATCGTCCGAGGCGCCCCACTGGTGGCCGCGGTCTCGATCGTCGTCATCGGCGGCTGGATGCTCCTTGGCGAGGTCCGACGACGTCGAGGCGCCACGACCTCGGGTCACGGCCATGACCACGGTCACGACCATGGGCACAGCCATTCCCACGATCACGCCCACGCGCTCGACCAAGCGCATCCGCACGACCTCGACCACGCCCATCCGCACGATGCCGGCGCGCACCCCCACCCCCACCGCCATCCGCACGCGACGGCGTCCAGCATCACCTGGCGCAGCCTCTTCGTCCTCGGCCTCGCAGGTGGGCTCATCCCGTCGACCAGCGCACTGCTGATCCTGCTCGGTGCCATCGCCGCGGGGCGGCCCGCGTTCGGCCTCATCCTCGTGGTCGCCTTCGGTCTCGGTATGGCGGCTGTGATGAGCGGGGTCGGTCTCGTCCTCGTTACCGCACGGGATCGCGTCGACCGGGTACAGGGCGGCATCGGTTTCGGGCGCTTCCGCGAGGCGATACCGCTCGTCGCCTCAGTCGTCGTCCTTGGCTTCGGCGTCGTCCTGACCGGTCAGGCCTGGTCAGCCATCCAGATCTCCGGTCTCTGAACCGGCGGCGTTCGTCGTGGCCACCGCCGGTGGCGCGGATGCCGCATCGGAACCAGCCGAGCCCCAACGCAGCTCGCGGACGTTGTCGAGGACGACGATGAGTGCCAAGCCGGCGACCGCGGCGATGACGATCAGGAACAGCCCCTCCCAGACGAGGATGGCTGCGCTGACCATCGCGAGGACCAGCTCGGCACGGAGTGTGAGCAGTGTCAGCCGTCGCCGGAAGGCAGCCTCGAGCACCGCGTAGCCGGCGAGCGCCAGGCCGAGCGCGACCCACCACGGGGCAAGCCGGAGCGACACAAGCGCCACGATCGCCAGCAGCAAGAGTCCGACGCTGAGGGCGGACCAGAACTCGACGATCCGACCGTACTGGACGTCGGCGGCGGGCACCGGGCTGTGCGGGTGGCGCAGATGCGCGCGTGGGTCGCCGAGATCTCCCGCCTCGACCCGGCCCAGCTCCCGGCGAAGCGCGACGAGCGCGTCGGCGACACCGGCCCGCTCGCGGCGTTGCCCCTCCAGCTCCGCGACGTCGGTCTCGAGCTCGGCTGCCCGTGCCTTGTGGAGTGGCGCCATCGCCCCGTCGGCGGCGAGGCTCCGGGTCTCGAGGTCGAGGCCCGGTAGCTCAGCGGATCGCCGCTCGATCGCATCGTCGAGCTCGCTGAGCTTCGCCTCACGATCACGGATCCGACCCCGCAGCTCGTCCGGTTGACGCGACGGCGGCGCGACCTTGTCGACCCCGGCGAAACCCAGTGGATCGTTCCACGACATCCGGACCGCGCCGGTCCGGCCGTACTTCGGACCGGCGGGCGCGCGTTCGCCGCCGAAGCGGTCGTACGTATCGAGCCCGAAGAGCCCGCGATAGCCATCGACCCACGGCGTGTCGTCGTCGATGAGTACGGGCGCCCAGCTCGAATCGGTCCCGTGGCCGACGCTGCTCCCGTCACCACGGGCGTAGTCGACGAACGGCACGCTCAGTGCACGCGAAAGGGCCGAAGCGAGGTCTCCGGGGTCGGGCTGTCGAAGCGACTCACGCCAGAACGCGCGGAGAGCCTCGAGCAGGCCACGAACGCCGCGCATACCAGGTAGCGGGATCTCGGTGACGTACTCCCCCTGTTCGAAATAGGAGGCGTGGGAACCGGCGCCGGCATACACGACGGGGTGGTCGCCGACCGTCTCGAGCGTTGGGTCGTCCCAACGTCGCCGCAACTCGTCGCCGACGAAGTCGTGCGCTGCAGCGGCGATCCAAACGGGCCGTGGCCCACCGGGCGCGTCGTCCAGATAGACGAAGACCTGCTCCCAGTCCGCCTCGTGGTCGTTCGCCCCGTGGAACGTCGAGCGGTAGTCGTTCATGAAGTAGAAGTAGAGGTACTGGAGCACGATCCAGCCGCCGGACCGCACGACGCGCCCGTAGTACACGAGTCGCTGGTCGTCCTCGCGGGCGCGGGCGTATTTCACCTGGGCCGCCGCCGCCGTGCCGCCTGGCACCGTTCCTCGCAGCAGCAGGGAGGCCGAGAAGGCCGCGTCGACCAGGCGCGCGAACAACCCGACCCTCGCCAGGCGGCCCGGCGCATGGAACACCTGCCGATCGGGACGATTGCGCCAACGGGCGAGCTCGAGCGGCGCCATGGGACGCTGGACGAGCCGCAGATACAGCGTCTCGCCAGGGCGCGCGGTCGCCGTCGCGAGGCGTTCTGGGGTGAGCTCGCCGACCGGGACGATCACCTCGCGGTCGCGTTCCGACGACCCGACCAGGA
>Ga0105249_10006464_pt1 | contig 10193 bp, 10 predicted proteins | sample KBSS44metaG_FD_81522 | JGI IMG/M metagenome (GOLD analysis project Ga0105249, IMG submission 81522) | Switchgrass rhizosphere microbial communities from Kellogg Biological Station, Michigan, USA - KBS S4-4 metaG | ecosystem: Host-associated > Plants > Roots > Rhizosphere > Soil | place...
ATTAGCCACGATGCGAATATTAAAGCGTATTACCCTGATGGCTCTACAACAACCGGTCTTTTTCCCCAACACATTGATATGTTGAAACCAATGTTTGTTTTCGCACCCGATACCAAAGCCATAGAACACCCGGTTAAATTTGGTGCGGGTGAATGGACCTGTGTAATAGGGGAAGTGCAAGGAACTTTTTCGCAACCCATGCCTGCGGGAGATGGTAAAACAATTCCTCCTACCGGGAAGAAGTTTAAGTTCAGTATGGCCACAATCGGGCATTGGAAGGATGGAAAGATGTTAGAAGAATACTTGTTTTGGGATAACCTGGCAGTGATGAAGCAAATAGGATTGGTTAAATAAAGCAGCGTGATTTGAGCAATAAAACCAGAGAGCAATATCACTTTATAGCAAAGAATCAAATATTAAATTTCTAAAATTATTTTATGAATATCGCAATTATCTCCGCCAGTGTAAGGATTGACAGGAAGAGTCACAGAATTGCTTTGTTTTTTAAGAACCATATTAATGAAAACAATTTGGCAGATGTTATACTACTTGATTTGAAAGAGTACAAGTTTCCGATTTTCGAAGAACGGTTAAGTAATATGAAAGATCCCCAATCAAACCTGTTGGATTTTGCCGGGAAAATAAAAAATGCAGATGGTGTGATCATAGTAACACCTGAATACAATGGAGGCTATCCGGCGAGCTTGAAGAATGCTATTGACGTATTATATAAAGAGTGGAAAAGAAAACCGGTAGCATTGGCTACTGTTTCTAACGGCCAATTTGGTGGAGCGCAGGTAATGACTTCATTAGCATTTACTCTTTGGAAAATAGGGGTATGCCTCGTACCCGCTATGTATCCCGGACCCAAAGTCCAGGATTCTTATAATGAAGATGGAATTCCGACAGACAAGGAAGCAACTGAAAAAAGGGCAAAGATATTTATTGAAGAATTGTTGTGGTGCATTCGCCAAATAAATGAATCGTCGAATAATGGCAGTTTGCAACTTAATTCGATTAAGGCTTAAAAAATGAAAAATAATTATTTGGTAGAAGTAATACTCTTCTCTAACTATACTTTTAGAGATCAGCGCCAGCGGAAGCTGGTACAATGGCTTGGAGCAGCACCACAATCTGCAATTGGCCAGCAACAAGAAAAAACAAAGAAATTATTTCTTAAAACATTGAGAAAAACTCCTGCAATCTTCATGTCATGAAATAATTTTTCACGTTTAAGATTGAGCGCTTCGAAGACCAGCTCGTCCGGTTGCACGAAATAGAACTTGACCAGGACCTTATTAAGGAAATACTTTTAAAAAATAATTTTTGAATAGCAATTTCAAAAGATTTGAGGAAAAGCGACATCAAAACCGGAGAAACATATTATGAAAATTTATTTAAATAAAGCTGATGCAATATATGATCTGCATAAACACGGATTCACAAATGATTTTCATCTTGCAGGTAATGATCTTTTGTGTATACAAGAGAATCTTGTGATCAGGATGGGTGAATTTGTGATCGTCGAGTATCATCGAATAGAAGGATCGATTGTTTTTGGGATTGTTGCTTTGCATCATAACATCAAAGGGATCTTGCTGAGTCACCGTAAACTCGATTCAAAAGATATGTCCCCTTTATTAGTCAAGAAATTGAGTGAGTTGAGTATAGCTGAAACAGAATAAGCCTGCAGGTAATTACCTAATAAAATCTTAATAAAATTAAATAATATGAATACAGCAATTGGCGTATCAAAAGACAATCTCACTCAAGTGGCACATATTCTAAACGGCTTTCTGGCGGATGAATTTCTGCTTTATTTAAAAACAAGAGATGCTCACTGGAATGTAGAGGGCAGCGATTTTCATGCAATGCACAAGTTCTTTGAAGATCAGTATGAGCAGCTTGACGATATTATGGATGATGTAGCTGAGCGCATTCGATCTTTAGGACATTATGCACCAGCAACATTGAAAACTTATCTTGAGTTAACACATTTGACTGAGCAATCAAGAGAGAAAAATGACAGCGCTGGTTTTATTAAAGAATTGTTGGAGGATCATGAAAGCATTATTACCCACTTAAGAGAAAATATCAATCACATTGCAAATGATCTACAGGATGTCGGTACAAGCGATTTCATTACAGGTTTAATGGAAACACATGAGAAATTGGCGTGGATGCTTCGGGCTCATCTTTCTTAACATTAATCGAATAGAAAAATCATGAAAAAATCAACTTTAGCTGGAATTGCCACCCTGTTTTGGTTTTTAGTTCAGGGGCAGGAACTAAACAAAGAGTCAATTGATAGTATTGCTGAAAGACATGAATTTTGCAAAACAATATTATTATTTTCAAAAATTCATGACACTATAGACAATCAAACAGGGCAAATTTACACGCAGCGGATTTCAATATATTACGACAGAATTCATAAACAGCTTCGCGATATTGACGTTTACAACTTTAAAGAGACGCTAAAACCTGAAATGATTCAAAGGATTTTCAGGAAACAGAAAAAAATCCCTCCCGCTACTCATATTGTTTATACTTTTCTCAATTGCAATCTTATCAAAGTAAAATTGTCGCCTCCTAGTAAAGATTGTAAAGAATGCATGGGTGAGTATTATTTTAATGGCGATACGCTTATTTCCAAAAATGAAAAGAACATTGTAGAACCGCGAGGAAGTTTTGTAGCCGAAGCAAGATTCTATTTTTCCAAACTTGAAACTCAAAACAGTTTTCCGCTTGGCTGCATGCGTTAAGAGAAAATATAGAAGAACTAATACTACTTTTAAGATAATAATAATTATTTTCCTACTGAATGTACTCTTTCTTGATTCCCAATTTTTTCATTTTCGATTTTAATGTGGATGGCGGGATATTTAGTACTTCTGCAGCGGCACCAGGACCCCAGATTCTTCCATTACATTTTTTAAGAACTGAAATGATATAGTCCCGTTCATTTTCATGAATTGTTTTCATTCGAGCTTCGTCATTGCCGGCTGCTGCTCTATTTTGAATTATTGGAAGTGAGATGGTATCAATATTATTCCCTTTTGCAAGCAGTACACTTCTCTCAATTAAGTGTTCAAGTTCACGAATATTGCCCGGCCAGTTATAAGTCATCATGTTGTTTAAAACCGTATCGGATATGCCACTTAATTTTTTTCCTGCTTTTTGATTAAAATAATTCATAAAATGATAAGCCAGCGCAGGAATATCTTCTTTACGATCACGTAATGGCGGCATTACAATAGGAAAAACATTCAAGCGATAATATAGATCGAGTCTGAACCGGCCTTCTGCAACTTCTTTTTCAAGGTTCTTGTTGGTTGCTGCGATAACCCTCACATCAATTTTCTTTGTATCTCTTCCTCCAATTCTTTCTATCTCTTTTTCTTGTAATACACGCAACAATTTCACCTGCAATTCAATTGGCATTTCGCCAACTTCGTCGAGAAAAATAGTCCCTGTGTCGGCTTTTTCAAATTTGCCAATCCGTTGCTCATTAGCGCCGGTAAAAGCTCCCTTTTCATGACCGAATAATTCAGATTCGATCAGTGTTGGGGGCAATGCTGCACAGTTAACTTTAATGAATGGTTTTCCTTTCCGCGACGAAAGATTATGTATACAATCAGCTATTCTTTCTTTACCTGTTCCGCTTTCACCCAAGATCAAAACGGAAGTATCGGATGATGCTACTTGTGTTACATGATCAAATACATTTAGTAACAAGTGACTTTTACCAATTATTCCATCAAACCCGCGCAAGATGTTCGGTTCCTTTACCTCATTGACTTTATTTTTTGAGTGATGAGTTTCGGTTGCGATGTCTTTTTCATTTTGCAGCATACGCTCAATGCTGTTGATCAATGGCATTTGTATCCTTTCAAACAACTCAACCTGGTCTGCATTATATGCATCGGTTCTTCTGCTGTACAGGCAAAAACTAAAAGGCTTTCCATTTAGGACATTCATTGGCATTTCAAGATGTGATCTCAATTGAAAGGTATCGGCGAATAGTTTTCTTAAGGATGGAAGCTTACAGATATTCTTAAACGCCTCGTCATCATAAAATGTCGCATTGAATTCCTTCGGATTTTTTGATTGAAGAGCGATAAGTTCATCTTTTGTTTTCCCCGTAATTGTTGCCAATTCATTCAGGCCGATCATTTGATATTCATTAAAGCCAATTCTTAAAAAACACATACCCTTAAAAGAAGGCTGCCCGATGTTATCAAATCCGGCAGCTAAGTAATCAAAAGGAATATGTGGCTGAAGGATGGTTGCTATTTTTAATAATTTTTGTTCCCAGCCAGCTGCGCCGTTAATAATGTTCTTTAGATTTTTTTGTAACTCGGCTTCCTTCCGGTACCTCGACTCAAGACTATGTTCATGACGGTACCTTGCAATTTCTAACGTAACCAATAAATCTTTTTCTCTGAATGGCTTAACCAGGAAACCGTAAGGGTGAGTTGCTTTTGCTGCATTCAAAACGTCTTCGTTTGAATTAGCAGACAGGTACACAAATGGAATATTAGCTTCAGTTAATTTTTTTGCAAGGTCGATGCCGGTTTGTTTTCCTTTCAGAAAAATATCCAGCAATACGAAGTCGGGTCTTTCCTGTTTGATCATTTCCCGGGCTTGTAACACTGAACGGGCAATACCAGTTACACCATAGTCTGCGTGTGTAAGCATTAATCTCAGATAATCTGCTTCTACAAACTGATCTTCTACTATCAATATTTTCTCTTTCATTTAACCAGTGATATTCGTTGTCAATTGTGTTATGCCGTTTATTTTTTCAGGGTTGTATTTAAAATTAAGCATGATCTCTGTGCCATTATGATTATTGATCTCAAATTTCCCTTCGATATCGTCACTCAACCCCTTCATAAGTCTCATGCCCATTGATGAAGGATTGTCCATATCAAAATGTGAAGGCAATCCAATTCCGTTATCCCTGATAATTAATAACAGATGAGCTCCTGAAATTCTCCTAAATGAGATTTCAATCTCTCCTTCCAGACTCCCGGGAAATGCATATTTGATTGCGTTAGTAATGGCCTCATTCATTATTAATCCAACAGGCACACAATGTGAAAGATCTAAGTCAATAGGATCAATTTGCAGCTTAAATTGAATGGATTTCCTGATATTAAAACTATCCCGAAGGTAATTTACCAGTTCATATATATAATCAGTCATATTGATAGCTGATAAATTATCTGACTGATATAATTTTTGATGAATGAGCGACATCGCATGGACCCGATGCTGGCTTTCTGTCATCGACTGTATCGCTTCTTCCGTTTTCAGGTATTCGGACTGGGTTCCCAACAAACCCATCACAATGTGGAAATTATTTTTTACCCGGTGATGGATCTCTTTAACCAGCCAATCCTTTTCTTCAACCAAATGCTGAAGAGAACTGTTTTTCTTTTCAATTTCTTTTTGTTGAGCCTTCAGTTTCCTATTTATCTGTTGCTTAAGTCGTGAATTATTTATTAATAGTCCAATTATTGTAAGAAACAAAACAGCAACGCCAATGATCCAATTTCTTGTTTGGTTAGCCTGCATTATTTTTCGTTTCTGTAAATTACTTTCATTTTCAAGTAACGTAATGTTCTGATCTTTTTTTTCTGTTTCATATTTAATCATCAGTTCCTCGATTTGCCTGCTTTTAGCCTGACTAAATATTGAATCGTTCAGGCTTTTGTAGGTTTGGAAATGTTTGATTGCAGAAGTTAATTGTCCGGTTGCAGAATCAACTTTAAAAAGCAGCAAATGTAAATCCCTGGTTCGCCCAGTTGTCGAGTTTCCAATCACCAAAGCTTTATTCAAGTAAGTTCCTGCTTTATCATACTGTTGCATGTCAACGTAGAATTTCCCTATATCATAATAGGCTATATGCAAGATTTCAGTATGAAATTCGCCTTCCTCGTAATCAGCAATCATTTCAAGGTATTTCTCTTCAGCCAGCTTAAATTGTTTCATCGCTATGTAACAATAAGCAAAGCTCTGCGATAAAACTGCACTCTCCGCATGGCCTTTTGGCGGATCATCCCTTACTATTTGTTGAAGTAATTTAAGTGCTTCTTTTTCCTCTTTTGCTTTTATCATTTGAACCACCATTAATGATATGGTTCTATACATTATGTATTGCGTAACCTTATTTTTTCTTTCATCGATACATCTTTTATACCAGTAAATGCTTTTTTCAGCTTCACCGAGTTCTTCATATACCTGGGCCAGCTCACCGTAACAATATTGTGCGATATATTTATCGTCAGACCGATCCACATATTTTACCGCTTCAAGTGCATATTCAAGGGCTTTATTTAAATTCCCTTTATATCTCTCCTGGCTAGCTAACATTTGATAAATAGCTGAAAGATTTTCACAGTCATCTTCCTTTGCTTCTTTTAATATTTCCCTTAACTCTGCTTCAGCGGCTATTCGATTTCCTTTTTCAGAAAAATAATTCATTTTCTCGATGCGCATCTCGGCTACTTTGACGGCATGGTTTGCCTGATCGTAAAGATTAATAGAACTGTCGAAATAGGCGGGAATAAACTTGTCGTCCACATTACGAACCCATAATTCTTTTGCCATCATACGCCATGTATCAGCTTCATCCATTTTTTGATTGTATCGCTGATATCTCCTTATAACCTGCATGCAAATTTTTTTCCCCGTGAATGTATCCCCTGCATAGATATATGTTTGTCCTAGAAGACACAGACTGACATTTGTAATTTCCTTATTGTACAGATTAGTAGAGTCTCCCAGATAAGCTCCTTTCCGCAGATAATAAAAGGCGCTATCAATGATTTTTTTATTTCCCCATGATTCGATGAAATAGATTCTGCCAAGATGGTTGTACAAATCCTGGCGATTACTGTCTGATATATTACTGCTTAACCTTTCCCATGCCTGCTTCTTTGAATCGATGCGACTGGATTGGCAATAGCATACCATTGAACTTAATAGACACATACACAAAAGCAGCTTCCTAAAAATCATAGTGATTTTATATAGGTAATTAAAAAAGTATATCCTGTTGTTATCAAGATCTTCACCACTTCTCCATTGAAGTTCGCCATAGGGGTTAAACATTTCTATGGTCTATTAAATTTAAATAAATACAGCTTCATTTCGCGATAAAGTTTGCGGAACCACGAAATATCACGGTGCGTATTTTTTTCTTTTTCGTTAATAGTTTGAAACCGAAATATTTAATTGGATGGCATTCTTATTGGGCTCTCACCGGCAATACTTCAAACGATGGGCACTATTAAATCCAAAACAATCTTATTTGTCACCGGTGCATTTGTTGGTAATAATTGCTGGGATGAATGGAAAATATATTTTGAAAGCAAAGGCTATACAACGCTTGCTCCACCATGGCCGCATAAGAACGCTTCACCGGAAACACTACGCATCAGTCATCCGAATTGTGAAATAGCTTCGAACAGATTATCAGTCTTGACAGACCATTATGATGCAATTGCAAAATCACTTCCTGAGAAACCTATTCTCATAGGTCATTCAATTGGAGGTCTTATCGTTCAGCTCCTGTTGCAGCGTGGATTAGGTGTAGCTGGCATTGCTATTCATTCAGTTCCGCCGCAAGGGATTTTCACATTTAAATTTTCATTTTTAAAAGCAGGATGGGGACCGTTAGGGTTTTTTACTTCAACTAAAAAAACATTCTTAATGTCATTCAGACAGTGGAGATACGCATTCACCAATGGAATGGATTGTGATGCACAAAAAGAAGCCTATTACAAGTTTGCTATACCTGAATCAAAATTGATTGTAAGAGATACAATAACCAAAGCAGCAAAAGTAAATTTTGAAAATCCACATGCGCCTTTGCTCCTTACCTCCGGCTCTGATGATCATACAATACCTACATCACTTAACTATTCAAATTATAAGAAGTATAAAAAAAGCAACTCAGTTACCGACTACAAAGAATTCAAAGGCCGGAATCATTTTGTTTTAGGACAACCCACCTGGAAGGAAGATGCAGATTATATTCTGAATTGGTTAGCTAAAGTATAACACAACCTTGCTCTATAATCGAGATTTATGCTTCGTTAGTTATTAAAAAAAATAAAAACTCAAATATGAAGAAAATATTACCTGGACTTGCAATTATTAGTCTTCTATCGACCGCATGCAATAATGATCAAACAGGTTCTAAAAATTCAACAGATACCGGGACTCCTGTTGCAAGCAATATTTCAACTGTTCAACCAGCTTCGCCACCAGCAAATTTCAAACAGGCGAATGCTAATGTGAACGGGGTTAACATTCATTACATAATTGGTGGGGAGGGCGAACCATTAGTATTGATACATGGTTTCGGACAAAACTGGTATATGTGGAACCGGCTTTTACCTGAATTCTCAAAACATTTTACTGTGATAGCTCCCGATCTTCCGGGTCTTGGCGAATCGGGTAAACCTGATAGTGGGTATGATAAAAAAACCTTAGCTGTATATGTTCACGGCCTTGTAAAACAATTGGGTTATCAGCATATTGATCTTGCCGGTCATGATATTGGCCTTATGGTGGCATATGCTTACGCAGTGCAATTTCCTGGTGAAGTAAATAAGTTAGCATTGATGGATGCTCTCTTACCGGGAATTGAACCGGTATGGAGCCAGGTAAAAAGTTCTGCATGGTGGTTTGGTTTTTTTGGTTGGCCTGCATCAGGTGAAATTGTAGCTGGAAAAGAAAAAGAATTTCTCAGCAACTTCTGGCCGGTTGTCGGTCATGTACAAAATCCATTTACAAAAGAAGAGTCTGATGAATTCATAAGAGCCTATTCTACACAGGGGGCTACGACAGGTGCCTTCCATTGGTTTGGTGCATTTGAACAAGATGCGAAAGACAATAAAGAGTTCATGAAAAAGAAATTAAAGATGCCTTTGCTTGCTATGGGTGGTGAATATTTTGGGGCCGCCTTTCTTGTAGATCATTGCAAGCTGGTAGCAGAAAATGTTACAGGATCAAACATAAAGGGAGCCGGTCATTGGATCGTGCAGGAAAATACAGAACAAGTGCAAAAAGATTTACTGAATTTCTTCATTGATAAAAAATGATAAAATGAAAAAGACAATATTCTCGGTGATAATAATTGTTTGGGCTATTTCTTATTTCTGTGTTTCAGCAAAAGCACAATTCCCTTTGCCACCACAAGTGCCCATTTGGGATGGTAATAAAATTGAATTGAAATTACATAAAATCGCCGATGGCATTTATGCAATTCAGCCATCAACAGTTGAATCTGAAACAACGAAAGGAATTCCACAAGCAACTTCAGGTGGATTTATAGTGGGTGAAAAAGGCGTATTGCTGATCGAATGCTTTTTGAATAAAAAATTATTTGACCAGGAAATAAAATTAATAAGATCTGTGACCAAAAAACCCATTTTGTATGCGGTCAATACAAGTGATCATGGCGATCATTGTTTTACAAACTATTTATTGCCTTCATCAACAATTATCATTCAAAATGAATTTGCAAAAGAAAACCTGTCTAAAAATTTTGAGAACATCAAGCAATTCATGATCATGTTATTTGGTAAAGGAAGAGGGATTGAGGAAGCAAAGTACCGTTCAGCGGATATCACGATCGCAAAAAACAATAATCTCAAAATTGATTTAGGCAATGGAAAAATTGTCGAATTCATTAACGGAGGTACAGCCCAATCTCCCGCTGATCTTTTTATTTGGGTGCCATCCGCGAAGGTATTCTGGGCTGGTAACCCATTTATTGCTGAGAGTCCCACGATTCCCTGGCTCTTTGATGGATTCTTTCTGGAACCGTCAAGCAATCTCAAAAAAATGTATGACTTTTTGCCTGATGATGCAATTGTAATTCCGGGTCATGGCAGGATCACAAACAAAGCCGGTATTAAATACACCATCGACTATGTGGAGGCATTGAAAAAAAATGTTGAAGACGCAGTGAATAATGGATTAACGCTGGAACAAACAAAGCAGGCTGTTACTATGAAAGATTATGATAAGGGGTATACACTTTTCAATTGGCTGCATTACAATTTCAACCTTCCAAACGCCTATAAGGATATCAGCACTAATAAAAGAATTGGTTCGCAATAGACTTTGCTCAAAGAAGCATAATGGGAAAATCATTTTTCCTGCTTGCTCAG
>Ga0105249_10006469_pt1 | contig 10189 bp, 8 predicted proteins | sample KBSS44metaG_FD_81522 | JGI IMG/M metagenome (GOLD analysis project Ga0105249, IMG submission 81522) | Switchgrass rhizosphere microbial communities from Kellogg Biological Station, Michigan, USA - KBS S4-4 metaG | ecosystem: Host-associated > Plants > Roots > Rhizosphere > Soil | place...
TGACCAGCTACACGTCCGGCGGCATCCACCAGATCGCCTGGAAGAGCTTCATGTTTAAGTCCGGAACATTCATCGAAGAGAATTGCGCGCTGGCGCCCAAGACCGCCGAACTGCTGCGCGGCATTCCCGGCGTCTACACCGCTTTCTTTTCGGTACTGGAGCCCAAGCAGCATATCAAGGCGCATTGGGGTTATTGGAAAGGCTTTGTGCGCTATCACCTGGGCGTGGTGATCCCCGACAACAACCGCGACAGCAAATGCTGGATCAGGATCAATCCCAATGCGCAATCGCGCGCCGGCGACCGCGCCGCTATCGCGCAGGGCGAGAAGTATTTCTGGCACGAAGGCGAAGCGGTGTTGTTCGACGACACCTTCCTGCACGAAGCCGCCAACGAAACCGATTGCGTGCGCGTGGTGCTGTTCCTGGATGTCGCGCGCAAGATGAGCTGGCCGCTGGGCATGCTGAACCGGCTGTTTTTGTGGATCGCGCACCGCGACAAGTCGGTGCGGGAAATTCGCCGCAACGCGACGATCAAAGTCGCTTGATCGACGTCACCGGTCCGGCAACATTCTCGATGCGCGCGATGGCTTCGGCCAAAGGCTCTATCGCCACCGCCATGTGAAAGGCGTTGGCATGCAGCAGCCGGGTCTCGTCCAGCATCACGCCCATATGGCCTTTCCAGAAGATAAGATCGCCGCGTCGCACGTCTGATAAAGACACCGCTTCGCCCAACACCTTCTCCATCATGTCGGTATCGCGCGGCGCGGCTTTGCCGGTTGCCTCCAGCGCCGTCTGAATCAGGCCGGAACAGTCCAACCCGGCCGCCGTCTTGCCGCCCCAGACATAGGGCACGCCAACAAACCGCTCCGTCACCGCGACGAAATCCTTTACCGCAGGCTCCAAATGACGCTGATGCAGATAGCGACCTGTGCCGATCCGCACATAGTCGCCACTGCGTTCCAACACCGGCACGGCCGCGTTCATTGGCAACAGATCGCGCACCGGCGCCTTGAGATCGGGTGCGGGGAAAATCGGCGCCATCAACGCGCTGATTTTGGCTTGCGTGGCGAAAGACGGCGCCAAGGCATCCTCTTTCACATAGCCAACATACAGGTCGCTGGCCGCCTGACCCCAGGCCCAACCATGCGCGCGGTCATATACGGTGAAGACTTCCCCAAACAGCAATTCGCTGTCTTGGGCAGCATCGTCCGATGGACGCACGCGCAGACTAGTACGGCCGACAGCGACGGAAAATTTCTCGCCATCGGCGAAACGCGGCGCATTGATCACGCCCTTGAGATGAGACGCCGCCAGATCGGAGCGCGCAGGCGTGACTCTTTTATCGGCCATAGCGTTCCTTCAACAGCGCATACAGCGCCCGTGCTCCATTGGCCTCGCCGCCGATCGGCCGGCCCGGCCTGGCGCGATCGATCCAAGCGGGAATGTCCAGATGTGCCCAACTTTTGGCGTTGGCGATAAAGCGGTTCAGGAACAGAGCCGCGGTGATGGCGCCGGCATAATTGTAGGCGGGATTGTTGTTGAGATCGGCCACCCGGCTAGTCAGGGTATCTTCATAGCCGCGCCACAAAGGCAGTTGCCACAAGGGGTCCTGCGTCACCGTGCCGATGCGCATCAGATCGGCAGCCAGCTTGTCATCGTCGGTAAAGAAAGGCGGCAGCTCCATGCCGGTCGCGGCGCGCGCCGCCCCCGTCAGGGTGGCGACATCAATCAGCAGCTCCGGCTTGGCGTCATCGGCATCGGCCAAGGCGTCCGCCAGGATCAGCCTTCCTTCCGCATCGGTGTTGCCGATTTCCACGGTCAGCCCTTTGCGGCTGGTGAAGACATCGCCCGGGCGCATCGCTGTGCCCGACACGGAATTCTCCACCGCCGGAATCAACACCCGGAGTTGGAGATTGAGTTTGGCGCCCATCACCATGCCGGCCACCGCCAGCACGGTCGCGGCCCCGCCCATGTCTTTCTTCATGGTCAGCATGGCGGAAGACGGTTTGAGGTCCAGGCCGCCGGAATCAAAGCACACGCCCTTGCCCACCAGGGTGACAGGGGGTCCAACTTTTTTGTTGGAGGGGGCCCAGTTGAGCTCTATCAGCCGGGGCGCGCGGGCTGAACCGGCGCCCACCGCCGCGATCAGGGGATAGTTTTTGGTGAGCGCCGCGCCGCTGATCACCGAAACTTTCGCGCCGTGATGCTTGGCCAGTGCGCGCACGGCGGCTTCCAATTCCGCAGGGCCCATATCATTGGCGGGCGTGTTGATCAGATCGCGGGCCAAAAACAAGTTTTCGGCAATGCGCGAGATTTCCTCGCCATCCACCTCTGGTGGCAAAACCAATCTTACCTTTATGTTTGGCCGCTCCGCCTCACGGCTACGCTTACGCGCGCTTTTCTTCTTGTAGCGATCAAAACCATAGCCGCCCATCAGCCAGGCCAGCGCCGCATTGGCGCCGCCGCAAACCTCCGGCACCTCACCCAGCCGATAGAGTCCGGCCGGCAGTTTCTCCGCCGCCGCCGCCAAGCCAAAGGCGTCCTTGTTTTCGCCCAGTCCCAGCACCCAGGCGGCAATATCACCTTTGGTGTCGGGCAACGCCGCCAACGCACCCGCTGCTCCGGCAAAGCCGGACGCCGACACCAGGCCGGACCGCTTCTGCCGGGCCAGCCAAGCCTTGGCATCCTTGGCCGCGACGGCATGGAGAGGAATGGCGTTCTTGGCGCTGCCGACCAGGGAGGGATGCATGATTTGCTCTTATCGTTTGCGATGGAGGACTTTAAGAATGGCGATACCCAACCGCAAGGAGCGCCGGCCAGGAGCCGGCGCGCCCCAAAAATAGAGAGCGCCATGGCCCGCTATACCCTGGTCGTCGGTACCCGCAACTGGTCGAGCTGGAGCCTGCGGCCCTTTGTGGCGCTCAAGGCCACCGGCGCACCGTGCGAGATCGTGGACATCCGCTTGCGCCAGACTCAACATCCCACCACCCGGGAAGAGATCCTCAAACACTCCCCCGCCGGCAAGGTGCCGGTGCTGAAGATCACGGAAAACGGAACCACCCTGACGGTGTGGGACAGCCTTGCGATTTGCGAAACCCTGGCGGAGCGCCATCCCGAAGCCGGACTGTGGCCGCGCGATCCCGCCACGCGCGCCATTGCCCGCTCCTATGCCTGCGAGATGCATTCCGGTTTTCCGGATGTCCGTGACCAACTTTCGATGGAGTTTGCCCGCAGAAAGGAATTGCCGGAGTTGCGCGATGATACCAAGACCCAGATCGCGCGCATCCTGGAGGCCTGGGACGGGGCGCTTGCCACCCATAAAGGCGAATTCCTGTTCGGAAGCCTGTCGGTCGCCGACTGCATGTACGCGCCGGTGGTATCGCGCTTTCTTACCTATGGCGTGGAGACATCGGCGCCGGTGCAGGCCTATATGGCGCGCATGATGGCGCTGCCTGCGATGCAGGAATGGCGCAAAGCGGCCCAAGCGGAAGTGGATGCGGACCTGGTCTAAGTCCTAGCCCGCGGCGTTGCCGAGCAAGCCCTTTTCGCGATAAAAGCGCGCCGCGCCCGGATGAAGCGGCGCCGGAGGCTTCATCGCTGCGCTGTCCAGCCCGATTTCGCGCGCACTGGGATGGCTTACTGCCAGGGCCTGGTGGTTGGCGGGATTGAACAGCGCCCGCACCATGCCATAGATCAAGGGATCCGGCTCGCTATCGCGCGTAACCCAATAGGCGCGGGTCGAAACCGTCTCCACCGCGCCGGTGCCCGGATAGGCGCCCGCTGCGATGGTGGCGACAGAAAGCTGCGGAACCATCTGGACCAGGCGGTCGCGGCCTTCCCCATCAATCGGCACCAATCGCGCGATATCGCGCGCGATGAGGTCCTTGATCGACTCCAGCGGCACGCCGGCCACCGCGAAATAGGCATCGATCTTGCCATCCTTCAGCATCTGGTCCGCGGCGTCGCTGGAGACGACCTCTCGCGCACGCACCCGATAGGCTGCAAGAATGGTGCGCGCGCGCACCCAGCCGCTGCCATTGGCCGGCCCCATCAGCAGGCGTTTGCCGCGCAGGTCCGCCACCGACTGGATATCGGATTTGGCGGCCACCACCAGATGGGCTTCTTCCGGGAACAGGGCCGCGATGACGCGCAAGTGACGCGCAGGCCGGCGGAAAGCGCCTTCGCCCTTGACGGCGGCGGCGATGGCGTCGCCATCGGCGAACCCGGAATCCACCAAACCTTGATTGACCGAGCGCAGATTGTCCGTGGTGCCTTCGCTGGTGCGCGCCGACAGGATCAGCCCCGCGGGACCGCACACCGTCGCCGTGTCACAACGTCCTACGCCCAGCGGATGGCTGATCAGGCCCGCCATCGCCTGGCCGACGGGAAAATAGACGCCTTCGGTGGAACCGGTGGCGATCTGGAACGAAACGCGGGTCGGGCCGGAATCGGCCATGCCCAGATTGCCGCCCGTCAGCAGCGCACCAATCACCAGCACCATGAAGGCAAGCAGGGCAATCAGGGCAAGAACACGCTGGGACAACATGAACGGAAAACCTAAGCCTCTATTGCGTCAGGAGTTGGGCGTTAACACCGTGGTTCCTGAGCAGGAAAGCGGAGCGATATGGACGAAAAACCATGTGCGACGCGTCACGAACTCAGGGCCAAAGGACCCGCGGCCCTGATCGGTATATTCGCCAGAATATACTTAAGGGTTTGTTGACTGGGTAACTGGCACAGTCACGGCCAGCATTCCTGAAGGCTGCCTCCATGCTTTTTTCCACAATCCGCAAAGCTCCCCTGGCTGTCGCGTTGATGCTGGGCTGCGCCGCCCTTCCCGCCCAGGCCGGATGGTTCAGTTCCGACGACAAACCCGCCCAAAAGACGGAAAAGGCGGCAGCCAAGCCGGCCGCGGAGCAGTCCGGGGCGGTCGCAACCAATCTGGAAGACAGTATCCGCCAGGCGCAGATGCTCAGATTGGCTGCCCAGTATCCCGAAGCCATCAAGCATCTCTCGCAGCTGATGATGGTGGCGTCCGATGATCCGCGCATCATCAGCGAATATGGCAAGACCTTGGCGTCGATGGGCCGCGCCTCCGACGCGGTGAACTTCCTCACCCGCGCCCAGCAGTTGCAGCCGGGGGACTGGACCATCTATTCGGCGATGGGCGTCGCCTATGATCAGCTCGGCGACCAGAAGAACGCGCAAGATGCCTATGAGCATGCTTTGTCGATCAAGCCGGACGAGCCCAGCGTGTTGAGCAACTACGCCCTGTCGCGGATGCTGGCCAAGGACCCCGATATGGCCCGCAAGCTGGCGGCCCGGGCCGAAAGCGCCGGTGGCGCGGGCGACGTCAAGATCGTACGCAACATCGCCATGATCCGTTCGCTGGCGCCAGAGGCGCCGGTTGCCCCGCCCGCAACCGTGGTCGCCCAGGCCCCTGTCGCCCATAACCAGCCTGCGGCGGCGCCGCAGACCGTCAAGATCGTTCCGGAAGCCCATGACAATCGCGTCGTCATGCAGCGCGTGCCGGCGGATCCGTTGGCCGGCCCGGTCGCCAAGCCGGCCCCGGTCAATACCGCAACCCATGCGCCCCGCCCGCTTCAGCCGCTGGTCGCCGCCGACGTGCCTCATATCGAGGCGCCGGTCGCGCTGCCCAAGCCTGTTGCCTCCCAGCCCCTGCCGCCGGTCGCGACGGTAAAGGCGGCCGAGGTCAAGCTTGCCCCCGCTCTCGAAGCCGCCAAACCCACGCTCGTCAAGGCTGTACCGCCCGCGCCGGTGCCGGTGAAGACCGCCGAGACGCCCAAACCGGTGGCAGTCGCCAAACCGGCCCAGCCCCAGCCGGCGAAAGCCGCTGACAATGCCGCCAGCGCATCGGTGACGCTCAGGCTGGCGCCGCCGCTCAAGGGCGAGACAGACAAGCCGGCTCAACCGCCCAAAGTGCTGCCGGCCGCGCCGGTGAAGACGGCGGACGCCAAGCCCGCCACGGTCGCCAAGCCGAAGGACGCCATGCCGGCCCTGCGCACCAGCGCCAACGCCTACTGACCTGACGGCAACGCCATCAAGCAAGAAGGCGCGGGATCGCTCCCGCGCCTTCTTTGTTTGCCGGCGCGAGGGATTTTGGCCATCCGAGCAGGGTTGCCTAGCGTCAGCATAGGCGACGTGCGGCATTTCTTCCGTTACGAACGTCGCGTCCGGCGCGAGAGATTTTGTGGCCTGAGCAGGAGCGCCGAGCGACGTGTACAAGCCGTACACGAGCGATGGCGCGACGCACTCAGGACGCAAAAGATCCGCGCCGGATCACATCATCTTCTTGATGGTGAGAATAGCCGGGCCCATGATGACCACGAACAAACACGGCAGGAAGAAGATGATCATCGGCACGGTGAGCTTGGCCGGCAGCGAAGCCGCTTTGCGTTCGGCTTCCTGCATGCGCCCCTCGCGGTTTTCGGTGGCGGTGACGCGCAGCGCAGCGCCCAAGGGCGTACCGTATTTCTCGGCCTGATTGAGGGCGGTAGCCACCGCCTTGACGCCGGAATGGCCGCAACGCTTGGCGAGATTGTCGAAGGCCTGGCGGCGGTCGGGCAGGTAGCTGAGTTCGGCGGTGGTCAGCGCCAGTTCCTCGGCCAGTTCTGTGGACTGAGCGCCGATTTCCGATGCCACGCGGGTGAAGGCGCTTTCGATCGACATGCCCGATTCCACGCAGATCAGCATCAAGTCCAGCGCGTCGGGAAAGGCGCGCATGATGGAGGTCTGGCGGCGGGCGATCATATTGTTGACGAACAAGTCCGGCAGATAAAAGCCGATCAAGGCGCCGACAAAGGCTGCGCCGACCTTCTGGAAGGCCGGCCAGCTCAAGTGCAGCACCACGAACATGTAGAACAGCGTGACGAGGAACACGATGAACGGCATCACGAAGCGGAAGAACATGAAAGTGATCAGGGGTGCCTGGCCGCGATAACCGGCACTGGCCAGCTTTTCCTTGGTATTCTCGCTTTCCAGCACGTTGCCCAGCTTGAAGCGGTCCAGCGTCGCCTTCATGTAGGAGACAGGCTCAACCCTGAGGCTGACTTTTTTGGCGTTGAGCGCGGCGTGGTGCTTGGCGCGCAGTTCCTCGCGCCGGCGGGCCACCGACTTCAGCCGGTCGTCCAGTCCGCCGCGTTCCAGATAGGGCACACCCAAAGTCACCACCGTGGCAAAGGCCAGGATGCCGACAAAAGCGGTGATCAGGAAGTTCTTGTCGAACAGGAGGTTCATCACATGGTCCATCGTACCTCCTCCTTTAGTGCTTGAAGTTGATCATCTTGCGCATCACCAGAATACCCATGCTCATCCAGATCACGCAGCCCGCCAGCATCAGATTGCCGGCGCGCTCAGTGAACAGCTTGGCGATATAGGCCGGGGTGGTGAGATAGACGATGCCCATCACGCCTGGCGGCAGCGAGCCGATGATAGCCGCGCTGGCTTTTGCTTCGGAAGACATCGCCTTGATCTTGCCCTGCAGGCGCTTTCGGTCGCGCAGCACCGCGGCCAGGTTGCCCAGCGCCTCGGACAAATTGCCGCCCGACTTGCTCTGTATGGTCATGACGATGGCGAAGAACCCGACTTCCGCGGTGGGCATGGATTCCATCATCCGCTTCATCGCCTGGTCCAGGGTGACGCCGACCTTGAGGCTTTCCACCAGGTTATGGAATTCGCTGCCCACAGGATTGGGAACTTCGCGCGCCACGATGCGCAAGGCCTCGCTGGTGGGAAGTCCCGACCGGACCGAGCGCACGATGACGTCGATGGCGGTGGCGAAATTCTCGGTGAACTTCTTCTTGCGGCGGTTGGTAAGAAAGCTCAGGACCCAGCGCGGCAGACCCAATCCCACCACGAACATCGCCGCCACGATCACCAGCGCGTTCTGGCGGGTCAGCATGGCGACGCCGGCGGCGACCAGCGCGGCAATACCGCAAATGATCCAGAAAGTGCGCGGCTCGGTCTTGGGAAAGCCCGCCTGCTCCAGCCGGCGGCGCATGGTGGGGCGTTCCTGCTTGGCGGCGCGATTCTTTTCCACGTCCTTGAGCAGGGCCGCGACATTCTTGCGCTTCGGGCCGGTATCCTGGGATACGCCGCGACCGCGGGCGTTGCCGGCAGGCTTGGCCACCGCAGCCACCCGCTTCTGGGTCTTTTCATCGCCGCCGGTGAAGGCGAAGGCAAGACCGCCCAGGGTGACGGCAAACAACATTCCGAGCAGGACGATCATTGGTTGACCTTGTCCAGAGCGTCGGCCAGCTCTCTCTCAAGATTGTAATAGCGGGCACGCTCCCAGAAATTGGGACGCACCACCCCGGAGCCGACATGTTTGCCGCGCAGCCGGCCGGATTCGTCCTCGCCCGTCACCTCATACGTCACCAGGTCCTGGGTGATGACGACATCACCCTCGGTTCCGATCACTTCGGTGATCCGGGTGATGCGGCGAGAACCGTCGCGCATGCGCTCGGCCTGGATGATGACGTCGATCGAGCCGACGATCATCTCGCGGATGGTCTTGGTGGGAAGCTGGAAGCCGCCCATCGTGATCATGGATTCCAGTCGCGACATGGCTTCGCGCGGTGAGTTGGCGTGCAAGGTGCCCATCGAGCCGTCATGGCCGGTGTTCATCGCCTGCAAAAGATCGAAGGCCTCGGGTCCGCGCACTTCGCCCACGATGATGCGTTCGGGGCGCATACGCAGGCAGTTCCTGACCAGGTCACGCATGGCGATCGCGCCCTGGCCTTCCAGATTGGGCGGGCGCGTTTCCAGTCGTACCACATGGGGCTGCTGCAGCTGGAGTTCGGCGGCGTCCTCGCAGGTGATGACGCGCTCTTCGGTGTCGATATAGGCGGTCATACAGTTCAGCAGCGTGGTCTTGCCCGAGCCGGTACCGCCGGAGATCAGGATGTTGCAGCGGCAACGCCCGATCACCTGCAGCACCCGCGCGGCGTCCGGACTGATGGAGCCGAACTTGACCAGGTCGTCCAGCTTCAGCTTGTCCTTCTTGAACTTACGGATGGTGAGGGTGGGGCCATCCAGGCTGAGCGGCGGGGCGATGACGTTGACGCGAGAGCCGTCCATCAGGCGCGCGTCGCAAATGGGAGAGGCTTCGTCGACGCGGCGACCGACCTGGCTGACGATGCGCTGGCAGATGTTCATCAGCTGGGCATTGTCGCGGAAGCGGATGTTGGTGAGCTGTACCTTGCCCTGGACTTCGATGAAGACCCGGTTGGCGCCATTGACCATGATGTCGGCGATGTCGTCGCGCGCGAGCAACGGCTCCAACGGCCCATAGCCCAGGACGTCGTTGCAGATATCCTGCAGCAGATGTTCCTGCTCGGCGATGGACATCACCACCGCCTTGATCGAGATGATCTCGTTGACGATGTCGCGGATTTCCTCGCGCGCCGAGTCCGAGTCGAGCTGGGCAAGCTGCGCCAGATCGATGGTGTCGATCAGGGCGTTAAAGATGGTGGATTTGATCTGGTAATAGTCTTCCGAACGGGTGTCGGCGATCACCCGCGGGCTCGGCTTGGACGGCTGGGGAGCGGCTTGCGGGGCCGGCGCGGGGGCGGGCACGGCCTGGGCAGCCGGAGCCGCGGGCGCCGGCGCGCTGGTACGCGCGGCTGCCGGCTCGCGCGGGGACGCGGCTGGCTTGCCTAGGCCAGGCTCGGTAACGCTGCGCTTGCCGAACATCGACACGGAACTGTCCTATGAAACGTGTGGCCTTAGGCCCGCTTCTTGCCCTTGAGAAACGAGAAAATGGAACTGGTATTCTTGGCGTCGGCGCCTTGCATGGTCCGCCCGGTGATGGCGCGGCACAGTTGGCGCATGGCTTCGGCCACCGGCGACTTGGGCTGCAGCTCGACCACCATCTGGCCGTTGTTGGCGGCCTGACCGAACAGAGCGGGCTCGAAGGCGATGACGGCGGAGGGATCTATCCCCATGGTCTCCGCGAAATCCTTGGTGGGGATTTCAGGGCGCTTGGGAATGCCGATCTGGTTGATCACCAGGCGCGGCGGCGCGTCGTTGGGACGGGCGCCCTTCAGCAGGTCGATGACATTCTTGGCGTTGCGCAGTGAGGTGAGATCGGGCGTCGCCACGATCACCACATCGTCGGCGGCCAGCAGCGCGGCCTTGATCCAGGGCTGCCAGACATGCGGCAGATCCA
>Ga0105249_10006470_pt1 | contig 10189 bp, 13 predicted proteins | sample KBSS44metaG_FD_81522 | JGI IMG/M metagenome (GOLD analysis project Ga0105249, IMG submission 81522) | Switchgrass rhizosphere microbial communities from Kellogg Biological Station, Michigan, USA - KBS S4-4 metaG | ecosystem: Host-associated > Plants > Roots > Rhizosphere > Soil | place...
AGAATCGTCCCCGTCCTCCACGACGGTCACCGTCGAACCGGCGGCCGACAGCCCGTGGGGGGTAGGGGGGTTGTTGTTCAGGGTGCACCGGTGATCCCTGGATCTGACCTGCGGTTTTCCAACAGAACAGCACGTCGGAGCATGCAACTCAAACTCGCGCGGAACGCGCGTCGGCATGACATCCGGAAGCTCCTGGACATGCAAGACGATCTTGTCGGACGTTCTGGTGCCGTCCGCGTTGTACTGCGCTGTGACGGAGATCAGGCCCTGCGCCAACAAGGCTGCCTTCGCACGCTTCACAGTACTCTGGCTGCACATCCATTCGCGTGCGACACGCTCGATGCTGACGTTCGTAGCGTCGCAGTCGTTCGACCGGCTCGCGTAGGTCTCCAGCAGCTGCTTCGCCCGTCCGGCGATACGCACCCGCTTGGCCCATTCCACTGCTGACCACGACACGAGGCTTCCGTTTCCCCGCTGCCCTGGTGCTCCGTTCCGGGGGAGTGCTATCGTGTAGCACATGACCCCGGTCTGATAAACACGCAGACGCGGTTGGTAGGTCAGGAAGCGACTAGTTTGGCGACCGGCGCAACCTGATTCTGGGAGGGACCGAGGTCCCCATTCATCGAGTAAGGCCCCGGCCCCGTAAGGGAACCGGGGCCTTACTCGTTCCCGGATCCTGTGACCCGGGTGAAGTCTGGGACAGACGTTACTCCATAGGACCAGTGGAACGGTAGCCCTTGTCACTTATCGTAATGACGGCGTGTCGGAGGGCTCCGTGTGGTAGTGGAAGCCCCGGTTTCTCGTGCCCTGTACCGGCGGTGCGGGACGCGCTACAATTGATCTTGTATGACGAGAAGGGAGCTGACTATGCCGCACCTGTACCGCGAGCACAAAAACACCCCTCTGGACAAGATCTACTCGCCTGTCTACTACACGGACCTACCGGACATGTTCGGACTATCACAGCAAAGGATCCAGCGCTGGTTCTACGACGACAAACTGAAGATGCCGGTGCCCATGGCCGACGGCTGGGACCCCGTCGCCCACGAACTCGTCTGGACCTACAGCTCACTGCTGCGATGGGGCAAACAGACCGGACGACTGGACGAAACCGGCCATTGCGTCGGAATGCGTAAGCGCGTCACATAAGAACCCTGTCACCACCACGTAGTACAAAAGGGACGTACCACTCAACACGTCCCTTGGAGCCGTGGTGACCGTTGCCACCCTGGAGCGCGCCTCAGCCGGTGTGCTCGCCAGACCCAGCCAGCACACCGGCTGTGACGTCCCCGACAACCTGCCCGACATGGCGCGCCTCGCTGAGCTGCTCAACGAGGCGTCTATGCTGCCCAAGCACTTCCAGGGCAGCCCCGCCAACGTCATGGTCGCGATGCTCAAAGCCCGCGCCCTCGACGTGCCGATGATGGCCGCGCTGGAGAACATCTACATCGTCAACGGCACCGCCAGCATTTCCTCGGCCCTGGCCCACACCCTGGCCGAACGAGCCGGATACCAGATCCGAATCACCGAATCCACCTCCGACAAGGCCAACGCCCGGCTCATCCGCCCCGACGGCACCTTCGAAGACTTCACCTACACCATCGCCGAAGCCAAGGTCGCAGGCCTATCCGGCAAAGACATCTGGGTGAAGAACCCCCGTGACATGCTCATCCACCGCGCCGTCGGCAAACTCGTCCGCCTGCACGCCCCCCAGGTCACCATGGGCATGTCCATCCAGGACATCGGCGACGACATCACCGACGCCCCCACCGCCATCAGCTCCCCAGCCGACGGGATGCCGGACGACTCGATCGGCATGATCATGGCCGACCTGCGCGACGCCACCACCGTCGACCAGGTCCGCGACCTCTACGGCAGCTGCTCCGCCTCCAGGATGCTCTCCCACACGCACCAGGGACGCACCGTGAAGGAATGGCTGCTGGAGAAAGCCGAACAACTCAAGACGGCCACCACCAGCAGCTCCGGGGGCGTCGTGGAGATGACCCTGTTCGACACGCCCCCCCCCGCCGGGCTGCCGCCGATCCCCACGGGCCCCGCGCCGGTGACCACCACCGTCACGGCCACCGTCATCCCGGACACCAAGAGCCCCGGCGAACGAGTCCGGGCCCGCGCCGCCAAACTCGCCGAGAAGCACTCCGGCTGCTCCTGCGACCCGCAGATGCTCGCCGCCGGTGACCACGCCCCGGAGTGCGCCGTCCATGACTGAGTGCGACAACTCCCCGGCCGCCGGGATGGCCTTCTTCCTGAACCGCGACCAGGATGTATCAGGATGCTCAGGAACCGGCTACGTCGCCGAAGGCTACGTGTTCTCCGACGGCACCGTGACCATGCGATGGCTCACCGACCTGCGATCGTGGGCGATCTACAGCAGTCTGTCGGACCTGCTGGCCATCCACGGACACAACGGCCTGACCACGATCCAATGGATTGACGACCTGCAAGGGGATGATCATGAGCGGCGACTACTTCGAGACGGCGGCACCGGAGCTGAAGGTGCAGATGCCGGAGGTGAATCTCACGTACTCCGGAAAGACGAAGGGTTTCGGGATGCCATTCCGCGTCCTCGACCCTTCAATCCCCCCGCAGGCTGATGAGGCGGTCGCCGGGGAAGGGTTCCGGTTCACCGATGGCACCGTCGTCTTGAAGGACCCGTCCGGGGTGATGACGTTCTTCCCGTCGATGGATGTTCTCGCCGACCAGATGCAGTGGGCGCAAGTCGACTGGCTGCATTGCGGGGATTCGCTGACCGAATGAGCGCACTGGAATGCGCCCAGTTGGCGGCGCGTATCGAGACAGCCGTCGGCTCCGCGTTCGCGGCGGAGTCGGCGGCTGACTACCACATCCCCGGCAAGCTCTCCATGTCTGGTGTCGGCGGCTGCATCAAGGCGTGTGCCCTGGCGTGGAGCGGAGAACCGGTCACCGATCCCCCCGACGGCACCCAGGAGAACCGGGCAGCCAACCTAGGCCGCTGGATCCACGCCGGGCTCCTCCCACGCCTTGCGGATACGTTCGGCCACTCGATCGTCGAGATGCCCGTCGTCCTGGACTGGAACGGCGTCGACATGACCGGCAACGCGGACCTGGTCGTCATTGGGGAAGAACTGCTTCTCGACCTGAAGACCATCAACCCATACGTGATCGACACCTTCGACGCAGACCAGGTGGATTCCGTCCCGCTGAAGCACCGTCTTCAGGTTTACGGCTACGCAGAGGGCTGCCGCCGGGCCGGGATTGGTATCCGGTTCGTGGGCTGGATCTTCCTGGATCGGGCATTCGGCGGTCTGCGGGTTGTGGTGGAGGAACTCACGGATGTTCACACCGAGCTACTGTACGACCGGTACAGCGATATCGACGGCTGGTCCCGGATGCCCGACGAGGCTCCCCGCGAAGGACTGGCGATGGAGCCGTGGGTGTGCGGTGAGTGCTGTTTCCGTCAGCGGTGCCTCGGCGCAGGGGTCCAGCCCGAAGACATCGGGACCCGGCGGCTAGAAATCTTCACGAAAAAGGAAATTGCCGATGCCGCCATGTGCTATCGGCTGGCCTCGAAGGCGGAAAAGGAAGCAAAGCTAGCGAAAGAAGCATCCAAAAAGGTGCTATTCGGGCAGGCCGCCGGAGAATACGGGGAATCGAAGATCACGTACAGCAAGGCCGGTGTTATGAAAGTGGCAGCCGTACGGAACAGGGTATAAGATAAGCCCGGCCTTCGGGTTACGCTCCGAAGGCCGGGCAAGACCAAGATTCTTCGTCATCCGTCCCTGGATTGGAAGTGGTCACTCACATGGTACGTCAAAAGCCCTCCAAGCACGAGCATGGCTCCCAGCAGTGGGCCGCCGGTGCCACGCTGATGGGCGTCCTCGTGTCCGTCTACGGCAACGTCGCCGACACCGCCGGATGGCACTCGGTACTCGCCGCCGACGCCTTCAGCGTCTTCTGGCCGCTGGCCCTGTTCGCCACCTTCGAGGTGGTGCTGCGCACCGACTGGCAGCAGTCCGGCGCGTGGCAAGTCGTCCGGTTGACCATGCTGGGCGCGGTCGCTATCGGCGCTGGAACCATCTCCTACAGCCACCTGTCAGACCTGCTGAGCGTGTTGCAGAACGGCCACTCCCTGAAGTTGCTCCCCGCATGGTGGGAGCCGTCGATCGGCCCGGTGGTCATCGACGGCATGATGATCGTGTGCGCGTGGGCCATGCTGGAGACGCGCTCGGCGAAGCGCAAGTCAACGTTGACCCCGCCCCCGAAGGTCAACCGCACCGAGTCAACGGCCCCCGAGAAGTCAACTCTGGTGGCCCCGAAGTCAACCGTCCCGGCCCAGAGGAAGTCAACGCCGCAGTCGTTGACTCCGTTGACTTCCATCTCGAAGTCAACATCCCCCGAGTCAACGGCTCCGGCAGCTGCGGCGTTGACTTTCGGAGTCAACAAGGAAGTCAACGGAGTCAACGCCCAGGCAGGGAGCATTGGGGGGAGCCCTGAAGGCGTTGACTCCTACCGGCAAGTCAACGTGCCCGACCAGTGGGTGTCAATGCTGCGGCGGCTGGAAGTCAACGGACGGCCCAGCGCAGTGCAGGCGCACCAGATCATCGACGGCGTCTTCGAGTCAACGCCCACGGGCTCCCAGGCTCCCGTGAAGACGCTCACCGAGTTGACTCAGCGGGACGCCGGGTGGTGCTCCCGGCAGTGGAAGACGCGCGTACAGGCCGCCGCCGCCGTTGACTCGGTGGACGACACGGAGGAGTTCCAGAAAGTCTTCGACCGGTAGGACCATCACATGAGATAACAGGCCTCGGTCGGAAGACCGAGGCCTGACTCATCCCACCCGGATCGTCATGTTCTTGATCGCACCAGACAGAGCGATCCGCACCGCCGGACGCTCCGCGCCGGTGGCCCCAGCGTCTCGGGCGGCCTTGAAGAAGGCCTCGATCTCCTCCAGGGTCATCGTCTTCGCGGAAGCGCTGACGGCCAGCGTGTGAGTGGCGACAGTGTTCATAGGGCCATTGTCGTCCCTGAGATCGAGATGATGATGCCGGACGGCGTGATGGTTCCCGCCGATGACTGGTTGCGCAGCCCCACCGCGTAGTACAGCGTCAGGGTGGCACCCGGGCTGACCGTCACGAACCCGGTGTCGGTGGCGGTCTGCCGCCACGCGGTAGACGCGATGGAACTGTTCCAAGAATTGTACATCGTATATGTAGTTGGAGTCGGTCCCGGATTCGTCACATACCATCCACCCCACTGCTCCAGCCAGGAACTGGCATTAGAGACAAGAGCGGAAACAGTCGTCGTCATGACGAAGTTGGCACTCATCTGGGCGCACTGAGAAGTGTTGACGAAGTTGTATGCGGTGCCCGTGAACCAGGTCGTCGAAGGTGCCGCCGGAAGCGGATTCGGCGTGGTGACGGTGAACTTATTGTAGATGACGTGCGGGTTATACGGCTTGACCCACATTCCCAATGTGGGATCGACACATAACGCGTTCTCCGTGGTGATGCCACAGTTGTACGGCCACGCCAAAGGCCGAGTTCCGTTGGTGCGCAGCTCGCCCAGGGGCCCCGTGGTGAACTCCGGGCCGACACAGACATCGAGATTGCTCACAGTGGCGTCACTCCTCCGGCTTGCGAGGGATCGATGAGGATGCCGACGCCCTTGGTGCGCAGTGACCATCCGGTGACGGTTCCACTGTTGAGTGACAAGGTGATGCCGGAGTTGTAGCTGATCTGCTTGGTGCCAGCCGCAGGGATGATGAAGTTGAACGGGTAGGACACGAAGTTGGTGGTGCTCAACGTGGTTCCGGTGGTGGTCTCGTTGGAGTAGAACAACGTCGGTGTCACCGTGCTGTCCTCGGCAGCGCCCCACATGCTGATGACAAGCGCGGCCGTGGTGCCCGGGGTGACATTCAGGTTGAAGATCGACGTTCCGAAGATCTGCATCTGCGACGTCGGGGACGGATTGACGATGGCCCGGTTGTTCGCGGGCATGCTCCAGGTGCCGCCGCTGGCCACCGGAACGCTCACCACCCCGGACTGGTTGTCAGTCAGCGAGTAGACGCCGTGCGGAGCAGTCCACAGGCCGCCGCTGGGATCGACGTTCAGCCCGTTGTTGCTGCCGATCGCCGCACCGAACGGCCACGCCAGCGATTTGGCCCCGTTGATTTCCAGCTCGCCGGTACCGCCGACGGTGAACGGCGGTCCGATACAGACATTCAGTGCCATGTCGTGGCGCTCCTCATGGCGTCGGCCGGTACGAGGTCCACTGTGCGTTGACCTGGATGCCGTAGCTGGTGATCTGCGGGGCGGGCTGTGCGCCGCTGATGTAGACCCACGCCCAGAAATTGGCGGTGATGCTGACGCCGTCGCCCGGGAAGAAGACCGGGGTGACGAACGGAATGGTGATGCACCCGGCTTGGGAGACGGCGGTGGTAACCGGCGGAAGGATGCGGTAGGCGTAGGGCGGCCCGACCTGGTATCGCGTCGTGGGGTACCCGTTGGCGACGGGCCCGGGGTTGACCATCGTGTTGTTGACGACCGCCTCGGCACCGATGGTGATGACGATGCCTGCCTGCTGAATGGTCTGGAACTGGCACGTGATGACACCCCACCCGAACCAGCGCCCGGCTGCCGCCGCCGAGTAGGTGATGGGCGGCGGGGTGTTCAGCTGGGTTGCGGAGTTGCTGGTCAACGTGATCGGAAGGCCCGAACCGGACGCGGTACCGGTCGTGGATTCCTCGAAGGCCATCGGCTCGGCCCACAGCTGCTGCTGCGTGGACAGCCGCATACCGTTGCGTGCCGTGATCGGACACCCGGCGTAAGGCCATGAGCCGCTGCGCGGCCCCTTGAACTGAAGCACGTTGTTGCCGTCGAACAGCAGGTCGTTTCCAGTGCAGGGCATCTACAACACCGTCGCTCGGGGAGTGGCGCACAACGCGGTCATGCTGGCTACCGCCGAATCGATCCGGGACGTTCCGGAACTGGTCTGATAGCTCATGCGGAAAGTCAGCAAATCGGATGCGCCGGGGGCCAGCGTGATGGAGAAAGGCGCGGTCCAGGAGGCCGCGAAGAAGGCGTTGTTGGCCAGGTAGGAGTTGGTCAGGAACAGGAAGTTGCGGTTTGTGGTAACCAAGATCCCCGAGGCCTGAGACAGCACGTCTAGGGAGATCACCACGTTGGTCGGCGGCGTCGTCAACGTCTCCACCACCGTGGACATCAGCGCGTTACCGGTCACCAGCAGCGACCGGCAGCTGTCCGGGTTGGTGACGGTGGTCTGGCCCAGCTGGTAGAACTGGAGCGTCGTGGTGGCCGTCAGGTTCGTATACAGCGGAAGCGACCCGCTCCACTGGATCGGAAAGGCGATGGTCGGCGGCTCGGTCCACAGGCCGCCGGTGGCGTCCATGCGCAGCCCGTTATAGGTGCCGATGGCCCCGGTGAACGGCCAGGTGACCGAACGCGGCGCGGTCAGCCCCAACGAGCCGTTCGAGTTGATCGTGAATCCCGGTCCCGGGCAGCTGGTCATCGGTACACGTTCCGCTGGGTCTTGAAAGTCGCTTCCGACGTGTAGCTCCAGGTGACGATGGAGCTGCCAGTGTTGGCGGCGCTGACCTGGAACCGGACCTGCGGGGTGAAGGTGACGGTGGCCCCAGCGGCGATAGAGACGAAGATCGGGAAGTTCAGCTGTACCGTCCACGACCAGGCGTTCGCGCCGATGGCCGGGATGCCGATGATCTCGTAGACATCGGTGAACGGGCTTTGCAGGTGCCGGGCACCGATGTAGATCGTCGACCACGGGTTGCTCACCGACCAGGCGTTCACGACCGCGTTGAACATGCCGGTGCCGAAGAGATGGACCGGCCGCAGCGGATCGGGGTTGGTGATGCTGGACGCCGTCGGCCCGATCACCGTCATCGACGTGGAGTTCAGCGGGATCGTGCCGCCGGACTGTGTTTCCGTGCGCCGCAGATCCACATCCGGAGGCTCGGCCCACAGGCCGTTGGTGCTGTCCAGATGCAGGTTGGAAGCCCCCGACATCGGCCATCCCGCGTACGACCAGTCCCCGGCCAGGGGGCCCTTGATGCCCAGGCTAGTGTCCGAGTTCACCCGGAAACCGGTACCAACGCACACAGGCATAGACAAAATCGTACATGCTGGACATTCAGAACGGGATACCCGCCGTCGTCGCGTTCACAAGCACGTAGTACTGCCGATTGCGCAGGTTGACCGCCACCAGGTTGCCGCTGCTGTCCTGCTCCAGACGCCAGTCACCCACCGCCGGGGTGGGAATCTGATCGAGCCGACGCTCGATCTCCGCCAGCCGCTCGGACAGCACACGCGAATCAGGGGCGTTACGCCAGGTCTCGATCATCATGCCTCCGTAGAAGGGGAAGGAACGATGGGCGGCATCTGGACCAGCGAGATGCCGATCTTCTCCCCCTCGGACGCGAAGTCGCAGATCACCCGGGACAGCTGCATCGTGGAGTTGGCCCAGGTACAGAACTCCGGATGACGGGCCAGGTTGACCTGCGCCCCGCAGATCAGCTGGTCCACGGTGACGTTGGCCTGCGGGTTGATCTGCGAGTTGTCGGCCACCCGCAGCAGCTGGTAGGCACCCGCGTTCACCAGCCCCTGCTGGGCGGCGGCCGACACCTCCGACTGCATCTGGGCGGAGGTGGCGTCAATCAGGGCTTCCACGTAGCCCCGGTTCACCGTCGCCTCCGGGTGACCGAGTGTCACCTGCCACGGATCGGACATCGGCACCACGTTCGGCAGCGTCTGGGTGCCGGAGTAGGAGCCGTGGGCGTAGATGACGTTCGCGTACAGCTGCCCGTTCTGCTGCACCGTCACCGCTGCGGCCAGGTCGTCGGCAGACAGGTTGATCACGCCCGGGAACGGCGGCGACGACAGCCCGAACAGGTAGATCGCCCGATCGACCGTCGTCCAGTACAGGCCGATGTTGCCCAGATTCCGCCACTCGGCCAGCACGTACACCGACTGCGCGGCGGCGCTGATATTGACCGTCGTGCCCGTCTCGATGGAAGTGATCATGCGCATCAGCTGCGGATCGTCCAGCGTGCACGCGTCGGCCGCCAGCTGCTCGGCCAGCAGAGCGGCGTCCCCGGTGAATGTGAACCCGTGCGGGTTCACGCGCACGTCCAGATACTTGGTGACGTCCCGAGCCGCGATGGTGACCATGTGCGTGTTCTGGCCGTCCTGCGTCTGCCGGGTCTCCGACACGTCGGTGATCGGCCCCTGCCACACGCGCTCACCGTCGCGGTACAGGTGCAGCTCGTGCTGCCAAGTCTGGATCTGGGAGATCAAGATGCAGCAGTCCCGGCTCAGCGTGCCGCGCCCGACCACGATGGTGGCCTCGCCGACTTCGTTGAGTTTCCGGTCCCAGTGCACCGAGCTCAGGTTTTCCAGCGTGCCCAGCACGCGCCTGCCGCCACGCCAGTAGACGATCGCGGTGTAGATGTGTGCGCATCCCAGAACAGCCATCAGCACACGTCCTCGCGGATCGCGATCGCCACCGAGGCTGAGGCGTCCGGGCCGACGAAGTCACCGTCGGCGAAGATCACCACGCACCACGCCTGCCCGCAGCCGATGACCGGCCACACCGCCATCGGACCGTTCGTGTTGAACAGCTGCGGAGTAACCACCCGGCCGTCAGCGCAGGTGACAACGGCCTGCTGGCTGCGCCCGTCGATGGACAGCGTCGATCCGGCAGGCAGGTACGGCACCCCGACCTCGCCGATGATGTTGCAGTCCGACAGGTTGGACAGGTTGCAGGAGCCGCCGGAGTTGTTGGTGTAGAAGCGCACCATGAACCGGCGCATGTCCCGGCTGGAACCGGCGCTGGCCGTGATGATCGGCACCATCTCGCCGTTGACCGGCAGCACCCCGAACGGCACCGAGGCCACCGAGTTCACCGGGTTCATAGAGATCAGGCAGGTACACGGGTCCTGCGTGGGGGACGGCGGCACCGGAACCGTCGGTGCCGGGCACAGGGGGTCCAGGGACAGGCAGCTGCCCGGATTGACCTTGCACGGGTCGTTGCAGCTCGGGTCGGTGTACGGCACCCAGTTCACGCAGGCCGTAGACGGGCTGGCAGTGCAGTTCGGCAGCGTGCACGTCTCGGTGCCGTTGTAGACGTGCCAGGAGTCCACGCACGGCCAGAACGTCGGAAC